>Ga0326727_10013850_pt1 | contig 17775 bp, 12 predicted proteins | sample MB2enrmetagenome_FD_207643 | JGI IMG/M metagenome (GOLD analysis project Ga0326727, IMG submission 207643) | Lab enriched peat soil microbial communities from McLean, Ithaca, NY, United States - MB29MY | ecosystem: Environmental > Terrestrial > Soil > Wetlands > Peat | place: USA: New York...
AGCTGGAAGTGAAGCGCCAGAAGCGCGCCGACCTGAAGGCCAAAAAGCGCGCCGAGCTGGAAAAGCAGCTCGAAGAGCAAAAGAAGGAAGCGGAAGAAACCAAGGAAGGCGAAGAGGCCGCGTAAGCAGCGGCGGATCATCCTCATCCTCATCGTTCTGCACGAAATGTCACGCGGGCATCTCCCATCTGGGATGTGCCCGCGTTTGTCTCTGGGAATATTCGGGAAGACCGGCGGCCAAGCCAAATATGGCGCGGCTAAGTGAACGAGAATCAGCCCGCATCAGAGAGGAAGGGGATCACTCTCTGATTCAGTGCGTTCCTTTCCTTGTCAAAATACCAACCCCACTTCCCAAAGTAGCGAATGGATGAAAGAACATGGTGCCGCAGAAGCGTTACGTTTGCATAGGACCCCTTGGCGTACCCGTGCGTGATCGACACCTGGGGGGCATACACCGTCTTTGCATGTGATCCGATGCGCCGGCACAAATCAAAGTCTTCCATGTACATGAAGTACCGCTCGTCGAACAGGCCGACCTGTCTGAGAACGGCCGACCGGATAAACATAAAGCACCCAGAGAGACATGGGACCTCCCACGGTACGCTCATATCGATATCGCTCAGCTCGTATTTCGCCAATTGTTTCCCAAGGACGATCCGGCCAACACCACCCAGAAAGCGCCGGATAAACAGGTCGTGCGGCGCCGGCAGCCTCCTGCACAAGCGTTGGTCATTCCCATTAGGGTAGAGAATCTTTGGCATCACTAGACCGACATCCTGGTGCTTCCGCATAAAGTCGTACAACACACTTAGAACTTTCGGTGAAAACTTCACATCAGGATTGAGGACCAGACAGAACTCGCCGGTCTCAACATGATTTCGTAACGCAAGATTGTGCCCACCACCAAACCCCAGATTTCTTTGAGCGTGTATGTACTGCGCGCCGGAGTCTAGAACACACTCCCGCAATGAGCAGGATGCCGAATTATCGACCACCGTACATGCTGTGCGAAGAGGAGCCCCGAGAACGCTCCGGATCGCCGTCACGAGTTCTGCGGGATTGTTATGAAACGCAACAATCGACGCATGCACTTGAGTTGGATATGTTTGGTTCACATTCACACTTACAGCAGCCAGTCATCATGCAGTTCAATCCAGCTTGCTTCCAGCAGGAGATCCTCATGAAGAGAGGAGCGTTAATGCAACGCTACGCGCCTCTACAGCTGCTCTTGCCCCCTCCGCAAAGATTGTTCTAGCCATATCTGACAAATCCGAAAGATGCCTCGGGTCCGCGAGAAGAGAGTCAAGGCGCTCCCATACGATCTCCACAGGAGAGTCAAGAGGAATGACATTCTCCTTCAGAGGTCCCTTCATATAGCAGCGGATTCCTCCTGAATCCCGGCACACCGGCACGCAGCCCGAGCCCATTGCCTCCAGCGGCGGTAAGCCAAACCCCTCTCGATCACTCAGCAGGACAAACAGTTTGCTCCTTTCATACAATGTCTTCATTTCCTCATCGCTGGGGCGGAGCAAACAAACCGCGGCTGATTTGCTTGCCGTTTCTGCAATATCGTCTTCGCAGGTAATGACGGCGAATTGCCTTCCCTTTTTCCCCGCAGAATGAAGTAATTGCAGGTATAGATCCAGGCGCTTGATCGACCCGTGCCGCAATAGCATCGCGATGTCGATAGAGCGATCGCGGCTTACCTCTTTGGATTCGAAAAGTGAACTCGCCCAGATCCGGGCTTCGGCCTCGGGATGAATTCCCGCGGAAGAAATCCTTGCACTTATGTATTCGTTGGAAGTGACGACGCGAGATGAGGCGCAGCAGAAGAGGATAAAGCTCCGAAGTATCCTCCTCGTCATCCCATCAGGCACAAACAGCCATTCTTCATCCTGCAGAAAGCAATAACGCCGCAAACGCGGAGCAAACCATCCAAAGGGCAGGGTGGAATAATGCGTAGTTACGAGTTTGACTTTCGCGCCACGCCGCCAGATCCCGGCGCGCCAAACGTAGATCAAAAATAGAACCATCAGCAGAAACATGTGCGGGATTGCGAACCGGCGCCTGGGTGTAAGCCGAGACAGAGTCGTGATCGGAACGCTTGCGAACAGTTCGCTTTCCAGCAGACCGAGCGCGGTTGGATGCTTCCATAGCGCCAAGACCCGCGAATCAACACCCCTCATCCTCAAATCTGCACACAGCCGAATCGCCTCCTGAGTGCCGCCACCAATCCGAGCGGAAGGAAGAACAAAGATGACGTCACCCGACGGGTTCATAAAGGCCTTTCAGGACTGCGACTGCTGCAATTCCACTTCAGCCCTTCTGCCCAGCAGCACAGCCAGACCGACAGCGAGCGGAGGGTAAAAGTAACTGTCTTGCGTGCAAAGGAACGCGATGCTTCCGGCAACGAGTAACATGGCGAAAACCGTAGCCGGTTCGGTATCTTTCCGTGCGAAGCTCATGGCATTGAATAGTAAAAACAAAAATAGCATTAATCCCGCGATGCCGCACTCCAGCAGCAGCCTGACAAACAGGTTATAAGTCGAAGCTCGCATATCGGTCGACCACGACATCTCCTGCAACGCCTCGCTCGATGCTGCCATAAACGCGGGCGCAAATTTCTCTGAGTAAAAGAAGTGGAACTGGCCAAACCCAATTCCAGGCACGCAATAACCTTGAGCGGCAGCATTCAATGCGAGAGCGGTTGAACCGACGCGCATCACTGTGCTCAGATTCTCCGACAAATCCAGCGCTGCATTGGAAACCACCATGAAAAGAGAGATCAGCAGGAGACTGGAAGCGAAGACCAGATTTCTAACGGTCACCGCCTTTCTTCCGCGCATCCAAAGGTACACAACAAATTGACCCAGGGTCACTGGAACGAAGGTTTTTGCGCGGATGATGATGGCGAATACGAACAATGCGATGGCTAGCGCCCGGGCCCAAAACCTGTGCCGCCAATCGCGAATGAGCAAAAGAGGAATGCCAAGAATAGCGGCTCCCGCACCGAAATACGATGGCTCGCTCATGAGGCCGCTGGGACGGCCAATGTAGATACTTTGATCGGTGCGAAAAAGGGAAAGCCATCCGCTCGAATTCGATACCAGCCCGAGTGCTTCGAGCAGAATGACGGAAAGGTGAACCAATGCCGCCCAGGGCAGCGCACCTATGAGTTGCGAGCGCGCCTTTGGATCCTCGAAAAGGCGGGCGTGTGCCAAAACCGCAAGAGCAAAGGCGGCAAATATTGCTGCCTGCGCAACGAATTGAATTACTGGATTCTTGGCGCGATCAAAACTAGACCAGGAAAAAACGAGATTCACCCAGAATCCTGTAAGTCCGAGAATTAGAATCGTTCCAAGTAAGAAGCCGGCGCGAGCGGTCGACTTTGGGAAGCGTATTGTCGATACAGGTTGCGTGAGTAAAATGACCAACGATCCCAACGTGAGCAAGAGAACGGCGGGCTTGGCTCCGAATTCCCGGAGTAGTTTCCCTGTCGGGCCAAACCAATCGATTGGCAGTAAGACCAGGAGCGCAAAGAGATAGCATTGCCGGATCATGGCGCTCCTCATCATCTATCCTCCTTTCGCGGCGATCCTGCGTGACCCGAGTTCGAAGCTGGCGGATGCCGGGAGATGAGGCAAACTCCCGCGCCCCATCCGCGAAGCAGTGCCATGAAGTTGCGCCAACGCCCGCGCAAGAGACGCTGCAGGCCGCTGGCTGCAAGGGCCGCCATCACCGCAGGCAACGCGATCCTGTGATGGCGGAATGTGAACAGGATACGATTACGCGCCGTGTAGAACTCAGATAGAGGGCTTGCCGTGCGGCGCTGCGCGCCATTTGTATTTCCGACTCCACCCTGGGTTCCCGTGCTTCCACCATCTTTGTGGAAAACAAGACTTCCCGGAGCGTACGCGAGGCCGAAGGTTCCTCTCGCACGAGTCGCCCAATCGATTTCCTCAAAATATAGAAAATACTCCTCATTCATCAGGCCGACGCTCTCCAGCAGAGCCCTTCGGACCAGCATGGAAGCTCCGGACACGTAATGGATGCGGCTTTCAACCAAAGCTGCATCCAGCGTCGAGGATGCATCAGCGCCCAGACCGATCTCGCGCATGCGCGCTGTCCATGCGTTGTACGCACATCCCCCCTGAGCCTGAATCCGCTGTGGTTGGTAGTAATAGCGCAGGGTCGACCCGCACATACCCACGCCCGCTCGCTGTTCGCATCGCTCAACCAGGCGCGACAGCGCCTGTTCGTCGACGACGGTATCGTTATTCAGCAGCCACACGTAGTCAACGTGACCGGACGCAAGCGCCAGGCGAATAGCGGCATTATTCCCGCCCGCGAAGCCAAGGTTGGCGCCTGTTGACAAAAGGAACAGTCGCTCACTCGATCCGGCAGAAGGAAGCTCATCTCCTGGTTCCAGTCTGACCGACGGGATTGGCTTGGGGCAGGGTGGGCTGGTGAGATGCAACAGTTGAGGATTGGCGCATCCGGCTCGAACCTCGCCCTTCGCCCACCCGGCAATGCGGCCCAGGGAACCGTCGCTGGAGCCGTTGTCGCAGACGATGACTCTGAAATCCTCATATGTCAGCCTGAAGACCGATTCCAGGCACTCAATCGTGTCCCGCCAGCCGTTCCAGTTCACGATGATGATGTAGACCCTTGGCATCGATTCCCCAGTTAAACCTTGCAAATTCCTGTGCCTGCATTTGCATCACAACGACCGTGATATTTCGATTTCGGCTCCAAAATCATCTGCGTCCAGCGCATCGGCGAATCACGGCTTTGCGCGCGATCCAATCTGCTGTGCCGGCACGCCGGCAACGATGGAAAACTCCGTCACGTTTTTTGTGACCACCGCACCAGCGGCGACAACCGCACCATTCCCAATTTCCACGCCATCAGTCAGGACGGCATGCGCTGCGATCCACACATCTGAACCGATGCGAATTCCCTTGCCCCTCTCCGGTTGCCGAATCATCGGTGTGGCCGTCGATGCGGTCGAATGATTGCAGGCCACAGCCGTGACCATATTCGCAAACATCACATCGTTCCCGATGGACACAAACGAGCCAGATGTGGCCTGAATCAGGGAATCTTTGCCCACGAAGAAGTTATTGCCAATTTCAATCCTTCCTCCTCGCGGCGCGAGGGTGACGCCATTCTCAGAATGAAAACCATCTCCAATCTCGAGCGATCCGCGGCAAGTTGGATCGGTAAAGTGAATTTCCAGCCGTCCCAAGATGCGTGCGCCGGAGCCCACGCGTGCGAAACCATTCCTGCCACGAACAATGGGAAGGCTCAAGCAAATGGGCAGACCGCGAAATTCAAGCAGATCGTGATAAAGCAGTCTCACTGCCGCCCAGATCAACAAGGACTTCAGGAAGTAGATACGGTCCATCCAGCTCCGATTTGCAAACAAACCACGGAAACTTCGTGACGGAGCGGCGTGTGAACTCATGACGATGTCCCCTCAATGCGGAAAATCGGAATCTTATGACGGCGCAGAACCATGAACATCAACAAGGGAATGAGGCACTCGGTGCAGAGAACCGATGCACCCGCGCCCTGCGCATAAAACGCGCGTATCAGCGGAATGGCAAGAGCAACATTAAACACTCCGGCGAAAATCAGGATTCTGCTGAACTGTTTGTCGAGGCCGAAAAGAACCATGGTTTGCACGCCGAGTACATTGCTCACAGCAGCAAAGAACGGCAGCAACGCAACCCACCTGATGACAGCCACGCTTCCGGCTCCTCCCGGACCCAGGCAAAACAGAATAATGGGCCTGGCAAATACAAAAAGAACCAGGGAAGAGAAGAGAGCAATGGCGCCCATCCATCCGAGAATGCGGGATGTAAATCGAAGCGCAGCCTCGCGCGATTGTGAGACCAGTGAGCTCGCGTGCGGGAAAAACGCCTGGCTTGCAGGAAGTAAAAGCCCATGCACAGCCCGAACGAGTTTCTCGGCCGCACTGAAATAGCCTGCCTGGGTGCTTCCCGCAAGAATTCCGACAAGAAATACGTTGGTGTTTGTATACAGGCTGATGGCCGCAGTGGAAACAAACAAGTGCCAGCCTTCGGCCAGGGTCACCCGAAGATCAGCCCAGGAGGGCCACAGGAGACGCAGACCCGAATTGCGGAAAGCTATGGGCAGTCCAATCGCGCCACTTGCGGCCAGCGCAAACGACTGAATGGCCAAGGCAAGCAAGGCGTCCTTGGGATGATGCACAAAAACAAACAACGCGCCCGCCCCCAATAAGCGGCAGGTGCCAATGATGATGGTGATTTGGCGCATTTTCTGCATGCCCTGGAAGTACCACACAGGAAAGAGAACATTGCCGATGACCGCGAGATACGCGACGAAGAAGAATTCTGCATGGTGATGAATACGTGGGACGGTAAAGATGATGCCGGCAAGAAGGAGGGCGCCCAGACACATCAGAGATACCTTCACCACCAGAACGGAGGAGAAGATACGCGATACTGTGCTTCCATCCTTCCGCTGCTGTGCAATGGAGCGAGTGGCCGAGAAATTAAACCCATAATCGGTGAGGATCGTGAAATACTGTGCGAATGACTGCGCAAAGGCGAGCAAGCCGTAACTCTCCATGCCCAATACCCGCACCAGGTAGGGAAGCACGGCCATCGGTATGGCATAGTTAAGGCCCTGCAAAATATATAAAGAGACGATATTGTCGGCGAGCCGCGGCCGATCAATTCTAGCCCCGATCTTCAATGGGAGAGCAGGTCCCTCAGGTGCAGAAGCGAGAAGTTCGCCGTTGTCGTATTGTTCACTGCTGATGGTCATGCCGAGCTTTGCTCAGATCAGGAATTCGCGCACGTTTCCCTTCCGGGATGATGGTTTGGTGCGGACGAGCTTGTATAAGTGATCTCTTTCGCGCTCAGTTGGCGGCTCCTTGTGCGAACGATCATCGCTTACCCGCAATACTTCCAAGCAGCAGATCCAATTTCTCGCTGGTTCTGGAGTCTTTTCTCATTCTTTGAACAGCTGCGCAGGCAAAGGCGATGAGAGTACCAACGAAGAATCCGGAGACAGCTCCACAGAGAATAATCAGCGCGCGCTTCGGCGACGACTTTTTGTCTAGTGGGACGGCCGGATCGACGACCTGAATGATGGCGCCCTCTTTGGCTTCGTCGAGCTTGGCTAACTCGAACTGGCGGGCGAGGATATCGAAGATGGCTTCGTAATACTTGACGTCGCGCAAGCGGCGAACGTATTCCAAGCCGGCAGTAGTCATCTGGCCCTTGGGAACGATGATGCTGTCGGGGTTATCGCCGGTGCCGCCCAGTTTAGCAAGTTGCGCGCGCAAACCGGCTAGTTCCTGCTCCGCCTCAATGAGTTGCGCGTTCTCGCCGGCGGCGTAGGTCTGCATGCCCTGAATCTGCACTTCCTTGGCGGCGATCTGGGCGCGCAGTGCGGCGGCGGACTCAATGAGCGCGCGTGCCTGGCTGTCGAGCTGGATCAGACCGGTCTTCTGCTCCGTCTCCTTCAAGGCCTGCTCGGCGTCGCCGAGGTTCTGATTGGCCTGCTTCAGCTGATCCTCAAAAAACAGCCGCCGTTGCTGGGCCTCGGTCAATGCGAGACTTTTTGACAGCTCACGGAACTGGTCCACGTAGCCGTTGGCCAGGTCGGCGGCGTGTTTGGGATCGCGATCCTCCACCGAGATATGGATGAGCCCGTCCTTGCCGCTGCCGTCCACGTTGGCATGATCCTCAAACGCCTTGCGCGCGTCGGAGAGATACTTTTTGCGGTACTCCTGCATCAGCCCAAAATGGTTCACCATGGCATCTTCGACGGTGCGGCTTTTCAGCATGGCGACGTACATGTCGTTGGGGTTCTTGAGCAGGCCGCTGCTGCCACCGGCCATCTGCACAATGCCGCCCAGATTGCCGAGTTGTGCGGCCAGCTGGGAGCTGAGGGAAGAGTTCTGTTGCGGGGGCAGCAAGGTTACGGTAGCCGTGTAGCGCTTAGGCAGAAGCAGCGAAACGATGACGGCCACGACGGTGAATCCCGCCGTGACCCAGAAGATGAGACGCTTGCGCTCGGCGAGCACAATCAACAGATCGAGCAGAGAGATTTCGTCGCCGGGGCGCGCGGCATCAGGCGGGGCGGTATCGGGCTCACTCTGCGCCCGCAAATCGGAAGCCGTTGTATCTGTGGCCATGGGTTCCTGCCAACTGCAATGGGGTGTAAAGGCATCCACCACTTAGCGAAGATGCACTCTGCCGCCCGCTAATGAATGACGTCAAGCGCCGCAGCGCCCAGCGCAAACTGCGAGAACATTTGCGACCAGTTCACGAAGCCCAACAGCGCAGACTGCTTGTAAATTTTTTCCGGAACCACGATCGTGTCGCCGGGGTAAATGTGCAGTTTGCTGAATTCACTTCCCCCGAAATCCTTGAGCATGTCGCGGCTCACCACCTCGCCGTCGGCGCGGATCACGAATTCGCGGCGCTTGTCCGCGTCCCGATTGGGGCCGCCAGCCTGATGCAGATACGTTCCTGCCCGCGCATTGGCATTGAACAGGAAGGAATTCTGATCGTACACCGCGCCCACCACATTCACGGTGGCAGGAACGTGCGGGACGACGAAACGGTCGCCGTCTTCGAGCGCGATAACGGGAATGTCGGCTTCGCCGCTGCTGTCGGGACGAAACGCCAGCACGATCCGCCCTGTAGCGCGAATCTGGCGCAGACTGGCCAGGAGATTCTGTTCGTTGCCCTGCGCCGCAGCCCCTCCGGCCAGGCCTTGCGCGGAAACCGTCGAAGAAGAGGCGAGCGAGATGGCGCTGCGTTGAATCGCCATCGACAGATTCTGCACGTACTCATCGATGCGGGCCTGCTGCACGGCGCGCGTGGATTCGCGCGTGAACTGCGAACCGTAGAGATAGGCGTTGGACGTAAGACCGCCGGCGCGCTCGACAAGATGGCGCAGCGTTTCACCCGGCTGTACCGAATAAATGCCGGCGTGCGCGAATTCGCCTTCCAGCCGGACCAACTTGGTCTCCTCAGCCACGGGAACGCGGATGTCGGCTTGAGAAAAGATGGAAACGATGTCGCCGGGTGCGAGTTCCAGATCCTGGGAAGCGTCGTGTGCGAGGACCAGCTTACCCAAGTCGAAGGGAAGCAGCTCGGTCTTCAACGTTTCGGGATTCAGCCGCTCGATGACCGCGTAATCCCAATCGATTTCGGGAGTGAGAATCCGCACGTCAGTGTGCGGCACCTGGGCTTGGAACTGGCTGGAAAAGGACGTTTGCGTGCCCGCTAGTGAGCTGCTGCCGGCGCGTTGCTGTGCGTTCAGGGGCTGGTTCTGCGCCAAGTCGTTCTGGCCCTGCGCGGAGCTGTTCGCATTCTGCCATGCAGATTGATCCTGCGAGGTATCCGCAATTTGCCTTCCGTACTGATCCTGCTCCGCGCCGGCCTGGCCCGGCTCGAGCGCGGATTGCGTCAAAGTGCCTGCGCTTTGTCCCTGCGCGCGCGGCGTGAGCGGGACGGGGTGATTGTCTGCAGGCTGGCGCAGATTGGCGAAGCCCGCAAAGGGCTCGAACTCCGGCGCCGGCAGGCCCATTTGCGTGCGCCGCCACCAATAGTCGCGGGTGAGCAGCGACTCCTTGTCAGGAATCAGCTCGCTGAGGTGCATGCCCTCATGCCATGCGAAGCGGCCGGGGTTGGCGATGTTGCCGCGCAGGGTCACCGTCTTCTGATACTTGGGCACAATTGAGTACACGCGAATCACGTCGCCGTCATTGAGAGACGCCGCCATGCCCGATGCGTCGTAGCTCACCTCCATGGCATGCCGGTCGCGGTGCTCGTCAATGCGCTCGATGGAGACGCGGGCTTCGGCAGCCACGGTGGAAACACCGCCGGCGTCGGTGAGAGCGGCAGAGAGCGATTCCTGCGGAAGCAGTTCGTAGATCCCGGGATTGCGCACGCTGCCCAAGACCGCGGCCTGGGGACCTACGGGCGGAATATAGATGACGTCTCCGGGCAGCAGCCCGGCGTCCTTCGTCTTGTCGCCCCGGATCAGCAGATCGTAGAGGTCGAAGCGAGTCACCATCGCGCCGTTGCGACGCAGCTCGATGGAGCGCAAAGTGCCCTCGACCGAAGGCCCGCCGCTTGCAAAGAGCGCGTCGACCAGAGTGCTTAACGAGCTGACGGTATACACGCCGGGCCGGCGCGCCTGGCCCGACACATAGATCTGGATGGCGCGAATTTGCCCAAGGTCGGCGGTCAGATCGAAGTTGCGATACACGCGGCCCACGGCTTCGCGCAGATGCGCGTCGAGCGCGGAAAATGCCAACCCAGCTACATGCACCTGGCCGACCTGGGGCAGATAGATCTCGCCCGAGCGGTCCACGCGCACATTGGCTTGCAAGTTCACCTGTCCCCAGACGCGGATGCGCAACTCGTCGCCCGGTCCAATGACATAGTCGGAAGGCACAGGCGCCATGTCGAGCGGCGCAAAGGTGGAGGGAATGCGGCGGAACAGGTCGGCAGCGTAGACGGGCAGAATCAACCCCGTGGTTGAGGCAACAAATTTTTGAAACTCCGTGAGAGGCTCGGGCGGAGCGGGCGCCTGCTGCCCGGCTGCCATGCGGGTCCATTGTTCCAAATCGGAGTAATTGCCAGGTCGATTCCCGGAATAATTCGGATTTCCAGAATTTGAATAACTCCCCGGGGGATTCGCTTGCGGATTCGCCGAGGGAGCGCTGTAAGCGCCCGGCGTTCCCAGTTGCAACTGCGTTGCATTCTGTGCGGGGCTTGAGCACTCCGAGGAGCTGGCGAGCAACGGATCCGAGCAGTCCAGTCCACCTGCGCTCTGCGCACGAAGCGCGCTCGCAAAGCATGAAAGAAAAAGCAGCAAACTAAGATGCCGGACGATGGAAACGCGGCCTCCGAACCGTGAGCAGATGCAAGTTTCTGCGCGGCTCTCGTTTCTCCTTTCGCACTGTGAAGATTGCATGTGACGAGTCTATAGCATTTTCAGAAAAACTGTCACAGGGCGCAGTGGTGAAGGCCGGGCTCGGTGAGCAGAGCATCGAATCCGGGCTGAGATTTGCGCCTGCGCACCGGGAGCATGTTGCTGGCCGGACCAGGGAACCAAACTGGTTAACGCCCGGAGCACAGCAAACCAACGGCAGCACAACTTGTCCCGGAGATCCGTACAAGGTGAAAAGGAGGCAAGACTTACCCGTAAGCGGGGCGCAGCGGAATTGATAACTGATTCATTACTCGTTGCATGACCTTCGTCACGAGTGCGTGCTTCGGTCCGACGGGGAAGATAGGAAAGAGTTCATCGGGCGCACGCTCCCATTTCGGTATTTACTTGATTCCCGTTACCAATGTGATCTGCAGCACAGCAATTTGCGTGGAAGAGAATTGACTCTGATATGCAATACGGTCGAACTTGTTACTAGATGGTTCTTCTTTCTCCCTAGACTGCCGATGTTTTTATCCGCACGTAATACTTGGCGCGCGGTGGCCGTCTAAGTTGATGAAGGATTCGTCGCAGCATCGTCGGACATTTTGAGAAAAGACGGTGAATCGATCGTATTCGCCGCAACATCTTCTCGCAACCTGGTGTTTGTATTACTTCAGATCTGCTCTTCAATTGAACACTCTCACAAATGCCGGAGGGGCAGCTTGCGTACCGAGGGCTTGGGCCAGGACATAACCATGGATTCATCCGTTTTTCTTCCGTATTTTGCTCATGAATCAGCAGATGCGTGCAAGGAAGGGGCGCATCCATGCCTTGCATGCGGCGAGATGCGCGCCGAGTCGCAGAGAACGGACCTGGCAGCGCCAGGTTACCGGCTTTTCATGCTTGGTGCCGGACGCCAGTCCTTCGATCCCTACTGGAGAGGACTGAGCCCGTGGACGCGGTCGACGGCCAAGCGGGTCTTCGATTGTGTGTGCGTGCTGCTGGCGTTGCCTGTGGTGGTTCCGCTCTTGCTTGCCATCGGCGCGGCGGTGCGTCTGACATCGCCAGGCCCGGTCCTATTTCTGCAAAAGCGCGCGGGCATGAACGGTCGAACCTTCACCATTTTCAAGTTCCGCACCATGGCGCACGTCTCGGACAGTACGCATCATCCCATCACCACGCTGCACAATCAGCGCTTTACTCCGATCGGCCCATTCCTGCGCCGCTGGAAGCTCGATGAACTGCCGCAGCTTGCGAATGTGCTGCTGGGGCACATGAGCCTGGTGGGCCCACGTCCCAAGATGTCGGACTACGTGCTCTACGATCTGCCATGCCGCCCGGGCGTAACGGGGGTGGCGACGATCGCATTCGCGCAGGAAGCGGCCATTCTTGCCCGCATTCCCCGGGAACGGCTGGACAGCTATTATCGCGATGTTGTACTGCCGGCGAAGCGGCAAATGGACGCCGAGTATCTGGCGCAGGCCACGCTTCTCTCGGATCTCGGGCTTCTCATCAAGACCGCCCTGCGCCGCTGGAATCACACTGCTGCGGAAACCTTCATTGCCGCCGCAGCGTTTGAATTCGCAAGCCTCAATCTCCAGTTGAGGACGTCGAACACGTCTTCAACCATCGTGCGTATGCCGCTCCCTGCCCAGGCGAGCCATGGGCCCGCGGTCGAACCGGCCACGGCCGTATAAGCGCGCTCAAAGCAAGCAAATCGCAAGAACAGGATGACGCTTCGGCGCCTGACTTTCTGCGCGCATTGCGGTACGGAGCGCCGTGGAGCGCATTCAGTTTTCGCAGGCTGGTTGCGCTTGACGGAACAGGCGCAAATACATGTAGACAATGGCCGTCATGAAAGCGGCGCCGCAACAATCCAGCAGCACGTCATATGGAGAGCCGGTGCGATTGGGCAGGAAGGTCTGATGCCACTCATCCCAGCTGGCTAGCAGCGCCGTTCCGAGCAGAGCCAGTCCTGCCTGGGAGAGGAATCGTGCGTCCGGCAAGGTCATGCGCCAGGCGCGCAGCCATACCAATCCCAGCGCTCCGTAGCCAAGGAAGTGGCCCGACTTGCGAAGCAGATGATGGACGATCTCCCAGGTCGCGTCGCTCAGCTGGCCGAAGAGCAGTTGCGCGAGCCAGCGGAGGGGATGCGAGGTGTGGTCCGCGCCGAAAGCTGCGGTCGACTCAATGGTGACAATGGCGATGCCGACGGCCACCGGCAACCATGCGCTGATCCAGAACCGGGGTCCCCGCGGATGGGTTTTCGTCCGCGGGGTGGAGAGCCGGGGCCCCCGCGGATAGGTTTTCGTCCGCGGGGTGGAGAACCGGAGGCCGCGTCGCTTACTCGACATGGTAGTTGGGCGCTTCGCGCGTGATGATCACGTCGTGCACGTGACTCTCGCGCAACCCGGCGCCGGAGATGCGTACAAACTTCGCCTTCTCCTGCAGCTCTGCGATCGTGCCGCACCCCAGATAGCCCATGCCGGATCGGAGACCGCCAACCAACTGGAAGACCATGGCTTCGAGCGGTCCACGATAGGGAACACGCCCCTCAATGCCTTCGGGAACGAACTTGGCCAGGCGGTTTTCATTGGCGCGTTCGCGCTGCACCACGTCCCCGGGCTCACTGTTAGGACCCCCCAGATCGGATGAGCCCTGGAAGTAGCGTTCGCCCGAGCCCTGGCTCATGGCGGTCAGCGATCCCATGCCGCGATAGGTCTTGAAACTGCGCCCCTGGTAGAGGATGGTTTCGCCGGGGCTCTCATCCACGCCGGCGAAGAGCGAGCCGATCATCACGGAGCTGGCGCCCGCGGCAATGGCCTTGGTGATTTCGCCGGAGTATTTGATGCCGCCGTCGGCAATCACTGGGATGCCATGCTGGTGCGCGGCGCGGAAGGCTTCGGCAATGGCGGTGATCTGCGGCATGCCCGCACCGGTGACCATGCGTGTGGTGCAGATGGATCCCGGACCGATGCCGACCTTGATGGCGTCGGCGCCGGCGTCGATGAGCGCCATGGCGCCCTCGTAGGTGGCAACGTTGCCAGCCAGCAGAGCCACATCGCTGAAGCGCTTCTTCACTTCGCGCACGGCATCGAGCACACGCGAGGAGTGCCCATGCGCCGAATCGATGGCCAGGGCGTCAACACGGTTGCGCACCAGCTCTGCGGCGCGCTCCAGGAAGTCGCCGGTGGCCCCGATGGCTCCGCCCACGCGCAGCCGGCCCTGATCGTCCTTGCTGGCGTTGGGATACTTCAGCTTTTTCTGGATGTCCTTGACCGTGATCAGGCCCATCAGCTCGTACTTGTCATTCACCACCAGCAGTTTTTCCACGCGGTGCTTGTGCAGGATGAGCTCGGCCTCTTCAAGCGTGGTGCCCACGGGCACGGTGATCAGGTCTTCCTTGGTCATCACGTCGCCCACGGGAATATCGGTGCGCGTTTCAAAGCGCAGATCGCGGTTGGTGAGGATGCCCACCAGCCGCTTGCCCTGCGTGACCGGCACGCCGGAGATGCGATAGCGGCGCATCACCTCGAGCGCATCGCCGATCATTTTCTCCGGGCCGATAGTCACAGGATCGACGATCATGCCGCTCTCGGAGCGCTTCACCTTGTCGATCTCGCCGGCCTGGTCTGCGATGGAGAGATTACGGTGCACGATGCCAATGCCGCCCTGCTGCGCCATGGCGATGGCCATGCGCGACTCCGTGACCGTATCCATGGCCGACGAAATCAGGGGGGTGTTGAGCGCAATCCCGTGTGTCAATTGGGTTTGCGTGCTCACAAGCGCGGGCACCACCTCACTGTAGGCGGGCACCAGCAGGACATCGTCGAAGGTTAGGGCTTCAGTAAGATTCTCGGCCAGCATAATGTGTGAAGGCTCCTTGCAAACCAAGGACTCGGGTTCCCAGGTGGCAGAAGCTTCACACTATTGTAGCGGAGGGTTGCGGGCGCGTTTGCGACGCGAGAAGTGCGGCAGCGGGCCAAGTGCCCTGAAATGCGTGAGAATGCTCATTTTTCCAGTTCGGATATCCGGTCAAATGTTCGCATCAGAGTTGCCGTTTGCCCCGCAAATCTTCGCTTAGATGGTTGCGATACAGGGGACGGAACTGCACCTTCGCCTTGACCCCGCTGAACTTGACCGTTATGGAACCGAAACAGAATAGGTGTTCGAAGGGATGCTTGAATTGCCCGCGGCATCGACACTCTCTACGTAATAGGTGTAAGAGGTATTGCTTGCAACCGTTACGTCGGCGTAGCTGGTTGCACTATCGTAGGACGCGTTCAGCAATTGGTACGTGGAACTCCCGCTGACTGCGCGGTATATGTTATAGCCCACTACGGGATCGGAAGAATCGGCCGGCGCGTTCCAGGTAATGTCCACTTCGTAAGATGGTGCCACGCCCGTTCCGCTGAGGCTGATTGTGGACATCGTCCCCGCCGACGAGTTACTGGTCAGCGTTACCGCGCCCTCCGCAGTTCCTGGCGTTGTGGGATCGAACTCGATTTCCAGCGTTGCTGACGCGCCAGGATTCAGGGTCGACGGGAGGCTCACTCCGGAGATTGCGTAGCCTGTGCCGCTCACCGATCCGGCGCTCACCGTTACCGGCGCCGTCCCGGATGATGTCAGCGTCACTGATTGGTAGGCTGGGACGCCGTCCGCTACATCGCCGAAGGGCACACTGGTTGATTGGAGAGTGAGCGTAGGGGTCCCCGCGGTCAGGCTGATCCCGTAGGTCTCTGTCCCGCTTCCCGACGACGCCGTCAGCGTCGCCGTTTGCGTCGTGCTCACTGCCGATATCGTAGCCGGGAAGCTGGCGGTCATCGCGCCGACAGCGACCGTCACCGACGACGGTACCGTCACCGCCGCTGTGTTGCTCGACAAGCTTACTAGCTGGCCGCCCGCACCCGCCGCCGCATTCAGCGTTACCGTGCACGTGTCCGTCCCTGCTCCGGTCATCGATGCCGTCGCGCAGGTCAGGAGGGTGAGCGTAGGGGTCCCCGCGGTCAGGCTGATCCCGTAGGTCTCTGTCCCGCTTCCCGACGACGCCGTCAGCGTCGCCGTTTGCGTCGTGCTCACTGCCGATATCGTAGCCGGGAAGCTGGCGGTCATCGCGCCGACAGCGACCGTCACCGACGACGGTACCGTCACCGCCGCTGTGTTGCTCGACAAGCTTACTAGCTGGCCGCCCGCACCCGCCGCCGCATTCAGCGTTACCGTGCACGTGTCCGTCCCTGCTCCGGTCATCGATGCCGTCGCGCAGGTCAGGACGCTCAGCGTCGGCTGCCGGGCACTGCTCGGAGTGGCCAAGGAGGTGCCCTTCAGCGTTGTCCCGACGCACCCCAGCAGATTCAGCGACAAAGGTAAGACGAGGAGCGCCAGAATGACCGCGCTCCGCGAGTTGGTCCTACAAGACCGCAAACAATGCTGCCCGAGAGAGTGGCTCCGTGCCGAAGCATAGCGGCCGGACGAAAAAGCGCACTCTCCCCGCTTTCCAGAGAAAGGCAGGGCGAGGCGTGTTTCCCGTATTTGTCTCATTTTTCTATCACTCCCTGGCTCAATCAATCTGTGGCTCGCTAAACGAGTCCATCTGGCAAGGGGAGAACCAAAACAACTTCACGCCAGGCAACCGACAACAGGCTTGCCAAGCTGCGCGGCATCGTCACGCAGCATTCCACCGCGCGGGTACAACGATCCTCTTCATCGGCACGGGCGGTTAAGCCAGTAGCCACACAGGGGGGATCCGAACCGAGGGTACTCAAGGAACTGCGCGCACACCATTCCCTTTTTCGGTGGTGTCTCAGTTTGTACGTATGGCCTGAAAGTGGAATGGTGAGGATTCGGCGCACAACTTTAGTCATGCGTTCTGTGCATGTGTCGATAAGAATGGTGGGGCTAATCCGCCTTTCCCCACCATGCATTAGCAGCGATTTTGGCGATCTTCGAGCGTTCCGCAGGGCTTAATTTCGAAGCTCTCGCCTTCCCGCCCTTTAAACCTCCCGCGCGACGCGTGTTGGGACGGCGCTTAGAGTCGTTCGCTGTATCCTGAACTTCGCCTATTGCAATATCCACGATCAGTTTCCCGAGTTGATTCGGGTCGCGTGGGCGCTTTGCCATGACTCAAGTACGCGGCTCGCTTCCGATCCCGCGCAAGAGTTGTGGATTTCAAACTGAGACACTACCCCTTATTCCTCACCCTGCATGTGGGTTGAGAGGGAAGTCGTTTGGGATGAAAGATCGATACTCTGGAGGAGTACCTACTTTTTCAATGGCTTTCTTGCGAAGTAGAAAAGCGAATACGCGAGCAGCGCGAAGGCCACGACCGACACCCACGGGTTGTAGAGGAAGGTGTGCGGCCAGCCGATGGGGTTAGGCCAGCCAAACTTCATTTGCAGCCAGGCGTTGATGACGCCCAGAAGGCCCACGATACCGCCGGCGGCGATCAGTCCTGAGGCAAAGAGCGATCCGGAGGATGTGTCGCCTTCTTCGGTACCGCCGGCCTTTTGGGCGGCAGAGTCGACGAGGAAGCGGACAACGCCGCCAGCGAAGATAGCCAGGGTGGTTCCGATCGAAAGATAGGCGCCGACGGCGAAAGTGAGCGAGCGGATGCCGAGCAGCTCTACGCCAATGACGAGGAATACGCCGACCAGGACGAGGCCCCAGGGAAGCTTGCGGGAAAGGATGCCGTTGATGACCGTGGCCATGAGGCGGGCCTGCGGCGCGGCGGCCTTTTCGCTGCCGATGCCGGGGATCCACTGGACCTCGATGCGATGCGTAGCCGGCGAGTAGAGATACTTGCCGTCGGCCAGTTCGGACGAGCCGAGCG
>Ga0326727_10013851_pt1 | contig 17775 bp, 15 predicted proteins | sample MB2enrmetagenome_FD_207643 | JGI IMG/M metagenome (GOLD analysis project Ga0326727, IMG submission 207643) | Lab enriched peat soil microbial communities from McLean, Ithaca, NY, United States - MB29MY | ecosystem: Environmental > Terrestrial > Soil > Wetlands > Peat | place: USA: New York...
GGTCGGGTAGTGCGCCGCATAGACGTTCAGATCGTAGGCGAAATTGGCCCAGGCGCCGAGGAACTGCTGGTAATTTCCGGGCGCCAGGATGGCGTAGGTGAGCGCCTCGACGCCGGACCCCAACGTATGTGCGCTCGGGAAATCACCGGTCGCGGAATTGCCCAGTTGCCAATTGACGCCGTTGACGGCGGTCTGCTGGTTGGCCGCGGCTTGCGGCGAAGAGTTGGCTGGGGTGAAGGGATTATTGAGGATCGCGGCGGACACCTGATAGGGAGGCGGGTTGCCGAGCGAGTCGGACTGTCCAGGCAGGTAACCATAGGTGTCGCCATAGACGTCTATGGTTCCCCCGAAAGATCCTTTCATCGCGGCGAACTGGGCGTACGAGGTGATGCCATTGGTGGCGTCCGTGACCGAAGCCGGGAGAGGCGGGGCTATCGGCGTTCCGTCTGGCAAATAGGTGAAATTCGAATTCGTGGGAAAGGCACGAACAAGAACGTTGGTGGGAAGAAGCGATTGAATCATGATCGACCCAGAGGCAATCTTCTGGGCCTGGGTCGAGTTGAGATAGATGGATTCTTCCGTTTGCAGGTTCGCCTGGAGCAGGGCCAACCCCGCTGCCGAGTCCGGCAACGAATTGAAGGGCGCCAGCAGTGCTTCCTGATCAGCCGCCTGCTCAGGGCACAGACCCGTGCAGGTTTGAGCCAACGCCGGCCCCGTCGCTCCGAAGGTGAACAGCACTGCCCCGAGCAGGACGGCCCATGCCGTCCGCGATGGCGCGCGACCCCGCGACCGGTGGCGAAAGGCGGACGGAGACCAGCATTTGCCCGAACTATCGCGACGGTCCAAAGGCGGCATAACGAACGTCCCTTTGTTTCGGAGGACCGACGCTGCCCGAGAAACATGAAGGAATCGTTGTTACACCAACCGGCGGAACTGCTGACCGATCGGTAGCGAGGCGCTGCCTCGCGCTCCGCCAGGCCCGGCGCGCGCCTTCGCGCGACGGCTCCGCCCTGGACCCGCCAGGGGCCATAAGGCCCCTGGGACCCCATTTATTTGGTGCCGCGGCGAGGATGGCGCGAAGCGCCCAAACGAATGGGACCCTCGGGCCTCTCGGCCCTTTGCGGGGTCCAGGGGCAGCGCCCCCGGCCTTCAGCGACGAGTGAGGACCGAGACCCGGCACGGCTGGGGTTGAATCAATCGGCAACCGCTGCTTATCTCGACCCCGGTGTTTGCGGGCTGGGGTTCGGTTAGGAAGTGAATAATGGTGCTGCTTGAGTTTTCGATGTACCCGCTGGACAAGGGCGAGAGCCTCAGCGCGTATGTCGCGCGCTCTCTCGATATCATCGACAAGTGTGGGCTCGCTTATCGGATGACCCCGATGGGAACCATCATTGAAGGCGAATGGTCCGAGGTGATGGCTGTCGTGACGGCATGCTTCGAAGCGATGCGCGCCGATTGCAATCGCATCGAGACCAGCATCAAAGTTGATTATCGGGCTGGTCCGGGCGGGCGCCTGATCAGCAAACTCGAGTCGGTCGAGAAGAAGGTGGGCCGGAAACTCTCGACCTGAGCGAGCCAGGCCTCTGCGCTTGCGGATGGCGAGGCGCTGCCTCGCGCCCCGCCTGGGGCAGCGCCCCTGGCCTTCAGCGGCCGGTTGGCATCAACTGCGGTCGTAGACGTCCTGGTAGGCGACCGCCTTGCCATCCGGTCCGCTCATCGAGCCCCGACAAGTCATCTTCTGGCGGTTGGGAGAAACGGTGCAGGTCATGGTGTCGGTCTGGCCCTGGGGTCCTCTGAAGGCCGCCTCCAGAGTTGAACCGTGCAAACGGAACGACGCCGTCGTACCGCCGGGGATCGGATGGAACGTCCCGTCGGCCGGGGCATCGTAGGTTTCGACAGAACGTTGCCCCTTCGGATCGGTAACGGAGACCGACCATCGAAGGTGTGCGGGGTCCGCCTGAGAGACGTCGATCACCATGTCGCCTGGGCCCGGCTCGCCGGGCGGCGCCGTCGACTCCGTGCGGTTCCAGTGCCACCGACCGATAAACGGGCCTTCGTCGGCCCAGGCGGATGCGGTAGTCGCCAAGGCGAGCAACCCGCACAACCCCATCGCCACAACCAGTCCCGGCTTCATTGGCATCCTCCTCGCATCGCAGCCTGCCTCGCACCACAAATCTCGCAGATCCGCAAGCCGTGTCCAGGGCAGGCAGGGCAATCCATCGATATGTCTCCTCGGCTCAAGGCTCGCCACGACCCTCTAGCGTCGGCCGGCGGCCAGGATGACGAAGGGGTCCGGGACGCCGCGCCTCCTGGTTGAATGTTGGTCGAAGCTGTTCGCCATTTCAACAGGTGCCGGTCCAAAAAATATCAATGCTCGCCGAGAAATTACATTCCTCTCGGAACCGAATTGGGTAAACGACGATGGCTCTGGTGCGGGCCGTAACGGTTGGTTGTGCGGCCCAGTGAGGAGGGCGCATCGCGCGTGGTTCGGACAAAGCCTGGTTTGCGGAGCCGACGGAGAGCCGGTTCGGCAGCCGCCCCGTGCCCGCTCGGCACGACAAGAAAGCAGTGGACGGAATGAGGCTTATCGACGCGCCCTCTGGCGAGTCGACGGGAATTCTGGCCGGGGACGTTACCATGACAGCTGGAAGAGGACGCGGCACTCCTGACCGCCACGGACGGTCGGACGGAACCCGGGTGGACATCCGGATCACTCTGCAATCAGACTTGAGGAGTTGTTCATGACGATACGGTCGACCATCATTGAGCAGATGCAATCGATTGCGAAGGAGCGGGGAAAGTCGCTGGTAGGGTTGACGGACGAGCTTCCGCTGCTTCGCTCGGGGCTGGATTCGCTTGGCATTGCCACGCTGATCGCGAGGTTGGAGGACGAACTCGACCTCGACCCCTTCGGCACCGGCGATGACGTGGCCACGCCGGTAACGGTCGGTGATCTTATAAAGCTGTACGAGGGTTCGGCCGCCTAGGTGGGAGTTGCCGACGTTAGCGGGTCACCGATGCTGGAAAGCAACATGAGCTCTCTTTGGACAGCGCTGGAGAATACCGGGCGGCTCGCCAACCAGCGTTTGCACGGGCACACCGGCGAGGTGGCGCTGGGGACTCTGGTCCATGGCTCGTGGCTCGGCGGTCGACTCCCGGAGCTTCGCGACCGGTCGGTGCTGATCCTGGTAAGGGATCAGCTCGCCGCCGCAACCGCCATCGTTGAACTGGACGGGATTGCCCGGCGCATGGTGCTATGCCCGCCGGACCTTGCGAGCGAACATCTTCCTTATGTGGCCGCGGCGGCGGAAGCAGAGGCCGTGGTCCACGACCGTGGAGCCCCGTTGCCGGCCGGTATTGGCTGCTGCGTGCCGTTCGGTCCCGAAGCGGTGCCTTTCAATGGCGAGCGCGTGCCGCAAAGGCGCACCGAATGGGTGCTGCTGACCTCGGGGACAACCGGGCCACCGAAGCTGGTGCTGCACAGCCTCGCGAGCCTGACCGGGGCGATCAGGGCGGAAACGGCCGCTGCCGGCAGTCGCATTTGGAGCACGTTCTACGACATTCGCCGCTATGGTGGACTGCAGATCCTGCTGCGGGCGCTGGTCGGCGGAAACTCGATGGTGCTTTCCGATGCCAACGAGGCGGTTGACGAGTTCCTCCACCGAGTCGTTGCAGGCAGTGTGACACACATTTCGGGCACCCCCACACACTGGCGCCGCGCTTTGATGAGCCAGGGGGCTCGTCGCATCAACCCACGCTATGTCCGCCTGTCCGGGGAAATCGCGGATCAGGAAATCCTGGATTGGCTTGCGGCGGAGTACCCCAGGGCTGACCGGGCACACGCGTTCGCATCGACCGAAGCAGGCGTTGCTTTCACGGTGGCGGATGGCAGGGCCGGCTTTCCGGCTGGTCTGCTCCACCAGCCGGAATCGGGCGCCGAGCTGAAGATCGTGGCCGGCTCACTGCGGATCCGGTCAAACCGGGTAGCGGAACGCTACCTCGGCAACGTCGAGCGTCGGATCGCAGACGAGGAAGGGTTTGTCGATACCGGTGACCTCGTGGAGCGACGCGGCGAGCGGTACATCTTCATCGGTCGGCGTGACGGGATCATCAACGTAGGCGGAATGAAGGTGCATCCCGAAGAAGTCGAGGCAGTGATCAATCGACACCCAGAGGTGCAGCAGTCACTGGCCAGGGCGCGACGCAATGCAGTGGTGGGGGCGGTGGTGGTTGCCGATGTCGTGCTGAGGTCGGCGCCTCGCGCCGCAGCCGACGACACAACCGTGAAGGCGGAAATACTCGATGCCTGTCGGCGTTCACTGGCGCCGCACAAGGTCCCGGCGAGCCTGCGTCTTGTGCCATCGCTTGCCGTAGGCCCGGCGGGCAAATTGATCCGCCGGGCGGCACCTGCGGAGCCTCCCTTCAGAATGAAAGCCAATGTGAATGTCGATGCCACCTGCGAGTGACACGCCGCCTCAGCCGACTGCGCCACGGACCACGCCAATTCGAACCGTGCTCGTCACCGGCGGGAGCCGCGGCCTGGGTCTCAACATCGGCCGGACACTCGCGCTGGCGGGCTACCGTGTGGTTGCCGTGGCGCGTAACGCGGGTCCCGAAATCGACGGCGTCATCCATGAGCTGGAGTCGGCGAAGGGCGGCTCGCTGCATTTCTGGCCTTTCGATCTCACTGCGTTGGACGACCTCCATGGCCTGGTGCGTTCCGTGCGGTCGGAGTTTGGTCCCATCTATGGCCTGGTCAACAATGCGGGGATCGGTACCAGTGGCGTCCTCGCCACCATGCCGAATGACAAGATCGAGCAACTGGTCCGGCTCAATACGGTGTCTCCGCTGATCCTCAGCAAGTACGCGGTGCGCACGATGATGGCATCGGGAGAGGGCCGGATCGTCAACATTTCGTCGATCGTGAGCTTCGCGGGATATAGCGGCCTGGCTGCCTATGCGGCGACCAAGGCGTCGTTGCTCGGGCTGACGCGGGCGCTGGCGCGCGAGGTCGGGCCGCTGGGCATCACCGTCAATACCGTCGCGCCCGGGTTCCTCGATACGGAAATGACGCGGGACATGGATGAGCAGCAACGCGCGCAAGTCGCGCGCCGCAGTGCGCTCAAGCGGCTGGCCACCCCGGAGGACGTCGCTTACGCGGTGGAGTTCCTGTTGAGCGAGCGGGCAAGGAACATCACCGGCACCGTCCTGACCGTTGATGCAGGGGGTACGGCGTAGGCGCGACATCCTGGCCACGCCCGCCGGGCTGCATCACGCGACGACCCGCTCCTGGTGCAGGGCGGCGCGTAGGGCATTCACCAATTCGTCGACGTCGCGCTCGGTGGTTTCGCCGTGGGTGGCGCAGGCACGAATGACCTCCCGCCCCTCGAAAGTGGCCGTGGAGATCCAGGCGCGACCGGAGGCGAGAACGTTGGCGACGATGCGTGACGGGAGCCCAAAGGGCGGTGCAAGGCACAGCACGGCGACCGACGAATCGTTTAGCACCGACCACCCTTCGCCGGTGAGCCTCGAGCGGAGCAGGTCCATCAGCCAACATGCACGTTCGACGTGCCGGGCATAGCCCTCCCAGCCAGCGGCGGCGAGCGCCAGGAATAGGCGAAGGCCCAGGAACCGGCGCGACCACTGCACCGAGGTTACGTAAGGATCGACACCCTCGAGACGGGAGGGCATGTAGGTCGTGGACACCGAGAAGACGTCGCAGAGTACCGATGGGTGGCGGCTGAGGAACATGCCGCAGCCCATCGTGGTGGCGAACCACTTGTGCGCGTCGATGGTGACCGAATCCGCCCGTTCGAGGCCGGCAAGCAGGCCGCGGAGCCGGTCGGAGGCGATGGCGGCGCCGGCCCAGGCAGCATCGACATGGTACCAGAGACCACCGCGTGCAGCGATTTCAGCGCAGGCTGCGAGCGGATCGATCATTCCCGCATTGGTGGTGCCGGCCGTCGCCGCGATCATCACCGGAACGCAGCCCTCGGCGCGGTCGGCGTCCAGCGCGGCGGCAAGCGCCCGGGGATCGAGCCGTCCAGAGCCGTCGGTTGCGATCAGACGCGCCGCTGCGCGACCGATCCCCGTCTGGTGCGCGATCTTCAACCAGGCCAAATGGCTTTCACGCGATATGTAAAACACCGGCCGCCCGGCGAACGCGCGCGCCCCCTCGATCGCAAAGCGTGGCTCGGAGCGGGTCAGGGCGCACAGCAGCGCCGTGTAATTTGCCTCCGCTCCTCCGGTCGTGAAATGTCCGGTGGCATCCGGGGGGAGTCCCGCGCGCGCCGCGACCGACCGGATGACGTGGGCTTCAATTTCGACGGCGGCGGGAGAGGTTGTGGCGGTGGCGAGCTGCGGATTGAAGGCGGCTGCGACCCGATCGGCACATTGGGCTGGAAAGGTGGGATCAGGATTGAACAGGCCAAAATAGCGCGGGTTGGTGATGTGCACGAGGCCCTCTTCCATCCGCGTGATGACCCATTGCAGGGTTTCCCCGAGGGGGCGGGGCCGGCTGAAGTCGAAACCAGCAAGCTGTTGTTTGAACAACTCGAAATCAATGACGGGTGTCACGGCGCCGGCGGCCACCCTGTGGCGCGCTTCCGCCAGCCCGCGGGAAAGCTGCTCGTCGCACTGCTCACGCGTCTCCGACGAGGGAAATAGGGAGGAAACCGGCGGTGGCGCCGGTTGGCTGGCGGTTTGCGTCATCCGGGTTTCTCTCCATCCGCAATTGTCGCCTGAGGCGACGCCGGACCAATAATGCATCGACCGATCGCGGCGCGCCAGCAGGGTACGGCACCGCATTTGGTCACAATCGAGACCAGCAGGGCTGCCGGAGCGCGTCCGCCTGACAAACATTTGTCGCTGACGAGCGGATCAAACAATATTGAAATATCGTTGCCCCTATAACGGAAAATTGGAACGGCTTTGTGACATAACCTGTCTTGCAGTGGACCCAATAGTTCTATTTACTCGCCCTTGGAAGCAGCCTCGGTGCGGCGTGCTTCGAACCCCGGGGGATGGGACACAGACCGTCATGAACGACAAGGATTTCTTGTTTGCCGACGTCATCGATACGATCTGCTCGGCGAACTGGCGCGGGCTCGATCGCAAGGAGCTGTCAACAGTAGCTTGGTCCTACTATTTCTTTTCGGTGCAGTTCCGCGAGAACCTGCTGGTGGCCAGGACGCTGTATCCGGACGATGAGAAGCTGCAGCATCTCGCGCGGGAGGAAATGGACACCGATAATCTCTCTCCCTGGCCTGGCGTCGCCGAGCGCGGCGAGAAGATGAATCACGACGAGTTCATGCGGCGCACGCTGCAGCTTTGCCCGCTCGACCCGGAGAGCCAGAAGGTCGTGGATCGTGCAGGCGAAGTGTACCTGAGGAAGGTGCGGCAGGTGGACCCCGACGCCCGGGCAGTGAGCATCGCGAGTTACGAGGATGGCGGCCTGGAGAGGGTTTTTACTGCTTTCCTCCAGGCGGCCGACTGGGACAGCGACACCTTGCGGGCCTTCCGCCATTTCGTCACCGAGCATATCCGCTTCGACAGCAACGAGGATGAGGGGCACGGTGCCCTGGCTCGGCATCTCAAGCCGGACGACCGGATCCTGCCGCTGTGGTCGGCTTTCCGGGACCTGCTTTGGGAGACGGTGCCGGCGTTGGCGGGGCACACTCTCAACCGACAGGCCGAGGCGCAGGAAGTCGCGGCTTAGGCTGCCTTAGCGGGTCTTCGGCTTTGGCTGATCGGCCCGGCCATCCCGTACCGGCGAGGTGTTGGCGGGGCCAGCCCTGGGTCACGAGGCGCAGAGGGTGCGGCCGGCATGGCGGCCGCTCCCTCGGCGTTGCGGCTGCGGTCCGGCCCGCATGGTGGGTGGTGTCACTCGCAGGAGGTTGGCGGCGTGCGCAATGAAACGATCTGCATTCACGGCGGCTACGAAGGTGATCCGACGACCAAGGCGGCTGCGGTTCCGATCTATCAGACGGCAGCCTATACCTTCGACTCCGCCGAACATGGCGCCGCCCTGTTCAACCTCGAGGTCGAAGGCTTCCGCTATACCAGGATCAACAACCCGACCACCGCGGTGCTGGAAAGGCGGGTCGCTGAACTGGAGGGGGGGGTAGAGGCACTCTGCGTGGCCTCCGGCCAGGCGGCGGTTCATCTGGCGATGCTGAACCTGGCTACGCCGGGCGCCAATATCGTGTCCGTCCCGCAGCTTTACGGCACTACCCACACGCTGTTCGCCCACGTGTTACCGAGCCTGGGAACCACCGTGCGGTTCGCCGACAGCGAGCAGCCGTCGGCAATCGCCCGGCTGCTGGACCAGGACACGCGAGCGATATTCTGTGAAAGCGTCGGCAACCCGGCGGGCAACATCTGCGACATCGAGGCGCTTGCCGAGGTGGCGCACTCCCATGGCGTGCCGCTGGTGGTGGACAACACCGTCGCCACACCGATCCTGCTGCGGCCCGCCGAGTATGGTGCGGATATCGTCCTGCACTCGCTGACCAAGTTCATGGGCGGCCACGGCACCACGCTTGGCGGGGCGATCGTCGACGTCGGCAGCTTTCCCTGGAGGGAGCATGCCGATCGTTTCCCGATGTTCAATGAACCCGACCCTTCGTACCATGACCTGAACTATGTGGAGCATTTCGGACGGGCGGCCTACATCGCGCGCTGCCGCAGTGTCTTCCAAAGGACCATGGGCGCGGTGCTGTCGCCCCTCAGCGCGTTCCTGCTGTTGCAGGGGATCGAAACCATGGCGGTGCGCGTGGACCGCCATGTCGAAAACGGGTGGCGAGTCGCGACCTTCCTGCGTGGACATCCCAGGGTGGCCTGGGTGAACTACACCGGGTTCAGCGACAACCCGTTTCATGCCTTGGCCGAGAAATACCTGGCGGGCAGGGCGTGCTCGCTCCTGACCTTCGGTGTTGCGGGTGGGCTGGAGGCCGGCATCAGGTTCTACGACGCGTTGAAGCTCGTGAAGCGACTGGTCAATCTCGGCGATGCCAAGACGCTTGCCTGCCATCCGGCGTCCACGACGCATCGGCAGATGTCGGCCGAGGAGCAGCGCAAGGCGGGCGTAAGACCGGAAATGATCCGCCTCAGCGTGGGCATTGAGCATGCCGGCGACATCATCGCCGACCTGGATCAGGCATTGGCGGCGATGGCGGCCGATCAACCACTGGCCGAGGTGCAGAGGAGGGTCGCGTGACCGCAGCGCCGGAGCCGGGACCGGAGGGTGCCGAAGAGGGCTGCGGCACCGGGGGGCGTCGCTCCCAACAGCCGGAGCTGGTCATCGGCCTCGTGAACAATATGCCGGACAGCGCGCTCGCTTCCACCGAGCGCCAGTTCTGCAGCCTGCTCTACGAGACGGGGCGCGGCGTCGAGGTACGGTTCTTTGCAGTACCCGGCGTCCCACGGGGGGACGCCGCCCGCCTGCAAATGGCCGGGCGGTATCGAAGCACTGAGGACCTGAGTCCCGGTGAGGTGGATGGATTGATCGTCACCGGCACCGAACCGCGGAGCGCCAGGCTGGAGGACGAGCCCTACTGGGACGGCATGACCGATTTGATCAAGTGGGCGGAGGACAACACCCCCTCGACCATCTGGTCGTGCCTTGCCGCGCAAGCCGCGGTGCAGCATATCGATGGAATTCGGCGTCGCCGATTCGACTCCAAGCTGTGCGGCCTGTTAGAGTCGCAAAGGGCAAGCGACCATCCTCTTACGGCCGATATGCCGTCGCGCTGGCGAGCGCCGCACTCACGCCACAACGACCTCCCCGCAGACGATCTGGTCCGCAGCGGTTATCGGGTGCTCTGGCGTTCACGCCTCGGCGGAGCCGACATATTCGCCAAACAGCGCCGAAGCCTGTTCGTGTTGTTTCAGAACCACCCCGAATACGATCATGGGGCGCTCGGCCGGGAATACCGTCGCGATGTGGAGCGGTTCCTCACCGGTGTCGCCAGCTTCTATCCGAACATGCCGCACGACTATTTCGACGGCGCGACCAAAGCCGCCATGCTCGAATTCCAGGCTCGGGCGGTGCACGCGCCGAGCAAGGAGTTGTTTGCGGAGTTTCCCTCGCTGGGGGCAAACCCGGCTGACCGCAGCGACTGGTATGCACCGGCGGCACGGACCTTCGCGAACTGGCTCGATTTCATCGCCGCTTCGCGTCGCGACCGAAAGGCACCGGTAGCCGCATTTCGCGGCAGCGGTGAGAGGGCGCTTCGGGCGTGAGTTCCTCAGTCGAGGCGAAGGCAGTCCGAACTCGCAAGGCAGGTTCGGCTGCGGCTGATTGGCTGCGTGCTCTTGAGGCAAGCGCCCGGCTCGGGCGCGAGCCGCACGTCACGCTCCCGTTGTTGGTCGATGAACTCGCCGAAAAATGGGGGCCGGCTCCGGCCTTGCTGTCGGCAGACCGAACTCTCAGCTACACCGAGCTCGCGAGACGCTCCCATCAATACGCACGGTGGGCCCTCGGGCGGGGAATCGGTGCTGGCGACGTGGTCGGCCTGATGATGCACAACTGCCCGGACTACGTGGCGATCTGGCTCGGCATTGTCCGGATCGGTGGAATTGCCGCCTTGTTGAACACCAACCAGTCCGGAGACGCGCTGGCACATGCGATCGGCGCCGCGGCGCCGAAGCAGCTCATCGTTGGCGGCGACCTGCTTGATGTGGTGACGCCGATACGGCGCCAACTGGCCACCGACCTGGAGATCTGGGTGGCCGGTGCATCCCGGCCGGATGCGCACTGCCTCGATGCTGTGATCGGCAATGACGACGAGGCGGGTCCCGTTGTCGCGGCCAGGACGCCGGCGCTCAGGGACACGGCCCTTTACATTTACACTTCCGGCACGACCGGCCGTCCCAAGGCCGCGAGGGTCAGTCACCATCGCATCATGCAATGGAGCTACTGGTTCTCGGGGCTCATGAACGTGGTCCCCGCCGACAGGATGTACAACTGCCTGCCGCTCTACCACAGCGTTGGTGGCGTCGTTGCCATCGGCGCGGCGTTGGTGGGCGGCGCGTCGGTCGTGATCAAAGAGAAGTTCTCGGTCCGCGAATTCTGGGATGATGTGCACCGGTGGAACTGCACGTTGTTCCAGTACATCGGGGAATTGTGCCGATACCTGGTGAATGCGCCGCCGCATCCGCTGGAGCGGCAGCATCGCCTGAGATTGTGCTGTGGCAATGGCCTCAGGGGCGATATCTGGGAAAGGTTTGCGCAGCGGTTCGAGATTCCGCGGATTCTGGAGTTTTACGCCGCGACGGAAGCCAACTTCTCGCTGTTCAATTGCGAAGGTAAACCGGGCTCGATCGGCCGCATCCCGCCGTTCCTGGCGCACCGGTTTCCGGTGGCCCTGGTGCAATTCGACGACGAGACCGAAACACCTGTCCGTGATCAGAACGGGCTCTGCGTTCCTTGCGCTGCGGATGAGGTTGGCGAGGCGCTCGGGCGGATCTCGTCCAGCAACGGGGATCCGGGTGCGCGCTTCGAGGGTTACACCGATTCGCAGGCCTCGGCAGCGAAGGTTCTGCGCAACGTGTTTTCGGAGAGGGACGCCTGGTTCAGAACCGGCGACCTGATGCGCAAGGATGCCGCAGGGTTCTTCTATTTCGTCGACCGGGTCGGAGAGACCTTCCGTTGGAAGGGGGAGAATGTTGCGGCTCTCGAGGTGGCGGAAACCGTCATGAGTTGCCCAGGCGTCAAGGAGGCGGTCGTCTACGGAGTACGGGTCGCGGGCGCCGAAGGGCGGGCTGGCATGGCGGCGGTGGTGCCGGGCCCGGAGCTTGACCTGCATCTGCTGCACCGGCATCTGGCCAACCGTCTACCCGACTATGCGGCTCCCCTTTTTCTGCGCATCTGCTCCCATATCGAAGCGACCGGAACGTTCAAGCCCAGTAAGCGAGGGCTGGCGCAGCAGGGATTTGATCCTTCGGCGTCGTCGGATGCTTTGTATTTCAACTGTCGCGATCGTGGGTCGTACATCCCGATAGACCAAAATCTGTACTTCCGGCTGCAATCGGGCGAAGTCCGCCTGTAGCGATGCCGCCGGTTCAACGCGTGCGCAGAGGCTGCGCGTCGCGGCGGCCCTTCTTACGGTGATGCTACTTTCCTTACGGCGATGCGGCTTTACGAGACCATGCGGCAATCATTATGGTCACGCCGGCGATTGCCGCACTGGCGCATGTGCGGGGAAGCCAGAGGATGGTGCGTTTCGCATGAACCAGATCGATGCCTTCGAGGATGTTCGGGAGCTGCGCCGCGTCGAGGAACGACAGGACACGGCAACGCATCTTTTGTCCGGGCACAGGGGTCGGATGATGAAGGCCCTGGTGAAGACGCGTGCTACTGCCGGGCTTACTCTGCAGAGCGAGCCGATACCGCAGCCCGCGGCGGACGAGATCCTGATCCGAGTGAACAAGACCGGGATCTGCGGTACCGACATCCACATCTACAATTGGGACCCGTGGGCGAGCCGGACGGTGCCGGTGCCGATGGTCATCGGTCACGAATATGCCGGAGAAATCGTCGAACTTGGCGTTGCTGTCCATGGATTGGCCGTGGGGCAGCGGGTATCCGGAGAAGGGCACGTGGTGAGCATGAAGAGCCGTGCCGCCCGCCGCGGCCGCTACCATCTCGATCCGCACACACGGGGCATCGGCGTCAACATCCCCGGCGCGTTCGCGGAATACGTGAAGATTCCGGCGTTCAACGCGATCCCACTGCCGGAGGGCGTGGACGACGAGATCGGCGCCATCCTCGATCCCCTTGGGAATGCGGTACATACCGCGCTGTCGTTCGATCTCGTCGGGGAGAATGTGCTGATCACCGGCGCCGGCCCGATCGGCATCATGGCCGCCGCCGTCGCGCGCCACGTCGGCGCCCGCCAGGTGGTGATCACCGACGTCAACCCCATGCGCCTCCGGCTTGCCGCCGAGGTCGCCGATGTGGTGCCGGTCGATGTCGGCAAGGAAGATCTTGCCGACGTGAAGCGGCGCCTTCGGATCGAGGAGGGGTTCGACGTCGGACTGGAAATGAGCGGCGCGCCGGCGGCATTCGAACAGTTGGTCGAGCATCTCGTTGTCGGCGGCAAGATTGCCATGTTGGGCATCCCGGAGAAGCCATTCCTGGTGGATTGGACGAAGCCGGTGTTCAAGATGCTCACCATCAAAGGCATTTACGGCCGCGAGATGTTCGGGACCTGGTACAAGATGCTGGCGATGCTGGAGAGCGGGCTCGACGTGCGCAAGGTGATTACGCACCGCTTTTCAGTGCAGGACTACGTGCTCGGCTTTGAAACCATGAAGAACGGCACGTGCGGCAAGGTCCTGCTGGACTGGACCTGCGCCGCCGTCTGATAAGGCCAGGTCCGGCGCGCGCCTTCGCGCGATGGGCGCTGCCCCTGGACCCCCGCCAAGTCCGGCGCGTGCCTTCGCGCGACGGGCCGAGGGGCCCTTGCATCCCATTCGTTTAGGCGCTTCCTTCCTCCACTTGGCCGGCCGCAAGCCGGGAATACAGGTCCGGCTGACCCATCTGACCGCCTTTCAGCATGACCTGCAGGCCGTCGAGCGGCCCGGAGGCACGGACGCGGCAAACCGTCACGCCCGGAGCCGACCGGAACTCATAGGCCAGCGCACGAATGCCCATTGCCCGTGCGGCGAAGGTGGAGGTGTCGCCGCCGGCGAAACCGAGCCGGCGCAACGGCACCTGCGCAAGCACGGCCTTTGCCAGCAGGCCGCATGCGCGCGCCAACCGCTCGAGCGCCTGTCGGCTGCCATCTGCGAGGCGGCGTCGGTCGTCCGGCCCCATGCTTGTATGGGCCACAGCGCTCCGGCCGGTGGCGATGTGCGAGGCCACCTCGGCAGCCACCTCGGCGATGTACGGCGGGGCGGCGATGGGATCGACCAGGCACTGCGGCTGCAGGGCGCAGAGCGCGAAGCCGGCGCGCCCGGCCATCTCGATCTGCCCCGCGGCCACCGGCGAGCGGCTGCCTGAGACGATCAGCACCACCTCCGGACTCTGCTCCGGCGGCGGCGGCAAAGTCGCCAGTCGCGTGCTCGCGAGCCTGTCCCACCCGGCCAGCAGCGCCTGCTGCAGGCCGCTCGAGCCGACGCCAAACACCGGCTCACCGGCTTCAAGCTGGCCGCCGATCAGCCCGCCGATGGCGGCAAAATCGCTTTCCTCCAGCACGTCGAACAGCACGGCATCGGGCTCTTCGCGCAGGAGATCGGCGAATATCGCCACTCGCCGGTCGGAGCGCAGGTGGCGGATGTCGAGCAAGGCGACCCGCGGCAGGCCTTGTCGCGCCAGCAGCATCCGCAAATCCGCCTCGTCCATGGGGGTCACCGGATGCCGTGCCATGGTGGGATGGCGATCCAGCCGATAGATCGCGCCCCCGGTGGTGACGGCGGCGAACAGGTTGCCGAAGCTGCAATAACGGCCGATGCCGGGTTGTCCGACCACGATCGGCACGAAGCCGCGGCGGAACCGGGGGCGTGCCAGCGCAATGGCATGGCCGATGTTGCCGACGGTGGGGGAGCTGTCGAATGTGGAGCAGACCTTGTAGTGGATCAGCCGCGCGCCCGTTGCCTTCAAGGCATCGAACATTACCGGCAGCTGCTGGTCCATCTCGGCGGGCGACATTGTACGCGCCGCTCCCGCGATGCCGATCGCATCAAGCGGCCCCGCCGCAGCCAGCGCGCCGGATGTCGGCGGGCCGAGGAACAGCAAGGTTTTCAAGCCCCCCTCGGATATCACCGACAGGGTATCGGTGGAGCCGGTGAGGTCATCTCCGTAAAAGGCGACCAGCGGCGCCATTACGAGGGCCCGCCGAATTGCGGCTGGTCCACGCGGCGCATCCTGCGGGCAAGCGCGATTGCCGCTTGCATGTTGGCAGGATCGGCAATGCCTTTCCAGGCGATGTCGAATGCGGTGCCGTGATCGACCGATGTGCGCAGCACGGGCAGCCCCGCGGAGACATTCACCGTCTCGTGCCGCCCGATGAGCTTGGCGGGGATGTGCCCCTGGTCGTGATGTTGCGCCACCACGATGTCGTATTTGCCATCCACCGCCTGGATGAAGACGACATCGCCGGGAATTGGCCCGCTCGCATCCAGCCCCTCGGCACGCGCAGCTGCCACCGCGGGAGCGACGAATTCATCGTCTTCGGAGCCATACAGCCCGCCTTCGCCGCAATGCGGATTGAAGGCGGCGACCGCGATGCGCGGCCGGGCGACACCGGCGCTCACCATGTGCCTCTGGGCCGCCCGAATCGTATCGAGAATCCTCTCGACGCTGCACGTGGCGGCCGCTCTTGCCAGCGAGACGTGCGTTGTCACATGAATCACGGTCAGTGCAGGGCAGGCCAGCACGGCATAGGAGCGTGCAACCCCGGTGAAATGCGCGAGCAGCCCGGCATGTCCGTTCATCGGATAGCCCGCCGCACGCAACGCGGCCTTGTTGAGCGAGGCGGTGACGATGACGTCGATCTCGCCGGCCAGCGCCATCTCCACGGCCTTGCGGACGCAACGACAGGCGGCCTCGCCGGCATCGGCAGAGAGTTGTCCGGGCAGGATCGCATCGCGATTCGGCGCCGCTATCTCGACCAGGCCGACCGCGCCCGCCGGCACTTCGCCGCCGGCCGCTGCGAACGTGAGCGAGGCGTTCACCAGCCGGCTCGCCCGTTCCATGAAGACCCGATCGCCGATGACGAGCGTGGCGGCACGCTCCTCGTCGGGCATGATGGCCAATGCCTTGCAGATCACCTCCGGGCCGATGCCCGCAGGATCTCCCATCGTGATGCCGATCCTGCTGATGGCTCGCATGCACCGCCTCCTTGGTCGGGTTTGGCCGGATCACGGCGTTTGCTGGCGGGCCAAACCGTTTGACAATGCGTTGGTTGTCCCACATTATCACATAAGCGATGGTCATTTGCCATAGATTGCATGATTTTTCTCGCCCCAATCCCGCGCGCACCAACGCGCCGGGTGATCCTCGTGCACCCGTACCGGACGCGCCGCGATGAGCCTCCCGCTCAATCCCAACGAACGGCGACGCGAGATCGTCAATCTGGTGATGACGCGCAAGTCGGTCTCGGTGGAAAACCTGGTCAGCGCGCTCAAGGTAAGCCGCATGACCATCCATCGCGATCTCGATCTGCTGGAGGGGCGGGGGCTGCTGCGCAAGGAACGCGGCGGCGCCACGGCGGAAAGTTCGCTGCTGTTCGAAAGCAACATCCACTACCGCCTGCAGAACGAAACCGCGGAAAAGCGAACCCTTGCACACGCCGCACGGCGGCTGATCGAGCCAGGCAGCGCGATCATGATCGACGACAGCACCACCACGCTGATGCTGGCCGAGGAGCTGGACACCATCGAGTTCATCACGGTCATCAGCAACTCGCTCGCGGTCTGCGAGCGGTTGCGCAGCCGCCCCAATGTCCGGCTCATCATCACCGGCGGCAACTACAGCGACACGCTGCAGGCGTTCTACGGCCTGATCTGCGAGCAGAGCCTGACCAAGCTACATGCGGACTGGGCATTCCTTTCGGCTCCGTCGGTTATCGGCTTGTCGCTTTACCACCAGGACCAGGAGGTCGTGCGCATGAAGCGTGCGCTGATGGCGGCGGCCGAGCGGACGGCGTTGCTGCTCACGCCTTCGAAGTTCAGCGCGCGGGCGCTGAACCATTTCGGTGAGCTGGCGGAATTCGACCGGGTTTTCATCGACCACCACGTAAGCGAGGCGATCGTGCAGAGGCTGCGGCAGGCTGCCATCGCCTTCGAGCTGGTGTGAGGAGCGCGAACGCCATGCCGACAACGACAGGCCAGCAGGTGCGCATGTCTCGCCTGATCGATCCGGCGAGCGGTCGCGGCTTCTGTATCGCCTTCGATCATGCGTTGCAGTTCGGCATCTGCCCGGGCGGCGCGCCGGCCGAAGCCATGCTCGACATGATGGCCGAGGCCGGGGTGGATGGGGTGATTCTGTCGCTCGGCACCGCGCTCAGGCTCGGCAGCCGGCTGGCGCGCCGGGGTGGGCCGGCGATGATCCTGCGGCTCGACCAGACCACCATGTGGCGGCAAGGCACGCCCCTGGCGTATCGGGACGGCATGACGCGGCTCGTCGCCGGCGTTGCCGACGCGGTCGCGCTCGGCGCCGATGCGGTGATCACCTACCTGTTCTTCGGCCATTGCGATCCGGCGCTCGAGACGAAGAGTTTCGAGGATTGCGCTCGGGTGAACGCGGCGGCGCGGACGGCGGGCATGCCGCATATCATCGAGACGATGGGCGCACGCGGCGGCCTGGCGACGGACGTCTTCGCGCCCGAGCTGGTGGCCTACCATACCCGTGTCGGCGCGGAGATGGGGGCGGACATCATCAAGACCGACTGGCCGGGCAGTGCCGCGGCGCTCGCCAGCATCACCGCCTCGCTGCCGGTGCCGCTGCTGATGGCCGGCGGGCCGCGGGGGGAGTCCGATCTCGGCACGCTGCGGCTGGTCGCCGAGGTGATGGCGGGAGGCGCAGCCGGTATCCTGTTCGGCCGGCAAATCTTCGACGCCGCCAGGCCGCTCGCCGTGATGAAGGCCTGCCGCGCCATCATCCACGGCGGCGCGACGGTCGAGGAGGCGATGGCAGGCGCCGGTTTCTGAAGGCCAGGGGCGCTGCCCCTGGACCCCGCCAAGGGCCGAGAGGCCCTTGGAACCCATTCTGTTTGGAGGGGAGTTGAGAGAGGGGGGTGAGGTGCGGATGCCACATCTCCTCACCCCCCT
>Ga0326727_10013854_pt1 | contig 17773 bp, 15 predicted proteins | sample MB2enrmetagenome_FD_207643 | JGI IMG/M metagenome (GOLD analysis project Ga0326727, IMG submission 207643) | Lab enriched peat soil microbial communities from McLean, Ithaca, NY, United States - MB29MY | ecosystem: Environmental > Terrestrial > Soil > Wetlands > Peat | place: USA: New York...
GCAACTGTCCGCCCACCTGCACGGTACCGGAGTGGAAAATCTCCACGCCCGGAACCTGTGCCGCGACGCCCAGGCCCATGATGGGCAGGCCGGTCTTATAGCTGCCCGGATAGCCGGCGGAGCTGGCCACCACGCAGGCTGAGGCGCCCGGGGACCAGCGCAACTCTGTCTCGGCAAGGCGGCCGTCGATCGAGGCTTCGAGCGCCTCCACCAGGTCGCTGTCGAGGCGGACCAGCAGGGCCTGGGTCTCGGGATCGCCGAAGCGGGCATTGAACTCCAGCACCTCGGGACCGCGCGCCGTCATCATCAGGCCGCAGTAGAGCACGCCGGTGAATGGCGCGCCTTCCTCGGCCATGCCGCGAACGGTGGGCTCGGCAATGTGGTGCAGAATCCACTCCGTCATGCCGGATTCGAGCATCTCGTCCGTCGAGTAGACTCCCATGCCGCCGGTGTTGGGCCCGATGTCGCCCTCGCCAATGCGCTTGTGGTCCTGGGCAGGAACCAGCGGCACCACATGCTTGCCGTCGCTCAGGCAGAGGAAACTGATTTCGTCGCCCTCGAGGAACTCCTCGATCACCACCTGCTGCGCAGCCTCGCCCAGCAGCGCGCCGGTGAACAGTCCCTGGGCAGCTTCGACGGCGGTGGCTCGCGAGGTGCAGATAATCACGCCCTTGCCGGCGGCCAGACCGTCGGCCTTGACCACGATGGGCGGGTGAAAGTAGTCGACAGCTTTTTCCAGTTCGGCCGCGGTTGAGCAGACGGCGAAATTGCTGGTAGGAATGTTGTGGCGCTGCAGAAACTGCTTGGCGAAACCCTTGCTGGTTTCAAGCATGGCCGCGGCGCGTGTGGGCCCAAAGACGCGCAGGCCGCGCTCCTGCAGGGCGTCCACGATACCCAGCGACAACGGCAGTTCCGGCCCCACAATGGTCAGGCCGGGTTGTTCTTGCTCGGCCAGGCGGACCATCGCGGCAAGGTCTTTCAGGTTGACTGGAACGCAGCGCGCCAACTGAGCCATGCCGCCATTGCCGGGCGCGCAAACCACCTCCGTCACCCGCTCACTTCGCTTTACCGCCCAGGCCAGCGCATGTTCGCGGCCCCCGGAACCAAGGATCAGGACTTTCATCGGTGCTACCTTCCCTCCTGCCAGTCCGAAGCCAGAAGAATAATGGTCGGCAATGCGGGTGCGGGAAGTCAAACCAGGAGGGTGGAAACGGGCAAAGCTGCCGTTCCCCTATCCCCCGTTTTGCTACCCTCGGTTCCCCTATACTGAGGCGTGGTAAGCCGGCCTGTCCGCGCAGAGGCCAGCCAGAAAGACCCGTCATGGTTGAAACCCGGATCAAGCCGTATCGCGAACAGGTGGCCGAAGAGGCGCGGCGTGCCGAACAGACGCGGCAGTACCGGCGCAACCAGGTGTTTGGAGTGTTGCTGGTGGCAGCGGCGATTCTCATCTGGTGGCTATTCCATACCAATCCGAAATGGATCTTTCCTCCGGGCTGGTGGCGGCCATGAGTCCTGCGCGGACGGTGAATGTGTCAGGGCACGACTTCAGTCGTGCCGCAAGTCCAACAAACCCATCGAGGGCTTTAGCCCCTGAGGGAAACCTCCCGAACAACGAACCGCTCGCCGTCCTTCTGCTAGGTCCCACCGGCAGCGGCAAGACCGCGCTTTCGCTGGCCCTCGGCGAACGATTCGGCGGCGAGATTGTCAGTTGCGATTCGGTAGCCGTTTATCGTGGCATGGACCTGGGCACGGCCAAACCAACCAGAGAAGAGCGGGCGCAGCTGCCGCATCACCTCATCGACGTGGCCGAACCGGACCAGCCCTTTACAGCAGGCGAGTACAGCAGGCAGGCGCGGGCGGCGTTGCGCGAGATTGCCGCTCGGAGCCGTCTGCCCATCGTCACCGGCGGAACCGGGCTTTATCTCCGCGCGCTGACCGACGGGCTGTTTGCCGGGCCCTCCCGCCAGGAAGAGCTCCGTTCCCGCCTCGCACAATCCGAACCGAAACGAGGGAAAAACTGGCTGCACCGGCTCCTGAGCAGGCTTGACCCGGCTTCGGCAGCTCGCATCCACGCCAACGACACGCCCAAGCTGATTCGCGCCATCGAGGTCTGCCTGGCGGCGCACAAGCCGCTTTCTGAAGTCATTGGTCGCGATCCGCTCACCGGCTTCCGTCTTCTGCGCATCGGGCTGAACCCGCCGCGGCTGGAGTTGTATGAGCGGCTCAATCGCCGCGCTGAGGCAATGTTTGCCGCCGGTCTTGTAGATGAGACACGCGGCCTGTTGGAGCGATTCGGTGCGGTGAAAGCGCTCGACTCCCTAGGCTACCGTCAGTCACTTCGCGTGTTGCGGGAGTCTTGGACGGCTGAGGAGGCAATAGCCGCCGCGCAACAGGGCCACCGCAACTTCGCCAAGCGGCAGTTGACCTGGTTCCGTCGCGAGCCGGAGGTGCAGTGGCTTGCGGGCTTTGGCGACCAGGCGGCGACGGTACGCGCGGCCGCGGAGCTGGTGCAGGTCCGGCTTTCCCCTGGTTTTACGGAGTAGGACGGCCTGTCGCTGCCCTGCCACGCTCCACGGGCGCGCCGGGAGGCGGCGTCATATCCACGATCTTATAGCCCTCGGGAACCTCAAAAAAACTCTGCGGCGGCTCCTCGCGCTTGATGTCGGAGAGCGCGATCGTCTGGAGGCCCGTGCGGGGATCGTTGTGGCGCAGCAGCACGTTCACGTGCAGATCCTCCGAGTACCAGTATTCGTCGACCACCGTGATCGGCGCGCCAGTCCCGTTTGCCTGGGCCGGAATCGTCACCGTGCGACGGGTCCCTTTGACATCGACGTTATCGATCGTGGTTGGGCCCAGATCCTCGATTGCCACCTGAGGGCCGGGGCGATTGACGAAGTTGGTGGTCACCGGCTCGGGCTGCAACCACCGGCTCGCAATGTGCGTTGCGGGGTAATAGATGGTGACCAGGTGCGTCTGCGGATCGTAGATGTGCACCTCAGCGAGGGGCGGCATATCCCGCGAGGATTCCGGCACCCGTGAGCGCATTTCCCCATGTGTGCGCCCCCGGGAATCCCGGCCGATCAGATTGATGTTCCGCGAGGTTGCCACCGAACCATCCGGCATCATTTGCTGATTTTCAATGAGCGCCGTAGCTGAGAAGGGCACGCCGGTGATCGGCGGGACAGTGATCGTACTTAGCCGGATGGACGTGGGACGGTACAGAGGATTGGCGTCGTTGCTTACCTGCTGCGCGTGCAGCACAAACATGCCTGCTGAACCCAAAGCAGCCGCCAATAGGAGGGTGCGCTTCATCAGAAGCCTCCTGGCATTGTCGGATAAATGATAGCGCAATTTCGACTCACCTACAGTCAAAATGCCGCGCCCATTTAAACTAACCCTGTTGAGGCGGCGTTCACGCACCTGCGGAGCGCCCCGGAATGGAGTTCCCCTTGCCAGAAACGACCCCAAATGCAATCTACGACGTGGCCATCATCGGCGGCGGCCCGGCCGGGTACACGGCGGCCATTCGCGGCGCGGAGTACGGCCTGAAGGTGGCGCTCATCGACAACGCTCCCCGGCTGGGCGGCACCTGCCTGCACGTGGGCTGCATTCCCACCAAGGCGCTGCTATTCAACGCCGAGATCTGGGACCATCTGAAACATGCGGCTGAGTTCGGGATCGCGGGCATCGGTACGCCCACCCTCGATTGGTCCGCGGTGCTCAAGCGCAAGGACGCCATCATCGCCAGGCACGTGAAGGGGCTGGAATTCCTGATGAAGAAACACAAGATCGCCGTCATCGCCGGCTATGGGCGGCTCACCGGCGCGGCTCAGCAAGGCGTGCATACCGTCGAAGTGACCGCGGCGGGCGGTGGCGTGAGCCAGGTGAAGGCGAAGAACGTGATTCTCGCCACCGGCTCGGCGGCCAAGTTGCTGCCCGGCCTCCAGGCCGACAGCACCGTGCTTACCAACATCGAGATTCTCTCCATGGACCAGGTGCCCAAGTCGCTGATCGTGATTGGCGCGGGCGCGGTGGGCGTGGAATTCAGCTCCATCTTCAACAGCTTCGGCACTGAAGTGACGATCCTCGAGTTTCTGCCCCGCGTGGTTCCCGTGGAGGACGAGGAGATTTCAAAGGAGCTGACGCGGCTGTTCAAAAAGCGCGGCATCGACGTGAATACCGGCGCCAAAGTCGAGACGGTCGAAAAGACCAGGAGCGGCGTGAAGGTGACCTATACCGATGCGAACGGCAAGACCCAAGCGAAAGAAGCCGAAAAGGTGCTGGTGGCCGTGGGCCGCTCGGGGCTGACGAACAACATCGGCATCGAGAAGACGAAGGTCGAGCTGGAGCGCGGGCTGGTGAAAGTGAACGAGGCGCAGGAGACGGCCGAGCCCGGCGTTTTTGCCATTGGCGACATTGTCGCGGGCCTGCCGCAACTGGCGCACGTGGGTTCGATGAGCGGGATGGTCGCCGTGGCGAAGATTGCCGGCGCCAGGTTCAGGCCGCTGCGGCGCGACCGCATTCCCAGCTGCACCTACACCGAACCACAGATCGGATCGGTGGGGCTGACCGAAGCCCAGGCCAGGGAAAAAGGCTACGAAGTGAAGGTGGGCAAGTTTCCCTTTGCAGGCAACTCGAAGGCCACTATCGTGGGCAGCCACGACGGTTTTGTGAAGATCGTCTCCGAGTCGAAGTACGGCGAGATTCTGGGCGTCCACATCATCGGCCCGCAGGCCACGGAGCTGATTGCCGAAGCAGTTGCCGTGCTGGAGCTGGAAGGCACCGTGGAGGAGCTGATGTTCACCATCCACGCTCACCCCACTCTCTCCGAGTCGATGCTGGATGCGTACGGAGCCGTCGAAGGAATGGCGATCAATGCGTGAGGCGGCGGAGTTAGCAGGTTAGCCGTGCTTCGCACGAGTTAGCGGTGTTAGCAACTCTCATCGCTGGCGGCTTCTTCCTCCAACAGCGGGTTGATGTCGCGCTTGCCGTGGAGAACACGCACGACGCGCAACGTATCTTCAGATTGAATGTAGTAAATGCGGATTGCCGCAAAGCCACGAACCGGCCACGATCGCAGCCCCTCCAGTCTTGGATTCTCCAAAACCCTGGGTGCGCCTGCGCCAGGCACCCGGCAAAGCATCTCTATGGACGATTGCACGCTTTCGAGGAATCGCTCCGCGGCAGAAGCTGCGTCTTTTTCGAGAAGGTAGTAGAAATATTGCCGGAGGATATCTTCTCGCGCGGCGGTTCGGATGTAGACGATCAAGGTTCGAAGGCCATCCTTGCAGGCTACTTTCGCCTGGCAAGAATCTTAGCCGCATCCTGCTTGAGTTCGCTCCAGAATTCCGGCGAAAGCGGAAGATCTTCTCCGGTAGTCAGCCCTTCGATCAGCAACGCCTCCAACCGAACGTCCGCCTCCCTGGACTGCGCCTCGCGGAGCAGTCCGCGAACATACTCGCTCACGTTTCCGTAACCCTTGGTCTGGACTTCGCGGTCGATGAACTCCTTCAGGGATTCAGGCAGAGAAATGGTCAGAGTGGTCATGGCTTTCCTCGGTAACAGTATAGCAATAGTTCTTATCTATTAAGAAGTCTGGCGAAGGCATATGGACCTCTGGACAACTCAATGCTGGATGCCTACGGGGCCGTCATGGGGATGGTGATCAATGCTTGAGGCGCCGGAGTTAGCAGGTTAGCCGTGCTTCGCACGAGTTAGCGGTGTCAGCAACGCTGCGCGTAAGCCGGCGAGTTGGCTGCGTTACAGCTCCGTCGATTGCCCCGCCACCAGCGCTTCAGCCTTGGCGATAAAATCCGCCAGCGGCATCGACCCCTGGTCGCCTTTGCCGCGGGTGCGAACGCTGACTGCGCCGCCCGCTTCTTCCTTGTCGCCGAAGACCAGGATGTAGGGTGTCTTCTGGTTGGCGAAGTCGCGGATCTTGGCATTCATCTTCTCGTTGCGGTCGTCCACTTCTACCCTCAGGCCCGCTTCCTTCAGCGCTTTCTCGACCTTTTCGGAATAGGCCTTGTGGCGCTCGCTGATGGGGACCAGGCCCACCTGCACCGGCGCCAGCCACAGCGGGAAGGCTCCGGCGTAGTGCTCGATGAGCACGCCGAAGAAGCGCTCGACGGAGCCGAACAGGGCGCGGTGAACCATCACCGGCTGATGGCGCGCGCCATCTTCGCCCACGTATTCAAGCTCGAAGCGCGCCGGCAGATTGAAGTCGAACTGCACCGTGGAAAGCTGCCACAGACGACCCAGGACATCGACGAGTTTGATGTCGATCTTGGGGCCGTAGAATGCGGCTTCGCCAATGATGGTCTTGTAACTGATCCCCTTGCGGTCAAGCGCGCGCTCGAGGGAGCCGGTTGCGAGGTTCCAGTTGTCATCGGAGCCGGCGTAGTGTGCGCGGTCGTTGGGGTCCCATGTCGACAACTCGACCTTGAACTCATTGAAGCCAAAGGTCTTCAGCACCGCTTCGGCAAAGTCGATGCAGGCTACGACTTCATCTTCAATCTGTCCCGGCGTGCAGAAGATGTGAGCGTCGTCCTGCGTAAAGCCGCGCACCCGCAGCAGGCCGTGCATGGTACCCGAGCGCTCGTAGCGGTAAACGTTGCCTAACTCGGCATAGCGGACGGGCAGGTCGCGATAACTCTTCGGCGAGTTTTTGTAGATGAGAATGTGGAACGGACAGTTCATCGGCTTCATGCGATAGCTCGCATCGTCCAGTTCCATGGGCGTAAACATGTTGGCCGCGTAGAAGCCCTCGTGGCCGGAGGTCTGCCACAGGTTCACGCGGGCCACGTGCGGCGTGTAGACAAGCTGGTAGCCGCGGCGCAGGCACTCCTCGCGCATCCAGTCTTCCATGATCTTGCGGATCATCGCGCCCTTGGGATGCCAGAAGATGAGCCCCGCGCCGGCCAGTTCCTGAACGCTGAAGAGATCCAGTTGCTTGCCCAGCAGGCGATGGTCGCGCTTGGCCGCTTCTTCAAGGCGGGCAAAATGCTCGTCGAGATCCTTCTTCGAGAAGAAGGCGGTGCCGTAGATGCGCTGAAGCTGCGGATTCTTTTCGTCGCCGAGCCAGTAAGCGCCGGCCAGGCTGGTCACTTTCACCGCCTTCACGCGGCCGGTCGAGGGCACGTGCGGCCCGCGGCAGAAGTCGACGAAGTTGCCGTTGCGATAGAAGCTCACGTCGGAGCCGGGCGCGGTGAACTTGGTCACGAAGTGCGTCTTCATGAAGTCGCCATCGCGCTCAAAGCCTTCCAGGCTCTTATCTCTTGGAGCAAATTCGTGCACGAATTTCTCATCCCGCGCCACCACTTCGGCCATTCGGGCCTCAATCCGCGCCAGGTCTTCGGGCGTAAACGGATTTTCGCGATAGAAGTCGTAGAAGAAGCCGGAGTCGGTCGCGGGACCGTGCCCGAGCTTGGTTTCAGGGAAGAGTTCGAGCACGGCCGTGGCCAGCACGTGCGCCGCGGAGTGGCGGACTACTTTGAGCGCGTCAGGATCTTTTTCCGTGACCAGCTCAAGGCGCGTGTCGGCGGTGAGCGGCGTTGAAAGGTCGACCAGGCGCGGGGCCGCGGCGTCCTCGGCGGCGTACATCGCGGCTTCCGACGGCTCTTCGCCGGCCGCCGCCTGCTGCTTTGCGCCGCTCAGCGGGGTGAGGCGGGCTACCACTGCGGCCGAGGCCAGGCGCGGCGAAATCGAGTTGGCAATCTCAAGTGGCGTGGTGCCGGCCGGTACTTCGCGAATCGCCCCGTCGGGCAGGTGTACGGCAATTGTCTGCGTGCTCATGATATTTTTAGGTCCTGAGTTTTCCGGCCACCGCAATTGAATGCAACTATGGCAACCCTTCAGGATATACCGGCAGAAGGGGAGGAACTAACCGGCGCCGGGGCGCGTAACAGCTTTCGGCAGGTCATCCACTCTTGTGATTCCGTTCAGTGGCCATCCGTTTGCGCGAGGGCGCGGAAAATCCTGTTTTGGGAAGAGGTTACTTTATGCAATGGCGTTTGCGGAGCATCGCGCTCCTGGTTCTGTTTGCGACTTTCGGTTTCGGTTCTGTCCATGCACAAGCCGCTATCCAGCCAACTGTGGACATCACGAAAGTGCCTGCCGCGGCCCAGCCCTCGGCGCACTTCAACGCCGACGCGGCCACTGAGGCCTACATGGCGATGATTCCGCCGGCGGCGACGGCCCGCTCCAACGCCTACTTTGAAGGCGGCTATTGGCTGCTTCTGTGGGATTTTCTCTATGCCTCCGCCGTTTGCCTGCTGCTGTTGAATCTGCGCTGGTCGGCGCGCATGCGCGACCTGGCTGAGCGCATCACGCGCTTCAGGTGGCTGCAGACTTTTCTGTATTGGGTCCAGTACCTACTGCTGACCACGGTGCTGGGTTTCCCACTCGAGTTCTACGAGAACTTTGTCCGGGAGCACAAATATGGCCTGGCCACGCAGACTTTCGGTCCCTGGATGGGCGATGAGGGCAAGGCTTTTCTGGTGAACCTGGTCTTGGGAGGCATTGTCGTTATGGTGCTGTTTGCCATCGTGCGCAAGCTGCGCAACACCTGGTGGATCTGGGGCTCGATCGCCACCATGGCGCTCCAGGTGGTGATTGTCGCCATCGGTCCCGTCTATCTGCAGCCGATCTTCAACAAGGTGACGCGGCTGAACGATCCCAAGATTACAGCTCCAATCCTCAGCATGGCGCACGCCAACGGAATTCCAGCCAACGACGTTTACCAGATCGATGCCAGCCGCCAGACCACGCGCATGAGCGCCAATGTGAGCGGCTTTGGCAACACCATGCGCATCACGCTGAACGACAACCTGCTTCGGCGCGGTTCGCCGGAGGAGATTCAGGCCGTGATGGGCCACGAGATGGGCCACTACGTAATGAACCACATTCCCAAGACGCTGATTTTCCTGCTGATTGTGGTGGTTGCATCGTTTGCCTACCTGCGCTGGGGACTGGCCTGGACCCTGGCGCACTGGGGAGCGCGCTGGCAGATTCGCGAAATCGGCGATCCGGCGGTGCTGCCGCTGGTTGTCCTGCTGGTTGGAATCCTGCTCTTTGTGCTCACCCCGGTCATGAATACCCAGACTCGCGCGCAGGAGAAAGAGGCGGATATGTTCGGCCTGAATGCCGCCCGCCAGCCGGACGGGTTCGCCCAGGCCGCGATCCACCTGGCCGAATACCGCAAGATGCGGCCCGGCCCTATCGAGGAGTTCATCTTCTTTGACCATCCCAGCGGTTACGATCGCATCCACTCCTCCATGGTGTGGAAAGGCGAGAATCTCGAACTGTTTGAGCAGACGCCCTGTCAGACCGCGGCCCATTGAGCGGGTGGCGGACTCGACGATGATCGGGAACCGCATGAGAAGAGGGTGAGGCCGGCGAGCTTCACCCTCTTTGCTTTTGGGCATCTGCATCGCTTGCGCAAGTGAGTTGCCGCAAGCGCCCCGCGCCGCCCCGGCGCACACGCAGAGCCCGGCGCCGCCCTCCCACGAAATGGGGATGGAATTCTGCCCCCAAAGACTGATGATCCTGCCGCCATGGTGGAATGTTCATCCATGGCATCGGCGACCTATCGTCACCTTCGTGGCGGGAATCGGCCCGGCACAAACGAGGTCGCGATGCAGGTACTCTGCAAGCGCACAAATGGGAACGCCGAGACCCATTGCTGTGTGTGTGGACAAGGTTTCGTGATGTTCTGGGATCGGCAATCTCGCACCGAGCGCATGGCGGCTCTGCCCGAGATTCAGGAGACGCTTCGCCGCCATCACCGCAACGCGCCAGGGCCGGAGGCGCATCCGAACGACAGCTTTCCGGTTCCGGAGTGGAGTGGCGCCGGCGCATTTCCCGGTGCGGCTATTCCCGGCACCGCACCCAGCTGGGATCTTTAAGGTTCTGCCCAACTGAGACAGTTCCTTTTGCGTCGTCCATAAATTCGGGCCAGGCAGGAAAACAGCGCCCGATGCAGTGAGATTTCGATTTGCCCCCGCAGTCTGCGCGGTTGTCATGTCTTTGAGAAAGAAGGGGCGGCCGAAATGCAGTGGATTGCCTTATTGCTCTGGTTTGGAGTCTGCTTTGCCGTGGCTGGAATTGGCGGTTGGTGGACAGCGGGCGAGTTGACGGGATGGTATCGCAGCCTGGAGAGGCCCGCGATCACTCCGCCGAACTGGGTGTTTGGCCCGGTTTGGACCCTGCTTTACGCGCTGATGGCCATCGCCGCATGGCAGGTGTGGCTGACCGCCCCTTCGCCTGTGCGCTCCAGGGCTCTGGTGCTGTTTCTGGTGCAACTGGGGTTGAACCTTGTCTGGGCATGGATGTTCTTCCACGAACATGAGATCGGGGTCGCACTGGCGAACGTGGCTGTGTTGTGGATTGCGGTTGGACTTACGACCCTGGCATTTGGCCGGATTGCACCGGTGGCGGCGTGGCTGATGGCGCCCTACTGGGCCTGGGTGACCTTTGCCACTTTATTGAATGCCGGATTTTGCCTGCTGAATAAGAGATCCGGCATTTGAACCAGGCCATTCTGCGGCTCCAGAAAAGACAAACGAGGGCTGGGATCGCTCCCAGTCCTCGTTTGTGTTTGCTAGATTCTGCCGGAATCCGGCCAACAGGGCTTAGAGCGGCTGCACGTCGGCAGCCTGCCATCCCTTGGGCCCCTTCACAACGTTGAATTGCACGGCTTGACCTTCCTGCAAACTCTTGAAACCACTTGAGTTGATCGCAGAGTAGTGCACGAACACATCTTCGCCGTTCTGGCGCGAAATAAAGCCGAAGCCTTTCGCGTCATTGAACCACTTCACAGTACCTTGTTCCATCTTGTTCGTATTTCCTGGATTGAATTGCGCTGGATGAATCGGAGCGACCACTGGCAGAATCTTGCTTGGTTGGGCGAGTTACTGCTCACGCCCGGTTCGGTTCTAACGCTGACCACAGTGTACCATCGCTGTCAAATTATGAGCGCACGAATTCTTGCGCGCCGCCTCAACCGCGATTTCCGCTTCTGCAGCCGCCTGCGCAACCCGTTGTCCGGTATCGGCTTAGCGTCTCACATCCAGCTGTGATACTGTGAGAGGTCGCCATGCCCCTCGATCCTGTACCCGGTCTGTTATCGCGCGCCACGGAGCTGCTTGAGGCGGAGTTTGCGGCCTTGCCGGCCTTTGAGCCGAAGGCTGACGCAGATGCGATTACCGAGGTCCTCGAGGCCGTGGCGCACCGGCTCGCGGACAACTATCCCTACTTCCATCCTCTTTACGCCGGGCAGATGCTCAAGCCGCCGCATCCGCTGGCCCGAGCAGCCTACGCGCTGGCCATGAGTATCAACCCCAACAATCATGCCAGGGACGGCGGCCGGGCCAGTTCGGAGATGGAGATCGAGGCCGTCGACGAGATCGCCGGAATGTTCGGCTGGGCAAAATCCGGAGGTGGATACCTGGGCCACCTGACTTCCAGCGGCACCATGGCCAACCTTGAAGCGTTGTGGGTGACCGGGCAGTCGGCGTCGGGCAAGCGCATCGTAGGCTCGGAGCAGGCTCACTACACCCACCGCCGCATCTCCGCCGTGCTCAAGCTGGACTACGCGGAGATTCCAGCCGACAATCGCGGCCGCATGTCTATGGAAGCCCTCGAAGCCGAGCTGCGCAAAGGCGATGTGGGCACGATTGTGGCGACGCTGGGCACCACAGCCGTGGGCGCCGTGGACCCGCTTGACCAGATCCTGACCCTCAAGGAGCGGTACGGCTTCAGGGTTCACGTGGATGCAGCCTACGGCGGCTACTTCAAGCTCATCTCCGATGCGCTCGACGAGCCCGCCCGCCGGGCCTTTGCAGTCATCGGCCAGGCCGACTCCATCGTCATCGATCCGCACAAGCACGGCCTGCAGCCCTACGGATGCGGGTGCGTGCTCTTCCGCGACCCGGCGGTGGGGCGCTTCTACAAGCACGATTCGCCCTACACCTATTTCACGTCGAAGCAGTTGCACCTGGGCGAGATCAGCCTGGAGTGTTCGCGCGCCGGCGCGGCGGCGGTGGCCTTGTGGGCCACGCACCGGCTTTTGCCGCTGGCGCCGGGAGGCGAGTTTGCGCGCGGCCTGATGCAGGGGCGGGCGGCAGCCCTGGAACTCGACCGGCGTCTGCGTGGCGACGCGCGCTTCCAGCCGCCGGCAGCCGGCGCTCCGGAACTGGATATTGTGGTGTGGAAGCTGAAAGCCGAGACCGCGCAACGGGCCTCGCAATTGGCGCAGGATGTCTTTGCTGCCTGCGCCGCGCGGGACTTGCACCTGGCTCTTGTACAATTGCCGCTGTCCTGGTTTGCGCCGTCCGCTGCCGGCGCAAGCGGAGCTGAGGCCGCGTTGGTGACGTGTCTGCGCTCGGTGCTGATGAAGCCTGAGCATGAGGCCTGGCTCGACCGCATCTGGCAGAGATTCGCTGCGGCCTGCGCGGACACAATGGGAGATTAAGGTGAGAGTAGAGGCCGGAGATATGCGTGAATGGGGTGAAACAAGAAAACGTTCTCATTTTCGCGGAAAACCATCTTCCGATTCTCGTTTTCGGGCGTCTGAGAGACAGTTGCCTCCATTTGCAACCGGCATCGCCAGATTTTTAATTCAATTGAAAGGTTCTGACTGAAATGCACGATCCTGCCGTCCTTCGTTCCATGCACGTTGCCCGCTTCAACGCGCAGCCTGCCGTTTTTGTCGCGCCCGGCCGTGTGAACCTGATCGGTGAGCATACCGATTATGCCGAGGGCTATGTGATGCCCGTGGCCATCAACTTTGCCACCCTGGCCGGCATCTCGCCGCGCACCGACGGCAAGATCGTCATCTACTCTGAGAACTTCGGAGAAGAGAAGAGCTTTGACGCAGCGGCGCAGCCCAAAGCCGGCAAGCACTGGAGCGACTACCCCATGGGCGTGGTTGCCATTCTCACCGGCGAGGGCCACAAGATCCCCGGCTTCAGCCTCAGCCTGTGGGGCGACGTGCCGCTTGGTTCCGGGCTATCGAGCTCGGCCGCCCTTGAGGTGGTCACGGCGCTGGCGGTGCTCTCGCTCATCGGCGCCAGTTATCCGGGTCCGGTGCTGGCCCGGCTCTGCCAGCGCGTCGAGAACGAGTTTGTCGGCGCCAATTGCGGCATCATGGACCAGTTCATCTCCGCCAACGGCAAGGAGAACCACGCGTTGCTGCTCGATTGCCGCGACTTGAGCTTCCGGCTGGCGCCGATTCCCGCCGACGTGGCGTTGGTTATCGCCAACACCATGGTCAAGCACTCGATTGCCGGCGGCGACTACCCGACCCGCCGCCGTGAATCGGAAGCCGCCTGCGCCGTCATTGCCAGCCACCGGCCGGGAGTTCCCTTCCTGCGCGACGCCACCCTCGACGATCTGGCCAAATGGGGCCACGAGATGGCGCCCAAGTCGCTGATGCGCGCCCGCCACGTGATCAGCGAAAACCTGCGCACCGTGGCTGCATACGAGGCTTTGCTGCGCGGCGACATGAAGGAGTTGGGCCGGCTGATGGCCGAAGCCCATGCCAGCTACAGCAAAGACTTCGAGGGCAGTTGCGTAGAGGCCGACGCCATGGTGGCGCTGGCGCAGGATTTGCCGGGCCTGATCGGCGCGCGGCTTACCGGCGGCGGCTTTGGCGGCTGCACGATCAACCTGGTGGAACAGAGCCATGCCCCGGCCTTTGCCGAGGCGCTGGGAGCCCGTTATGCGGCCCAGACCGGCATCGTGCCTGAGATCCACATCTGCCACGCGTCCGAGGGCGCGCACCGGCTGAGTTAAGAACGGCTCACGATGATTGAGCGGCCGGTTCATGCCGAACCCGCGGGCGGGCGCCCGTGACCGGAAAGTGTGCGTCGTAACCCGTTCGTGGGACAGGGCTTTCGATACTTTAAGCGCCTTTTAAGCCGTTCCTTGATAAAATCGGATGGTGCTGTGCCCAATGAAGATCAGGTGGATAGTCAGAGCCTGTCGGCTTGTGTTGGATTTCTATCCCCAGATGGCCGCATTCAAGGGTGAACGCGGCGCGGAGAACATAGAGCCATGCAAGCGACAATATTAAAGCCATTTTCCTACGAGAACTTTCCCAGCTCGGGACATGTTGCGTACTTCTCCATGGAGATCGCAATCCATCCCAGCATGCCCACATACTCCGGCGGCCTTGGCGTTTTGGCCGGAGATACGCTGCGTTCCGCGGCCGACCTCGGGATTCCACTCGTAGCCTTCACCTTGCTGCATCGCAAGGGATACTTCCGGCAGCAGCTTGACCACACCGGCATGCAGAGCGAAGAAGTTCAGCCCTGGGACCCGGCGGCCTTCTGCACCGAGGAGGCGGCGCGGGTCACGGTCTCAGTCGAAGACCGGATTGTGAACGTGCGCGCCTGGCGCTATGACATGCAGGGCCGTGGCGGGCACGTGGTCCCGATCTACCTGATGGATACCGATGTGGACGGCAACTCCGGATGGGACCGCGGCCTGACCGATCATCTCTACGGCGGAGACACTAACTACCGCTTGCAGCAGGAGATTGTGCTGGGCATGGGCGGCTCGCGCATGGCGCACGCGCTGGGCTACCGGGTAAACGTCTACCACATGAACGAGGGCCATGCGGCGTTGCTGACCCTGGCGCTGCTTGAGCGGCAGTTGGGCGGCGGACCGCTGGGCGCGGCCACTGAAGCCGATATCGATCAGGTGCGCCGCAAGTGCGTGTTTACCACCCACACCCCGGTTCCCGCTGGCCACGACCGCTTCTCCACCGAACAGGCCATTCGCATCCTGGGCGGCGACCGCACCGCGCGCCTTGAGAAACATGGCTGTTTTCGCGACGGCCTCTTGAACATGACGCTGCTGGCGCTGCGCTTCTCGCGCTATGCCAACGGCGTGGCCATGCAGCACGGCAAGGTGTCGCGCGAAATGTTTCCGGAGTTTAAAATCGACACCATCACCAACGGCGTCCACGCGCCCACCTGGGTATCGGAACCGATCCAGCAGATGCTGGATGAGCAAATTCCCGCGTGGCGGCGAGACAACCTCTACCTGCGCAACGCCATCGATCTGCCGGAGACCAAGATCCTTGCGGCGCACGACCGCGCCAAGCAGGCGTTGCTCACCGAGGTTGCCACGCGTACCGGCCTGGTGCTGAATCCCAAGGTGCTCACGCTGGGCTTTGCACGCCGCGCAGCCACCTACAAACGCGCCAACCTGTTGTTTGCCGATCTGGAGCGGCTGCTCAAGATCGCCACCGCTGCCGGCGGGTTGCAGATTCTCTACGCCGGCAAGGCTCACCCCCAGGACGAGCCCGGCAAGAAGATGATCCAGGAGGTCTTCGAAGACGCCGCCAAATTCTCAAACGACGTGCTGCGGATTGTCTATCTCGAAAACTACGCCTGGGATCTGGGCGCATTGCTCACCGCCGGCGCGGATGTCTGGGTGAACACGCCCAAGCGGCCTTATGAAGCCTCGGGAACCAGCGGCATGAAGGCGGCCCTGAACGGCGTTCCCAGCCTGTCGATCCTTGACGGCTGGTGGATCGAAGGCTGTATCGAGGGCTTTACCGGCTGGGCCATCGAGGACGGCGAAGACGATCAGGAGGAAGCCAACTCGCTCTACACCAAGCTGGAAACCGCCGTGGTTCCGCTCTACACTGGAGCACCGGAAAAGTGGGCGCGCCTGATGCGCAACACCCTGGCCTTCAACGGCTCCTACTTCAACACCAACCGCATGGTCAAGCAGTACACGCGCAACGCCTACTATCCGGTGAGACTGATCGAGCGCGCCAAGGTCCAGGAAGAAGTCTTCGCCGACTGAGCTGCTACTTCATCGGCTGGCGGATGATCGTCTTCAGCTTCTCCGGCGCGGTCCGGCGCGGATCGCTCAGGTAGATCTCGTGATGCTTGCCGCTGAGCTCTTTGCCGGCGGCGTGGATGAAGTCGTGAATCCGCTGAATCGTCGGTCCCTCGTCTGAAAACGCCCCCACGTAGAGAATCTGCGCGGCGGCGCCTTCCTCGAGCGTCTCCAGGCGTACCCGGTCGAGCGCCGCGGGATTCTTCTTCCTGCGTACTTCGTCGAAGGCGGCGTCCACCTGTTTGCGTCCGATGAAATCCGGCTGCAGGATCATTGCGGTCCACTTCCACGCAGACTTGTCCTGTTGATGAAACGGGCCCGGATCGTCGGCCCACCACAGCCCTTCCAGCGGCATCACGCCGTAGTCAACCGGGCGGGGGCTCTTCTTGAGCGAGAACTTCAGCGTGTAGGAGAGCGAGTAGAGCGCCTCGATGGCCTGTTGAAAGGCCGGGGAATTGTTGGGGTCGCCGGCGCCGTCCACCATGAGATAGGTGAGCGGGGGCACGTCAACCGCCGTAATCACAGTAGCGGGCGGCTGGTAAAGATGCTTCCACTGCTTTTTCAGGTCGAGCTTTTCCATAACGACTCTCCGCAACGGCGGAATGCCGCTGAGAGTATAGCTCCGGTTCTTAGTTGTCGGCAGTGATGTGCTGAGCGAGCTGCGGAAAAACCTGGATTTGATTCTTCCCAATTTGTTCGGGCTCACAAGGGCTGCCGAAATGTAGCTAATGGGATGGTCCGCCGCTTTTGACACCCGTCGACTTGAGGGTATAAGGCGGTAGCGAGGAGGCGTCCCATTGAGATACACGTAATCGGTATCGGGTTGCCCACCATGCGGCCGGGTTTATAATCGGCGCGATACTTTGGAGTTATAGGAGTATGACCGGAATTCGAATTCTGACACTCCTTCTGTTGGCCGGTTGTTTGCCCGTAGCAGCGCAACAGTATCCTCCCCTGGCCCCACCGCCAAAACCGCCGGCGCCACCACCCTCACCACCGCCGCCGCCCGCTCCGATTCCCGCTGTGGCAAGGACCATGCCCGACGGATTTCACTGGGTAGATATCGAGTCCGAATTGACGGTGATGGCCCAAGTTCGCGCGGCGCTTCGCGGGCGGAAAGTGAGTGCTTATCGAGAAGTCGGCGTCAAGGATGGTTACGCGCTGGTCTTTGTCAGCGAGCGCAAGGAGGAGGCGGGCACTCCAGCCGACGATTTTTGGTCGGCCTACAGCATCGCGCTGGACACCGGCAAAGTGGATCTTCTGCTCAGCGGGTACGAATTCAACTTTCATCCCTGGATTGGACACGCAACCGGCGAACTGCCCATAGACTATGCCTATTGCAGAGAGGATTGTGAAGGCGGATCCTTGTTCACCACTTTTTACCTGCTGCCCAAAGTGGGATGGCGGGCTCGCTGGAACCCGGGATATGAGTATGAGAAGGGCCATCCCATTCCCGGCGTCCGTACGGATTGCGGGGAACCTACCGGAGGTGTCGACGTGTCCCCGTCTGTTTTTGCCGTTTTCAATCAGGAGGAGGGCGGTTATCAGGTTGGCCGCTGGTGCCGTACCTCTGAAGTGATCTTAGACCACAAGGAGGGCGACCAGGATATCTATAAAATCGACCCCGCAACAGGCAAACCTCTTCTGGCTATTACCGACGAGGTGCTCCGCTATTCGGTCGATCCGGCTACCGGTAAGGACAAAGAGGAAAAGCTCACCGGCGCGGCGGCCAGGGAGTGGGAGAGCCGTCTCTGCCTGGTCATTCCGGTCGCTGCCGAGCTTTCCTGGGGACGAGATACCGAACTCTGCCGAACCTTTCGCAAGGCCGTTCCCGATAAGATGATTCAGTGATTCCGGTTGTACCGCCAACGCGGAAGTTACCAGCCGATCAACCTACGGATGCGCCTTCGGCCTGTAA
>Ga0326727_10013856_pt1 | contig 17770 bp, 13 predicted proteins | sample MB2enrmetagenome_FD_207643 | JGI IMG/M metagenome (GOLD analysis project Ga0326727, IMG submission 207643) | Lab enriched peat soil microbial communities from McLean, Ithaca, NY, United States - MB29MY | ecosystem: Environmental > Terrestrial > Soil > Wetlands > Peat | place: USA: New York...
TGCTGCTGGTGGTTTTACTGGAATGGCGCGAACGGCAACGACAAGGCCGCGCATGCGGGCATCGACTTCGACCCGTGGTGGCTGAATGAAGTTTATTGGCAGGACCAGATTGCAGGAACGCGGTCGTTGGATGTGTACGATCTGCACGCGTATCCGGATTTGCCGGACACGGCAAGCTACACGCTGGCGCAGAAACGCGCGCTGGCGCTGAAGATTTTCCGAGATTACTGGGATCCGACGTTTGTGAGCCCGTCGCCGGATATCAATCAGAAGTGGACGACGTTTATCCAGCCGAAGAAGACGATTCCATTTCGTATTCCGCGCATGCGGGCGATTGCCAACATGATTTATCCGGGGACGCCGATGAGCTTTACAGAGTGGAATGCGGCGGTGGCGGGCGAGTCGGATTTTTCGACGGCGCTGGGCGATGTGGATGCGTATGGCATCTTCGGGCGCGAGCGCATGTATCTGGCTTCGCGGTGGACGGCGCCGGTGAGCACGAATCCGAACTATCAGGCGCTGAAGCTGTATCGCAATTACGACGGGCAGCACCACACGTTCGAGACGATTTCGGTCGAGGATACGAATAATGCCAGCGCGAACCTTTTCAGCAGCTATGCGGCGATTGACCCGACGGGCACGACGATGACGATCATGGTGTTGAACAAGGCTCCGGGCGCAACTTATAACGCTCAGTTCGCCATCAACGGCTTTACGCCATCGCAGGTGACGGCATACACGCTGTCGTCAAAGAACCCGACGACCATCGTGGCATCGACGGCGAAGGCGTGGTCATCGGCGATGAGCTTCGCGCCGTATAGCGCGACCCTGCTGGTGGTGACGGGATCGATGGCGAACCTGCCGGAGGCGGAGTGGGATTTGAATCCGGATACGACCATGCTGCCGGCTGGCGGAGCGGTAACGCTGGCGCCGAAGATTGTGTCGGGGTCGGGAACGGTGACGCTGGGGACGCCGACGTTCGCCGCGGGCATTACGGTGGCAGTGACGCAGGGGACGGTGACGTCGAGCCAGAACGGGGCGATTACGGTGACGGCGGGCAAGACGCCGGGATTTTATCGCTACACTGTGCCGGGGACGGACAGCACGGGAGCGGCGCAGGAGCAGAGTGGATGGATTGTGGTGGGGAATCCTGCGGCGACTTTGACCAAGCAGGGCGACGGGCAGTCGGGTGCGCCGGGAACCAATGTGAATCTGTCGGTGACGCTGAATCCGGGAGCGTCGGGCGGCAGCGCGGCGGGGGCAGATGTGTTGTTTACGACTTCGGCGGGAACGCTGTCGAACCAGTTGGTGACTACGAATTCGTCGGGCGTCGCCTCGGTGGTGCTGACATTGCCGGCGAGCGCGGGGACGGTGCAGGTGACGGCGCAGGGTCCGTATGGGCTGGGGCATCCGGAGGTGACGTTTACGGAGACGGCGCGGTAGGGATGTCACTGGGGCTTTCACCGCAGCGCTGAAAGGTGAGCTGGGGACAAGTCTTTCGCCCCTCCGGGGCTGGATTACTCTCCCGCTTGTACCCACGGCTTGCGCCGTGGGCTGCATTCTAACGCCGCTTCGCGGCTGGCTATTGAAAAGGGCCGCGAGTCAGGCGACCTCTCGATCCGAGAGGGGGGCGCACTCGAGATTGCCGGCGAGACACCGGCGCTACTATCTACTGCTTTTCGTAGACGGCTTTGGAGTGCACCGGCTTGCCGGCGGCGTTCGTTCCCTTGACGGTGACGGTGCGGGTTTTGCCGTCGGCGGAGAGGACGATGCGAGCCGTGGTGGTGACTTTACCGTCCCTTTTGTCGATGCCTTCCATGATGCGGTCGTTGATGACCTTGTAGGCGCGCGTGCCGGAGTTGGGATCGCCACTCAGCGGATAGTCCTTGCCGTCGAACTTGCCTTTCCACTGGCGGTGCATTGGATTGCCCTGGCCGTCGACACCTTCGGTGGTGATTTTAATTTCGTCGCCGGCGGCTTCGAAAACGACAGTGTTATTTTTGGCGGCCGCGGGTCCGAATTTGGACTTGGCCTCGTTGAGCTTCCAAGTGCCCAGGTTTGGATTCTCGGCGAAGCAAAGAGTCAGGCTGGTCAGGGCCAGCGCGAGAGTGAAGACGATGGTTCGGAGTTTCATGTTGCCTCCTTTTAGCGGGAAAGAAAAAGGGGGCCCAGTCGGACCCTCTTCGGATGGGCCGATGCTCACTACTGCTTGTCGTAGACTGCGGTTGAAGAAATCTTTTTGCCGTCCGCGCTGGTGCCGTGGAGCTTCACGGTGCGGGACTTGCCATCAGCGGCGATGACGAGTTCTCCGCTAGCAATTACTTTGTCGCCTTTTTTGTTGGCGACTTTGTAAGTGTGCTCGTTCACCATCTTGAGCGAGCGCGAATCAACGTTGGAGTCGCCAGTGACGGGGTAATCCTTGCCGTCGGTTTTGCCGGTCCACTCGGTGTGAGTTGGCTTGCCATCGCCGTCGACGCCGTCGATGGTGCACTTCAGGCTGTCGCCCGCGGCCGTATAGACGACAGTGACGCTTTTCGAGGCGCCGGGGGCGAATTTCGATTTGGCTTCATTGAGTTTCCAGGTGCCCATCAAGGGGCTCTCCGCGTAGCACAGGGTCAGGCCGATCAAACAGGTTGCGACCGTCAATACGATCGTTCTTGCTTTCATGTCTCTCCTCCTGGTTCGTGCTTGGATGTGTAGCAGGGAGCCATCGTCGTTGTTTGCGGGCACGATGTCAAGCGAGGTGGGCGTAAAGCCCGGCCAACGCCAAAAGAAGGCTGGGAAGAGTCGGTTTTTCCGGCGCAGAGATTACAACCTGAATGCGCTAGCTTTCGTCGGCAACCGGATTTCTCAGTACACCAATACCTTCCACCGAAACTTCGACCACATCGCCAGCGACAACCGGTGCAACTCCTTTCGGAGTTCCGGTTGCGATCAGATCGCCCGGCTCAAGCGTCATGATGCGAGACGCATAGCGGATGATTGTGTCGAGCGGGAAGATGAAATCGCGCGTGTTGCCCGACTGCCGAACCTCGCCATTGACGCGGGTTTCCACCTGAACTCCGCTCCACGGATCGAGTCCATCCGTCACCAGCGGACCAACCGGGCAGAATGTGTCGAAGCCCTTGGCTCGCGTCCACTGTCCATCTTTGTTTTGGAGATCGCGCGCCGTGAAATCGTCCACGCATGTGTAACCGAGAATGTACGGGCGAACGTCCTCGTCGTCGCGCAGCCGCCGCGCGCGCCGCGCGATCACCACGCCCAGTTCGCCTTCGTAATCGGTACGCTCCGAAACCTTCGGCCGCACGATCGTCGCTCCCGGAGCGAGCAGCGCGCTCGGCGGCTTGAAGAACAGCAGCGGCTCAACTGGAACATCGTGCCCGAGTTCGGCGGCGTGCTCACGGTAGTTGCGTCCAACGCAGATAATCTTCGACGGCTCGACCGGAGGCAAAAGCGACGCCTGCGCCAGCGGCAGCGGCTCCATGCGCCGGCTGGGCAAGCCTTCCACGTCGCCGTCGCTCGCCTGCGGCGGCTTGAGCAGTAAATGCGTGATGGTATCGGCGCCGGCAACCGATTCGACGAACCCGTAGTGAGCGGCACTATTCAGCTGGAAGCGGCAGTATTTCATCGCTCTCTATCTAAACATGGCTGAAGGGAATTTTGGTTGGAAAATCGCGACTAGCAAAAGCTGCCATTTTCCTTGACGGAAATTGCAGGCGGGCTTCCGCCGCTTCCCGGCGGATTCACCGCACTCGCATCTCAGTTGTTCGCCGGAACGGTCTCGCTCGCTTCCTCGGACTTCGCGCTCTCGTTCGCGCGCACATCGACAGCGGAAACGGAGTAAGTGTACGTCTTGCCTGCGCTCACCGCGCTGTCGCGATAGGAAGGCGTCTTCACCGGTTCGGCATTGACCTTGGTCGCCGGCGCAGACGAAGCCGCGTCTTTCCTGTACACGTTATAGCCGGCGAGGTCGGCACTCGTCACCGGAGCCCAGATGAGGTCGATGAACGGCTTCTGCCCTTCGCCGGAATACACGGCCTGGAGCCCTGTGGGCACGGCTGGCGGAAACACGTCATGCGCGACGACGCGCACCGTCGGGCTATCGTCGCCCTCAACCTGCACTTCTCCCTGCTGCCGCGTGACGATACTTACCGGAGTGACTCGATATAAGTAAGTCCGTTCCCACTCGAGGCCATCGAGAAACTGCGTTGGCCCTGCTGACCCGGCAGGAATTTCGCCGGCGAGCGTCTCTTTGTTGCTGCTCTCATCGCGCCGGTAGATGCGATAGCGAAACTGCGCTCCTGGACTTGGGGCGGGTGCGCCGGTCCAGGTGAGCAGCGCACCATCTTCGTTAAGCTGCACGGCGAGATCGGCGGGCGGAGGCAATATCCTGATCGCCGGGACGTGCACGCGGTTCGAAGGCCCGGCGCCGCGGCCGTTGCGATTCAATACTTCAACCGCATAGGTGAGATCGGTTTCCGGATTGTCGCTGAGCAAACTGGCGGGAACGGCGTCGGTGAACGCCTGCGGAACGGGTTTGGATTGAGGCTTCTTTTTATCCTTTGGCTTCCCGGGTTGAACCGCCGGAGCAGGAATTGTCGCAGCGGGCGTTCCGCAGGCCGTGATGTCAGCTGCGGTGCTCCGGCAAATCTCAGTCGGCCCCAAGGAACGTACGGTTTCCTGATCCGTGGTCAATCGTGGCTCGCTCCACGTCAGCAGTACATGGTTGCCTTTGCGCAGGGCGCGCAGATCGGAAGGCGGCTTGGGCAGCTCGAGCGATGGCGGCAACGGCATGCCGGTCTGCGCGCAGCCGGAGATGAGGAGACACAATGCCGCGGCGAACGTGAGTCTGTAGATCATCGTCAGAAGGAAAAGAGTATCAGAGGAGTGCGCGGAAGAACCGACGAGGGCGAGTTGCGCGGCTCCTCTACCAATGGGATGCTAGTCGACATGTCTCTCCATTCCAAGAACCCGGACGTTGCTTTCGAGCTGGCACAACGCGTGGCTGGCCGCTATTCCGGGATTGCACAGGTCGAAGCCGTCGCCATGGGAGGCTCCCGCAGCTCGGATGCGGCGGACGCGGCGTCCGACGTTGATCTTTACGTCTATTACCGCGAGCCCTTGCCGCTCGAAATCCGCCGGCAAATTGCCGCGCCGAACCGACGGGCCGAAATCGGCAACGACTTCTGGGAGCCCGGAGACGAATGGATCGACGCGGAGGCCGGCCTCAGCGTCGACGTGATGTTCCGGCACGTGACGTGGATCGAAGAGCGGCTGAACGGAGTTCTCGAACACCACTGGGCCTCAGTCGGGTATTCGACCTGCTTCTGGTACAACGTCCGGCACTCGCAAATCCTTATGGACCGTCAGGGCTGGTTTGCCGCCTTGCAGAAGAAAGCAGGGCAGCCGTTTCCGCCTGAGCTGAAGCGAGCCATCATTGCCAAGAACTTCCCCATCCTGCGGCGAAACATGTCGTCGTATGTTCATCAGATTGAGCTGGCGATTTTGCGGCAGGACCTTTTCAGCGTTCATCACCGCACGACGGCCCTGCTGGCCAGCTATTTCGACATTCTGTTTGCTGTAAACGAACAGCCGCATCCCGGAGAAAAGCGGTTAACGCAGTTCGCGAGCCGGCTTTGTGGGAAGCTGCCCGCCGGCTTTCCGCAGGCCGTCGACGAAATGCTGTTGGTCAAGGGAGGCGACTCGCAAATCATCGAGAAGGCGAATGCGCTCCTCGACGGTCTGGATGCATTGCTGCTTCGCGAAGGTCTCCTCCCGAAGCAGGGAACGGCCGGCGCCGCTCAGCCGATGCAATCGCCGTGGCGACATCCGTTAGCCAAATAATTCGCGCACCGCCTCACGAAACACCCGGCTGTGGTACTGCACGTCTTCGGGATCGGTGGCGGGTGACATTAATGCCATATTATGGAAGGGCGTCAGCAGGATGCCGCGATTCATGGCATAGATATGCATGAAGCGCTCAAGCTCAAAATCCATCGCGTCGTGGGCCTCGGTTCCGTTCCTGGGTTCATTCGGCCCAAACAGATACTCGGCGCGGCAGCCAAGCCGGGTCACGTGCCATGGAAGCGCGGAGTCGTTGATGACCTTCTGCACCCCGGCGGTCCAGGACTCGGCCATGGGAATCATGCGATCGAACGCTTCTTTGGTCAGGACCTTGGTCAGCGTTGCGCGCATGGCAGCCAGCGACAGCGCATTGCCTGCGAGCGTACCGCCGATGCCGCCCGTGTCACAATCCTCCAGGCTTTGAGCTTTGGCGATCGTGTCCGCGACTTGCTGCGTGAAACCATACACGGCCGCCGGAACTCCGCCGCCGATCGCTTTTCCAAACACCAGAAAATCAGGATCCAGTTTTTCGGCGCGCGTGTAGCCGCCGGGTCCTGCGCAGATGGTATGCGTTTCATCGAGGATGAGCAGCGCTCCGTGCTTGCGCGTCAATTCCCGTAGGGCCTGATGAAAACCCGCCGCGGGATGGACGATGCCGACGTTGGTGAGGACTGGCTCTGCCAGCACACAGGCAACGTCACCATGCGACAGCGCCTGTTCGAGCCCGGGCACATCGTTGAACTCGACGACGCGCGTGGTCACGGAGGGATCGACGGGCGGGCCGATGTTGCCGCGGCGTGGGCCTGAGGTGCCGTCCGCATGCAGCGTGATAAAACTCTCATCGACCGTGCCGTGGTAGCACCAGTTGAAAACGAGTATCTTCGGGCGTCCTGTAATCTGGCGGGCCAAGCGGATGGAGAACCGGTTCGCGTCGGTCGCGGTAAGCGCGAATTGCCAATACTTCAGGCCAAAGCGCTGCTGCAAATCTTCGGCTACAAACACGGCATCTTCCGAGGGCAGCATGAGCGTAATGCCGCGCTTTGCCTGCTCTTCAACGGCCTTGATCGTGGCAAACGGAGAGTGGCCCGTCATCGCCCCCGTATCGCCGAGGCAAAAATCGATGTAGCGATGGCCGTCCAGATCGTGAAAATGCGCGCCCTGCGCTTCGCGCACCACCGGCGGAAACGCGCCTGCCCATTTCACCATCCAGTTCATGGGTACGCCGGAGAGCATCGATTTCTGGCTGCGCTCAAAAACGGCTTTGGATTTTGGGCGTTCGTCGACGTAGCGCTTCTGCTCGCGCTCCATCAGGGACTTGAGGCGGTTGCGATCTAGGGTGGGCATATTGGGGGTGCAAAGGTCGGCGTAAGGTTAGCAGAAATTGTGCAGGTGTGGGAGTGTGGGGGCGGGCGACGCGCCCGCGCTGCTCTAAGGTGCCGTCTCTAAAGTATGTAACGGCTTAGATCCTGATCCTTCACGATCTCGCTCAGCATTTTCTGCACGTAGGCCGCATCCACGGTGAAGGACTGGCCTTTTTTCTCCGGCGCCTCGAAGCTGATCTCGTCGAGCACGCGTTCCATGATGGTGTGCAGGCGGCGGGCGCCAATATTTTCCGTGCCTTCGTTCACGCGGAAAGCGAATCGGGCGACTTCTTCGAGCGCGTCGGGTGTGAATTCCAGCTTCACGCCTTCGGTCTCAAGCAGCGCCATGTACTGCTTGGTGAGCGACGACTTCGGCTCGGTGAGGATGCGGATGAAGTCCTCCATGGTCAGCGATTGCAGTTCCACGCGGATGGGGAAGCGGCCCTGGAGTTCGGGAATCAGGTCGCTCGGTTTCGAAACGTGGAAAGCGCCGGCGGCCACGAAAAGAATGTGGTCGGTGCGCACCATGCCGTAGCGCGTGTTGACCGTCGTGCCTTCGACAATCGGAAGAATATCGCGCTGCACGCCCTCGCGCGAAACGTCCGGCCCATGGCCGCTTTCGCGTCCGGCGATCTTGTCGATTTCATCGAGGAAGATGATGCCGGAATTCTCCACGCGATCGATGGCCACGCGCGTCACCTGGTCCATGTCAATCAGGCGCTGTTCTTCTTCCTGAATCAGGTACTCGAAAGCCTCGTTGACTTTCATCTTCCGCTTTTTGGTGCGCTGGCCGAAGATGTTGGGCAACATGTCCTTGATGTTGACATCCATCTCTTCGATGCCCTGGTTGGAGATGATCTCGAACGACGGGAAATTGCGCTCGCGCGTTTCAATTTCCACCATGCGGTCGTCAAGTTTGCCTTCGCGCAGCTGTTGGCGCAGCTTCTCGCGGGTGCGGTTGGAGGATTCGGTCAGGTTGGTGCTGGCGTCGATGACAACTCCGCCTGAACTGGAAGAAGAAGCAGATGATGATGATGAATCGGATCGCGGAGTGACCGGCGGCAGCAGAATATCGAGCAGCCGCTCTTCGGCATTGAGTTCGGCCTTGTCGGCCACGTCTTCGAGTCTCTCCTCGCGAATCATTTCGATCGCAATCTCGACCAGATCGCGGATCATCGACTCCACATCGCGGCCCACATAACCCACTTCGGTGAATTTCGACGCCTCAACTTTGAGGAAGGGCGAATTGGCGAGTTTGGCCAAGCGGCGCGCGATCTCGGTTTTGCCCACGCCCGTCGGCCCAATCATGATGATGTTTTTCGGGATGACTTCTTCGGCCAGCTCCGGCGAGAGCTTCTGCCGCCGCATGCGGTTGCGCAGGGCGATGGCGACGGCGCGCTTGGCGTCCTTTTGTCCGACAACGTGTTTGTCAAGCTCGGCCACAATCTCGCGCGGCGTCAGCTCGTCGAGTGTGACTTGTTCTTCTTCAGCGGTTCCGGGTAAGTAGATGGCCATAAAAAATCAGGTCTCAGGTATCAGGCCTTAGGTCTCAGGAAAGTCTCAAGAGGGCGGGGGTGATTTTCCTGAGACCTGACACCTGAGACCTGAAACCTTAACTCACAGTTCCTCAATCGTTACCTTGTCATTCGTATAGATGCACATGCGGCCGGCAATCTTCATAGATTCTTCGGCAATCTCGCGGGCCGAAAGCTTGGTGTGGTCGGCCAGCGCCTGCGCGGCCGCTTGCGCAAACGGGCCTCCCGAGCCGATGGCGGCAATGCCCGTATCGGGTTCAATCACATCGCCCTGCCCACTCAACAGAAACGTCTGCTCTTTGTCGGAAACCAGTAACAGGGCCTCAAGATGGCGCAGGTATTTATCGGTGCGCCAGTCTTTCGCCAATTCGACGGCCGAGCGGCCAACGTTGCCGTGATACTGCTCCAGTTTCGCCTCGAAGCGGCTGAAGAGCGAGAAAGCATCAGCAGTCGATCCGGCGAATCCGGCAAGAATCTTATCCTGATAAAGGCGGCGAATTTTCTTCGCCCCGTGCTTGATGACGGACTCGCCCAGCGTGACCTGGCCGTCCCCAGCCATAACGACCTTGTCGTCGCGGCGGACGCAGAGGACAGTGGTGGAGCGAATGAGACGGGACGTGGCTCGGCCAGCTTGTTCGGTGCCGCCCGCTACTAGTTTGCTTTTCTTCATGAGCGCAATCCTTAATTATACAGGTGATTGAAGAATTGAATTTCCCCACAAGGCCTTCCTGTAAAATCCAATCAGCGCACCGCGGAGCCACTCCTTTTGTCGTTTCTTGACGAGCTGAACCCACAACAACGCGAGGCCGTCGAAACCACCGAGGGCCCGGTGCTGATCCTCGCCGGGGCGGGAAGCGGCAAAACGCGCGTCATCACCTTCCGCATCGCCTACCTGATCGAAAAAATGGGCGTCATGCCGGAAGCCATTCTCGCCGTCACCTTCACCAACAAGGCCGCGAGTGAAATGGCTGAGCGCGTAGGGAAACTCGTCGGCGGTCTCAGCATCGCCAAACCCGTCATCTCCACTTTCCATTCTTTTTGTGTGCGCGTCTTGCGCCGCGACATCGAAGCGCTGCGCATCCCCTCCACCGTTCCCGGCCAGCCGCCCATTGGCCTCACAAAGAATTTCGTCATCTATGACGAAACCGACCAGCAGCAAGTGGTCAAGAGCGTGATGCGGCGCCTCGGGCTCGATGACAAGGAACTCACGCCGCGCACGGTGCTCTCGCGAATTTCCTGGGCCAAGAATCACATGCTCGATCCGCAGGAAATTTATTTACAGTCGGCCGACCCGAAGACCGAGCGCATTGCCCACATCTATGAGGAGTATCGCAAGGAGCTGCGCAAGGCCAACGCCATGGACTTCGACGATCTGTTGCTCGAAGCTGCGCGCCTGCTCAAATCCGTCGCCGCCGTGCGCGAGTATTACAACCGGCGCTTTCAATACCTGCTCGTCGACGAATATCAGGACACGAACCGCCCCCAGTATGAACTGATGCGCCTGCTGGCGGGCGATCGCCATAACGTTTGCACCGTCGGCGACGAAGATCAGTCAATCTATTCCTGGCGTGGCGCTGACATCCGCAACATCCTCGAATTCGAACGCGACTTTCCAGAAGCGAAGATCGTCCGCCTCGAGCAGAACTACCGCTCGACCCAAAACATCTTGCAGGCCGCGTCCGCCGTCGTTGCCAACAACGTCCGCCGCAAAGGCAAAAACCTGTGGACCTCGCGCCAGGGTGGCGCCAAACTTGGCTACTACGAAGCGCCCGATGGCGAAAACGAAGCCCTCTTCGCCGCCGACACGATCAATCGCTACGTGCAGCAAGCGCATGAAAATGCTGAAACCGCCCGCGCTGCCGTCCTCTATCGCACGAACTCGCAGTCGCGCCTGTTTGAAGAGGCTATGCGCCGCTACGGGCTCAAATACCACGTGGTAGGCGGCTTCTCCTTCTACGAGCGCGCCGAGATCAAAGACATGATTTCGTACCTCAAAGTCATCCAGAACCCGGATGACCCGATCTCGCTGCTGCGCGTCATCAACACGCCCGCTCGCGGCATCGGCAAAACAACGATTGATACGATCGAGCGTCTTGCGCTTGAAACGGGCATGTCGCTGTGGGGCGCAATCGGCGAAGCGATTTCGCGCCAGTTGCTGCCGCTGCGCGCGCTGTCCGCGCTAAAAAGCTTTCGCGAGCTGATCCAGGATGGTCAAGCCATGCTGGCCGGCACCTACTCCGAACGCCTTGAAAGTAGCGCCGGCGTCTCGCCGGTTGCCGAGCGGACCCGCCCCGAGCGTGAGTCGAAGGCGAGCGCTCCCGCTCTGCGCGAAGACGCGCGCACCGAAGAGGCGAACACCGACTTCGATCCCGCCAACTTCAGTTTCGATTTTGGAGCCAATGCCGAGGCCGAACCGGACCTGCGTGAGGACGAGGCTCAGCCTGGTTCAGGGCAGGGTGAAACTCCGCTTCCGAAGGATTCGCCCACGGACTCAGCGGCTTCCGACGAGGCCGCCGAAGCTTTCCGCACTCCCGGCGCCGCAGCCAACACGGCCGAGCTTCTCAAGTTCCTCATCGACCGCACCGGCTACATCAAGCAACTTGAAGAAGAAGATACGCCCGAAGCCTACTCGCGCATCGAGAACCTGCGCGAACTGGTGAACGCCGCCATGGATTCGCGCGATCGCGGCGAGTCGCTCGATCAATTCCTCGACCATGCTGCCCTGGTTAGCGACGCTGACCAATACGACGAGCACGCGCAAATTACGCTGATGACGCTGCATGCCGCCAAGGGTCTGGAGTTCCCGCTGGTCGTTCTCGCAGGCATGGAGGAAGGACTGTTCCCCCACTCCCGCACGCTGATGGAACCCGACCAGATTGAAGAAGAGCGCCGCCTCTGCTATGTCGGCATGACGCGCGCTATGGATACTCTCATCCTTTCCCGCGCTGTTTACCGCCGCCGCTACGGCACCGATATGCCCGAAGCCAGCATCCCCTCGCGTTTCTTGGATGAAGTTCCGATGGAGTTGGTGGAAGAGCTGGGAGGCTCACGCCGCCGCAGCGCGAGCAGCTATGGAGCGGCTAGCGCGCGCGGGGGGACGGGTGTGCGGCCTGTCCAAGGGGAGCGAAGCCGCCCCGCAGCCCACGACTCGGAAGCCACCCACTATTCCTACGAAGACGAAGACCAGAGCGCGAGTTGGAATCCGGAGCGCGTCAAGGCGAAGCCTGCGCGTCCGCTGGCAAGCTACAACTCCATCGACAACATCGCCGAGTTCTTCGCCTCGCGCGGCAAGAAGTTTAGTGTGCCCAAAGTGCCGGTCGAAGCACCAACCGGTAAGCGCGGATTCCGCCCCGGACAGAAAGTCAAACACCCGAAATATGGTGAAGGAACGGTTTTTCGCCGCGAGGGGGATGGGGAAGATGCGAAGATTACTGTACAATTTCCTCGCTTCGGTTTGAAGAAGTTGGTAGAGAAGTACGCCCAGCTGGAGCGCGCATAATCCGAATTTGATACTTTTGTAGTCGAGTAGTTTCATAACCCAAATCAACCGCGAGACGCAAACTAGCCAGGCTCTTCATGATTTTCTCGGCGTCCTCGGCGTCTCGGCGGTAATGAGCGAAAGGTATTAATGGCAAACACCAAGAAGCTGACTCTAGAAGAACGCAAGAAGGCCAAGCGCGCAGCGCGCAAAAAGATCAAGATAGAAAAGCCGAAGAAGCCGCGCGATTACGCGCGCGGATCGAAAAAGCGCAAAGTTAAAAAGATGGTTCGCGGCCAGTCGAAGCGCTAAAAGCTAGCCAGCAGCAAGCTCTTGGAGGCACGGGCGTCCTCGCCCGTGCTTTCCACTAGCGGAAGGAGACACGGTCTCTTGGCACAATCGGTCATGGACGAACCCGCTGCGCGGCAGGGCAGCCAACTTCTCTGCTGCAAATCAATCGACAAACTAATCTCCGACGCCGATGATCCGGGGCACCGCCTCAGCAAGACCCTCGGCCCGTGGTCGCTGACTGCGCTCGGCATCGGCGCGATCATCGGATCGGGCATTTTTGTTCTGACCGGAACCGCGGCGGCGGGCGAATATTTTCAGGCTCCATCTCTGCTTCATGCGCAGGCGCTCGACGTCATCATCAATTTTCTCCGCACCGGCTCGACCGTCGGAGCGCTCATGCACGGCCGCCCGCCCGCCGGCCCGTCGATTGCGATTTCGTTTTTCCTTGTCGCCATCGCTTGCAGCTTTGCCGGCCTGTGCTACGCCGAACTGGCCTCGATGATCCCGATCGCCGGCAGCGCGTATACGTATTCTTACGCGACGCTCGGCGAAATTTTCGCCTGGATCATCGGCTGGGACCTGATTCTCGAATACGTGGTCAGCAACGTCGCGGTGGCGGTTGGCTTTGCCGGATACACCAAGGCGCAGTTAGCGGCATTCGGGCTACATTTGCCAGACAAATGGGCGAGTCCCGTGTGGGCAGGGGGCGTTTGGACGGGCGCATACTTCAATCTTCCCGGATTCCTCATCGTCTTCGTCCTTACTCTGTTGCTGGTGCGCGGTGTCAAGGAATCAGCCGAGACCAACAACATCATGGTCGCGGTCAAGATCGGCGCGATTCTTACTTTCCTGGTCGTCGGCGGAATGCTGGTGAAACCCGCGAACTGGACGCCTTTTGCACCCTCTGGTTTCGCGGGAATTGTGACCGGCGGGGCGATTGTTTTCTTCACCTACATCGGGTTCGACTCGGTCTCCACCGCTGCCGAAGAGTCGCGCAACCCGCAAAAAGACTTGCCATTCGGCATCATCATGTCGCTCGTCGTTTGCACGCTACTCTATGTGGGCGTCGCGGTTGTTTTGCTCGGCATGATGAAGTATACGACCTTCGTTTCCGGAGAAGCCGCCGAAGCGCCCGTTGCCTACGCCATGAAATATCTGGGCGTGCATCCGTTCTTCCGTTCAGTAATCGTGATCGGCGCGCTGACCGGAATGATCTCGTCGCTGCTGGTATTTCAGTATGGTCAAGCGCGCATCTGGTACGCCATGTCGCGCGATGGCCTGCTGCCAAAATTGTTCTCGGCGGTGCACCCAAAATATAAGACGCCGCACTGGTCCACCTGGATCGCCTGCTTTGCCGTTGGAATCCCTGCCGGCCTCGTGGATATTGGCGATGCCGCCGACCTGGCCAACATCGGGACCCTGTTTGCCTTCGTGCTGGTTTCGCTCGGCGTGATTTTCCTGCGCCGCCGTCAGCCCGATCGCAAGCGCGCCTTCCGCGTACCCTTCGTGCCGTGGTTCCCGCTGCTCTCAGTGCTTTTCTGCGGCGGCCTGATGTTCGGACTGACGCTGATCACCTGGCTGCGTTTCGTGATCTGGCTGGCAATCGGGCTGATGATCTACATTTTCTACAGCCGCCATCACAGCGAATTTTGCAAAGGCAAGTCAGAACTAAAAAGTTAGAATGCAGAAGTGAAAAAGAGCCACGAGCCACGAGCTACGAGCCACGAGTCAACACAGGAAGGGCTCGCAGCTCGTAGCTCGCAGCTCGTAGCCCTTCCCAAGGCCGAGCTGCATCTCCACCTCGAAGGCTCCATCGTGCCCGCGACGCTTCTCGAACTCCGCCAGCGCCACGACGAAGAGGGTGCGACGCTCGCCGAAGTCGAGCAGCTCTACAACTTCACCGATTTCGCCGGGTTCCTCGTTGCCTTCAAAAACATCACCGCTCACCTGCGCACGCCAGACGACTACGAACTCATCACCTACCGACTGATGGAGCGCTTCAAAGCGCAAAACATCTTCCACGCCGAAGTCACCGTTTCGGTCGGCGTCTGCCTCTGGCGCAAGCAGGATTTTGCGACGATTTTCGAAGGCTTGGAACGCGGTCGCCGGCACGGCGAGCGCGACTTCGGCGTCTCGCTCCTCTGGATCTTTGACGCCATCCGCCAGTTCGGCGCAGAAAAGGCCCAGCCCGTGCTCGATCTCGCCATCCAATTCCGCGACCGCAACGTCACCGCCTTCGGCATTGGCGGCGATGAACTCAAAGGCCCTCCCGAACTCTTCCACGACGTCTACGCCCGCGCCGCCGAGCACGGCCTTCATCTCGTCGCCCACGCCGGTGAAAGCGCCGGCCCCGAATCGATCTGGGGCGCACTCAACCTCAAATCCGAGCGCATCGGCCACGGCCTTACCGCCGCGCAAGACCCTGAGCTGATCGAAGAACTCGCGCAGCGCCAGGTTCCCATCGAAATCTGCGTGACCAGCAACCTCCGCACTGGCTGCTGTCCCGACCTCGCCCAGCACCCAGTGCGCCGCTATTTCGACGAAGGGCTCATGCTCACGCTCAACACCGACGACCCAGCCATGTTCCGCACGACGCTGGTCGACGAATACCGTCTGGCGCAAGAGCACTTCGGCTTCACCGACGATCATCTCCGCGAACTCGCCCGCAACTCCTTCGAAGCTTCCTTCCTGCCGCCCGAGAAGAAGGTCGAATTCCTAAACCTGTTCGACGCCGCCGCCGCGAGGTAGGCCCGCGTCGCCGACACCGGGAAAGCGGAAGACGAAGGACGAAGGACCAACTACGGCCCCCTCCGTTCACCCGTCACACCGCCTCGTGCATCCATCACACGCCAAGGTTCGAGCCCTCGCCTATAATGTCTCGCTATGAAACTCGAAGAAAAAATTGCCGAACTCAAGAAACGCGACCATCTTGCCGAAGAAGGCGGGGGCGCCAAACGCCGCGAGCGCCAGCACAAAGAGGGCAAGATGTCCGCGCGCGAGCGCGTCGAATTCCTGCTCGACGAGGGTACGTTCGAAGAAACCGACAAGCTGCGCACGCACCGTTGTCACGACTTCGGCATGGACGAGCAAAAGGTTTACGGCGACGGCTTCATTACCGGCTACGGCCGCGTTGAAGGCCGCCTCGTCTTCGTCTTCGCGCAGGATTTCACCGTCTTCGGTGGCTCCCTTTCCGAAACCAACGCCCTCAAGATCGTCAAGATCATGGACCTCGCCGCCAAGATGGGCGCGCCCGTCATCGGCCTCAACGATTCCGGCGGCGCACGCATTCAAGAAGGCGTAATGTCGCTCGCCGGCTACGCCGACATCTTCCTGCGCAACACTCTTTACAGCGGCGTCGTTCCGCAAATCTCCGCCATCATGGGCCCCTGCGCCGGCGGAGCCGTCTACTCGCCCGCCATCACCGATTTCATTCTCATGGTCGACAAGACCTCCTACATGTTCATCACCGGCCCTGACGTGATCAAAACCGTCACCCACGAAGAGGTCACCAAGGACGAACTCGGCGGCGCGCACACGCACAACGAAACCTCGGGCGTCGCTCACTTCCTCTGCCGCGATGACGCCGAGTGCCTCTCCATGGTGCGCGAGCTGCTCAGCTTCATGCCCTCCAACAACCTCGAGGACCCGCCGCGCAAGCCCTGCACCGATCCCATCGACCGCAGCGACGACAAGCTCGATACCATCATCCCCGAGCAGTCGAACATGCCCTACGACATGAAAGATGTCATCCACTCGGTCATTGACGACGCATACTTCTTCGAGGTCCACGAGCACTACGCAAAAAATATCGTCGTCGGATTTGCGCGCCTCAACGGCCGCTCCGTCGGCATCGTCGCCAACCAGCCCGCCATGCTCGCCGGCACGCTCGACATCAACGCCTCGGTCAAAGGCGCGCGCTTCGTGCGCTTCTGCGATTGCTTCAACATTCCGTTGGTCACCTTTGAAGACGTTCCCGGCTTCCTCCCCGGCACGCAGCAGGAATACGGCGGCATCATCAAGCACGGAGCCAAGCTGCTCTACGCCTTCGCCGAAGCCACCGTCCCCAAGGTGACCGTCATCACGCGCAAAGCCTACGGCGGCGCCTATTGCGTCATGTCCTCCAAGCACATTCGCGCCGACGTGAACTACGCCTGGCCCACCGCCGAGATCGCAGTCATGGGCCCCGAGGGCGCGGTAGACATCGTCTACAAGCACGAACTCGATGTCGCAAAGAACGGAGGCAGCGGCAGCGAGCGCGAAAAACTGCGCCAGGAAAAGATCGAAGAATTCCGCGACCGCTTTGCCAATCCCTATATCGCGGCCGATCGCGGATTTCTGGACGCAGTAATCCAGCCCAGAGAAACCCGCAAGAAACTAATCCAGGCGCTCGATATGCTGGAAACCAAGCGCGACAAGAACCCCCCGAAGAAGCACGGGAATATACCGCTGTAGGAGCCGGGTCTACGTCTTGCGGGCCCCTCCCAAGTCATGTGACAATAGCGAATGAAAGGCGAATACCATGGGACCGCCGAAGATTGATGAGATTGGGCCCTGGTCGGAGGTAAAACTCGAAATTCTCAAGCGCTACGCTACTGAATACTCAAAGATATTGGCGAACCAACGCGACCCGTCATTCTGGCATGTATACATTGATGCCTTCGCAGGAGCTGGTTTGCACCTATCACGGACATCTGGGGAGATGGTTCTCGGGAGTCCTCTGAACGCGCTGGAAGTGAAACCACCATTTCGCGAATATCACTTAATTGATCTTGACGGTGACAAAGTAACGGGACTGAGAGAGTTGGTCGGAGAGAGGAAGGACGTCTGCATTCATCACGGCGACTGCAACAGGGTGTTGCTAAATGAGGTTTTTCCGAAGGTACGGTTTGAGGACTACAAAAGAGGCCTCTGCATTCTTGATCCCTACGGCCTGCATTTGAACTGGGAAGTGATCCAGACAGCGGGATCGATGTTGAGGTCGCTAGATGTCTTTATCAACTTTCCGATTTATGACATCAACATCAACGTTCTGCATCACGACCCCGAGACGGTGTCCCCAACGCACGTGGGCCGTATGAATGCGTTTTGGGGTGACGACTCGTGGCGCAAATTGGCGTACCAGGAAACATCACCCGACCTCTTCGGAAATGTCGATACTGAAAAGGTATCCAACCAGCAGCTTGCTTCTGCCTTCCGTGAAAGATTGAAGAAAGTTGCCGGGTTCAAGAGAGTTCCAGAGCCATTGCCGATGCGCAACAAGA
>Ga0326727_10013857_pt1 | contig 17770 bp, 13 predicted proteins | sample MB2enrmetagenome_FD_207643 | JGI IMG/M metagenome (GOLD analysis project Ga0326727, IMG submission 207643) | Lab enriched peat soil microbial communities from McLean, Ithaca, NY, United States - MB29MY | ecosystem: Environmental > Terrestrial > Soil > Wetlands > Peat | place: USA: New York...
AAAGCGCCCCGTTGCCAATCCAAACCAGGATTGTGCTCCCGGCCGCCTGGGTGGTCGCTGGCGAAGTTGCCAAACTCTCCGCGTTGGCGGAATAGGCCATCACGTGAATACCCGTTGCGGGCTGCGCCCCCGCGCGCAAAAGGAAAAGGAAACCGACGAAGAATGAGAGCAGCCTCTTCGTGGATTGTTCGTGCTGGAATCGATGTCCCAGCCCTCTGCGCCAATGCGGTCCGGCCTGCCTCCGAAGGGGCCGCGCAGCGCCGGGCGCCGGCTGGCCACAGGTTTGCGTGGAGAAGAACGCCACCCTCAATAAGACTCTAATGATGTCCTTCATATTACTTAATAGCATTCCAGGTCGAGGGTGTCAACATTCGAGGATGTCCGTTGGTTATTGTCAATATTGCAAACGACCTGTTTTGTTTCATTTCGATTATCTCCGTTGATGGTTTCCTTCGTCACTGCGTCACCAGTCGCTGGTGCGTTCACTTTGTGCTCATGTTTGTTTTCGCAAATCACTTCTTTTTCCGTAGCGGTTCCGGGGCCAACTCAACGCCCGGCGCTCTAACCCCTTCATTCCGGGCCACTTAATGCGTGTTGAGTCGCCTCTGGTGAGCGCTGCGGGATGCAAAGTCATTGCAAATTGCGCGAGGGCTGCCCACGCATCGTGCATTTTGCAAAGACCGCAGTCCTGGAGAATGCTCCCATTGGCCGCAAAAATGGCCACTTTTATGCAACATTAGGGTTATATGAGTTTATGCCTGGAAAAAAGGCGCGTCGGTTTCTCCGGAGATCGGCGGAGCGAGAGGTACTGCCTCCTCTTCAAGGCGCTCAGCGAGTTGTACCCCGTTGAGTTCATTGAGGTTGAGCCTCCCCTTGGCGGTCAGGTGGACGCGCTGCTCGTGCTGGATGGGAATATTGGCGCAGGAATGGCTGCGGCCGGAGACGGGTTGCCTTCTTTTGTGGTTGTCGCGGGAGACGGCGGCACTGCCGAGGCTGCGAATGGCGAGGTGTGCTTTGGCAGTTCGATGCATCTGGACGAGCATCTGCGGGGTCAAGTGATGGCGGAGAAAGACGGACGAGCCGTTTTGCCGCTGGCAGTTCAGCCTGGGGACGAGGTTCTTGCATCCAAGGGCGGTCAACCTGTCTGGCTGAGCCGCCGGGCAGGACGCGGCGCCTGCCAGTTGGTCGCGACGGCGCCGCCGGCGTTACAGGACGGCGAGTTCATGTTCGAGCATCTCAACGCGCGCCGGTTCCTGCCGCTGCTCCCCTTGATGAACTTCCTTCGCCAACTGGTGAAGCCGATGGATTGGCTGAGCGTGTCCCCGCGCTGTTGTTTCGTCTTCGATGATCCGAACCTCCATAGGCCATCCTACGGGTTTCTTGACTATCGCCTCCTGGCCGGCCATGCGGCCGAACACAACTACTTTGTCTCGATTGCGACCGTCCCATTGGACGCCTGGTGGGTAAATAAGTCGGTCGCGGCGATATTCCGGTCCGCCAGCCCGCGACTTTCCCTTTTGGTGCACGGCAACAATCACACTTTTCACGAGTTGTCGTTCCGGAGAAACGGGGTGACGCCTTTGGCCTTGGCGGCCCAGGCCCTGTGCCGTATGGAACGATTGGAGCGATCCCACAGCCTTGCCTTTTCCAGGGTCTTGGAGGCGCCACATGCCGTGATCGCCACCGAGGCAATCGGACCCTTGGTGGCTTTGGGCTACGAAGGGGCGCTGGCCACGATGGAACACCTTGTGAAGGCCAATCCACACGCCCTATGGCCCGCTAGTGTGGGCATGGCCAGGCTGGAGGTGCTGGGCGGGGGGTTGGCGCTGATACCCCGAATCAAGATGTCTGCGCACTGGAAGAACGACGTGTTGCTGGCGGCATTCCTGAAGCAGCCGATCGTGGTCGCCGGCCACCACCGGGACGCCGGAAAGGGACTCGAGTTGCAGGCCGACTTTGCAAATCTGATCAATAACCTCAGGGGTTCGGTCTGGGCGACACCGCAGGGGATTGCCCGGACGCAGTACGAAGAGCTCCGCCAAGGGGATGCGCTGCATATCAAGACCTACTCTCGCACGGTCGAGGTCTGCGCGCCTGAGGGGGTCGAGCGCCTGTTCGTCCACCGGCCTTGGCTCCGGAGCGAAGAGGACGGCGAGGCGCTGAGTGTAAAGTGCGCCGGCCAGCAACCCTTTCTGGCGCGCGGAACAGCGATCGTTGGCCCGGTTCCGATCCGGGCGCCGGGCGTGCTTGAGGTCTGCAGTCCCCCCCCGGATCGGGTGGATTATCGGACTGTGCGCCCCCCGAGAACCGGATGCTGGCCCGTGCTGCGCAAGGTTCTCACGGAGTTTCGCGACCGTAGCACCCCGTGTCGGGTTTGGGCGGCAGGCCTCTATCACCGCTCCGGCGCGAAGTTGCGAAACAACGCGTAGGTTGCAGGCTCCCGTTTATGTCGAGCGCAGACCCGTCTTTTTTGAATCGCGAGTTCTCTGTGTCAGGGACTTTCCTGGTCACAGGCGGAACACGGGGAATCGGCCGCGCCATTTCAATCCAACTTGCGCGCGCGGGCGCCTCTGTGATTGCCAACTACGTCAGAGAGGAGGCCGCCGCAGCCGAACTTAAGGCCCTGGGCGATCATGAACATCTGCGCATCGCGGTGTGCCGCGGGGACCTGTGCATTCCCAAAGGGCTGCGGCAGGTCGAAATCGACTTGGAAAAGGCCGGAGACCCGCTCAAAGGCTTGGTTCACTGTGCGGCCACGGGAACACACCGCCCGATTACAGAACTCACCGGCCGTCATTTGGATTGGACCTTCGCTTTGAATGTGCGGGCCTTTTTTGAATTGGTCAGCCTGCTCTTGCCCAAAATGGGCAGCGGTACGAGTATCCTCGCCTTAAGTTCGGCAGGGGCTGCCCGCGCGGTGCCCAGCTATACCGTGGTGGGCGTCTCCAAGGGCGCTTTAGAGTCGTTAGTGCGGCATTTGGCGGCCGAGTTGGGGCCGCGAGGGATTCGGGTGAACGCGCTGGCTCCGGGGCCTGTTGCCACGGATGCCTGGAAGGCGATTCCCGAGAGCCAGGCACGGTTCGCCGAGGCGGCCGGACGATCGCCTTTGCGACGCCTGGTCACGCGGGAGGAAGTCGCCATGGCGGCCCAGTTTTTGTGCTCCCCGGCGGCTGCCGGGATCAGCGGCCAGACTCTGACCGTGGACGGCGGCGCCGGGATAGCGGCTTGGGGTTGACGAGGAGGCGCCTGCCGCCACGCAAGCCACAGGCCAGCCCGCCCGGGCATGGAACACTAAAAAGCAATCAACAAGAGAGCCAAAACCTATGACGAAGCGGGAGTTTTACTCGGAGCTGGAATCACTAATTGGGCTTGAGCCAGGTTCAATTCAAGGGGCGGAACCGCTTTCAGGAATCGCCGGTTGGGACTCTATGGAAGTGCTGCGGTTTATTGCTTTGGCCGACGAGAAGTTGGGCGAGGTGGCATCGCCGGAGGCGATCATAGCCTGCCAAACCGTGGCTGACTTGGCGAATATGTTTCCAGCCAAGATAACCTGACCCACTGTGCCAAAGGCGTGTCACGACTGCGCCGCAAAAAGCAACCAAGCAGACCTATGGCGGGATTGACCGTGCCAGGAGCAGCCATCCGCGGGATCGCCTCGGCAGTGCCCAAGGCCACTCAGTCCGTTGAGGACCTGGCCAGGGTCTTCGGGGCGGAGGAAGCCGAGAAGATCGCCCAGGGCACGGGTGTGCGGGTGCGGCGGGTGGGCAGGGCCGGGCTGTGCTGCTCCGACCTGTGCTTTGCCGCGTGTGACTCGCTGCTCAAAGGACTGGCCTGGGAGCGGGGTTCCATCGACGCTTTGCTCTTCGTTTCGCATTCATTCGACTACCCTCTTCCCGCCACGAGCTGCATTCTGCAGCATCGGCTCGGCCTGTCCCAGGCGTGCGCAGCCTTCGATGTCGCCTTGGGTTGTTCGGGCTACATTTACGGCCTGTGGATAGGCGCCGGCTTGATCGCCGGCGGATGCAAACGTGTCCTGCTTCTTGCCGGCGAAATGGCCAGTCGCATGGCCTCGCCCATGGACCGCTCCACCGTTCCCTTATTTGGCGACGCCGGCACCGCTACGGCCCTGGAGAGTGCCGCTCAGTCGCGGATGCATTTCGAGTTGGGCACCGACGGAGGCGGCTACCGGCACTTGATCATCCCGGCGGGGACATCCACTGCGAGAGTTCCACACTCGGCCCAGACCTTGGCGCGAACTGTGCAAGCCGACGCGAACACTCGGTCTGATGAGGACCTTTTTATGAACGGAGCGGAAGTGTTCGCCTTTACGCTGCGCCAGGTGCCTCCGCTGCTCTCCGCTGTCTTGAAGCGCGCCCAGTGGGAAAAAGAGGACGTGGACCGTTTTTTTCTGCACCAGGCCAACCAGTTCATCCTGGTCCATCTGGCCCGGCGAATGGGTCTTCCGCTGGAGAAAGTTCCGATCGTCCTCGAGAACTACGGCAACACCAGTTCCGCTTCGATCCCTTTGGCCATGACGCACTGTGCGCGGGAGATGCTGGCCAGCAGAAAACTGAAGTTGGTTTTGGCTGGATTTGGCGTCGGTTTATCCTGGGGGGCCTGCGCGGTGGAGTTGGGGCCGATCGTCGCTCCTGCGCTGGAGGAAGTGCCATGACCAACCAGAGAGCGGGAGCGTCTTGGGGCGATGCAGAATGACGCCTCGCAAGGGGTGGTTCGGCCCAAGCGCCTCTTGCCGCCCAAGCTTATGAAAAAAGGTCTTCTACGCAGGTTCCTCAACCGATTCCTTCACTTGCTCGCGCGCAACTGTCCTGGGGCATTGACCGTTCGCCCCTTCCTGCACAGGCTCCGCGGCGTCAAGATCGGCAAAGGAGTGTGGATTGGCGACGATGTATATCTGGAGAATGAATACCCGGAGGCAGTGGAACTGGGGGAGGGTGTCGTGCTGGCCATTCGAGCCATGATTGTCGCCCACACCCGGGGGGTTGGCCATGTCATCCTCGAACGGCATGCATACGTTTGCCCGGGGGCGATGATCGTGTGCGCGGCGGGCAAAACGCTGAGGATCGGGGAAGGCGCCTTTGTGGGCATTGGCTGCGTCCTAACCAGCAGCGTGGCCCCAGGCATAGTGGTCGCGCCGCCGAGGTCGGTTCCTCTTGGCAAGGCGCGGGTTCCCTTCGGGTTAGCCAAAACACCGGAGGAATTCATCGCCGGCATCGAATCGCTCCGGCACTCGACGAGTGAGCCGGGTCCGCTTGCGGGTAGTCTGTCCTGACTCATCCGTGCGACTGCCAGGAAGGCGCAAGTGTCACGCATCCACCTCAAATCCAGCATCGGAGCGCAATACCGGGAGGAGGCGGAGGAGCTTTTCTTCTTCAACCCCAAGCAGGCAGGGGTAAGAGACCGGGTGAGGCAGCACGTGGCGCGTTATGGCACTCCAGTCATACGATGCCGCGAGGGGCTGATCTCCTTCGACTTGACCGGGGTTGACCACGCGCAAACGCTGTTCATCATGATGGGAGCCAACAAACTCCGGTTGGCCGGCATGCTGGTCTATGTGCGGGAAGAAGACTCCCTCTGCGTGCTTTATCTCGCGCTCAAACCCGTTTACACAGTGTCCTGGCGCAAAGGTTGTCTTCTCCTTGCGCGCGTCCTCGACATGTTAAAAAAAATCGCCGGATGCATCAAGGGCATTCATCAGGTCCAGCTTTCGGTGGCCTCGAAAGACATCACTTTCAGGCTCTGATGACGGGTCGCGGCGCTCGGGCCGGCAGAAAGACAGGATCGAATCGAATATGGACGATTTAATGCCAAAAATACAGGAGGCCTTTGCGGCCGCGTTCAGCGTCGCCCCGGAGTCTATTACCATCGAAACCACGCCCAAGGATGTTGCCGCGTGGGATTCGATGGGACACGTAGTTCTGGCCAGCAGCTTGGAGAGTTTGCTGGGCGTGAGTTTTGACATTGATGAAGTCATGGAAATGGAGGATGTGCGCCAGATCGTCAGAATTGCCGGCGTCAAGCTCGCCGCCAAAACTGCCTGACCTCGGCTGGGTCTCTTTGGCGATCGACGGTCGCCAAGGCCCTGGAATGGTCTTGTGATGCAGAGGTCTCCGGAATTGAATTTTGCGGGTCGCCTGCTCCGGCGGTTGGGGCCGGAGTCGAGCCTTGCTGACGCGGCGAGCGGGGAGGTGGTAGAGGCCCGGGACCTCGCGCCGTTGGTGGTTGGGTTCGCTGCCGGGTTTTTGTCGGCCGGTGTGGAGCCGGGTGACCGTGTCCTTATCGGTTGCAGTCTCACTCCGGCGAGCACGCTGGCCTATCTGGGAGCCATCTATGGCGGCCTCGTGCCCGTGCTGCTTGAGGATCGAGTTCTTTCAACCTGCGGCCAGACGGTCTGCGCCAGGACACGGGCCAGAGCAGTCTGGACTGGAAAGGGTCCGCAATGCCAATGGGCAGAGCGGCTTGGCTTGAGGCATTTGACGGGAAACTTCGAGGCTTGTCCGGTCAACTCGCTCCCTCCCTGCTCCAGCGCCCCGGGTGACCTTGCGGCGCTGATGCCGACCTCGGGTTCCACCGGGTCGCCACGGTTGGTCATGGTGAGCCACGGCAACCTGATCGGCAACACCGAGGCCATCATCCGGAGCCAGGGATTGAGGCGCGATGAACGGGCGATGCTGATCCTGCCGCTGAGTTACTGCTTTGGCGCCAGTGTGGTCCATACGCACCTTTACCAGGGCGGTGGAATCGTGTTCGACTCGAGATTCATGTTCCCGGACAAGGTGTTGCGGGCGATCAACTCTTACGCCTGCACTACCTTCGCGGGCGTGCCGACGGTGTACAATATCCTCTTGGGCCGCTCCAGCATCCGCTCCATCCCGCTGCCCAGCCTCCGGCGCTTCCTGCAGGCCGGGGGCGGCCTCGCGCCTCAGAGCATTCAGACGATGCGCAAGATTGCGTCTGCGGCGGAATTCTTCGTGATGTACGGCCAAACCGAAGCGACAGCCCGCATCAGTTGCCTGCCTCCCGATCGCTTGGGAGAAAAGCTGGGTAGCGCCGGCGTGGCGTTGGACAACCTGACGATTCGCATCCTGGATGACCAGGAACGAGAGGTTCCGCCCGGGCAAAGCGGCGAGGTCTGGGTCAAAGGGCCGTCGGTTTGTCAGGGCTATTTCGACGACCCGGAGGAGACTGCGCGCAGGTTCCAGGACGGATGGCTCAAGACCGGCGACCTGGCGTCCATGGATGAAGACGGATTCCTGTGGATTGAAGGGCGGCGCGGTGACTTCATGAAAATTCGCGGGGTGCGGTTGAGTTTTGCCGAAGTCGAGGCCACAGTGGGGGCTACGCCCGGGGTGCATGAGTGTGCGGCCGCTTCCGTGCCCCATGCAGAGGCGGGGGAATCACTGGCTCTCTACGTCGTGCCGGCCAGCGGGGCGGAGGACGTGGCGGAGCGAGTTCGCCGGGCCCTGCCGCCGCATTGGACCTGCAGCGCGGTGCACGTGGTCGCGCAACTGCCAAAAACATCGAATGGCAAGGTCGTCCGCTCGCTCCTCAAGGCCACTGCATCATGACTGATTTGGAGGCACAGATACAGGCGCTCCTGGCGGCTGCGCCTTTCAGTCTCGAGGCCGGAGAACGGGATTCGGCCCTGCTGGCTCTGCTTCAGCTCGAGCTTGGTTACGCCTGTGTGCGCAACGCGCAGTTTCGCAATTACCTCGACCACTGGCCGGTTGACTATCGGGGGGCGGGCCGGATCGCTGACTTGCCCTACTTGCCGGTCGGGGTGTTTAAGGCCAATCCGCCACTGACACTGGTCGAGCGCAGCGAAATCATCCGCGTTTTGACCTCGAGCGCCACCACCGGCCAGGCCCCCAGCCGCGTTGCCTTGGATGCGGCAACCTCCAAACGAATGACAAGAGGGGTAACGGCCGTCATCCGGGACTTTATCGGTTCCGAGCGCCGGCCTTACCTGGTGATCGATGCGCCGGCCACCTTGGCGGCAGCGGGTGAGTTGGGGGCGCGCGGCGCCGCCATCCTGGGACTGAGGTCCTTCGCGACAGAGATCGTGTGCTGTCTGAGGGTTGATCCTCAAGACAACCTCGTGCTCGAGGTCGAAAGGCTTATCGAGTGCGCCGCCAAGTGGAAAGACGCCGAGGTGCTCGCCTACGGGTTTACCTATGTCCTCTGGAACCACCTGGTCCAGCCCCTTCAAGCCCGGGGTCTCACGCTCCGCCTCCCCAAGGTTCGGGTGCTGCACAGCGGCGGATGGAAGCGTCTGGAACGTCAAGCGGTCACCAAGGAGGCCTTTGTGCGCGGTGTGGCGTCGGCCTTCGGCTGTTCGCCGGACCGGGTGATCGATTTCTATGGCATGGTCGAGAATGTCGGCGTGGTTTATCCTGATTGTGAGCGTGGGAACAAGCATGTGCCCGCTTTCGCGGAGGTCATCATAAGAGACCCGCTCACTCTCGAACCGGTGGCAGTCGGCGGGCAAGGTCTGGTGCAGGTGTGCAGCGTCTTGCCCACAAGCTTCCCTGGATTTCTGATTCTGACGGAGGACATCGCCGAGCTGGTCGGCCAGGATGGGTGTCCCTGTGGAAGGCGGGGCCCCTCCTTCCGTTTTCTGCGGCGCGCGCCCAAGGCGGAAACCAGGGGATGCGGGAATGTTGAACCCTTGCGCGGGCTGCCTGCCGCGATGGAGGCGACCCATGAGTGACCTGATTCAGGCGGTGGATTCCCCGCGGGAAATCACGCAGTTGGCGGGGCGGCTGCGGATGACCGCTCTGAACCAAGAGATATCTCCGAAGACCATTCTGGACATCTTTGAGCAGTGGGCCGCGGCTCTGCAAGGCAGGGGTTTGGACGAAACACCGGGAGTGCCCTTCCTCCGTCTTTGGCTGCGCCGCGGCACTTTGGAGCCGATACTCAAGCGCGAGCTGGGGGTTGATTGGCCCAACGGCTCCCGGATGGCGGAAGGACACTCGAGGTTCATGGTGTTTCCTCTCGGACTCGTAGGCCATTGGCCGGCCGGGAATATAGAAATCCAGTCCGTGCTATCGATGTCTTGCGCCTTGCTCGGTGGCAACGCCTGCCTGGTTCGGGTGCCGAGCGGCCTGGCCGCAGCCACGCGCCCATTGCTCGAGAAGTTGGAAGCGGCCGATCCGGCCGGCCTGTTGGCCAAACGCGTTGCCTGGATTGCCTTTGATCATGCGCGTGAGGACCTGCACCAAGCCATGGCGCAGACCGTGGATGGCGCCATGATTTGGGGCGGCGCCGAAGCGGTTTCTCACGTCCGTGCCTTGCCCTTCCCACACTGGGCGCGTCTGGTGGTGTTTGGGCCTCGACTCTCGGTCGCGGCGATGGATGCCGATGTGTGGAAGGGCGGTCCGGACCGCTCGTCCTGGTGCCGGCGTCTTGCCCGCGATGTCTGGCAGTTTGAGCAACAGGCCTGCTCATCCCCACAGGTGTTGTTCCTCGAACGAGCCCCTGCAGGCGATGCCCTCGAGTTCGTGGCCGAACTTCGGCGCGCCTTCGAGCAGGAAAACCGCGCGCATCCGCGCCGCGACATCCATCCCGCAATGACTTCGGCCATCTGTCTGGCCCGCGCGTCATGGCTGCTGGGCGATATTACCCATGCCGCCTCGTTCCCCGGGACACCCGATTGGACGATCCTGCTGGGGTCCGGAACCGGAATTCCGAAGCCGGCACAAGGGCGAACGCTGAATGTCCTCCTGGTGGATGATCTGCTGGACGCCATCTCGAAGTTCGACGGGAACGTGCAAACTCTGGGTTTGGCAATCAGCGACTCCGGCAAGGAAGAGGCGCTTGCGAAGGCCGCCGGGCGCCGGGGTGTGGACCGCATCGTGAAATTGGGCCGGATGCACGTGTTCGGCTCTCCGTGGGACGGCGTGGACCTGATTCGACCCATGGTCCGGGTCGTTCGTCACGTGCCTTCACGAAGTTGATCGCAAGAAAGCAAAGGAGCAACCATTGTTATGAAACAGGCAGAAGCTTTCTTGGAGGCAATCGAACGGAAGGCCAGGATTTTCGCACCAAGCGCCCGAGCCACTTTCGAGGCCAATCGCGAACTCTGCGCCTGGCTCTTGAATCCGCTGGCTCGTTGGGCCGGGGCCGCCTATGGAGAGCGGGCTTTTGACGATGCGGCCCGGGGCTACGCGAAGTATTGCCTTGGTGTTGCCCAGGCCCAGCAGGTCTATGAGCGCGCCGGACGCTACACCCCCGAAGCCATGCCGGAGATCATGTCCGGTGTCTATGAGGACGAAGGCTACATGGTGCCGTATATGTGGGCGGCAATTCTCATCTACGTTTTCTGGCCTTCCATGGTGAACCATATCGCGCTGTTCCGAGACCAGTTCCTGCGGCGCTTGCCCAAAGCGGCGCAAGTCCTGGAATTGGCCTGCGGCCATGGCGTCCTCAGCTTGCTGGCCGCCGAAGAGCGCCAGGATATCCAGGTGGAAGGGGTTGATATCAGCCCTCCGGCAATCGCTGTGGCAGAGCGGCTGCTAGCTGTCTCCGGACACTCAGGCAGAGTCAGATTCGCGGCCAAAGACGCGTTGCGCGCCGATGCCGCCGCGGCAGAGGGATACCAGGGGATTATTTCCGCCATGCTCGCAGAGCACCTGCCCCAGCCCAAACCGCTCTTCCAGACCATGGGCCGGAAAGTCGCCAGAGACGGCCTCGTGTTTTTCAGCACGGCCATCGAGTCCGCTCAACGGGATCATGTCTATGAGTTCCACCAGGAGAGCCAACCCCTGCAAATGGCCGAGGCTGAGGGTCTGCGGGTTATTTCCCTCGTTTCCGATGCGAGCGCCCCTCCCGCAGGGGCCCGCTTCCTGCCCCGCGCCACCGCTATGATCCTCCGCCGCCGATGAAGCCCTGAAACAGAACCTCCACGACCTTTCCTTCTATGGCCAAGCCGTTTCTGAATTTCGAAGAGGTGCGGGCCCTGCTCAAGCAGCGGTATCCGATGCTCATGGTGGACACGGTGGCCGCGCTGGAGCCGGGCAAGAGCATCCAGGCGGTCAAAAATGTGACCGGAAACGAGATGCAGTTTCCAGGCCATTTCCCGGAACACGCCATCATGCCTGGCACACTGATTGTGGAGGCCCTCGGCCAGGCCGCCTGCATCCTCTTTTCAAAGACAACCGAAACCGGCGCCCGGCCCGGAGAGTTTCTCGTTCTCGGGTCCATCAACGACATGCGATTCTACGTCCCCGTGGTCCCGGGAGACAGGATGGATATCCATGTTCAATTTGCCAAACTCCTCCCCGACATGGCACTGGCGGAGGGAACTGTGACCGTGGATGGCACGGTCGTGGCGAGGGGCAAGCTGGGGTTTGCCAGGCGCAAGGTATGAACCAGTCTCAGCATGATGAGCAGTTTACCGGGGATTCCACTGGATGATTTTCAGGGCCGCCCCGGTTGCAATTGCATCTGCTCGGAGATACTGGATGGGTATGTTGTATCAGTGCAGTTGCCTGTGGGAAAGCTCTGTCAATTCCAGCGGACGAGACCGGCATCGACGCCCCGTCGATTGTTCTGTCCGTGGGGAGCCATGCGCCGGTGCGAATCAACCTTCCGTAACCACTAAGGACAATATATGAGACAAATCCTGCTCGCACTGCTGAGCTTGATTGTTCAGTTGACGCCAATTGCTGCAACGGCCCAGCTCTCTGCCGACTTCACCTGCACAACCAATGACGGCGCGATCACCATCACCGGGTACATCGGCCCGGGCGGCGCGGCTACCATTCCAAGCAGTATCTATGACATCCCCGTCACCAGCATCGGGAGCCATGCGTTCTACGGCTTCTCCAGCCTGACCAACGTCGCGATCCCCGACAGCGTCACGAGCATCGCAGACTACGCGTTCTGCTACTGCACCAGGCTGTCCAGCGTCGCCATCCCCGCCGGCGTCACGAACATCGGCGCGGCCGCGTTCGCAGACTGCATCAGCCTGGCCACCGTCGCGATCCCCGCCGACGTTTCCAGCGTCGGCCCCTATGCATTCGATAACTGCCTCGGGCTGACGGCCATCACGGTGGACCCACAAAACTCGTTCTACAGCAGTACGAACGGGGTCCTGTTCGACCAAAGCCAGGCCACCCTTGTGGAATGTCCCTGCGGCATGGCTGGAAGCTACACGATTCCGAACAGCGTCACCAAAGTCGGTCCCTGGGCGTTCGATGGCTGCACCTACCTGACCGATGTTACGATCCCTAACGGCGTCGCGAGCATCGGGGACTGGGCGTTCTCTGACTGTTGGAGCCTGTTGGCTATCAACGTGGGCCCAAGCAATGCGTCCTACAGCAGCATCAACGGAGTCCTGTTCAACCAGAACCAGACAACGCTCATTCGCGCGCCCCTTGGCAACACTGGAAGCTATTCAATTCCCGGGACCGTCACCAGCATCGCCAACTACGCGTTCGAAGGTTGCAGCTTGAGCAGTGTCATTATCCCCAACAGCGTGACCAACATCGGGAACGGCGCGTTCGATGCCTGCAAGAGGCTAACCGACATCACGATTCCAAAGAGCGTCACCAGTATGGGCGACTCTCCGTTCGAAGCATGCCTTGAGCTCACAGGGATAACCGTGGAGGCAGGAAATCCGGTTTATAGCAGCGTCAATGGAGTGTTGTTCGGCCAGGACCTGACGGTCCTCATTGAATATCCAAATTCTCTCGGAGGAAGCTACATGATTCCGGATGGCGTCACCAGTATCGCCGAAGTTGCGTTTGAATATTGCGCCGGCCTGACGAATGTCACGGTTCCCGGCAGCGTTATCAACGTCGGGAGTTACGCCTTTTATGGCTGCCCTGGCCTGACCAGCGCGTCTTTCGAGGGTAATGCCCCGGCCGCTGACTCAAGCGTGTTCGGCGGTGACAATCAGTTGACAGCCGTCTATTATGTGCCGGGAACCGCGGGCTGGGGCGCCACGTTTTGTGGGATTCCGACGGCGCCATCGACATTGCCGTACCCACTGATCGTCAATAACAGGCCGAGCTTGGGAGTGGAAGGCGGCCAACTGGCCTTCACGATCCTGTGGGCCACAAACCTCTCCGTCGTCGTGGAAGCGTGCACGAACTTGGCCAGCCCGGCGTGGCAGCCACTGCAAACCAACAGTCTTACCGGGGGTTTCTATCGCTTCAGCGATGCCGAGGGGGCGAATGGCGCCGCGCGTTTCTACCGGGTGCGAACACAGTGAGCAAACGGGGCTTCGTTTCTGCGCGTTACTACTGGCGGCATCCCATAGCGGGCAAAACGCGGCCGTAATCCCGCGTTCTTCCAAGGATATTTCGAGGCAGCATGGCGAAAGGCGTTAAGAGAGGCGGCGCGGGTCGTTCGCAGGCCGGCGTCGTTGTGCGTAAGGCGCGGAGCGCCGGCAGGTTGGGCCGTCTGGCCATGCGCATGGTCCTTGCCGTGGCCGGGGTTGCGCCATTTCATTCTGCGTCAGCCCAGGGTCTGAGCGTCACGGTGTCCTGGGTTCGCAGCAGCAGCACGAATGTGGTCGGCTACAACCTGCATTACGGCGGGGCGAGCCGGACCTACACGAACATGGTCGTGATCGGCAACGAAACCACGGCCACTATCTCGGGCCTGCTGCCTGGGGCCGAGTACTTTTTCGCCGGCAGCGCGGTCGACGATGGGGGTCGGGAGAGTGAGTTCTCGAATGAATTCGCCTACCGGGTTCCAGGCGAAGCGGTCGTCAACCAGCCCGGGGTGGTGCAAGCCCAATTCAGTTGCACGACGAACAACGGCGCGATCACCATCACGGCATACAAGGGCGCCGGCGGGGCGGTTGCCATTCCCGGCACGATCAACGGACTGCCGGTCATTGGCATCAGCGAGGATGCATTCGACAACTGCGCCAGCCTGACCAGTGTGACAATCCCCAACAGCGTCACCAGCATTGGGGACGATGCGTTTTTTGGCTGCACGAGCCTAACCAACGTCGCAATCCCCGGCAGTGTCATCAGCATCGGGCAGGGGGCGTTCTCTTCATGCACCAGCCTGGTCAACGTCGCGCTCCCCGGCGGCGTCGCCAGCATCGGCAAAGATGCGTTCGGCTCGTGCCCCGGGCTGAGAGCGATCACGGTGGATGCCCTCAACTCCCTTTATAGCGCCACTGCGGATGGGGTCCTGTTCAACAAAGGCCAGACCATCCTCATCCAATGTCCTGGGGGCAAAGCTGGAACCTACACGGTCCCCAGCGGCGTCATCAGTATCGGAGACGGGGCCTTTTTGAACTGCGCCGGCCTGACCGGCGTCAGCATCCCCGGCAGTGTCACCAGCATCGGGGACGAGGCGTTTTTTGGCTGCGGCAGTCTCACCAGCATCACGATCCCCGGCAGCGTTACCAACCTCGGGCAAGATGTGTTCCATTGTTGTTACGAATTGACGGCGATAACGGTGGACCCTCTCAACTCTGTCTATAGCAGCGCGGACGGGGTGTTGTTCAACCGGAGCCAAACCACGATCATCCAATACCCGCCGGGCAATGCCGGAAGCGAGTACACCGTCCCCGGCAGCGTCACCAACCTCAGCGACTATTCGTTCGCCTACTGCGGCCGCCTGGCCAGTGTCACGCTCCCCAACAGCGTCAGCGGCATCGGCGACTATGCGTTCGAGTTCTGCACCAACCTGGCCAATGTCACGATGGGCAACGGCGTCACCAGCATTGGCCGTAGTGGATTCTGGTTTTGCACAAGCTTAACCAACGTCACGATTCCCAACAGCGTCCCCAGCATCCCGGAAGGCGCCTTTGGAGGATGCGTCCGCCTGAGCAGCATTGCGATCCCGAACAGCGTCACCAACATCGGGGAATGGGCGTTCTATTACTGCATCGGGCTTGCCAGCGTTGCAATAGGCAACGGGGTTGGCGACATCGGAAGCGGTGCGTTCTCCTCCTGCAGCAACCTGGCGGGGGTCTATTTTGCCGGCAACGCTCCGAGCTTGGATTCGTCTGCATTCCTGGGAGACTACGCGGACGTCTATTACTTGGCTGGGACTGCGGGCTGGGGTTCGGTGGTTGGCGGCCTTCAGGCATCTCTCTGGGACCCGCTGTCCCAAGCGGCATACATGACCACAAACGACACGATCCTCATCACCGAATATACCGGCCCCGGCGGCTCGGTGAGTATCCCCGGAGCGATCAACGGCCTGCCGGTTACGGGCATCGGAGGCTCGGCGTTCTATGAGTGCGCCAACCTGACCAGCGTCAGCATCCCCGACAGCGTCACCAGCATCGGAGACTGGGCGTTCTCTCTTTGCACCAGACTGAATGGCGTCACGATCCCCAACAGTGTCACCAACCTCGGTGACTTCACCTTCTGGGGGTGCGACAGCCTGAGTAGCGTCACGATTCCCAGCAGCGTCACGAACCTGGGAAACGGGGTGTTCGGCAACTGCGCCAGCTTAACCAACGTCACGATCCCCGGCAGCGTCACCACGCTTGGAACCTCTGCGTTCTATGGATGCAGCAGCCTGGCCGCCATTGACATCCCTGGCAGCGTCACCAGCATAGGAGATTGGGAGTTCGCTGGCTGCGCCAGCCTTGCAGCGATAGCGGTGGACGCCCTCAATCCCGTGTATAGCAGCGTGGATGGGGTCTTGTTCGACAAGGGACGGACCACGCTGCTCCAATACCCGGGGGGCAAAGCGGGAAGTTACAGCATCCCCGACGGCGTCACCGGCATCGGCGACTCAGCTTTTGATTCCTGCACCCGCTTGACCAGCGTGACGATCCCAAGCAGTGTCGGCAACATCGGTGACTGGGCGTTCGATGGCTGCAGCAACCTGACAGGAGTCTATTTCCAGGGCAACACCCCGACCTGTAATTCGTCTGCGTTCACGGGTGACTCCGCGAGCGTCTATTACCTGGCTGGGACGACGGGCTGGGGGCCGGAGTATGCCGGGCTTCCGGGCTTTCCGTGGGACCCGCTGGCGGGGGTGGCATACACCAGCGCAAACGGCGCGATTACGATCACGAAATACACCGGTCCTGGCGGGTCGGTGATTATCCCCGGAGCGATCAATGGCCTGCCGGTTACGGGCATCGGGGGCTCGGCGTTCTATGGGTGCACCGACCTGACCAGCGTTGTCGTCCCGGACAGCGTGACCAGCATCGGGGACTTTGCGTTCTCCGGCACCAGTCTGGGGAGCGTCACGATCCCCAGCAGCGTCACCGACATTGGAGAGGCGGCGTTCGGTGGCTGCACCAGCCTGAGCGCGATAACCGTGGATGCGCTCAACCCCGCCTATACCAGCGTGTCCGGGGTCTTGTTCAACGAGAGCCAGACCACTCTCCTTCAATACCCGGCAGGCAGGACTGGTAGCTACACGGTGCCGGACCTCGTTAGCAGCATCGGGGACGGGGCGTTCTATGGATGCGCCAACCTCACGAGCGTCACGATCCCCAACAGCGTCACCAGCATCGGGGAAGGCGCCTTCGAGGACTGCGCCAGGCTGGCACAGGTGTATTTTCAGGGCAATGCTCCCACTTGTGATCCGTCTGCGTTCTGGGGTGACTACGCGACCCTGTGCTACTTGGTCGGGACCATGGGATGGGGCCCGACGTTTGGCGGTCTTCCGGCATTTCTGTGGGACCCGCTGTCGCACGCGGCATACACGACCGCAAGCGGCACGATCATCATCAACGGATACACCGGTCCTGGCGGCTCAGTGATTATCCCCGGCACGATCGAGGGCCTGCCGGTCGCCAGCATCGCCGACGCCGCGTTCCAGGGCTGCACCCGCCTGATCAACGTGACGATCCCCGGCAGCGTGACCAGCATCGGGGGCGGGGCGTTCTCTGACTGCACCAATCTGACGGGGGTGTATTTTCAGGGCAACGCTCCCACTTGTGACCCCTCGGTGTTCTGGGGCGACTCCGCGACCGTGTATTACTTGGCTGGGACCACGGGCTGGAGTCCGACGTTTGCCGGCCTTCCGGCCTTTCTGTGGGACCCGCTGTCGCAAGCGGCATACACGACCGCAGACGGCACAATCCTCATCACGGGATACACCGGTCCTGGCGGGTCGGTGAGCATCCCCGCAACGATCAACGGCCTGCCGGTCAGCGCCATCGGGGACTCGGCGTTCCAGGAATGCACCAACTTGACCAGCGTCACGATTCCCGACAGCGTGACCAGCATCGGGGACGGGGCGTTTGCCGGCTGCGACAGCCTGGCCACGGTCACCATTGCCGGCAGCGTCAGCAGCATCGGGGCCGGCGCGTTCGGGGACTGCACCAACCTGACTGCGGTCTATTTCGAGGGCAACGCTCCCGCCGTGGATTCGTCTGCGTTTGTTTCCGACCTGGGCGCGGGCCTCTATTACCTGTCCTGGACTGCGGGCTGGGGCGCCTCCCTTGGGGGTCTTTCGACCGCGCTGTGGAACCTGCCGACGCAGGCCCAGTTCAATTATACGGCCGCAAACGGCACGATCACCATTACGGGGTACCTCGGTCCTGGCGGGTCGGTGACCATCCCCGGGGTGGTCGATGGCTTGCCGGTTACCGGCATCGGGGACTATGCCTTCGGGTACAGCGGCCTGACCGACGTTGCCATCCCCAACAGCGTCACCAGCATCGGGGAAGGTGCATTCGCTTGTTGCGCCGGCCTGACCAACGCCGCGATTTCTGAGGGTGTCACCAACCTCGGGGCCGGTGTGTTCGAGGGCTGCGCCAACCTGAGGGCGATCACGGTGGATGGGCTCAACTCCTTCTATAGCAGTGTGG
>Ga0326727_10013858_pt1 | contig 17770 bp, 14 predicted proteins | sample MB2enrmetagenome_FD_207643 | JGI IMG/M metagenome (GOLD analysis project Ga0326727, IMG submission 207643) | Lab enriched peat soil microbial communities from McLean, Ithaca, NY, United States - MB29MY | ecosystem: Environmental > Terrestrial > Soil > Wetlands > Peat | place: USA: New York...
GCATCACCATCACCACAGACACCATAGCCACGCAAGCATCAAGATAAGGCTGTGATGCAAAGATGGCGGATAACAGTTCACTCTTCCGTTTCGCACAGGGATACAAGAAAGTTGGAGACATATACCTGATTTTGGGTACGAAGAATCTATACTTTCTTACCGGGGCTTTACGGCCCATCAGTCGTGCGGCTGTAGTAGCGGCTTTCAGTCGGGATTCACTTTCGAATTGCGATTGGGAACCGCTACCGCAGCGGTGCTTCACACGAACAGGTACTGTGCGAAGGGAACAGCATCTCACGAGCGAAAATCGACTCGGTTTATTGAGTCAGCGACGTTGACAACGTGGCTCAAGTGATAACAGGAGTCGTTGTCTGTCAAGGAGGCGATGAATGCAAAAACGAATACCTGTAACTCGGATATTCCATGCGGCGGCTCTGGCGCTGATGTTGGCCATCTGTGTGCCGGTTGCCGGGTATGCCCAACCGACAGCGCCGCCTGCGGATATCCAGAGCTTCTTTCAACAAGTCAGTGGCGAGTGGATAGGCACGGTTGAGCAGTATACCGGCGGAGTCAAGGCTGAGACCAAATACTTTCATTCAGTCACCAAACAGACAGGGCCGGATACGTACGAAGACGTGTTCGAATACTACAGGATTGACAAGGTAACCAAAGCGCCTGTGCAGGTGGGCATAACCACCATGACGACCAAGATTACCGCCCAGGGAGTCGCGACAAATACCATCGTCGGCAAGGGGGATGTGTTCATAGATCCCAAGACGCTTAAGCCCGAGAGTCACACATTATCCGAAGTGCTGATGATGTCTTCAGACGGAAGCCTTCAAGGGACGGGGAGTGGAAAGATCAATGTGAGCGGCCTGTCCATGGACGCGGGAAAGAATGGCAAGGTATCGCATTACACAAGCACATGGGTGCTGAAGAACGGCGCCTTGAACATAACTGAGCGGCTCAAAGTATCCTTTCACGTATTCTTATTCACTTTGCCCTACAACATCGTGGATAATCTCGCAGCCAAGCGCGGCAGCGATGTTAAAGCCCTGATGCAGAGCGCCGGGGCCGACCTCGAGACCGGCCCGCCGAAGCACTGAATCGCCATCATCGTCTGGAAAAAGCGCTAAAAACCTCCGTGGGATTCCGAGACAGGGCGTCTCTTTCCGTGGAAGCTCCAGCTCAGAGGGTCACAGTCTTTCGTCTCTTCCTTACTCGACGGCGCCATGTCTTGAGAGAAGGCGAAGGGCAATTATCCCTGCTCCTAGCGGCAACCAAAAGGTCATGCCACGATACACCAGGGCGAGAGTGGCCGCCGGAGCCGCCCTGATTCCCAGGGAATGAAAGACAAGGCTGTATGTGCCTTCCACCAGGCCGATCCCGCCGGGTATGGGCGACAGAATCCAAACCAGCGTTCCGATTGCATAGGCGCTGGTTATTTTCCACAGAGCAATCGAGACAGCAAAAGCCTGGAACACGGCAAAAAGGCAAGCGATACGTATGATATGTTCTGCCAATGCGATAAGAAGCAGAACCACCAGTCTCCGGGGATCCTCGCGGGCGATCTTGATGCCTTCCATCAACCTCCGGCTCATTTCTCCAGCCCACTCTTGCGGCAGCGGCCGGAAATGCCGCGTCATGCGACAAAAGCGATTCCAAAATCCCTCTATGGTGGTTAGAATGTTTGCGATGTCCTGCTGCTTCCACAGAAGGAAAGCGATAGCGGCAACCATGCCGAGGCAGATGGCCGACGCGATACCCGCCGCTGCCAACTCAAAAGGCCTTAAACTGTGATAGATGATCAAGAACAGGAGGCCTATGATCATGACGACCATAAATGAGAGGAGTTCAGCCATTTCCGCGAGTGAGACGCCAAGCGCCATCAAAGCAGGAGACTTTCCATAACGTTTCGCGATGAAGAAAAAGGCGCTCTGATCGGCCAGAAACTCTGACGGAGCTACAACGCTCAACGCCTGCGCGCTCAACAATACAGGCAACACTGAAAGAGTGGAAATCCTGGTTCCTGTCAGACCCAAAGCACGGCTGAAGCATACAGCCTCGCAAGCATAGTACAATGCCTCACAAACCGCTGCTATGAGAAGCCAGTACCAGCGCCCGGCTCGCATGGCGTCGGCCAGCGTTACCAACTCATTTCGATGAGCGAAGATGAATCCGCCGATACCCGCTAAAAGGAGGACGGCGATCACAATATGAGGTATCTTTGACTTAGACCGCGCACCAGGGTCAGTCGTATTGCCGTGGTTCAATCCGGTACCTCTTAAAGATTTGAAGGCTACTCTGATTTTGCTGGCGCCGGTAAGCCTGCCCTCGGAGGTGGGCATGACCGGCACTGGTAACCCGTACCTGAATCATACCCATTCAAAGTGTTATCGGAGAAAAAGATTTGCTGGGGAGGGGATTATTGGCGTGAATCTCGGAGATCAGCGGCTCAAAACACGCTTGTAGCCTTGGAGGGTCGCCTGGGCGGCGGCTTCCCATGTAAAGCGGCTGAGGATTCGGTTCTTGAGATCATCGGTGTGTGGGGCTTTCCAGGCATTGAGCACAGCCTTTGTAATGGTGTGCGGTTGAAACGGGTCGCAAAGCCATACCAGATCGCCGAAATACTCCCGCACAGGGCCATGGATGCTCACCACGCAATTCGCGCCGTTGATCGCAGCCTCCATGGTCGCCAGGCCGGGGCTTTCCCGCAGGCTCGGAAGCGCGTGAACCCTCGCTCGCTGGTAGAACCAGCCCATCTGATCGTGGGGCGTCTGATCCACGAAGAAAGTGTTTCCCCGTTTATCTCCGATAGATCGGCAGGCTTGGAAATATGCGTTGTTTGATCTTCCGCCGATGAAAACCACGGGAATGTCCGGCAAATCCATCAGCGCCTCGATCAGGTTGAGCTGGCACTTGCCGGGATCGAAGCTCGCAGCCTGAAGCAGGTATTCGGTGGGAAGCTGGGCGAGCGCCCGCTTTGTGAATTCCGTCTTCGGCGCCGGGTCCTCGGCACGGACGGCGTTTGGAACTATTACCGATTTCTCCTTCAACTCTGGGAGGAGGAAGGCGTCTGCAACCAAATCCCGCTCCTCCATGGAATTCGGCAGCAGAATATCCGCGAGTTTCAGCGTTTCCAGCATCGCGGCATGATCGATTCGTCGCCGAGCCTGAATTACCAGCCTTGCAAGGGGTTTGCTGATCCTGGCCAAGCTCCGGATACAAGGGTTGCTATGGTATTTCAGGTATTCATCCATTCTTAGGGCATCGGGGGTCGGCCAGAAGATCGTGGAGAGCGCGATCGGCTTGTGTTGCACACGGGCGTTCCTGACCTGTTCCGCACCTGTCTTGATGTTGAAGACGTGCACGAGATCGTAGCCACTCAGGTCTGGATTCGACTCAAGGCTTGTGTCAACCTGAACGCCCAGCGCCTCCAAAGCATTCGCCGTCTCGATCATCTGCGTTGTGTCGCCGCCCCACTTTGTGAGCGCGTCTTTTCGGTTTTGGAACAGGATTTTCATTTCTTCTTAATCCATGCGGACGAAATCCCTGCCGCCTTGGAAATAAATGCATGGAGTACGCCCACAAGGGGCTAGACTACCTCCGTGCCCCCGCTCCCTTCACAAAGAGTATTGCGTTGGATATCGCCCGAAGGGTCACCGCCTGGGCGCGTCCGTGGTGCTTCAGGAAATAGAGATACTGGCTCTCATAAGCCAGTCGGTTCTTCTCGATTCCTATCTTTCCCGCACTCTGGGAATGATGGTGAACCACCTGCGCTTCCGGCAGGTAGAAAACCCTGCCGCCGTGCGCCTTGATCCGCTTGCACCAATCGACTTCCTCGTAATACATGAAGAACCGTTCGTCCAGACCCCCGACCTGTGCGATCATCGATTCCCGGACCAGCATGCACGCGCCGGATACCTCATCCACATCCGCCGGGATGTCGAAATCTTGTCTGCCCCACTCCAATCGGCGGTTGAAATATCCTGGGAGCAGGCGATAAAGTCTGGTGATGTGGAGGAACTCCCTTGCAAATGTCGGGAAAATGCGCCCGTTCTTTTGCAGCGTGCCGTCTGAGTTGAGTAGCTTGGGACCAATAACGGCGATATCGGGATTTCGGTCGGCATACTCGATCATCGTATCGATGGATCCCGGCAACAGCTCACAATCCGGGTTTAGAAGCAGTACATATCTCCCCGATGCCTTGTTGATACCCAAATTGTTTGCGGCGGCGAATCCAAGGTTCCTGCCTGCCCGAATCAGCGATGTCTCAGGGAACGAAGCCTCCACCATCTCGGCGCTGCCATCGTCCGAGTTGTTATCGACAATGATGGTCTCGTGAGTCGTGTTGACGGTGGCTCCGATGGAACTTAAGCACGTGCGAAGAAGTTCTTTGGTGTTCCAGTTCACTATGATTATAGAGATGTTGGGCGTTGCTCGATTATTCATCGGTCAGCCTGCCAAATTTCCCTCTGAGTCCGTCCCAAAGACCCTTCAGGCACATTCGAGCCTTTCTCCAGCGATTCGATTCAAACGCGAGAGTGAGAAGTAGGTCCTTCACAATCTTCTTTCTTGTCCCGCGTGCCCACTCCGGTTCCTCGGAACGGCACTCGATTGCCAGGGCGATCGAGTTTCTCATGATATAATACCTTCTCACGGGCGGATAGTTGGGGGTCGCATACTTCTTTCCCAGGAAGCAATGATACTCCACAGTTCCGATCCTGTGCTCCATCAGCGGACCGCCGGCGCATAGGATGGCGTGTCCCATTCGCCGGGCGCGAAAGCAGAAATCATCGTCAACGCAATCGATGAAGAACTCCTCCCGGAAGGGCCCGGTTCGGCCAAAAGCTGCCATGGAGATCAGGCTTCCGGACGTAATCACGCTGGAGCACTCAGTCCATTTGCCGTTTCTCGTCTCAATCGGATAGACCTCGCCGGAAGGCGGATCCAAGTAGCTCGAACCGATGACTGCCAGCTCGTTCGCGCTGTCATAATCTCTCCAGGTTTCGATCAGGCGGTCGAGAAGGAAATCATAGGCCAGAGTATCCTGATCGAACGTTAGCGCCCATTGCCAGCCTCGAGACAGGGCCAAATCCATCCCCTGATTCAGCGCCTTTGCAACCCCAAGGTTCTCGCCATTGCAGATCAGCGCGAAGCCGAGCGTGTTGCTTGCGCCTCTCAGCTCGCCGAGTTCCAACTCGGATGATCCGTTGTCGATCACGATCACATCCCCGACCTGGCGTGCGACCCTCGTCAGCCGATCGAGAAATCCGGCGTCCGGGTGAAATGTTACAAAAACGGCGCAAGTATTCTCTTTGGAAGGTGCGATTCTAGACCTCATGCTCGCCGCCTTCACTCAGGCCGGCTGGATTCAGCATGACCGGCAGGAGTCTCCGGGCGGTTCCGAACCACTGCCCCATCTCCTGCTGGTGCTCGCTTTTGGAAAAAGCGAATGCCAGTTGGTGACCAAGAAGCCTGATCGAATAGTAAACATATCGCTTGCACATCTGAAATAGCGTCATCCCACGCGAGTGGTGCTTGCGAAAGAGCGTGTACTCCGCCGAAAAGAGCCAGGTTAGATAGGTCTCACGCGAAAGTCTCTTTACGCTCTGCCTGCACCCGTGCAGAATCCTCAGTTTCGGCGCGTAGGCGATCTTGAATCCGGCGTCCAGCATCCGCCAACAGAGGTCGGTGTCTTCATGGAAGACCATGAAGTCCTCATCAAACATCCCGACCCGGTCGATCACCGATCTCCTGAGAAACATGCACGCGGCCCACACGTATGCGCTTGAGATCAAACCCTCGGGCGCTTCAGTGCAAACACTCGGCCCGTGGGGTATCCGGTCGCTGAACGATTCCTGAACCTTGCCGTCGCTCCCAACGAGCGCGCATCCCAAAGCCCCGAACTCAGGGTGCTTGAGAAAGACCCGGTAAGCCTCGTCAATCGTGTTTTCGGTAAGAACGATGTCGCTGTTCAGAAGAAGGATACATGCGGCTTCGGAAGCTTTGATCGCGCGGTTGTTGGCCCTTCCGAATCCCTCGTTGCGCTCATTTCTAATCAGGTTTGCCTGAGGGTATTTCGCTTCCACCATCTCCACGCTGCCGTCGGATGAGGCGTTATCCACCACCCAGACATCGAAGCTGGTTGACTTGATTGTGGAATAGACGGATGCTATGCATTCATCCAGCAGATCGCGCGTGTTCCAGTTTACGATGATTATGGAAAGCTCCGGCATTTCGGACATATTTTGGAGATGGGAGGAAGTATGTAGTATTTAGTATTTAGAATGGGAAAAGATGCTGGATGAGATGCCAGAGCCTGGAAGAAAACACTCAGGGAACTTGAAGCGTTATTCCAGTTCATCGCTGTCCAAGATAATACTTGGCTTCGGTCTCCGGAATGCCCTCACCCCTCCCTCTCCCGCCAGGGAGCAGGAGAGGGGGTTCAGACCGTCGTCCCGAGATCGATTCTGGATGCATCGGGGATATGGGATGGAACGGCCCCTCGTTGTTATCCCACGCTCAGGTGCGAGTGGGACGAATACTGTTTTGGACAGGCGTACTAAATACTAAATACTGACTAAATACTCGCCCCTTCCTCCCTTCTTGCGGAGTTCTCGATGTACTCACTCAGCACGGTTTCGACCGCTCCATCGGCTCTAATTGTACCGGCATCCAGCCAAATGATTCGAGACGCGACCTCAGCCACCGCCTTTAGATCGTGCGAGACGAAGATGATGGTTTTCCCCGCCTTTTGAAACTCCCGAACCTTGTCATAGCACTTGTGTTGGAACGCTTCATCGCCGACAGCCAGCACCTCGTCCACGAGGAGGATATCAGGATCGACCTGTGTGGCGATTGAGAATCCGAGGCGCATCACCATTCCCTTGGAATAAGTGCGAATCGGCGCGTCGATAAACTGCTCCAGCTCGGCATAGGCAATGATATCGTCCATTTTGCCGGTGATTTCGCGGCGGCTCATCCCGAGGATCGAGCCGTTGAGGAAGATGTTCTCGATCCCGGTGAGATCGGGGTGGAAACCGGCGCCCAGATCGAGGAGCGCGGAGACCCTCCCATTCATCGTGATCGAGCCGGAGGTCGGCTTATAGACTCTCGCCATGATGCCGAGCATAGTGCTCTTTCCAGACCCGTTTCTGCCGATAACGGCAAGAGTCTCTCCGGCGTCCACGGTGAAGGTGACGTGATCGAGCGCAGTGACATTCTCATACTTCACCCTGCCGCCGGACAGGAGCACGCCTTTCAGCGTGCCGTGTCGCCCGTGCATCAGCCTGAAGGTCTTATGAAGTTGGTTGGCAACGATTGTGGACATGGATGTTTGCAGTATTTAGTATCATACTTGTCCAAAATAACATTTGGCCCACACTCACGTTGAGCGTAAACTCCCCAACCGGGGGTTGTTCCTAACCTGGCCTCCACTGCATGTTCCAGAGTGACCGGAGAAGCCCCCTCTCCTGCTCCCTGGCGGGAGGGAGGGGTGAGGGCAGTCCGGAAACCAAAGATTACAATATTATTTTGGACAGCAATGATCGCGTATCTAGGATTTAGTATTCCGGACAAAAAGGAAAATCGGCGCCAACTGGAATTGGAAAGCGGCAAACATGAATGCTTGTTCCGGTCCGGAGTTCTAAATACTATATACTTCCCTTATACTTCCCTTCCCCTCACATTCTCTCCGCGAAGCTCCATTTTCGGCTGTTGAAGAAGGCATATCCCGCCAGGCAGATCAGCATCGATGTCAGCGCGGCCAATCCAAGGTAGCCGTAGCTCAACGGTATGTTATGGACTGTCGCGGTGTTGACCGGCGGCAGCAGGATCTTTCGATAAGCCGTAATCAGGTATGATAGCGGATTCACGAAGTACAGTTTCAGCAGGAACGGCCTGAACCAGGCCGGTATGCTCGCAAGCTGAACCCTTTCGATCAGGTAGAAGATCGGCAGGGTAAACAGCAGAAAGTTCAGCAGCACGGTAACAAGGTATTTCACGTCTTCATAGAAAACATTCAGGCAGGAGACGAAGAACGCGACCCCCAGGTTGAGAAAGAATTGGATGACCACGATCACCGGCAGCAGCAGCCAGGATTTGTGGATCGGCGACCATAGTATCGATATGTACGTCAGGGCTGATGGCGCGTGTGCGTGGAGCGCCACCGGCGCCTGAAGAATGACCAGATAGAAGAAATAGATCACCAGGGCCAGAATAAAATGCACCAGGTTGGACAAAACGACGGAAATCGGCAGAATCTCACGCGGGAAGTAGGTCTTCTTCACCAGCGCATAGTGCAGAAGCACCGATTGAGCCGAGTCCAGCACCGACATTTGAAAGAAGGTCCATGGGAGAAACGCGCAGAGCAGGTAAGCCGAGTAGTTGGGGACATCCACGTTCATGATTCGCCGGAATGCAAAGGTCATTGCGGCAACCTGAAACAGTGGGTTCATCAGCGACCAGAGAAACCCTCCTACGGAGTTCTTATATCTAACCTTTATATCGCGAATGATGAGCGTGAGCAGAAGTTCCCGATAGCGGATCAGTTCGCGGAATTCACCGAGCATCAGATAATCCCCAAGCTTGCGAGAGCGGCCCGCATATCAACTATAGCCATAGCTGTATTTATTGTCAACAATAGTTACGGAGTCGAAAAGAAGATGAGCGCCGGGAATTGTTGACCATCGCCCCGTTTCCGAATGTGGCGCCATTACTAATGAATCAACCATGAGCCTGAATCTCAACGCATTGTAGGCATCCGGAATTGATCTCATAACTACCGTCTGATTCCCCCTCTCCTGCTCCCTGGCGGGAGAGGGAGGGGTGAGGGCAGTCCGGAAACCAAAGACTAGAGAATTATTTTGGACAGCAATGATCCATAATCCTTTTTCTGAGAGGCAGGCGCGATCATTGATCACATTATAACAACTGTCGCTCTATCAAGCAATTAGCTCGCTCAACGAACTAAAAACCGAACTGCCCTCAGGCAACTTTCACCCGGTCGCTAAGAGTGGATTTATACGCATGTGCTGCGGCATGTGGAATTAGTCCTCGTGGTTCTGATATAATGCTGAGTAATCGGGTCTTTCCTATCCTCATGGGGTTTTTCATGAAATTCTTGTTCAACCGAACGGTACTGCAGAAGATCATTATCATTTTCATTCTGACTGTCTGCGCCTGGGGAGTCACTTCGGATATAGTCCGATTCGATGCCTTCATCGTCCCTGTAATCTCTGCCCTTGTTATTGCCATAGCGGCCATCCTTTTGTTCCACGTTAAGGCTCTTCGCCGCCTGGCCTCGGTCGCGCTTGGGGAAGCTGTCGATCCATTGCCGGAGAGTGGGACGCGCGTGGATTCTCGTACTGCCATCGGGGCAAAATCCAAGGCTAAGCAACCGGTTCGATCCGAAGATCCCGCAAAGGAATCGAAAACGACGGGGTTGATATGGCTTATCGGCGGTCTCGTCTTTCTGGCGGGATGCACAGTAGTGCTGGAGATTCGTCAGCCGTTCTTCTTCGCCCAGGATGACAACTTCGCCATCGGTGTGCCGGTGGCGATAAACGCTTACAGAAGCGTGCTGGCGCACGTATTCCCCGCATGGAACCCGCATGAGATGATGGGGCTTCCGATTATGAGCAACCCACAGAACTCCCTGCTCTATCCGCCCATGTTTATATCCTACCTGATTGCCCGTTTTGTGATTGGCCAGGAAGCTGCGGTTCTCGATGTTTTCTCGATCATGCATCTAATCGGTCTGTACCTCGTGGTGTTCTACTTTGCCCGGTATCTCAAAATGCGCCCATTTCTCGCTTCTCTGTGCGGGTTGAGTGTAGCTCTTTCCGGATTCTGTCTGATACTCGGACGTTCATGGGCAAACGTTCCGCCATATCTCATCTTCATGACTTTGATGTGCTGGCAGGCGCTCAGGCTTTCGAGGGGCGCACGTGGATGGAGTTGGGCGGTGTGGACCGGCCTGCTGATCAGCGCAGGGTGGTATCTAGGCAATCCGCAGTTCTGGGTCTATAATATGGTCTTCTTCGCGTTGTTGATCCTGGCGTTGCTTATATCCAAAAGTCTTGCCTGGAAGAGATTGTTCTGGATATTGCCGTGTTTGTGCATAGGATTGGCCATTTCCGCGCCCATCATGATTCCTCAGATGATGGAGACGAGGGAGTTCTACAGCAACCGCAGTGCAACCACCTCCGCGGATATCGGCGAGGGAATAGAATGCGGCATACTGAATATGCTGGTGCCGTGTTCCATCACGAATGTGCCGCAGTACGGGGATGCGATAAGCGTCACTCTATATGGACCAGTCGGCTGGCCGCTCGAGCATTATGAGAACCTCGGCCAGTTTTACTATACCGGAACCCTCTTCGCCGCTGTGGCCCTCCTGCTACTGCTGTCGATACTCGTGATTCCCGTGAGCAGCCGGATAATAAGAGGAAATCCGCTGCTCTTCGTCGGATTGTTTGCGCTGATTCTCGCGTTGGGCGAAGGCGGCCTGCTCTTCCTGGGGATGCTCAAGCTGCCTGGGTTTGGAGGATTCCGAGGGCCGTTCAAATTCCTCGGACACCTGGACCTGTTCATCTGCCTTGGGGCGGGTGTTGCCATTGAGCGCATCATCGATCGCTATCGGGCGAAATGGCTTGAGGTCCCTATGCTTCTGCTCGTAGCAGGGACTCTGGCGTACCAGTGTTCCCTCCTGCTGCCTGCCTTCTACATTTACGACAATCATTTCCCGCCGCTGCCGACATCGATGAAAGAGATGGTAGGCGATGATCAATCGGTCGGACAGCAAAGAGTCTTTGCCTGTGTAGAGGGCCGAACGCCGAACAAGGGATTTGCCACGGCCATGAACCTGGATTTCGCGAGCGTTTATGGCTCATATTCGTTTCTTGGCTATGATTCGGTAATGCAGGATACCAAGCAGAACAAGCATGTTCAAGATATGATCGACCAATACGGGATTGCCCGCACGATTTACGAGTATGGCGTTAAGTGGGTGACGGTAAGCGACGAAACCGAATCAGGCGTGATACCGGCGTTGACGGCGCCTTTCAAGCTTGCCAATCCCACATACATTGATAATGGTAGCGATGGATTCAATTTCCGAATATGGACGCTCCCAATCAGCATGCCTATGGCCTATGATTTGAGTGCGCCGGATAAAGCCTTGCCCATGAAGATCGACGATTCCGGTGTGGACGTCACGCTCCCTGCTTCGTCCACCTTCAGAACCGTGGTGGTAAACTTCCTGTATCGTCCCTTCTTCGTTGGCAAATGCAACGGGAAACCGGTATCTATTTCCGCGGACGATTGGGGACGGATAACCGCCGAAGTACCGAGTGACGCTACATCACTTCAGCTTAGGTACTCTCCGCCGTGGGGTCAGGGCTTCATGCTCGGATTGGCGCTCCTGGCCTTGGGAAGTCTGTTTTGCCTCGCGCCGAGGTTGCTGAGAAAGAAGAGTTCGCCTCGGGATGCGCCCACTCCCGCATAGCGGGTGGTATGCCGCAGAACATTTAATCAATCGGAAAGCTGGTATGCACGCATGAAAGTTTGCATTCTCGCGGGCGGGCTTGGAACCCGCCTCGCCGAAGAGACCGTTGTAAAGCCGAAACCGATGGTGGAAATAGGCGGCAAGCCGGTTCTCTGGCACATCATGAAGATCTATTCGGCCTATGGCATGAAAGACTTCGTGGTTGCGCTTGGGTATCGCGGAGAAGTAATCAAGCAGTATTTTCTCAACTTCTGCTCGGTGACTAACGATTTGACAATCAACCTTGCGACCGGCGAAGTCTGCACTCACGGCGAGCGCGAGCACGATTGGACGGTCCGCCTGGTGGACACCGGCCAGCGCACTCAAACGGGTGGCCGAATCAAGCGCCTGCATTCATGGATCGGCGACGAAACGTTCATGGCGACCTACGGTGACGGTGTCGCGGACATCAACATCACCGAGCTTCTGGCTTTTCACCGCTCCCACGGGAAGATCGCGACCGTCACGGCCGCGCGTCCGCCCGCCAGATTCGGCGATCTCATCATAGACGGTGACAGGGTGGTCAGCTTCAACGAGAAACCGCAGACCGGTGAGGGTTGGATCAATGGCGGCTTCTTCGTCTTCGAGCCGAAGATCTTCGATTACATTCCCGGCGACGATTCGGCGCTCGAAGTGGTTCCGATGCAGCAACTCGCCAGGGAGGGTCAGTTGATGACCTACAAGCACCCCGGCTTCTGGCAGCCGATGGACACGCTGAGGGAAAAACAGTTGCTTGAATCACTCTGGGAGACCGATAACGCCCCATGGAAGGTGTGGAAATGAGCGAATTCTGGCGCGAAAAGAAGGTTTTTGTGACCGGCGCAACCGGACTGATCGGCGGCTGGCTGGTCAGGGCTCTGTTGGATTCTCAGGCTTATGTGGTTGTTCTGGTGAGGGACTGGGACCCTCAGAGCGAGTTGATCCGCAGCGGCCTGATCAATCAGACGTATGTGGTGAATGGTCAGCTCGAGGATTACGCCACCCTCGATCGAGCGATCAACGAGCATGAGATCGACACGGTGTTTCATCTCGGAGCGCAAACCATCGTCGGCAGCGCCCTGAGAAGTCCGCTGCCGACCTTCGAATCCAACATTCGAGGCACCTACAATCTCATGGAAGCCTGCCGGGTCCACGACGGCCTCGTAAAGCGGGTGGTCGTCGCATCCAGCGACAAGGCATACGGCGACAGCGATGTACTGCCTTACACGGAGGATATGCCTCTTATCGGTCGCCATCCCTATGACGTATCCAAGTCCTGCACGGACCTGATCGCGATTACCTACCATCGCACGTACGGTGTGCCGGTCGCGGTGACGAGATGCGGCAACGTCTATGGTGGCGGCGATCTCAACTGGAGCCGAATCGTTCCCGGGACGATCCGGAGCTTTCTCGCTAAAGAGGCGCCGATAATCCGGAGCGACGGCAAGTTCCTGCGCGATTATGTGTATGTGAAGGATGTCGCCGACGCCTACATGACCACCGCCGAGGCCCTCGATAACCCGGAGGTTCGAGGCGAGGCATTCAACTTTGCCCACGAGCAGCCCAGAACGGTGCTGGAGGTGGTCTTTGCGATCAGCCGGCTGATGGGATGCGATGAAATCAAGCCTATTATTCTGAACCAAGCTAAAGGCGAAATTCTCAATCAGTACCTGGACTCAACCAAAGCGAAAACCTTCCTTGGCTGGACTGCCAAACATGATTTCGACCAGGCGCTTGGAGAAACCATCAAATGGTATCGGGAATTCTTAGGTGCATAAGCGCAGCGGGGCATAAGTGCATTGGCCCATAGAAAAGAGTCGGACAGGTCAGACATGTCGGACTTGTCAGACTGCGGATTCCGGACCCTAAGACCCTTAAACCCTAGAACCCTTCGCAAGAGGAACAATCATGAAAACAGCCTCCGATCTCAGGAACGAAATACTCGCCCTCACGCGTGAGTACTTTCAACTTCAGTGGCCTGGAAAGGCGTTCGTGCCGGGCGAAACGCCCGTTCCGGTAAGCGGGAGGGTCTTCGACGATAACGACGTGGTCTCGCTGGTGGACTCCTCGCTCGATTTCTGGCTGACCACCGGTCGGTTCGCCGCCGAGTTCGAGCCGAGGTTCGCCAGGACGGTCGGAACCGACTTCGCACTGCTCGTCAACTCTGGATCGAGCGCCAACCTCCTGGCGATCGCGTGTCTGACTTCCAGGACGCTCGGTGACCGGCGCATCCAGCCCGGCGATGAGGTCATCACCGTTTCGGCGGGCTTTCCGACAACCGTGAACCCAATATTGCAAGCCGGGGCCGTCCCGGTCTTCGTGGATGTCACGATCCCATCCTACAACATAGATATTTCGCAGCTCGAAGCTGCGCTCAGTCCGCGGACCAGGGCGATCATCGCCGCCCACACGCTAGGCAATCCGTTCGATGCCCAGGCCGTGAAAGACTTTGCGAAGGCACACAACCTCTGGTTCATCGAGGATTGCTGTGACGCCCTCGGATCGACGCTCGGCGGCAAAGGAGTGGGGACTTTCGGTGACATCGCGACCTTCAGCTTCTACCCGGCGCACCATATCACCATGGGTGAGGGTGGGGCGGTTGCCATGAGCAACCCACAACTGAAGAAGCTCGTGGAATCTTTCCGAGACTGGGGACGTGACTGCTGGTGCCCTCCTGGTAAGGACAATACATGCGGCAGGCGTTTCGACTGGAAGCTCGGCGATCTTCCGTTTGGCTATGACCACAAATACACATATTCCGAGGTCGGCTACAACCTCAAAGTCACGGATATGCAGGCGGCTGTGGGGCTTTCGCAACTGGACAAGCTGCCCGAGTTCACGGCGGCAAGGCGCAGAAACTTCGATCTGCTCACCGAGGGTCTGCGCGATCTCGTGGGTCAACTGATCCTGCCGGAAGCGACCCCCGGCTCCGATCCGAACTGGTTCGGCTATCCGCTCGCCGTCAGGGAGGATTGCGGTCGTACCCGCAATCAGGTTACCCGTCACCTGGATTCCGCCAAAATCGGCACGCGCCTCCTCTTCGGCGGCAATCTGGTGCGCCAGCCGGCATATCAACATGCCCCGCATCGGGTGATCGGTGATCTTCCGAACGCCGATTTCGTGATGAACCAGGTATTCTGGATCGGAGTCTTCCCCGGCCTCACGGATGATATGATCGCCTACATGATCCAGGAACTCCATGCAGCGGTCGCCTAGGCTGTCCGTCTTGTGGCTTCGGCTGCGCCGTCCGCCTTCGCATTCGCTCGGCGAACTCTGCGACCGAAGCATCAGAAGCGGTTAGTTGATAAATATGCGACAGAATTCCCCTCCTGTTAAGGAGGGGTTAGGGTAGGTTCCGGAAGACTGGGCCGAAAGGCAAGCCGCATGCTCCGGATTACCCTCACCCCTTAGCTACGTTTGGGCAGTGACCGGATTCCCCGACTTAAGTCCGCCGACAGATGGTGCTCTTAGGACGACCTGTACATCCCTCTCCGATTCATCACCCATAACTCATCGTTCATCACTTCCGAACTTGGGTATCACCACCGTATAAACCATTTCACGTTGAAAGGAGTCTCGATATATGAAAACGGCAATACGGATATCCATCGCCGCTCTGCTGCTCGGAACGTTGCTGACCTTTGGCCTGTGTACCGCGAAAAACCAGACGGTGAATGTCAGCCTCGGGGAGTGGTACGTGAAGATCAAGCCCGCGACGGTCCATCCCGGTACCATAGTCTTCAATGTTGCCAACACGGGCGATATCACGCACACTCTGGAGATCAAGGGCAATGGAATAGATAAGAAACTGCCCAAGGAGCTGAAAAAGGGGCAGAAGACAACCATGACAGTCGTCCTCAAAGCGTGAACCTATTCCCTGACATGCCCGATCGATAACCATACCAAACTCGGCATGAAGGCATCGTTGACGGTGAAACCTTAGAAATTCATACTTTAGATTGATGGTCGGCCTTCTTCTCTGACAAACGATTAGGGCATGCACCTCCGGAAGAACTCCACGGCGGCACATGCCCCTATTTTGTTATGTATGAATCGATGCGGAAGGGCACTTCCGGAACCCTCCCCATCCCTCCCTTAACAGGGAGGGAGTCTTGCGCATCCAACATCGATCCTACTACGGCTTGCGAACATTGTAGAACGCGCCGAATCCTCGATAGATCGCATCATCGGCCAGCTCTTCCTCGATGCGGAGGAGTTGGTTGTACTTCGCCACTCGGTCAGTCCTGTTCGGCGCCCCGGTCTTGATCTGGCCCGCGTTCATTGCGACCGCGATATCGGCGATCGTGGTGTCTTCGGTCTCACCGGAGCGGTGAGAGACGACGGCGGTGTATCCATACCTCTTCGCCAGTTCCATCGCGGCGAGGGTCTCGGTCAGCGATCCGACCTGGTTGACCTTGATGAGAATGGAGTTGGCCACGCCCATTCGGATGCCCTGCTCCAAGCGGGGAACCTGGGTCACGAAGAGGTCATCGCCCACCAACTGGATCTTGTCGCCGATCCTGTCGGTCAGCATCTTCCAGCCGTCCCAATCGTCCTCGGCCATGCCGTCCTCAATGGAAATAATCGGGTATTTCTCCACCCAATTCGCGTAGAACTCCACCATCTCCTCACTGGAAAGAATGCGATTCTCGCTCGACAGGTGGTACTTGCCGTCCTTGTAAATCTCGCTCGATGCGGGATCGAGGGCAATGAAGATATGCTCGCCGGGAGTGTAGCCGGCCTTCTGAATTGCCTCGATTATGACTTCGACCGCCTCTTCGTTCGATTGGAGGTTCGGCGCGAAGCCGCCCTCATCGCCGTATGCGGTGCTCAGACCCTTCTTCTTCAACACGGCCTTGAGGCTGTGGAATGTCTCCGCGCCCATTCTGAGGGCTTCCGCGAAGGAGCACGCGCCGACCGGCATCGCCATGAACTCCTGCAGATCAACATTGTTATCCGCATGGCTGCCGCCGTTGAGGATGTTCATCATCGGAACGGGAAGTTCGCGGGCGCTGGTGCCGCCGATATATCGGTAGAGCGGGAGTCCGAGCGACTCCGCGGCTGCCTTTGCGACCGCCAGGGAGACGCCGAGGATCGCGTTCGCGCCGAACTTGGCCTTGTTGGGCGTTCCGTCCAGCTCGATCATCAGGTTATCGATCCCAACCTGGTCAACCGCGTCCAGGTCCAGGATTTCCGGGGCGATCTCTTCATTGACGTTATCGACTGCCTTGAGGACGCCCTTGCCCATATAGCGGGTCTTGTCGTCATCGCGCAGTTCAAGCGCCTCATGAACTCCCGTGGATGCTCCAGACGGCACGGCTGCTCGTCCCATGCTTCCATCCGCCAGATAAACCTCTACCTCGATAGTAGGATTGCCGCGAGAATCCATAATCTCTCTCGCCATTACGTGCTCTATTGTTGTAGGCATTCAACTAACCTCCGTATTCAGTAATATTTCCAATCGTTTATACCCGGTCTTCAACGGCCTCCGCCCGCCCGCAAAGGCGCGCAGAAACCACGGAGATTATAGCATAGTAAGGCGTACGGTGGGAAGTTTACGGCGTGGCAAGACGAGGCCAGTCCTTGCACCTGCTTCATTGGGACAGGCCTAACATCAGGGCTCGTGTTTCCAAGGCAAAATACCTCACGCAGGGACGCAGCGGATCAGGTTTCAAGGAAAAAATCCATCACGCAGGGACGCAGCGGCGCTAAGGGGACGCAGGGGGTGAAGATTGATCAGTCACTCATCACAGATGCTTCGGTCGCAAAGCCCTTCGACAGGCTCAGGATAAACTCCGCGACGCAGCCGAAGCACCGGATTAGTTAGTCAAAATAACACCGTCTAACCCTGAGGAGCAGGTGTTCCCGTCTGCGTCGGGCCAATGCGGAGCAGGAAGCCCAAGTATCGCCACACATAGCCCCCTCTCCTGCTCTCTGGCGGGAGAGGGAGGGGTGAGGGCAATCCGGATCTGCATCGCTTCCTGACGAGGTCCGGTGAATGACGGGCCGTATCGAAAGGCGGCAGCGCCGTCCGCCCTCACTTTCACTCGAGCAGACTCTGCGAGCCGAAGCATCCAAACATTGGGGCTCGTGTTTCCAAGGCAAAATACCTCACGTGGGGACACAGCCCCTGATATGGAGGAGCCATGTCAAGACCCCTCTGTTTTGTTGTTTCATTGGCGGCTGAAGCCCAGGCCGCTTCGACAGTGCATCAGCCTGATATCCGTGGGTTGGTTACCACAT
>Ga0326727_10013859_pt1 | contig 17769 bp, 16 predicted proteins | sample MB2enrmetagenome_FD_207643 | JGI IMG/M metagenome (GOLD analysis project Ga0326727, IMG submission 207643) | Lab enriched peat soil microbial communities from McLean, Ithaca, NY, United States - MB29MY | ecosystem: Environmental > Terrestrial > Soil > Wetlands > Peat | place: USA: New York...
TGAAACGCCAGATCGACGTCGATCAGTTCGATTGCGGGCACATCGAGTGCGGGCACCTCGGAGCGAGCAGTCTGCAACATGGCGTCCGCGAGCCGTTTCAGTTGCTGGCTGCAACCGTGCGCGCCGCAAGGTCCGCGAATGACGGGTCATAGGTGCGCGTGAGATCGATCTGCTTGCCGGCCACGGTTGGATTGAACGCAGCGAGCACCTTCAGCACCGCTTGCGGCGCACCGTCCGGCATGCGTCCGTCCGGCGTGAACATGCTCTTGTTCTGCGCCAGTGCCGCAACGTACAGTGCCCGATTGCCCTCGTAATAATCCGACGGCACCATCGCAGTGATCTCTTGGGCCGTGTGCGCGGCAATCCATTTCAATGTCACCGCATAGGCATTCGCCAATTTCTGTGCGTCATCTTTATGCGCTTTTAGCCAGGCCTCGCTGACATAAAGTGAGTCGCCCGGGTACGGCGCGCCGAGCGCCGCCAGTGTCGTCGCCGGGGTGCGAAGATCGCTCAACAGAACCGCCTGATGCGCGCTCAGCATCCGGCTGACGGTCAGGTCGGTCACCATGCCGGCCTGCACCTGCCCCTGGACCATGGCCGCAATGAACGTGCTGTCCGCACCAATGCCAAGCAACGAGACTTCGTTCGCCGACAGACCGCCGCGCAGCGCCAAGGTACGACTGAGATAATCGGTCATGCCGCCGAGGCCGGACACCCCCAACGTGTGCCCCTTAAGGTCGGCAAACGTCTTGATCTGATCAGCGAACCGCGTGGGAACCAATTCAGCCTCGCCCGGTGCGGCCATGATCTGGACGATGGTGGTGATATATTTGCCCTTGCTTTGCAGATCGATCGTGTGATCGTAGGAACTTGAGGCGCCCTGCACGACGCCAGCGATCAACTGATTCTCAGCGTTGACGCCCGAGTTGCCGATATTGACGAATTCGACGTCGAGGCCCTGCTGCTTGAATGTGCCAAGCTTTTCGCACAGCACGTCAGGCAGGTGGATCTGCTTCGCCAAACCACTTGCTGCAATCAGGATCTTGTCGCCGGCGTGCCCGACTGCGGGAGCGGCGAGGCACAACGCCGACACCAACATGAAGATCCAACGAAAGTTCAAGCGTGGCATGTGGTGTTTCCTCGTTCTTATATGGCGTCGGTCTTCTATGAGACAGTCCTATACCGCGTCCGTTTGGGGCACCGCACTTGTTTCTGCCAGAAAACGCGCGCGCGCAACCTCTGGCAAACCCCCGGCGGCGAAGATCCGTTCGATCAACGGGGGAAACTTGCGGATCGCGACAATGGCACCTGTTGTCACGTTGCGTGCGATACCATTCTTGTAATCAACGTCCAGTTGTTGCCCGTCCTCGACAGCACTCGTGATGCCCGGCGCCATGAAAATCGGAATGCCACGCGCAATGCTGTTGCGCAGAAACAGCCGTGACACCGTCTCAACCAGGATCACCGCGATACCGACCTCCCGCAGCACCAGGCCTGGCCGACTGGAACCGCAGCCGAAATTCCGCCCTGCCACGATGATGTCACCCGGCTGCACAAGCCGCGGAAATTCCGGCCGATAGGCCTCCATCGTGTGCTGTTTCAGATCCTCCATCTTCGGATATTTGTAATACGGATTGATCGCGTCCGACTCCACGGAATCACCGAATTTCCAGACCCGGCCGCGCAGGCGCTGATCAAGGTCATAGCCCACGGAACACCTCCTTCGGGTCGGCGATCTCACCGGTCAGCGCAGCCGCCGCGACAGTCAGTGGGCCACCGAGGTAGATGTCCGCCTTCTGGCTGCCCTTGCGCCCCTTGAAGTTGCGCGTTGTCGCGGTGATGCAGACCTCATCATCGGAAATGAACGCGACCCGCGGCTGGCAGATGCCACAGCCCGGGGTGATGACGTGTGCACCGGCCTCGATCAGATGCTCGATCAGACCGGCTTTCAAACACTCCAGATAGACCTTCTGCGATGCGGGTGAGACAATAAAGCGGACGCCCTTCGCCACCTTCTTGCCTTGCAACATCCGAGCCGCGATCTCGATGTCCTCGAACCGCCCATTGGCACATGAGCCGATCTGCGCCTGGTTGACTCGCACACCCTTGACCTCCGTGACCGGCACAACGTTGCCAAACTGGTGCGGCTTGGCCACGACGAACGGCATGTTATCGACATCGACGACGATCTCGCTTTCATATTGCGCATCCGGATCGGCCGCGACAGGCTCGTAGGGCTTGTTCGTGCGATTGCGCAGATAGGCATGGGTCTTCTCATCTGCATCGAACATCGCGAACTTCGCGCCCACCTCCACACCATGCGCCGCCAGGCACATGCGGCTATCGATGCTGAGCTGCGGCACAAGGTCGCCGACATACTCGATCGACTTGTTGCCGGCAAAGTCGTCGCCGTAACGGCCAGCGAGCGTCAGGATGATGTCTTTCGCGATCGGATAGTTTGGTTGTCTGCCCTTGAGCACGATTTTGATCGTGTCCGGCACCTGGAACCAAAGCTCGCCAAACAGCAGCGCATACAGCATGTCGGCGCGGGTGATGCCGGTGCCCCCCGTGTTAAGAGCGCCATAACTGACGCAATGCGAATCGTTCCCGACCACCAGTTCGCCGGGTCGCATCAGCCCGTAATCCGCCATCATCTGATGGGCGATGCCAGGCTCCGCGTCATGGAACGTGGTGATGCCGAGACGTTCGACCTCCTTGCGCATCAGCGCGTTGCTGTCGGCGAGCGCCTGGCTAAGCGCCGGCTGATGATGATCTAGCAGCACGAACACCTTGTCTGGGTCCCACACGCGTGGCAGGCCACCCTTGAAGCCAGCTTGTTCGGCGATCTCCATCATCGGTTCGTTGGCGTGATAATGGCACATTGCGCCATCAATCCGCGCCTCGATCAGGTCGCCGGCGTAGACCGTCTCTCCCGACAGGTTGTGTCGTGACAGCAGCTTCTCGGCGATTGTCTGACCCATGTTATGGTTCCCGTAATTCGTGTGTCATGCCACCGGCCCGTGCTGATATTTCTGCAGCATCGAAGCGGAGAAATAGCGCTGCTCGAGTTCCTGCTGACGCGCGATGCCCTCGCCCGCCGGGCCGACTTCCGGGATCGGGTAGGGGTGCCCCTCGCGGCTGGCGACAAATCGTTCCCATGCCGCAATACCGTCGTTCGCGAAGTCGCGCATAAAATCGGATATGGCAGCCCAGATCACGTGATGCGTGAAGCTCGGCACCCAGGCGATCGAGACCCCGAGCGCCAGATGCTCCTCGAAGCTCAAGTAGCGCGGCAACTTGCCCTTCATGAAAGAGAATGGGCCGTCGACCACCTGCCGCGCTGCCGCGATCTCCTGCTGCGTGTGTGGCGATTCCAGTTGCACCCAGTCCACGCAGGCATCTTCGCGATACGCCCGCAGTCGATTGAGGCAATCGTCCAGGTCGCTGTTGGCGGCATCGCGGGCATAACATTGCGCCATCACGACGAAATTCGGATCGATCTCGTTCTTCATGTCGACCGCAGCCCGGTAGCGCGCGATGGCCTGCTCGATCGGCACGACTTCCATGCCCGCGCTTTGCGTCTTGCGCTTGCCCTCGATCGGCTGGTCGTCGATCCGCACGCCGGCGATGCCGGCCGCGACGCAGTCCCGCACCATGCGGCGAACGGTCATGATCCCGCCATGGCCGGTGTCGCCGTCCATCATCACGGGAAAATCCACGCTGGCGGCAATCCAGCCAGCAACCTGGATGCATTCGGACAGGCCGATCGTTCCGACATCGGCCATGCCGGTAATGCCACCGACGACGCCACCGGTGCCGACGAAACCGACCTCGCAGCCGTGCGCCTGCATCACGCGGGCAAGCGCGGCGGTTGGCGGATGCAGCACCGCCAGGACCTTGCCCTGGCGATGGATCAGTTGTTGCAGCCTCACGGTCTTCGCGCTCATGCGACGCCTTTCGCCGCGCTACGATGCGCGACCGCCGCGAGTGCCGCCTCGCGTCCCGCGATCCGACCGAACACCGCGCCCGCCATCAACCCGGTGCTGCCGGGATAGTTAAAATAGTACAACCCACCGACGAGCTCACCCGCGGCATAGAGGCCCGGCAGCGGGCTGTCCTCGATATCCAACACGCGTGTGCCCTCATCGATCTTGAGACCACCGAAGGTGAAGGTGATGCCGCAGCCGACCGAATACGCCTCGAACGGTGGCTTTTCGATCGTGTTTGCCCAGTTGGTCTTATTGATCGCCAACCCCTCGGTGCCGCGGCCGTCCTTGATGTTCGGATTGAACTCGACGTGCTGCTTGATCGCCGCGTTGTAGGCGCGGACCTCGGCGACGAAGTTCGGCGGAATCACGTCCTGCATCCGGTCCGCAAGTTCCTCCAGCGTATCGGCTTTCACCTTGGTGGCGCCACGCAGCCTGTATTCATCACGCAACAAATGCGTCACCTGCGCATCGAATATCTGCCAGGCGTAGCTGCCCGGCTGTTCCAGCACGATGCGGCCGTATTTGGCGTAGGTGTAGTTGCGGAAATCCGCGCCCTCATCGAGGAAGCGCCTGCCGTCGCCGTTCACCATGATGCCGAACGGATAGCTGTGGCGGTACCCGGCGTGATGGCCGTCGACGTCGCCGAATTCGGACGCGTGGCGCTCCCACGCAACGGAGTGGCAGCCCGACCATTGGCCATAGGACTGCGCGCCAGCCGCAAGAGCCATCTGGATGCCGTCGCCAGTGTTGTAGCGTGTGCCTCGGACTTTCGCGAGGTCCCACCCGGGCCCCAAGTAGCGCGTGCGCCATTCGCGATTTGCTTCGAAGCCGCCGGAGGCGAGCACCACCGAGCGCGCGCGCAACTCCTGCCGGCGGCCGCCAATGACCGCGCGCACACCTTCGACGCCGTCGTCGCCGCGCAATAGATCAGTAGCCCGAGCGCCGTAACGCACCTCGACACCATGTTTCGCGGCGGAGGCGTATTGCGCCTCCACCAGGCCCACGCCGCCGCCATTGGCGTAGATCACCACCCCGCCGAAGAACTTGAACCGGCCGTTGTGATTGTAGGCCTGCCGTCCGTAGTTCGGCACGAACCGAACGCCCCTGCCGCGCAGCCATTGCACCGTGTCGGTGCTGTTCTGCACGATGACCTCGGCAAGCTGGGGATCGATGTTGTATTGCGTGATGCGGAACAGGTCATCCAAATATGTCTCGATCGAGTATTCACCGAAATCGGTGCGCGCGATCTCGTCGTCGGTCAGGTCCGGAACGATCTTCTTGATGTCTGCCGCGCCATGATGCACCATGCGGAAGCCGCCGCCGGTGAAAGCGCTGTTGCCACCACGCTTTTCCTCTGGCGCACGCTCCAGCACCAGGACCTTGGCGCCATGTTCATTGGCCGACAGCGCGGCGCACATGGCGGCGTTGCCACCACCGACCACAATCACGTCATACAGATCTTCCATCTCGATATCTTCCTCAACCGGGCGGACGGTGGACGTGAAGCAGGCGACTCAATGGGATAAGGTCCGGCTGCGTTTCGATCGACTGGACCAGCGTCAGCAATGCCTCGATCGCCGGTGCTTCGAGCGAAGCTGCGGCCAGCATCCGGAATTTCCCGATGATCTCATCCTGCGTCAGCGGCAGGTGCGAACTGCCACGCCGCTGCTCGGTGAACGCCGAGAGCGTCTCGCCATTCGTCACTATAGCCTCGACCCGCGATGCATGCCGCTTTGCAGCCCCGCCGGCGTCTAGGGCCGGATCGTGCACGATGCGCATCCGTTCGATCAGCGCCAACGTTGCCGGATCCGCCAGCTTATGATCCGCGTATTGCGCGGCAGAGACCTGCCCATCCCGCAATTTCGATGCAGCAGCGTAGTACCCATTCATCTGCGCCGCCACAATGCCGGCAGGCTGATAACGCCAACCAACGTTGCGGGCGGCCTTTCCCGTCATGTGGATCGTCAGGCGAACCAGATTTTCTGACGTCAATCCGCGCTGCATCAAGACATCGAGGCCATCGATGATGGTGTGTGCGCTGGCGCAGGCGGCGTGGATCTTGAAGCCGACCAAGGCGGTTTCCCAGACATTCCCCAGGCCATCAGTCAATAACGACAGCTCGGCGTTCTCCGTCAGCGTGCTGATGAAGCCGCCGAACGGCGCCTCCAGCACGTCCTGGCTGCCGGTGAAGCCACGCCGCGCCATCAGGCCGGCAATGACGCCGGCCTGCGCGGCATGTCCGGCGTGGAACCGCTTGGTCATCGCGCCGGCCCGGGCGCAATAAAGCCCAGCAGCCTGGGTTGCGCCGATGCCGATCGCATTCGCAGCCTGTATCGCGTCGAGCCGTAACAGATTCGCCACGCCAGCGGCTGCCGCCACACAACCGACCGTTCCGGTGGCGTGGAAACCCCGGGCACCATGCGGCATGCCGGCGCAGATACCCGTGCGTATACCGACCTCATAGCCGGCGACGATGGCGGTCAGCAGGGCGGCGCCGGACATCGTTTCGGTCTCGGCTTGTGCGAGCACAGCCGGCAGCACGACGGCCGCGGGATGCAGCATCGCGCGGACATGCACGTCATCCAATTCGAAGCCATGCAACGCGGTGCCGTTGGCCATTGCAGCAGCCGCCGCGCCGGCACGCGCCGCATGCCCCCACAAAGTTGCTGTCCCGCCCGGTGCCATCTCGACCGCTGCATCCGCGGCAATGCGTCCCCATTCAAGCTGCACGCCATACAATGCGCAGCCCAATCCATCCAGCAAGCAGAGTCGCGCGTGTGACCGGACCGATAGCGGAATGTCATCCAGCGTCAATCCCGCCGCGAACCGCGCCAGGGCTTGCGTGTACGCAATGTCGGAAATGGTCGCGGCGTCGGTCATGCCGGCGGCAAAGGCTGATATTGCAACTCGAACACATCCTTGAATGGCTGGACCTGCTGACTGACCTGGCCGCTCGCGACCATCGCCAGACCCACGTAGTTCCACCATTTCTCCGCCTGTGCATGCGTCATGCTCATTTGCGGATTTATGCGCGGGTAGGCCATGTCAAGCAGTTCCGGTTTGGTGCCGGACCATTGCGAGATCACCGGGATCATCTGCGCCTTGCTTGCCGCGGTGTAATAGGCATTGGCGTCGAATATCGCTGCAAGGAAGTCACGCACGGCGTCGGGGTGCTCGGTCAGGAACGCGCGCCGCGCCATCAGGAACGTCATCGGCGGCGACGCCGGTCCGAAATCACCAGCATGCGCCGACATGAACAGATGCCCGACATTGGTCGACAGCGCGATCGTCGTCGTCGGTTCCGAGTGCAGGAAGCCGTCGATCTGATTGGTCAGCAGCGCGGTCGGCATATCCGCGCCCTCCAGCGGCAGAAACTGCCAGCCGAGCTGCTGTTCCGTCAGCTTCTTGTCCAACCGCAGCCAGCCGCGAAACAAGGCCAAGTGATCGGACGACGGCGAGGAGACCGCGATGCGCAGTGGCTTGCCAACAAGATCGTCGAAACTCTTCGGCTGCAGCTTGGTGCTCAGCACGAAACTTGTGTGGCCGGCATTCGCCCCGCTGATGACCGCGAGTGGCGCCGGCGCGCCGCTTTCGATCGCGCGGGAATTCAGGCTGACGATTTCCGGACCGCCACCGAAATAGAGATCCAGATTGCCCTGCCACAGATCCTGCACGCCCTCGATCGTCTGACCGGAGGTGAAGCGTTGCTCGACAACAGCGACATTGTGCTTGGGGTAGGCGCCGATCGATTTGGCAATCCCGTGAATCAGCGTCGTGAGGTTGGGATAAAGGTAGCCGAGCCGCACGGTATTGGACCCCGCGGCCGCGCGTCGTCCCAGACCGGTGATACCAACCAACCCGGCGATACCCGCACCGGCGAAGGCGCGGCGCGACAGGCGCGGCCTTGGAATTGTCATTGGCTGATCTCCCATTTTCCAATCGTCTTGCGTTCCAATGTCCGGACGATCAGTTTCTCGGTGCCGTAACCGACGACACTGATGAGGATCATCGCCATCATCAGATCGGCGGCACGGAACTGGTAGCGCGCCTGCATCAGCACGAAGCCAACGCCGGTTTTTGCCGCGAGCATCTCGGCCGCCACGATCATCCGCCATGCGCCACCCAGGGCGATGCGCAGGCCGGTGATGATGTAGGGGATCGTCGCCGGCAGGATGACGCGGCGGACCAGCGTGAAGCCGGTCGCCCCATAGCAGCGCGCGGCGTCCATCAGCAGCGGGTTGATGGCGCGGGCACCGGCCTCGGTGTTGAAGAACATTGCGAAGAATTCAGCGATGAACACGACAAAGATGACCGCCTTGTCAGTCAGCCCGAACCACAGGATCGCCAGCGGGATCCAGGCGATGCCGGGGATCGGATACAGCAGCCGAATCACCGGTTCCAGGTATTCGCGCACGGTGCGATTGCGTCCGACCAGCAGGCCAAGTGGTATCGCCAGCGCCGCCGCCAGCACAAACCCTGCGATCGCGCGCATGAAGCTGGCCAGGAGTTGCTGATAGATCGATGGGCCATACAGCCAGGGCTGCGGCCGTATCAGCAGCAGCGTCTCGATAACATCGCGCAGCACGACGGTCGGCGGCGGCAGAATGAGCGCCAGATTATAGTACCAGGACATCGCCTGCCATAGCAGCAGCAGCCCCGCGATGCCGATCGTTCCGCGAATCAATTTGCGCCGCCGCGCCTGCGTCCGGCGAGTCTTGCTGTAGCCTTCGAGTGTCGCGGCGTCCAGCGTAGCGTCGTCGGCGGGCAGGTGCAGCACGCGCGCGCCGCTTGCGGATTGCTGCCCAAGCGCGAGCCTCGTCGTCATGCGGAACGTTCCAGGCCGTGCATGATGCCGGTAATCTGCTGCTTCAGCATGGCGACCGCCGGCACGGCGCGATCACGCGGCCTGTCGAAATCGACCCGGATCTCGGTCGCGACGCGTCCGGGCGACGGGGTCATGATCGCGATCCGGTCGGCGAGGAAGACCGCTTCATCGATATCATGCGTCACGTAGACCACCGTGCGCGGTTCGGCGATCCAGGTCCGGACCAGATGATTCTGCAGGCTGACCCGGTTGATCGCATCGATCGCGGCGAAGGGCTCATCCATCAGCAGCACAGCGGCATCCTTCAGCGCCCATGCGCGCGCGATCGCCACCCGTTGGCGCATGCCACCGGAGAGCTGATAGGGGTAGCGGCTCGCGGCCTCGGACAGGCCGACGATGCTCAGCACGTCTGCCACCCGCGCGCGAACCGCCGATTTTCCCCAGCCTGCCATTTCCAGGCCAAAGCCGACATTCTCCGCGGCGGTTAGCCAGGGAAACAGCGCCGGTTCCTGAAACACGATCGCCCGGTCCAATCCCGGACCAGTGATTTTGTGCCCGTTGACAAGTAACGTGCCTTCGAGTGGGAACATGAGGCCTGCGAGCATGCGCAGAAAGCTGCTCTTGCCACAGCCGCTCGGGCCGAGGACGCAGAGAAATTCGCCGTGTTGGATTTCGAGATTGAAACCACGCAGGGCGGTGACCCATCCGGTGTTGCTTTCATAGGCATGATTAACCGACACGGCCCTGATGACCGGATCGACATTACTGGCGTGGAGTTCTCCGGTGACACTGCTCGGGTTCATAAGCGCCATCGGTACCGGCCTTGAATCCAGCGCAGCGTTGAGGTTTTCGCAAGTTCCATCTTATGGAATGCAATTCCAAATCTCTCAACTGGCGTAAAAAAGATCCGTCGACTTGTCAAGCTGCCGATTGGAGGCACTCGCCAGTTTGCCTGTGGCATGCTCCCCCTGCGCGGCATCAAGCCAGTCCGGTCAATCCATAATGGGTCCACACCTGAGCCACCCTAGAAGGTATGTCGTTTGTTAGAGAAGCTCCTTGATGGATGGCCGATCCACCCGGGCGAACACCAACGGCAGAGCTGGTAAGGTCTGCTACCGCCGAGAGAGGCCAGCGGTCAGGCCGTTGCGGGCCTGAAGCCCAAGGCGACGCCGTTCATGCAATAACGCAGGCCGGTCGGCTGGGGCCCGTCATCGAACAGATGGCCGAGATGGCCGCCACACCGGCTGCAATGGACAGCGGTCCGCACCATGCCGAAGGAGGTATCCCGCACCGTACCGACAGCGTGATCCAACGCGGCCCAAAAGCTGGGCCACCCGGTGCCGCTGTCGAACTTCGTGGTTGAGGCGAACAGGTCGCGGCCACAGCCCGCACAGGTGAACGTACCGCGCCGCGCCTCGTGCAGCAGCTTGCTGGTAAACGGGCGCTCCGTGTCGCTCTGGCGCAGCACGGCATATTGATCCGGTGTCAGACGCTTGCGCCATTCCGCATCGCTGAACGTCACCTCGAATGTTTCGGCCGCGCCCGGTGCCGAGCCGTACCAGGCATTACCAAACACGGTCGCGAGGCCCACCGCGCCTCCCGCCAACAGAAATCGTCTTTGTATCATGAGCATCCTCGGTTCAGACGTGTCGAGATCTCTCGCCGAACGGGGGACACGCGGGAACTCGATACGTTACATAGGTTTACAGCGAATGTCATGACCGGGCGATTCAAGTGGCTGCCGGTGCAAAGCCAGGGTTGACTGCCTTCGCCGACGACGTGTGGACAATTGCTGTCGCATTCTACCACTGTCTGACCCGAGGAACCATCAACTTTGGCATCGAAGGGACCAGCCCATGAGTCACTCGCCTTCCGGTTCGACGGCCTTGATTATCGGCGCTTCTCGCGGGCTCGGCTTCGGGATGGCCGTGGAATATCTGAAACGAGGCTGGCGTGTTGTCGGCACCGTCCGGGCAAACACCGGCACCCAGCTGCATGATTTGGCGGAGCGGGCTGACGGCAAGCTCGAGATCGAGACCGTCGACATCGTTGAGCCGGATCAGATCATGGCGCTGCGTGAGCGTCTGGCGGGCCGATCATTCGAGCTCCTGTTCGTCAATGCCGGCGTTGCCAACGCCCCGGAAGCGACCGTCGAGGCCGTATCCACCGAGGCGTTCATCCGCGACATGGTGACGAACGCGCTCAGCCCCATGCGTGTCATCGGGTCGCTTGAAGGGCTTGTGCCGCCGACCGGCACAATCGGTGTGATGTCGTCCGGTCTCGGCAGCGTGGCCGACAACGACTACGGCGGCATGGAGGTTTATCGTGCCAGCAAAGCGGCGCTGAACACGCTGATGCGCAGCTTCGCCGCCCGTCACGCCGACGATCCGCGAACCCTTCTGCTCATCGCGCCCGGCTGGGTCCGCACCGACATGGGCGGGCCGAATGCGGACCTGTCGGTCGAGGAGAGCATTGCGAACGTTGTTGACACGATCTCACGCCGGAGCGGCAAGCCTGGGCTGCACTATCTTGACTATCGTGGTCACGCCATTCGCTGGTGATAGGTGGATGCGTTGTCATGGCCACGACGGTTTCACCCTGGACCCGCCAGGTGATTGCATGCAAGCTTCCACCCGAACTCCCGGGAGAGACCTTCATGTCGGACCATGATCTCGTTGCGCTTTGGGATGCGCACACACGAAACGAATTCGAGACGCGCGATGTGGATGCGACGATGGCCACAATGGTTGATCGGCCGTATGTGAATCACATTCCGACGATGACCGGCGGCGTCGGCCATGACGAGTTGAAGCGCTTCTACAAGTATCACTTCATCGGGGCCAATCCACCCGACACAAGCATGACGTTGATCAGTCGGACGGTCGGCACTGACAGTCTGGTTGACGAACTGCTGTTCTGCTTTACCCACACCTCAGAAATCGACTGGATGCTACCGGGGATTGCGCCGACAGGGCGCAAGGTGGAGATCCCCCTGGTCGCCATCGTGCAGTTCCGCGGCGACAAACTGGTTCACGAACATATCTATTGGGACCAGGCTTCCGTGCTTGTGCAGATCGGCCTTCTGGACGCCGTTGGTTTGCCGGTTGCGGGCGTCGAGACTGCGCGCAAGGCTGTCGATCAGACGCTCCCTAGCAACGCACTGATGCAGAACTGGCAGACCAGCGAGGGCAAATCGCTTTAGACCATGGAAACTGCTGCTTTGAATATACTTACAGAGGGACATGGGAGCACTGAGATCACTGAGAAAGCAAGGTTTTCTGTGCTTCGCGCTAAGAAGCGACTCACCGCGCGAATCGCCAGATCTTGGCTATTAGTGAGCTCAGTGTCTGCCTTTCCCCGTGTGAGTATTTTGTGTGCGACCGCTTGCATAAGCCTGTGACGGAACAATAAGATTCAATCGTCTCGTGATAACCTCAATCCCAAGGTTGATACCGCCAGATGCTCGGCGCATGCGTGTATTCGGTCCGGATCTGTTGCAACCGCTCCTATTGCCGGCGGTTCTGAAAAATGGCCGTCTCGGCGGCTTCTGATGTGGAATGACGCCAGTCGCATCTGCGAGGACAAGGTTCCGAGCCGGTATCCACGCCTTCGATCGGTTTGGTAGATTCAGAAATTTGGTGCGAGTGCCGGCTCCGACTCCCTCGAGGTTTCCCGCGGCGCTGGCCTGAAGGTGAGCATGATCGCGGCGACACCGAGCCCGAGCAGGACGGACGCAATATAGAGCCATCCATACGTCCGATACCGATCGAAAATCACCCCGCCGGCCAGCGGGCCCAACGCCATGCCCAGGCTCGACGCCATGGATGCCGCGCCGACCACGGTACCAATGATCGGCAGGGGAAAGTTCTCGCGCACGAGCACGGCGTACAGCGGCATCACGCCCGCATAGGCGAACCCACAGACGACTGCGACCGAATAGAATGCAAGCTGCTGACGTGCGAAGTAATAACAACCGACCGCTGCCGCTTGCAGCAGCAGCCCGGATACGAAGGTTCGCTTCGCGCCGAATCTGTCGCCGAGCAACCCGAATGCGATCCGCCCGGCCAGGCCGGACAAACCCTCCACGCTGTAGATCGAGACAGCCGCCGTAACCGACAGACCGCAGGAGATCGCGTAACTGACGGTGTGGAACAGGGGGCCTGAATGGGTCGCACAGCAGAGGAAATAGGTGGCGGCAAGCACGACGAATTGCGGCGAGGTCAATGCTGTCCGCACGGTCATCTGTGATTCGGCCGCGAGACGCCGTGCAGCGTCGCCCACCAGCGCAGGGGCACGGCGCACCAGGCAGGCAGCCGGCAACAGCAACGTCCAGACCGCGAGGCCGATCAACAGTTGGGCGAAACGCCAATCGTACGTCGAAACGAGCACCGCTGCGATAGGGGCCACGGTCATCGGCGCCACGCCCATGCCGGCCGAAACCAGCGAGACCGCCAGGGCGCGATGACGGTCGAACCAGCCCGTGACGGTCGCCATCAATGGTGCGAAAATCGCGCCTCCACCCGCCCCGACCAGAACGCCGTACAGGAGCTGAAATTCCTCGACGGTGGACGCTCGGCTAGCGAGCACCAGCCCGAGGCCGAGTATGGAACTGCCCGCCAGTAGAACGATACGGGGGCCGATCCGGTCCATCAGCATCCCCCAGCCGAAACTGGCGATGCCCATCGTGATGAAGTCGAGTGTCATCGCCAGCGAAATCGCGGTGCACGACCAGCTGGTCGCGACCGACATCGGTTGCAGGAAGACCGGCAATGAAAAGATCGAGCCGATCGCGATACAACCCATGAACGCGCCTGCAGCAACGATAACCCAGCGGTATCCGGGCGGGATTGCCTTTACGCGAGAGCTTGTCATGGCGGTTCCTTTCGTTTCGCCCTTCATGGATGGCGGTCCACTTCCTCAGGGATCGTAGACCACTTCCGGCACACGGCTGAATACCGGTGGTCCGGATTTCTGAATCCATGACGGCGGGTCTGGGTGAATTTCGCACCGAGTGAATTTTTGCGTAAGCGCGGGGTTCTTAGCGAACCTTGTGCCGAGATGGTGACATATAGAGAACCTGGGCCAGGCATGACGGGAGGGCAGGGCCACTGGGGCAACCTTTCCGATACCTGGCATAACCGGTCTGTCATCTTGATCTATTGCCGTGATCGACTACGGATAGCCGCGCGCCAAGGCACTGAAGCGCGTCATTGCTGGCCCGAGGAGAACTGCCCGATGAAGCCACGCTATACGTCCCCACGCTATACATCAGTTGTCGCGCCGTTGCCCTCGACGGTGCCGTTCGTCGGCCCGGAGGCGCAGGAGCGCACGCGTGGCGTCGTGTTCAAGGCACGGATCGGTGCCAACGAGAGCGTATTCGGCCCGTCGCCGAAAGCTATCGCCGCCATGCGCCAGGCGGCGGCCGAATGCTGGATGTATTGCGATCCCGAGAATTACGATCTGAAGGTGGCGCTGGCGCAGGAACTGAGGCTGTCACCTGCGAACATCGTCGTCGGCGAGGGTGTCGATTCGATGTTCGGCTACACGGTGCGCCTGTTCACCGAGCCCGGCGATGCCGTGGTCTCCTCGTTCGGCGCCTATCCGACCTTCAATTTTCACGTTGCCGGGCATGGCGGCCGTCTGGTGACGGTGCCTTATGTCGAGAACCGAGAGGATCCGGCCGCACTGCTCGAAGCGGTCTGGCGCGAGCGGCCGAAGTTGCTGTTCTTTGCCAATCCCGACAATCCAATGGGCAGTTGGTGGCCGGCGCACGAGGTGCAAGCGCTGATCGACGCCGTGCCGATGGACACAGTGCTCGTGCTCGACGAGGCCTATATCGAGTTTGCGCCGCCAGGGACGGCGCCTTGTCTCGATGTCGCACGGCCCAATGTAATCCGGTATCGCACCTTCTCCAAGGCCTACGGCATGGCCGGCGCCCGCATCGCCTATGCGATCGCCGAGGAAAGCGTCGCCAAGGCCTTCGACAAGATACGCAATCATTTCTCGGTCAATCGCATCGCACAGGCCGGTGCGTTGGCGGCGCTCGCCGACAAGGCCCATCTCGCGTCCGTCACCGAGAAGGTTGCCCGCGCGCGGCAGACGATCGGTGCGATCGCGCGCGCGAACGGGCTCGTGGCACTGCCCTCGGCGACCAACTTCGTGGCGATCGACTGCGGGCGCGACGGGGCTTACGCGAAGCGCGTGCTCGATGGTCTCATCGCGCAGGGCGTTTTCGTGCGTATGCCGGGCGTGGCGCCGCTGAACCGTTGCATCCGCGTTTCGGCTGGCACCGAGGCGGATCTTGCGGTTTTCGCCGAGGCGTTGCCGCGGGCTCTCGCTGACGCGGCGTGAGGGTGTGGCGACGAGCGTGACGCCAGGCGATCTTGGTGCAGAGAAGGCAATGACGAATGATGCGCTCAAGGGAAGCCCGTGTTTTCTTGCGTTCTCTGCGATCCCTGATATCTCTGCATCTTTGTGTGAAAAACGAAACGTACCAAGGCCTGCAGACAGTGGGTTATGGCGGGTGGTCGAAACAACATCAGCCCCTCTCTCGCGGAGGTTCATTCCCGGTATCGATGAAAAGCTTTGCGATACCCGGTGGACGTTTGCTCGATCCAATTCGGATCACCGGCGTGCCAGCCACGCCGCCACCACCAGCGCGGCTGCCGCGGCCATTGATGGCACAGCGAAGCCGCCAAGCGCGTCAGACAGCACGCCCGCCAGTGATGGCCCGACGATCTGGCCCACGCCGAACGCGCCGGTCATTGCCGCCATCACCCGCCGCGGGTCGCCCAGGGCGGGGTTTGCGTGGGCCAGCTCTCGTCCGCGCACCAGGCCGAGCGCGGTCAGTCCCATGAAGGTGCCGCCCACCAGCACCGCCGCGATGCAGATCCCGACCTCGCTGGGCCAGACGACGCTGGCCAGCACGCCGATCGCCTCGGCCAGGGCCGCGGTTGCGAAGGCGGCTTGGATGCCGATGCGGCGTGCGAGCCAGCTCCAGAGCGCAACGGAGGGCGCGGCGGCCAGGCCGACAACGATCCAGATGACCGGCTCCAGCGGGCGGATCGCCGGTGTCGCGCGGACGATCGCCACGAGGAATGTCGCGGTGATGACGTAGCCGAAGCCGAACAGGCCGTAGGCGAGGGTCATGCGGGCCAAGTGTGGATCGCGCGCGCCACCTTGCATGGGTCGGACGACGGGCGGGGCCTCCGGTTGACCCGGCACCAGTAGCGCGACGGCGGCCACCCCGACCAGCGAGACCACGCCGCTCGCCCACCACATCGCCGACCAGGTCCCGCCGGCGGCGAGCAGCATCGCCACCAGCGCCGCCGAGACCGCGATGCCGCTGCCGACGCCGGCGAAGTGCAATGCCATCAGACCTGGGCGGCCGGCTTCGGCGAGGCGATCGAGCACCAGGGCGGAGGCAAGGATGAGCGCCAATGCGCTCGCGACGCCGGCGAGGAAGCGCAGCAGCAGGAACGCGCCGAAAGATGTGGTCAGCCCCATCGCGGCCGTCGTGGCCGCGCTAGCGAGCAGCGCCCCCAGCAGCCAGGCGCGGCGCGAGCCCGGCAGCGCCGTCCTTGTCGCCCCGAGTGCGCCCACCAGGTAGCCGGCGAAATTCGCCGAGGCGATCAGGCCGGCGGCAGCCTTGCTCAGGCCGAGCGATGCCAGCATGGGCGGCAGGATCGGGGTGTAGACGAATCGGCCGACGCCGATGCCGACCGCCATGGCGATCAGGCCGCCGAGCGCGACGGAGATCGAACCGGAAGGCGACAGCGTTGCCGTTCGGGACTGTGACATGAACCAAGAAGTAGCGGCGTCTTCACATGCGATCAAATGATTGCTTATGATAAAAGCAATCACCTGCAACGATAGGTCGATGGAGGTCCGCATGGATAGCGCCGAGCTGAGAGTGTTTGAGGCCGTCGCCCGGACGGGCGGGATGAACCGCGCCGCCGCGGCGCTGCACACGGTGCAATCCAACGTCACCGCCCGCATCCAGGCGCTGGAGGCCGAGCTTGGGTGCGCGTTGTTCGACCGTCACAGCCGCGGCGTCGCGCTGACGCAGGCCGGCCAGCGGTTGCTGCCCTACGCGCGCCGGGTCGCCTGGTTGCTGACCGACGCCGCCCGCGCGGTGCGTGACGATGGCGCGCCGCGTGGTCCGCTGACGATCGGCGCGCTGGAGACGACGGCCGCTTTGCGCCTGTCGCCGCTCATTGCCGGCTACGCGGCGGCCTGCCCCGAGGTCGATCTTGCGTTGCGCCCCGGCACGACGGCGGAACTCATCGAGGCGGTGCTGGACCGCCGGCTTGAGGGCGCGTTCGTCTGCGGCCCGGTGGCGCATCCGTCGCTGGTCGAGCAGGTGATGTTCGAGGAGGAGCTGGCGATCCTGGCGGCGCCTGGCGTGGCCTCGATCGAGGCGGCGACGCAGGGCGGGATCGCGCGCATCGTCGTGCTGCGGGCCGGATGTTCGTATCGCCAAAGGCTGGAGATGTTGCTGGCGCGGCGGGGCATCGCGGTGCCGCGGCTGCTGGAGTTCGGCACGCTGGAGGCGATCTTCGGCTGCGTGTCGGCCGGGCTTGGCATCACGTTGCTGCCGCGTGGGCTTATCGGGCCGGTGTGGCGGGCGGGGCGGGTCAGCCTGCACCTGCTGCCGCCGGCCGAGGCGGTGGTGACGACCGTGTTCATCCATCGGCGCGAGGCGTTTTTGTCGAGCGCGCTGCGGGTGTTCCTGGATCATGTGCGGGGGGAGCCGGTTTCGGCTGAGTTGGCTCGGGTGGCCGGGTGAGCATGGGGGGCGTTTCAGGGCAGAAATTTACTGCAGAGCACGCAGAGCTCGCCGAGTCGGGAAGCGGAAAGATTGACTCTCCACCGTCATTGACTCTGCATGTGAAGCGCAGGGTCGTTTTTCCGCGGCGCCCTCTGGGTGCTCTGCGATGGATTTCTGGCCGAGAT
>Ga0326727_10013860_pt1 | contig 17769 bp, 16 predicted proteins | sample MB2enrmetagenome_FD_207643 | JGI IMG/M metagenome (GOLD analysis project Ga0326727, IMG submission 207643) | Lab enriched peat soil microbial communities from McLean, Ithaca, NY, United States - MB29MY | ecosystem: Environmental > Terrestrial > Soil > Wetlands > Peat | place: USA: New York...
GCTGATGTAGTCGGTAATGCGGCTCCCGGCGGGTAAGGACGCAACGGTACGAGCCATTCTGGGGGGCCTCCACCCCAAAACAGAATAGCATGAAAATGTTGTTAAGTGAACAGTATTGGGGCTAACCGGGGACTGCACGAGGGAGGGTCTCCTCCTCATGTGCCAAGGGCACTGTTTCGAGGCCGGCCGGCTGATTCAAACTCATCTTCGCGGACGGCTCCGCGCTGTTCCCGCAAATGGATGTCTGGTCACGCTGACGCTAATGGTTGACCCAATCCGCAACGGATCGCCAGAAGCCAATCGTGGTGCAATTCGGCGGATCCACTACGGCGCTTCAGGAAGCTCTTCCAGGTGCAGGGGAAGTTCTGTTTTCGCTTGACAAGCCCTTGTCGTGGACGTTCCCGGTTTAGGTTCAGGTTTTGTAGGGATGGGTTATCGGCTCGTGGAATTCCAGCCGGGCGGGGCAGGCAATTCCGCCCGCCTTTTTCAACCCTGTCGGAATGTCATTCCGCGACGCACCGAATGCCGAAGTTGTAATTGCGGTCGCCCGGCGCGCTGGTGCCACGGTATGACGCGCGCCCGATTTTGGCGACGTTATCCCATGAACCGCCGCGCACCATTCTAAGCTGGCCGCTCGCGGGCCCGGTTGGATCGCTCAACTCGCTGGACGAATAGACCGCATACCAATCCGCGACCCACTGAAATACGTTCCCCAGCATATCGTACAGTCCAAAAGCGTTGGGCTTCTTTTGCCCCACTTCGTGAGTCTTGAATCCGCTGTTGTCATAATGCCACGCAATCTCGTCCGGTGCGCCATAGCGGGCGCCGATGGAACCGGCCCGCGCCGCGTATTCCCACTCCGCCTCGGTTGGCAGCCGGCCTCCCACCGCGGCGCAGTATGCCTTCGCCTCATTCCAGTTCACCATCTCGACGGGATGCTCGGCGACCTTGAAAAAGCTCGGGTTCTTTCCTGTCACGCGCTTATAGGCCTGCTGGGTGACAGGCGTGCGGCCCAGCCAAAAGCCTTTGGTTATATTGACCTCGTGCGCCGGCTGTTCCTGGGGCGCGCAGTCGGTATCGCCCGGCGAGCAGCCCATCAGGAACCTCCCCGGCGGAATCCAGACGTACGTCAGCCCGTCTTTGGGGTTCACGCGCGTTTCGCCGGCCCGGTGCGCGACAACCGTTTCCGGCGCCGGAGCCGCCGCCGGAGCCGGCTTGGGTTGCTGCGCCGCGGTCAACGCCGGCAGCGACAAAAGCATTACGATCGAAACCAATTCTGCACTCATCTGCGTGTCACTCTTCGATGGACGTTCCACGAACCGCCACGCGGCGCTTTGGCTCTGGTCCCATCCCTGGATTTTCGCAAAAAATGGCATGGGCCGCGGGCGGCGCCTTGGCTATGAGCCTATCGAAAAACAGTCAAACCGGGTGAATTTCATGGTCCCATAGTTCCACTCCCCGTGGAAATTCGGCAGCCTTTTCGGGCGGCTGAACCCGGGCCGGGTTGCGCGGGACGATATCCTGGACGCGGGGAGCCGTGCTACAAAGACTCTGAGCTTCCCTTGCAGGCGAATGAGATGAACGAAGTCCGGGTCAACCGCCGAGCCGCCGATCGCGTCGCTTCGGGGCATCCGTGGATTTTCGCGAGCGATGTCTCCGCGACCAACGGCGCCCAACCGGGGCAGGCGGTGAAGGTCTCCGATCCCCGCGGCCGCCCTTTGGGAACCGCGCATTTCAGCTCCAGCTCGGAAATCGCCCTGCGCATGCTCTCGCGGCAAGTGGAGGAAATCGGCCGCGGTTTCTTCCTGCGCCGGCTGCGCGCCGCCGAAGACCACCGGCGCTGGCTCGCGCCGGAGAACGACGCCTATCGCGTGGTTCACGCCGAGGCCGACTTCCTCCCCGCCTTGATCGTGGATCGCTACGGCGATTACCTGGCCATGCAAACGCTCAACCAGGGCATGAACGCCGCGCGCGCCGAGATCGTTTCCTGCCTGGATGAGATTTTTCATCCCCAAGGCATGGTGGCGCGCAACGACGCCGCGGTTCGCGTCAAGGAGCAGTTACCGCTCGAATCGGGCGTGGCGCTGGGCGCGGTCCCCGACGTCGTCACCGTGAGCATGAACGGCTATGCCATGCGGGCCGACCTGTTGCGCGGCCAGAAGACCGGCATCTTCCTGGACCAGCGCGAGAACTACCGCGCGGCTGCCCGCTATGCGCGCGGCGGCCCGGCTCTCGATTGCTTCACCTCCACCGGAGGCTTCGCGCTGCACCTGGCCGGCCGCTCGGAATCCGTGCTGGCGGTGGATAGCTCCGCCGCCGCGCTCGCCACCGCGCGCGCCAATGCCGCAGCCAACCGCATCGGGAACATCGAATTCCAGGAGGCCGATGTCTTCGAGCTGCTGGCCGGGCACGTTTCCGCCCGCCGGCGCTTCTCGATGGTGGTGCTCGACCCTCCCGCCTTCGCCAAGTCGCGCAAGAACGTGGCCGCCGCGGCCAGCGGCTATAAGGAGATCAACCGCCGCGCCCTGAGCCTGCTCGGCCCCGGCGGCATCCTGGTCACCTGCTCCTGCTCGCACCATATGAGCGAAGCCATGCTTCTTGAAGTGGCAGCCCAAGCCGGGCTCGATTCCGGCCGCACCCTCCGCGTGCTGGAGCGCCGCACCCAAAGCCAGGACCACCCCATTCTCCTGACCGTGGCCGAAACCCTCTACTTGAAGTGCCTCATCCTCGAAGTGGCGTAGCGCGGCGCGCGGAAGGTTGGCAGGCGAAAACGCCCGCCACGTCTTCTTACGCCGGGCGCTGTTTCTTCAGAACGTCCACCATCTCCCGCACCGAATCGGCGCTCTTGCCAAGCATCACGCGCTCCTCCTCGGTGAGCTTGACTTCGTAGATCTGTTCGATTCCGCCGGCGCCCAGTTTCACCGGCACGCCCACGAATATGTCGTGGATGCCGTACTCGCCCTCCAGGTACGCCGCGCACGGCAGCACCTTCTTCTTGTCCTTCAGAATCGACTCCACCATCTCCACCGCCGACGCCGAAGGGGCGTAATAAGCGCTTCCGGTCTTCAAGTGCTTGACGATTTCCGCCCCGCCGCTGCGCGTGCGGTCCACGATGCGGTCGATGGTCGTCTGATCCATCAACTCCGTCAACGGAATCCCGGCCACGTTGCTGAGCCGCACCAGTGGGACCATGGTGTCTCCGTGGCCGCCCAGCACCACGCAATTGACGTTCTCCACCGAAACCTTGAGCTCCTGCGCCACGAACGTGCGGAACCGGGCGCTATCCAGCACGCCCGCCATCCCCACCACGCGGTTTCTCGGAAAACGCGAAGACCAATACGCCGCCTGGCACATGGCGTCCAGCGGGTTCGTCACCACGATAATGATGCAGTTGGGCGAGTAGCGCGCCACCGCTTCGGCGGCCGTGCGCACGATTTCGCCGTTCCCCAGAAGCAGATCGTCGCGGCTCATGCCAGGCTTCCGCGGAAAACCCGCGGTGATGATGGCGATGTCGGAATTGGAGGTTTGATCGTAAATGTTCGTGCCTGTGACCACCACATCCGACCTCAGGACCGGTCCCGTCTGCAGCAGATCGAGGCCCTTACCCTGCGGAATTCCCTCCACAACGTCCACCAGAACGACGTCCGCCAGCTCTCGGTCGACAATCCAAGTCGCACAATTCGCGCCTACGTTCCCGGCGCCGACCACCGTAACTTTCCTTTTCAAGGCACACTCCTCACTGGAGATGGATTTTTCGATTATACCCAGAGCGACGGCCTTGGGAGCATAATTCGCAGCGGAAAATGACCACAAATCGTTGAATTAACTGTTGAAAGAATCAACACACTGATGCATTACTCACATATGATGCCGCCCACATTGTAGGGGCGGGGCATGCCTCGCCCGCGCGGCCGCCGAACAGTCAGCCGTTGGCGTAGAGGAAATACTCCTCGAACAGCGGCCCCGCGATGCGGATCCGGTCCGCGCGGACCTCCAGGCAATTGATGGAATGCACGTGCCTTCCCGGCCCCGCGAAGCGCTCCAGGACGGCGTCCACGGGAATGGCACCACTCAAGCGCGCCGCCCTTGCGTTGCCCTCCTTCACCCAGCCCCGCGCCAGCCGCAGACCGCGGGTGAGCAGGAACTCGAGAACCAGCGAGGCGGCTTCCATTCCGGTCTGGCCGGGCGCCGTCCCAAGACTCAGCCAGTCCGAGATCAGCCGGTAGGTGAAGCCCCACAGCGGGCCTCCGTTCAACTCGATTCCCGGGTATCGCATCTCGCCCGGGAGGCCGGGAACGGGAAGCAGCAGATGGCGGGCCGGATCACGCGGCAAGTCGAGCGGCAGCCACATGGTCTCGGCCGCCTCCAGGGCGTCCGGAACGGCGGCCAGCTCGCCCTCGGCTCGAAACACGAACGGCGTCACCAGGATGTACGCGCCGGCCTTCCGCCGGGCGTGCCGGGCAGGCAGTTCGGCCTCCAGATCGGCGCGCGTGAGCCGGATGCCGCACTCCTCCTCCAGCTCGCGCAGAGCGGTGGCCAGCAGGTCGGCGTCGTCCGGGTCGCGCCGGCCGCCCGGAAACGCCCAGTGGCCCGACCAGGAATCGCTTTCCCGCTCCGCGCGCCGCATGAGCAGAACCGATTCCCGCGGCCCGCGCGCGTGAACGATGGCTACTGCCGCCTCGGCCTCCGTCATATCGCCCCGGCCCGTTACAACTTCAACCCCTTCAGGTATTCCCGAAACGGCCCCCCCAGGTCCGGACGGCGCAGGGCGAATTCCACCGTGGCTTCCAGGAAGCCGAGCTTATCCCCCGCGTCGTAACGCTTGCCTTCAAAGCGGACGGCGTAGATCGGACGGTTGCGCAGCAGGTGCTTCAGAGCGTCGGTGAGCTGCAACTCCCCGCCCGCGCCGGGCTCGATCGATTGCAGCGAATGAAAGATCTCCGGCGTGAGCACGTATCGCCCGATGATCGCCAGGTTGGAGGGCGCGTCGGCCGCCTTCGGCTTCTCCACCATGTCGCGTATCCGGTAGACCCGGTCGGTCGAGCCGTTGTGGTGCACCGCCTCGGCCTCGATGGCCCCGTAGGAGGAGATCATTTCAGGCGGCACCTCCATCACCGCCAGCACCGGCGAACAAAAAAAGTCGTACACGTCGAGCAGTTGGCGCAGGCAGGGCGTCTCGGCTTCGATCACGTCGTCGGCCAGCACCACCGCGAACGGCTCCTCGCCCACCAGCTCCATGGCCCGCAGCACCGCGTGCCCCAGGCCCAGCGCCTCCTTCTGACGCACGTAGGAGACGTTGATCATGTCCGATATGCCGCGCACGATGGCCAGCAGGCTCTTCTTGCCGCGCGTCTCCAGCAGGTTTTCGAGCTCGAAGCTGACGTCGAAATGGTCCTCGATCGCCGTTTTCCCGCGGCCCGTCACCATGATGATGTTCTGGATGCCCGAATGCAGCGCCTCCTCCACCCCATACTGGATGATGGGCTTGTCCACAATCGGCAGCATTTCCTTCGGCTGCGCCTTGGTGGCCGGAAGAAACCGGGTTCCGAGCCCGGCCGCGGGAAAGACGGCTTTTCTGACTTTGGCTGGCATCTCCTCCAGTTTGGTGCCTCAGCGTTCGAAATGGCAACCCCGAAATTGTGTTTTGGGGCTCGGCTGTGATATGTATGGATACCTGGGTAGACACACAAATGGCATACGTTATCGCTGAACCCTGCATCGGCACGAAGGACACCGCCTGCGTCGACGCGTGCCCCGTCGATTGCATCCATCCCAAGAAAGACGAGGCCAACTTCGCCGAGGCCGAGCTGCTCTACATCGACCCCGTGGAGTGCATCGACTGCGGCGCCTGCGTTCCGGTCTGCCCCGTCTCCGCGATCTTCGCCCTCGACGATCTGCCCGAAAAATGGGCGGAATTCACAGCTAAGAACGCCGCCTACTACGGGCGCTGATGTAGCGCGGCCGAAGTTCTGCATGTTTGGTGGGGCAGGCAATCTTGCCTGCAGCCGCCTTTTTAGGCGGCTTTTTCGCATCCGCGGAGCCCTCTCACACAGGAAACGCCGGCTGAAAGCCGGCGGCAGCCAGGATTGGCTGCCCCACGGGTATCTGCATAGTCGTCATTCTGTCCGCCGCGGACCACTAGGACCCCGGCCGGTGTTTCGGGGCCGCAAGGCCCCGAATTTGAGCCGCCTTGGCGGGCCCAATTAACCAACTTGCCAAATTCAACCAACTAGGTTAACGTAGTTCCATGGAGAAACGGACGCCGCACTGTAGGCTGGCGGTCGTCAAGGACCTGCTCGTGGCGGGTAAGGTCCGTACCACCCTTTCGGCGCTAGCCGGCGGCGCGGGCCTGGGGTTGGGTTTCGAGGAGATCGTCGGCGTCGTGGCGGCGCTCACGCCTAGAGATTTCTACAAGAGCATGACGACAAACGCCGATCACCGCGTCTGGCAGGACGTCTACCGGCCGAAGACGCCGGCCGGCGAGGCGTACCTGAAGCTCACGGTCCTGGAAGACGTGCTGATCGTGTCGTTCAAGGAGCTATGAAGAAAGGAGCACTGGCATGAAATGTCCATCCTGCGGAGAACGGAAGCTCGTGCGGGACACGCGCGATATCCCGTACGCCTACAAAGGCGAAACCACCACCATTCCGGCCGTTCGCGGCGATTTCTGCCCGGCCTGCGGGGAAAGCGTCCTCGCCGCGGCGGAATCGAAACGGGTCGGCGCGGCGATGCTGGAGTTCAACAGGCAGGTGAACGCCTCCCTTGTCGATCCCGGCTTCATCGCGCGTGTCCGCAAGAAGCTCGCGCTCGACCAGCGGCAGGCGGCCGCGATCTTTGGCGGCGGCCCCAATGCGTTTTCGCGCTACGAAAACGGCAAGACCAGGCCGCCGCTCGCCCTGGTGAAACTCCTCATGCTGCTCGACCGGCGCCCCAATCTCCTGAACGAGCTCCGGGCCGGGCGATAGCCGCGCCGGGGCGCGCTACGGCGGCGGTTGGCGTAGCTGGGAGACGGGGACATTTCCCTTCATTGCTCGGCTCAAAGAACACGGAAACGCCTCGTCCGTCGGCACCCGTCCAGCCACGGCTCTCGCTGTTCTAGCCATATGCCGTCATAGTGGCGATGCCGGCGGGGAGTTCTCAATGGAATGGTGTAATTCGGCCCTGGTTTCCTCCTGGCTTCCTCCGCCTTCCGAAAAGGCGTCTATGGGGCGAACCCCGGATGGTTCTTGCGAATCCACGCCTCGACTTTGCTGCGGAGCGTTTCGGCAAGCCGCCGCATCTCCTCCGCCTCGGTCTCCGAAATGATGTCGGCCCTCTCGTAGTCGGTGATATTGCGTTTCTTGCGAAACACGTCGAACTTCCTGATCGATGCCGCTTCGACGCCGAGGGTGAATTCCAGCGAGTGGATCACGCGGTGGTGATGGCTGGCGCGCTCCGCTTCGTACCCGGCCGCAGCCAGGGCGGCGGAGGCAAGCTGAAGGGCCGCGTTATATGCGATGTTGAACCGCCAATCGGAAATCAGGCCGGGCGTTCGGCAGGCCGCCAGATCTCTATCGGCGACGGCCAAGAGGCCGGCGATCTCTTGCCGGCTCGTCTTGTGCTCCTTGAGCCACCCGAATTGGAGCCAGTCCTGCAAGCTCATTCTCGCCGCCGATCAGGAAGATCTTCGGGCCGGACACAACGCTGGAAAGAAAGTGCTGGCCTTGCGCCAGTTTACGACAAAACTCTTCGGTCCGATAGACCGAGGGGTTCACCTCTCTTCCAAGGTCCCGTTCCGCCTCGGCCAGGGCCGTGACCACATCATGCGTCGAAATCCGCTGTCCGACAACCATGACGTCCACGTCGCTGCCTGTGGTTTCGCTGCCGGTTGCCATGGAGCCGTAAATGAATGCGAGCTGAACCTTGACGGCCAGCGTAACGAGACCTGCCCGGAGCAGTTCGGCGACGCCGAAAGTCTTCCGGACGAGGCCATGCAATTCTTCGAACACCGGACAGCCGCGGTTGGCCTGAAAGTAGGTTTGGCGGCCTTCCACTGTGCGAGTGAGAACTCCGGCGCCGGCGAGCCGTTCCAATTCCCTCTGGACAGTCCCGGAGCCAAGTCGAAGCGAACCGATGATCTGCCGTTGATAGAAATGCCGGTCGATGTGGCCGAATAGAAGCCGCAGCACTGCCTGGCGTGTGGCGCCAAACAGCGCCGATCCGACAGAGTCGGTAGATTCGCGACTGAATGAACCCATAACGGGTACTATCGTACCCTTATTGGGTCCATCCGTCAATAAGGGCGAAAAGGGGGCGTGTTCGGTCCTCCCGGCTCGATTGCTCGGAAGATCGGGTCAGCCTGAGGGGGGAAATGGGTCTGGAGGACCGGGGCGCGAGTTGCAAAGCGCGGCTGAACGGCTGCCCGCTACTCCCCCACCCAGTACCGCACGCTAGCGGTATCCGTCTCCCACAGCCGCACCCATGCCACGCGCACTCCGACCCGGCTTTTCAGCTCCCCGGCGATCTCATCGTAGATGTACTTCGCCATGTTCTCGGCCGAAGGATTGATTTTGTCGAAGGGCGGGAAATCGTTCAGCCATTGGTGATCCATGCGGTCGAGCACCGCGTGAACCACTCTTTTCAGCTCCACGAAATCCACCAGCAGGCCGATGGGGTCCAACTGCTCCCCCTGTAGCGCCACCTCGCAGCGGTAATTGTGGCCGTGCACGTTCTCGCATTTGCCACGATAGTTGCGCAGAGCGTGGCCGGCGGCGAAAGTCTCCTCAATGGTCACTTCAAACATCGAAAAACGCCTCCACGTCCCGCGGTTCGGTCGTCAGCTTGTAACTCGGCAGGCTGTCCAGGAACACCTGACCGTAGCGCTGTTTCGTCACGCGATTATCCAGCAGAACCAGCACCCCCCGGTCGGACCGGCTGCGGATCAGCCGCCCGAAGCCCTGTTTCAGCGCGATGGCCGCCTGGGGAATCTGGTAATCGTAGAACGGATTTCCCCCCGCGTTGCGTATGCTTTCGATCCGCGCGGCAACCACCGGGTCATTGGGCACCGCGAACGGCAGTTTGTCTATGATAACGCAGCTCAACTGCTCGCCCGGCACATCCACGCCCTGCCAGAACGAGGAAGTGGCGAACAGCACGCAATGCGGAGTGGCGCGGAATTCCTCGAGCAGCGCGCCGCGCGGCCGCGTTCCCTGCAAAAGCGTGGGGTACTCGATCTCAAAGGAAACTATGTCGTGAATCGCGCGCATCTGCTGGTAGCTGGTGAAGAGCACAAACGCCCGGCCCCGGCTGTGTCTCAGAATGCGCAGGATTTCCGCGGCCGCCATTTTCGGAAACGCCGGGCTGCGCGGGTCCGGCAGGTTCTCCGGCACGTAGAGCAGGGTCTGTTTGGCGTAGTCGAAATGGCCCGGCACAATCAGCGTGCGCGCGCCATCCGCTCCCAGCCGCTGCTTGACGAAGTCGAAGCTCCCCGCCACTGCCAGCGTGGCCGAAGTGAGAACCACCGTATCCACGCGGCCGAACAAGCGCTCGGAAAGAATGCCGGCTACGTTGATGGGCGTGGCCTGGATGAAGCAGCCCCGCCCCCGCTTCTCCACCCAGTAGACGTATTCCTCTTCGTCGGATTCCATGGTGAACCGCAGCGAGCGGCCGATCTCCTCCGCGCGGCGCTGCAGCGGTCCAGTCTCATCGGGCGGGTTCTGGAGCGTCTTGAGGTGCGAGCCGATGAGCTCGAAGGCGGCCAGCAGACCTTTGTAGATTTCTTCGTTCTCCTCGACGAACTCGTGCCGGCCGTGGAACGCGGCGCGCCGGTCGCCTTCTCCGAAGAGCCTGAAAAAGCGAAGGGTCAGATCCTCCATCCGGCCGAGAATGCGGTCCAACTCGGGCGACCCGAATTTCTTCAGGCGGCCCACCGCGGCGGCGTCGCGCCGCAGCTCCTGAAGCTGGTAGTTGCTCACCGAAACGCCGAAATACTGGCCCGCCACGTCTTCAATCTCGTGCGCCTCGTCGAAGACCACGGCGTGGTACTCGGGGAGGATTCCGCCTTCGTGGTTGTCGTCTTTGAGAGAAAGATCGGCGAAAAAGAGGTGATGGTTTACGATGACGATGTCGCTCTCCGCCGCCCGCTGGTGCATCAGAGTGATGAAGCAGCGCTCGAAGTTCTTGCACTTCGCGCCGGCGCACATCTCGCTTCGCGCGTCGAGCTTGGCCCACACGGTACTCGATTCCGGCAGAAGTTCGATCTCGGCGCGGTCGCCGATTTCGGTGGTCTTCTCCCACTCGCGAATCCTCTGGAAATCCGAGAGTTCCTCCAGCCCCGCCAGCACCGGCTCTTTTTCGGCGTCATAGATCTTCTGCCGGCAGGCGTAGTTGCCGCGCCCCTTCATGTAGCACACCCGCAGCGGACGCGGGAAGTGCCGCTGCAGGAACGGTACGTCTTTGAAGAAGAGCTGCTCTTGCAGGTTCTTGGTCCCCGTGGAGACCACGATTCGCTTGCCGGAAAGCAGCGCCGGCACAAGATAGGCGAGCGTTTTTCCGGTTCCCGTCCCAGCCTCGACGATGAGGCCCCGCTTCTGGGCGAGCGCCGCCTCTATGGCCTCGGCCATTTCCAGTTGCCCCGGCCGGAACTCATACTTGGGATGCCACTTGGAAAGCGCGCCATGCCGTGAAAAGAACTGCCGCGCGCTGGTGGTTCGGGCCTCCGTGGGCATGGGGATGTCGCTTCTCAGTGCCGCGTTTGGTGGCCGGCGGCTTCCCAGCGGCTGACCAGGAGGTCCACCACGGCCAGCCAGCCGGAATCGGGGTGTTCCAGCTTGCGATACAGGGCGATGTAGTCCGGCCGGCTCAGCCCCATGCCGGCGAAGGCCAGGAAGTAGACGCCATCGCCCTGGAAACCGGCGAACTGGTCCCGATTCCATTTCTTCGGGTCGGACACGTTCGGCGCCGAGCGATCGATGAGACCCGCCACCGTGACTCCGCCCGGGGTCCGCGTGTTCCAAAGCTCCACGCCGCGGACCTGAGCGATGCGGCAGAGGGTGGCCACGCCTTCCAGGCCAACCGCCGGCGGGGGCAGAGGCGGCGCCGCTGGGTCGCGGACTGGATTGACGCGGGCCTGGCGCGGCAGGATGCGATTGCGAAAGTAATCGAAAGCGGCGCCGGAGGCGGTGGAGTCTTCCGCAAACGTGGCCCCCGCGGCAACCTCGGCCGCCCACCAGGCGTTGCGGTCGGCGGGGCTGCGGCTGGTCCCGGCATCCTGCCCGCTCTGCATCAGCCAGTGCAGATACTCCTCGAACCACTTGCGGACGGCGGCGTGGTCCCTGGCATCCCAATTGGCGCTCTGCGCCAGGAACTCCATGCCCTGGATGGCGCGAACCAACGCCCGGCCGTCGCCGAAGCCGCCCGCCGTTGCGCTGCCGGGGATGGCTTGGGCATGCTGCATGGTTGGGTTCATGCGGGTTCGGGGAGTGATGAACCACGCCTGGATGTCGCGCGCTGCGCGCTGTGCGTAACGCGGGTCGTCCAGGAAAAACGCCGCAGCGCTCAGCGTGAAAACCGCCTCGCTCATGGCGTTCAGGGCGGCGTGGTTGGCGGTAAAGCGGGCGGGATTGGGCTGTCCGGCGCGACGAACAAAGGGGCCGGCCGGATTAGCGGGATTGGGCCACCAATACGGGGATTCGCTGTAGTACTCGTGGGGATCGAGATCGATTCCCTTAGGCCGGTCGGCGGTAACCGTCCACGGCCCTTCCTTCAGGCAGTTCTCCGCCTCGGCGCGCAGGCGGCGGACGGGATCGAGGGTCCAGGCTTCCTTGCGGATTATGGCGCTGTGAATGGGCTCGGCCTCACCCGCGGACACCAGCGTTTCAGTCGTGTCCGCGGCCCAGACGAGGGGCGCGGCCAGGATGAAAACGGCGGCGATTCTCACAACTGCGATTGTAACGCGCGTCCCTCTGTTCGATCTGTCTCGCCAACTACCGGTGGGGCAGACCATCGCCTTTCGTGGTCTGTCGCGGCCCGCGGAACTCCATGAAAAACTCGAGGGGCCAGCATCGCCAGGCGTTGCCCCACCGCTCCCTGACGGTGCGTCCTCTGGGCCCGGCTCGTTATCGGTCTGGCGAGCCGGGCCCAGAGGGCGCACCGTCAGGGAGCGGTGGGAATAGTGGTCGCATGGCAGGCCCAAGGTGCTCGTTCGACCCTGTCACGCCTCGCTAGAGCGCGATGCCGATAGTCGAGTGCGGGCTGGACGATAGACGACAAACACCCGATCCTCTGTCCCACTTTACGCGCTCACGCTGCGCTCGTAAGCCGCGTTGAATTCGCAGCCGATCAGCGCGGCCACGGCCATCAGGTACATCCAGACCAACAGGGCAATTCCGGCGCCGATGGAACCGTACATCACGTTATAGCGGGCCATGTGGCGCACGTACCAGCCAAAGCCGGCGGTGGATGTCAGCCAGAGAACCGTGGCCAGCGCCGCCCCGCGCCAGACGAAGCGCCAACGCTGGGGACGGTAGGGGCCGAAGTAGAACAGGCAGGCGGCCATAGCCCAGGCGGTGGCGGAGGCCACCGCGTATCGCGCCAGGCGGGTCAGCCAGTGCCACAGCCAGCCGGGCGGATTCCACAGCCCATGGGTCCTGATGGATACCAGCGCGTCGCGCTCGATCTGGGTTCCGAAGAGTACCAGTACCGCGGCTCCCACCAGCGGCACGGCGCAGAGCAGCGCCAGGGCGATGGCCACGCCGCTCTGGCGCAGGAAACTGCGATCCCGGGGCGCCCGGTAGGCGGCCTGAAAGCCATCTGTCAGGCTCGTGATTACGCTCGAAGCCGCCCACAGCGAAATCGCGCCGGCCACCACCAGCAGCGTCAGGGGCCGCTCGCCCGTCGCTCGGAATTGCCGCACCACCAGATCCTCCGTGCCGGGCGGAACGATATCGGAGAGCGCCCCTTCGATGGCCTTGGAAACGAATTGCGCGCGCGTCTGGACCAGGATGGCGGCGGCCGAAGTGAGTACCGGGAAGAAGGAGAGCAGGGCTGAATAGGCCGCGCCCTTGGCGATGCCGAATTGGTCGTCGTCGAAGGACGCTACCACGCTGCGGCGCAGGAGAAACCAGAAGGTGCGGAAGTCAGGACGCATGTCGGTGATGCTGCAAAGACATTGGTTGGCAGGCGAAAGCGCCTGCCCCACAAGCATGTAGGCCTTTCGACGATAAGGTGGGACAGACGCTTTCGTCTGTCAATCCGACAGATCTCCCGATTCCTAAGCTCATGACTCTACTTCAAGACTACTTTGGCCACGCCCGTGTTGCCGGCGCTGTCGGCCACCCGGACCACTAGCAGGTGCTCGCCGGGAGTCAGACCCGACAGATCGAGCGTGAACCTCTCGCGCAAGGAATCGATGACGCCGTCATCCGCTTCGAGCGGGATCCACGAGGCGGCGTCGAGAGAGTACTCCGCGCGGCGCAGAGGCGACGCCGCATCGGCGCCTTCGACCTCCACATGGGCCGTGGCGCCGGCGCGCCGCACCGTCCCGAAGGTCACCACCGGCGGCGTATTGTCGATCATTACCGGCGCGCTGACCAATTGCGCTTCGCGCGCGGTGGAGGGCGGATTGGCCTCGCGGTCCGAAGCCACTACCCGGAAGAAATACTTGCCGTCGGCGAAAACCTGCGCCTCCAAGGTCATCGAAGTATCGTGCGTGTCGCTCTTCAGCAGCTTCCACTGGGTCTCGTCCTCGCCGCGGAAATAGAGGTTGTAGACCAGGCGGTCGCCGTCCGGATCTTCTGCCTGCCAGGAGATCACGATCTGGTCGGAGGAGGCGCGCGTCAGGGTTTGCGTGGGGGTTCCGGCCGAAGTCGCGGAGGAATCCCCGGTATCCGTCACCGTGATGCTGTAGGGCGCCGAGGACTGCGCGGAGGCGGAGTGGGCCGTCTGTCCCAAAGCGGCGCTCTGGGAGACCACGTTGATGCTCTTCACCACCGGCGGCGAATTCCGCGGCAGGTAAGCCACCGTGACGCTGTCCAGAATGGGGGTGACCCCGCCGGAGCCGGTGAAATCCACTTTCCACTGGATGTAGCGCGCGTTGGGACTGGAGATGGGCGAGCCGGCCGCATTGGCGAGCGGCTCCGACCAGTCGCTCCAGGTGCGGTCCGGCTTGGCGGAATTCCCGGAGCGCGTGCGAAACTCGAGCCGGCAGCCGGCCGGCGTATCGGCGCGCCAGCTTATGCCGCCCCATCGCGAAGCCGAGCCCGAATCGTGGACCGGCGCCTCATAAGAGCCGCTGGAACCGGGCGTTTCTCCCAGGCGGAAGATGCGGCCCGTATCGGCGGTGGCGGCCAGGACGGAGTGGTTCGAAGGCAGCAGCCGCGTGGTCTCGCCTTCATTGGTTTGGGTGACCAGGGTGACGCGCCGGTCCGGCGAAAGGCCGTAGATGCGACCGTCCACGTCGGTGGAAAAAAGCAACTGGCGCTCCAGGACCAGCAGGTCGTAAACGTTCTCTTCCTTCGAGCTCCAAAGCGTTTCCACCGTGTTGTCCGGGTTGATGCGGTACACCGCGGATTTATCCAAACCGCTCACCTCCACTACGGCCGGCGCCGCCGGCGGGGGCGCGGCGGGAGCCGCCGCCGTGGATGGGGAGGGCTGCCTGGCATCGGGCGGCTTGATCTCCGCCGCCTGCGCTTCCACCGTAATGCTGGTGGTTACCATGGGAACCGCGCCGCCCGGCGCGCCCGCTGCGGCCTGGGTGGCGGCCTGCGCGCGCCGGGCCACCGAGCCGCCCAGCGCGGCCGCGTACACCGTGCCATCCGGCATGGGAACGATGGCGCGGATCTCGGGCAGGTTCGAATCGTACAGGACAAACGCCTTGTCCTTGGCGGAAATGCGGTAGAGGAGACCGTTGGGCTCGGCGCCCGCCAGCAGGCGGCCCTGCGAATCCACCGCCAGGCCCGTGATGTGCGACTGGCCGGTCTCGTAGTAAAGTTCGCCTTTGCCCTCGCCCTCCACGCGAAAGATCTTGCCCTGGTCGCCGGTCCCCACGTACAGTGCGCCGTCGGGACCCACGGCCAGCGACCAGATGTAGCGCGCGTGCGGGTTGAAGTACTCGGACGCCTTGCCGTTTTCGATGCGGTACACGGCCCCATCGGGGGACGTGCCGGCATACACGGCGCCGCCTCTGGCGCTGTCCACCGCGATGGCGAAGATCTCGGGTTGCGCAGCGGTCCACAGCAGGGAGGACTTGCCCGCCGGGTCGATGCGGTACACCCGGCCGCGATGGCCCGAGCCGGCGTACAAGGCGCCATCGGAAGCCTGGGCCACGGCCCAGATCACGGGCTGGTCCGAGGTGAACAAGGTGTCCACCTGGGGGGCCAGCGACAAGCGCCCGTCGCGGCTGAGAGAGACGCCATGGAACCGGCCGTGGATGAAGTCGCCGTAGGAGGTCATCTCCCAGACCGACGTGCCGCCGGCCAGGGCGAACACAGCGGCGGCGGCTCCGAGCGCCGCGGCGCGGGCCGAGTAGCGTATGAAGGCGGTCATTCCTTTATTTCCACCTGGATGGTCTTCGAGCCGGTGACGGCCATGCCGCCGGTATCGATCTCCATTTCCCCAATCTTGGCGTTGCGGGTCTGTGCGATGCCGCCGGTCGCGGCTTGCGCGCCGAAGATCAGAGCCGCCGAGGCGGGCGGGTCGGGAAGATCGTCTCCTTCGAGCTGGAATGCGGGGTCGGCGCGCCACACGCGAACGTAGGCCTTGGTATTGGGATGCAAGGCGTTCACAATGGAGATGGCCTGAGCCGGCGTACGCGGCGTGGCGCTGAGAACCTGGCGGAAATCCGCCAGGTTGGCGGCGGCGGCGTCCGAGACGGTGAAGTACAGCGGGCCGGGTTCCATCCCGATGGGCGCCTGGTACGTGACGCGCCGCGTCACTTCCACGCCGCCTTCCCCAGCCAGCGACACGGTGAGGACGACATCTTCTCCCGGCCGCACCGAGCGCCGCGACACCGTGATGCCATCGACAGCCAGCGACCGGTTCTGTTCGAAGACATCGAGGTTGATGGAAACCTGCTTCAAGGCCAGGGATTTGAAACCGCTCTGCATCACGAAGGCGGCCGGGACGGCGGCGTTGGCCGAAGCCAGTCCGGATGCCCCCGTGTCCATGGCGTACAAGCTGTCGATCTTCACCGCCGCCGGGGCGTTGGCGAACTCCACCTCCCCGGTCATGCGCACGCTGGAGGCGCCCACCGCGCGCTCCGTGACGTCGAGCGCGTTCGAGACGGCCATCTGGATGAGCAGCGGCGAGAGCAGCGGGTCGTCCACCATCCGCATGTTGTAGGTATCGATGCGCCGGCCGCCGCGCGTAACCGAGATGGTGACCGGCGCCAGGGCGGGGAGCTTGCCCAGCTCGCCGGAGACGGCGGTCTCGCCATCCTGGTCGATGAGGCCCATCCACTCCTTGGCCGTGGACAGTTTAAACGAGCTGTTCAGCGCCGGCAGGACCGCCACCACCTCGGCGCGCGCGAAGGGCAGCGCCGTCGAGCCCACGCCCAGGAAGCGATGGCCGAAAGCCCACACCTTGCCGCCATCGATGTAGGTGACAGTGCCATCTGCGCCCACGCTCAAATCGCCCGCCATAAGCTGGACGCTGATCATCGAACCCGGCCTGAGGGCCGCCGGATCGCCCATGTCCGGCCCGATTCTGGCCCCCGCGGCGACCCCCTGGAGAGGCTCCAATCCCAGCGCGCGGAGTTGGGTGGAGAAGCCTTCCACCACGCCGCGGCTGAACCCGCCGAAGGAAATGGGCGTGGCGATGTCCATCATGCGCGCCTCGCCCGCCAGAATGGGCGTGGGCTTCGGGAAACCGCCAAAAAGATCGCGCGCCAGCAGATCCACCGAAGGTCCGGCCGCGGCGGGCGGCGACCCGCGTCCCATCATCTCTTCGATGGGCCGAATGCCGCAGATGGGATCCTTCGAGTAGGGAAAGGCCATGGCCACCGCGCCCACCAGCTTGCCATCGATGGTGACCGGGCTGCCGCTCATGCCCTGCATCACGCCGGCATGTTCCAGGGGACCGCCGGAGAGGCGCGCCAGGATCAGCGATTCCTTGGGCCCGATATTGTCCAAAACTCCGATGATCTCGGCCTGGAATTCTTCGATCCTGTCGCCGGAAAACACAGTCCGGCCGACGCCGCGCATGCCCTGGCGGACGTCCTTCAACGGAAAGAAAGAAGTCTGCGCGGCAAGAGCGGCGGCGAGCGCAAGGGCCGCCGGGACCACGAAGCGAGGCACGTAACCATTGTACCCGGCGGAGGGAAAAAGATTCCGGCGCACTCGCGTCAAGGCAAAGTAAACTGCGGGATTTGCCGAGTCAGTAAGCCTGGCGCCTCGACGGTTCGATTTGTTCCCTCGCTGCGGGCCGGGCACGCCCGGCCCGCGAGGAAGAAAGTCACACGGTCACAGAACCAGGTCTTCGACCGCCTGAACGGGCTCGGTTGTGGGGCAGCTTGTCAAGAGCTGCGCGCCGGCTGGGGATAAGCGAAGATGAGCTTCTGCGATCCTATCCGGCATTGCGCGCCGAAGATCTTGTCAACGCCTGGGCTTATGTGCGTTCGCATCGCTCGGAAATCGAAAACGAGATCCGTGCCAACGAAAGCGCCTGAACTAACCGGTTTTCGTCACGCGGCCCTCGGTTTTGGCTTTTTCGAGGCTCCCATCGACGGCAAGTGGCGCGGCTGCAATAGCGGTTCGCGAAAAACGCGATGTAGTGCAGACCTACCCTCTTGAAGGC
>Ga0326727_10013861_pt1 | contig 17769 bp, 18 predicted proteins | sample MB2enrmetagenome_FD_207643 | JGI IMG/M metagenome (GOLD analysis project Ga0326727, IMG submission 207643) | Lab enriched peat soil microbial communities from McLean, Ithaca, NY, United States - MB29MY | ecosystem: Environmental > Terrestrial > Soil > Wetlands > Peat | place: USA: New York...
TGGGCGCTGATCGCCCTGCTGTTGCAAATGCCGTTCGTAAGCGGCTGCTCGGGAACAACCGTGGCGCAGGACATCGTGAACTGGACGCCGGCGTTGCAGAGCGCGGTGGCGACCATCGATTCAACGGCTGCCTTGCTGGCTCCTGAAGACGCGCCGATCTTTATTGCGGCGACGGCCGGTTTCGATGCCGCCTCCAATCTGCTGGTGACCCAGGCCAAGGCATACCTGGCCAATCCGTCGGCCTCTGTGCTGGCGCAACTGCAAGCCGCCGTTGTGGCCTTTCAGCAGCAGGTAAACGCATCGCTGCTGCAGGCGGCCAGGATCACCGACACCAACAGTCAGCAGTACGTCCTGAACGCAATCAACGCCGTGGCGACGGTGGTTATGGCGATGCTGGCGCTGGTATCCTCAATTTCCAGCAAAGCGGACAAGGCGCGGATGGCTGCTCAGTTGAGCATTAAGTTGTCCATGGTGCGGCCTTATCTGGATGAAAACAAGGCCGCTGCGATGGTGGCCGGTCACTACAGCGAGCCGGTTGAACTGGCGCGCGTCCAGGTGGCTCAGATGGAGTTGAGCGCGGCGCAGGCCAGATTCTGAGCAAGAAATAGACGGGTGCAATCTCAGCGCGGCCAGTAAGCGGAACACGTTTCTGGCCGTGTTCCGCAAGCTGAAATGGTTCTCCCGCAGTGTGATCTGAATCACGGAGCAAGCGCCCCGCGATAGATAGCCTTGGATGGATGGCGCAGGTGCCAAAAGCGCCCACACAACCAAGGAGTTTTATCATGGCTTACGTAATTACCGATGCCTGCATCAAGGATTTTATTTGCGCGGCCGAGTGCGCTACTGCCGCCATCATGCCCGCATCAGCCGCCGATCCTGCCGCCGCCGGCGTCTCCCAATTGTTCATCAATCCCGATGAGTGCATCGACTGCGGCAACTGCGCTTCCATCTGCACTTCAGGCGCAATCTTTGCTGAAGACGATCTGCCCGCGGATAAGGTGCAATTTGCCGCGAAAAACAAAGCCTATTTCAACTAGGGAACTACTCTGCAAATGAATGACTCGACGCGTGCGGCTTTCGTGTCTGCGCGCGCCCCCATTTGTCTATTTAAGATGATGATGCATCACAATAATCGCCAAGTTTCCCGCGCCTCATTCATCTGAGAGAATAATAGATGTGATACGAGCGATCCAATCTGTCAACCGGTGGACGGCGATGCCGTCAGTTCTTGCGGCCTTCGCTCTGGCAGGTGCGTTAGCCCTGCACGCGCAGGGACCGAATCCCACATCCGCCGCCAATGCCTTCTTTGGCAGCGTGACCGCGCAGCCGGTCAGCGATGAGACGCTCAAGCTCTCTCTGGACGACGCCATCGCGCTCGGCCTCAAGAACAATCTGGGCTTGAAGGTAGCCGAAAACAGCGAAAAATCGTTTCATGGGCGGAGGAACGAGGTACTGCAAGACTTTTTACCAACCATTACGCTGACCGGCGACCTGGGCGTCCACCAGCAAAACCTGGTTGCCATGGGCTTCGGGCCGGACACTGTCAAGGAGTTCTCAAAGCTCGTCAAGATTCCTTCAAATTTTTCCTTCATCACCCGCGACGACCTGACCGAGGGCAAGATCCAATTCGGCCAGCTGCTCTTCTCCGGCCCGGTCATCTCGGCCTTGAAGGCGGTTGGCGCGGGTGAACGCGCCGCCCACTTCGCCAGAATGTCGGCCCGCGGCGAAGTGGTTCAGCAGGTGGCCACGGCTTACCTGCACGCCATCGCCGCCTCCAGCGAGGTGGACAACGCCCGCGCGCAGGTGGCCACCGGCGAAGTGCTCGTGCGTCACGCCCATGAAGCTCACGAGGCCGGCGTCGTTGCTAATCTCGATGAGCTGCGGGCGCGGGTCCAGCTTCAGGCCGAGCAGCAGGCGCTCATCGCCGCTCAAAACGCCCTGGAAAAGGACCACATCCTGCTCAAGCGCGAGATCGGCATCGATCCCGGCCAAAAGATCGCGCTCACCGATCCGGCGCCCTACAGCGATCTGGCCTCGCAGACCCCCCAAGAAGTTCTCGCCATCGCCTGCAAAAATCGCCAGGACTATCAGAGCCTGCAAAATCAAGTAATCGCGATTAAGGCCGTCCACGCCGCCTATCGCAGCCAGCGGCTGCCCACCCTCAGCTTCGGCGGCTACTACGGCGTCAGCCAGGTGGGCGGCGCCGGCTCGCACGGAAACTTCGTTGCCCAGGGCAACCTCAGCCTTCCGCTCTTTCGCGAGGCCAAACTGCGCGGCGGCACGGAAGCGGCCCAGGCACAGTTGGACGCCGTCAATGCCCAGCTCGCCGACCTGCACGGCCAAATTGACCAACAAGTTCGCTCGGCTCTGCTCGACGTTGGCGCCACGGCCAAACTCGTCGAGGTCGCCCGCTCCAACGTCGATCTGGCCACCCGCGCTCTCGCCGACGAAACCGACCGCGTCAACGCCGGCGTGGACGACAACCTGCCCCTGGTCACCGCGCAAGCCGCTCTGGCCTCGGCTGAGAGCAACCTGGTCGAAAGCCTCTTCCAATACAACCTGTCAAAACTTGCGCTGGCCCGCGCCGCCGGCATCATCGAAGAGCAGTACCGGGAGTATCTGGGCAGATAGGCGCGCAAGCGGCTCAAAATCGCTTCGCACCCATCAACTAACGCCGCCTTGACCCATTTCCTGATTATGTGGCGTAAGGTAAAGAGCAGAGGTTTCCCCGCGCATGCCCAGGCAACTCCAAATCAAGTATTACGTGGAACCGGACCCAGCGGCCCTGGCGCGCCGGGCGGCGCAGTACTTTGTCGAGATGGCCGGCGAATCCGTCGAGGAGCATGGCCGCGCGCGCATCGCCCTCAGCGGCGGGTCCACCCCCAAAGCCGCCTTTGAACTGCTCGCCGACCCCAATCAGCCGTGGCGCAATCGAATGCCCTGGCAGGCGCTCGACCTCTATTGGGTCGATGAGCGCTCGGTTCCGCCGGACCACGCCGACAGCAACTACCGCATGACCCGCGAGGCGCTTCTGGACCACGTGCCGCTGCGCCCCGAGCAGATTCACCGCATCGAAGGCGAACTCGACCCCCAGGCTGCCGCGGCGCGTTATGAATCTGAACTCCGTTCGAGCTTCCGTCTCGAAGGCGCCGAGAGCCCGCGCTTCGACCTGGTGGCGTTGGGGCTCGGCAGCGACGGCCACACCGCCTCGCTTTTTCCGCGCACTGAGGCGCTCCACCAGTCGAGCAGCCTGGTCGCCGCCAACTATGTGCAGCAAACGGACGCCTGGCGCATCACTCTCACCTGGCCGGTCATCAACCATGCCCGTTCGGTTTTCTTCCTCGTCTCCGGTGAAGATAAAGCCGCTGTCTTGCGCGACGTTTTGCTCGGGCCGCGCGATCCGGAACGCCTGCCCAGTCAATTGATTTCACCGTCCAGCGGTATACTTACATTCATATTGGATAAGGCCGCGGCCGCGCTTCTACCCGCAACGGATGAGGAAGGCTGCGGAGTATTAGAGAGGGAACAATGATTCTGGCGGGCGATGTAGGCGGCACAAAGGTTGATCTGGCGCTGTATGACTTTATCGATGGAAAACCGGAACCCACCCGCGAAGAGCTGTATGCGGCCAAGAACTACTCCGGGTTGGAAGAGATTGTCAAAGAGTTTCTGGGCCCGTCCAAGGTTACCGCGGCCTGTTTCGGCGTGCCCGGTCCGGTGCGCGACGGGCGCCTGCGCCTCACCAATCTTCCCTGGACGCTGGACAGCCGCGAGTTGTCGGTGAGTCTCGGCGTCACGCACGTCTTTCTCATCAACGATCTTGAGGCCAACGGCTACGGAGTGGCCGAGCTCTCCGCCGACCAGATCTACACCCTCAGCGAGGGCGACCCAAGCCAGATTGGGAATCGCGCCCTGATCGCCGCCGGAACCGGATTGGGCGAGGCACTGCTCATCTGGAACGGCCGCAGCCACGTTCCCTACCCCTCCGAGGGCGGCCATGCCGACTACGCCCCGCGCAACGAAGACGAAATTGACCTGCTGCGCTTTCTCAAGCAGAAGTTCAACGGGCGCATCAGCGAGGAGCGCGTGGTCACCGGCCCCGGCCTGACCAACGTCTACGAATTCCTGCGTGAAGTCCGCGGCATCGACGAGCCGGCCTGGCTCGCCAAGCGCATGGCCGCCGAAGACCCCAACGCCGTCATCACCGAGCTGGCCATGGCCGCCAAAAGCGAAATCTGCGAGCGTGCTCTGGACATCTTCGTCTCCGCCTATGGCGCCGAAGCCGGCAACCTGGCCCTCAAGCTGCTCTCCGTGGGCGGAGTCTACGTGGGCGGCGGCATCGCCCCGCGCATCCTCGACAAGCTCAAGGACGGCGCCTTCATGAAGGCCTTTACCGACAAGGGCCGCCTCAGCCAATTGCTGGTGAATATGCCGGTGCGCGTGATTCTCGAGCCTCGCGCCGCCCTGCTCGGCGCAGCCGCCTACGCCGAAGCCCGCGCCGCCGAAATCAGCGGCATCTCGCCCCGCGCCGCCTCGGTCAAGTTCTGACGCATTTTGCCGGCAGCCCGATACAACAGTTATAACGAGGCTGATTCCTGGCCTTTCGGCTTGGCCTCCAGTTGCAGAACGAAAGTCTTTTTGGTATTTCCCCGCCGGACAGTGATGTGAAACTGGTCGCCAATCTTGCCAAAGAGACGTTCCTTCGCCACCTCTCCCGCCTTCGCGGCCAATGGATGGCCCTCGACCGAGATAATCTCATCGCCCTGCTGAATGCCGGCCGTAGCCGCTGCGGAGTTCGGCTCCACTTCGATGATGGTCGCGCTGTTGACTTGCGCAAGGTCCAGCTCAAAGCCCGTTGATCCCAACTCCCCGGGCTTGATGTATCCATACGGCTTGAAATGAACATCGCAGTATTCAATCGCAGCCGAAGCCGCCAGTCCCGCGCCCATGCAGGGTATGAATTGGCCGCGCCAATCGATCAACGGCCTGAGCATAATGAACTTACTGGTGGACTTCGGTCCCTCCGGAGCGTCTTGCGCGGAACGCACTAGGCTCACCTCCTGCTCTGAGCCGCCGCGCCGCACCTTCAGGTGCAATGTCTCGCCGCGCTTGCCAAACACAGCCTGCGCCGCTATCGCTCCCGGCGTGGGCTTCACCGGCTTATCTTCCACAGCCGTGATCACATCGCCCACCTGCAGTCCCGCATGGGCTGCCGCTGAGTCGGATTGAATGTCGACGATCACGCTGCTATCCTTGCCCATGGCGCCAATCGTCATGCCCGAGTATCCTACCTCATGCGTCCGCACGAAGCCTGCATCCTGAAACATTTCAACGCACTTTTTGCCCAGCGCAGCCGCCGGTCCAATCGTCACGCAAGTGATGGTGCCGCCTTGCTGGTTCACAAGGTCAACCTTGTATTGTCCGAAAGACTGCGCTGTTCCGCAGGCCAAGAATGTGGCGGTAAGCAATAAAACTCGAAACTTTGTCACCAATAACCTCCGGGGAGCGACTTTGCCGCTGAACTATATGGATGCGTCACCGGCTCAATCGGCTCAATTTCTCGCCCGGCGCTTTAGCGCGTATTTAACGGCAAGGCAGGCATCTCCGCCGATATGTCGCTGCTGTCATCCTGAGCGACCCTGAGCAACGCGAAGGGGAGTCGAAGGATCTGCTGTTTGCAAATTTGCGGCTAGGGTGGGATTCCATTCAGCGGCCCAGCGTATAAATCACATTGACGGTCGTCATCACTTCTACCGGCTCGCCGTTCAGCAGATAGGGCTTGTATTCCCATTGGGAAACTGCCCACAATGATGCGATGGCCAGTGAGGGATCAGGTGCGGATATCACGTGCAGATCATGGATGCCGCCATCTCTTCCGATTCTGGCCTGTAAGACAACCGTGCCGGTAATATGCGCGTCCTTGGCCTGCTGCGGATAGATAGGCGTCGTCTTTTTAACCAGCATTCCCGTCATGAGTCCCGCACTGATATGCACCACCATGAGTTGTTTAGGCGTCGTACCGGCCGCGGAAGATGCCGGCGTGGAAGGCGGTAAATTACTGGCGGGAAGCGTTAAAGCCGGATCGGATGGATCCAGGGTCGTGATGGGTTCGACCTCGGCGGAGAGTATCTTGCGCTTTTCCTCGAAAACCAGAATCTCGCGCGCCAGATACTTGTTTTGAACTTTGACGATGTGGTTGAACTGTGTGGTCATTGTTCCGAAGTCACGGCTAGCCCGTAACACCGGCATTTGCGGGTCGAAACAATAGGTGGGGAAGAGACCCAGGGGCACGGTTTTCAGATCCGGGTACTTCGGCATCAGCGGAATCACCATAATGCAGGGGACCTTGGAGTCCTTCTTTCCTAGAGATTCTTGATCCAGGCGGGATTTTTCCGGGGCCAAATCCGCGGAACGTGGCAACGGCGACAGGAATGCGTCCTGCAGCTTGTATTCGAAGAACTTGAGCGGTTCGCCTATGTCCTGATGCGCAAGATTCCCGTTGGCCGCATGCCATTCGCTGTGCGTCGCGCTGGGTCGCGTCCATGTGCTGCGATAGACCTGCGGCGAGGCCCACCAGTATTCATAAGTCCCCTGCTCGCTGGCTTTGCCCTTCTCGTCGTAAAGCTGGTAGGTAGCCTTCAGATGCCAGGGCTTCAACTCCGGCGAAGTGAAGTCATAAAATGGCGCGGCAGCCGCGAAGACTTCGCGAGGATCGGTTGGCAGACCCGGTCCGGCGCTGGACGCCGTTTGAGCGAACCCCGGCAGCACAACCGCCAGATACAGAACGCAAAAATATGTCAGACGCATGATGCCGATAGGGTAACACCGAGACCGCTGCAAACACTGAGCACGGTGTCGAGAAAACACTACCGTCTTATCACCGTGCCGACCGCGGAATACGTCCCGTGGTAGAAATACTGTCCCAGTCCCACCGTGAAGATCCAGCAGCCGTAGAGCGCGTGCTCAAAGCTCGAAGTGGCCAGCGAGCCAGTCTCGGCATAGCGTGCGGCGAACAACAGGCCGCCGCAAAAGGTGAGCGTAACGGCCAGAGGGTTGCGGAAGATGATGTGCAGAAACGCGAAGGCCGCCGCGCTGGCCACGATCATCGCCCATTTGCCGGGAAACAAAGTTGCGTACCGCTCGAAGAAGAAGGCGCGGTATAGCAGTCCCTGGGGATAGACCGACAGGACCGGGTAGGCCACCATCACCACTGCCCAGATCGCAGGATGCTGGCGAACAAAGCTCCATTCAAGATTGGGCGCGAATAGCCGCACTCCCAGCCAAAGCGCGAGGGCGATCACCACGAAGATAGTCAGAATCGGGACGATGAGGCCGGGCAACTCTCCCGCATTCCAAAGCTGAGCGCGGTTAAATTGCGGGTCGCGGAGCAGCCGCCACAGGGCATAACCCGCAACTGCCCACAGCAGCGGCAAGGCCGGAATCCGCACCGGAGAAAACCGGTAGGCCAGCGGCAAAGCAACAAACAGCAGCAGAAATTCCAGAATGAGCGAAGAGCGCGGCATCGGAAACCGTCCTCGCCTTCAGATTACCGCAGCCGCGGCGGGAAGTCGGCGAGTTAGTTTGCTTTCATAACGGTTTCTGTCCGATGGCGCGCACTTGTTTTTCGATTGCCAAGCGGTCCAGCGATTCCAGCGGCAGGCTGAGTAACAATTGCACGCGATTGCGCATCTGGTGCATGGTCTTTACAAAGAAGGCGCGCTTCACTTCGTCCGTTCCTTCCACCGCCGCTGGGTCGGGAAAGCCCCAATGGGCGGTGATCGGCTGCCCAGACCATAACGGGCATACTTCGCCTGCCGCCTTGTCGCAGACAGTGATGACGAAATCCATTTGCGGAGCATCGGGTTGTGCGAACTCATCCCAGCTCTTGCTGCGCAGTCCATCCACCGGATAACCCAGCCGCTGCACCTGCTCGATGGCGAATGGATTCACCTTGCCCGTCGGATGGCTGCCCGCGCTGTAGGCTTTGAAGCGGCCCGCTCCCATTGTGTTGAAAAGCGCCTCGCCAATGATGCTGCGCGCCGAGTTGCCGGTGCACAGCACGAGTATGTTGTAAGGCTTGTGCATGATCTTCCTCCTGAGTAGGGTTCAGCTGCAGCAGCCTGGCGCGCAGCTGCTGCTGGCCGGTTTTGTCGCACCGGGTTTGGTAGCCCGGACAAAGGCGCTGATGAACTTGCCATCGATCAGCGGGGCGACAGCATCCGCATCGATGCCCGCCTCGACCAGGAAATGCCGCGCATCCTCGACCGAGTGCACGCGCGTCGGCTCGACGGAGATGCTGGTGAAGCCCGCGGCGGCCAGCTTGGACGTGTACTCGTGTTCTTCGAGCGCTCCGGAGACGCAGCCCGCCCAGAGCAGCATATTCTTGCGCACCACGTCGGGAATCTCGCCGCGCACCACGATGTCAGAAACGGCAAACCGCCCGCCCGGCCTGAGCACACGGAAGGCCTCGCGCAGCACGCGGTCTTTGTCGGCGGAGAGATTGATGACGCAGTTGGAGATCACCACGTCCACTGAGTTATCGGGCAAGGGAATGTTTTCCATCTCGCCCTTGAGGAACTCGACGTTTTCCACGCCGGCCTGCCGTTGATTTTCGCGAGCCAGGGCAAGCATATCGTCGGTCATGTCCAGGCCGTAAGCCTTGCCGGTTGGGCCTACGCGCTTGGCGGAGAGAAGCACGTCGATGCCGCCGCCGGAGCCCAGATCGAGCACCGTCTCGCCGGGCTTCAGCTCGATCAGCGCCGTGGGGTTGCCGCAGCCCAGCGAGGCCAACACAGCGTTTGCCGGCAGCCCGCTCTTCTCCGCCTCGTCGTAGAGGTTGGTGGTAATGGGGTCGCAACAGCGCAGCGCCGGATCGCCGCAGGCCACCGAGCCGCTCTTGCGCAGCTCGCGCGCCGCGGCGCCATATTTCTCTTGCACCAGTGTTTTCGTATCCATATCAAGCGCCTCACATTCGCTTAAACGAATATATTATCAGCCATCATATTTGTCAACCCGTATACAATAAATTCATGGTTTGCTGCTCCAAGCCGATCAGTCTGACCAGCCTTTTCGCGGCCCTGGCCGACGCCACTCGCCTGCGCCTGTTGAACCTGATGGCCGCAGACGGGCTGAAAGCCGGCCGCGAGGTCTGCGTCTGTCATTTTGTCGAGATTCTCGGCCAAAGCCAGCCCAAAATTTCGCGCCACCTCGCCTACCTGCGCAACGCTGGCATCGTCGCCGCACGCCGCGAGGGCAAATGGATGCACTACCGCATCTGCCCACCCGCAGATGCGACCGCTTCCGCGATTCTTGCCGCCGCGCTGGCAGCGCTCGAGAGCAACCAGCAGATGCAGGCTGACCGCGCCAGACTTGCTCGCGCCTGCACAGCGCCGCAATCGCTTCCCGTGCCAGAAGTTGCTCCTCGCCCCGCACCGATCAACCTACGCACATCGTCCTGATTCCGGTTTACCAGTCATTAGATTCGGCTCATGAAGCCACGAAACGCTAGTCGTTACAATGGGGTTAGAATTTGAGAGCTGAGGTTGCAGTCTGCGCCCATAGCAGCCGATAAGTGTTCCATGCAGGTCGCTTCGCGCACAGATCGCCGAAGGTAAGAAAGGCTCGCAATTTGAGAGTCGAGGCCTCATTTTTCGTTGCCAGCAGTGGAGAGCGGCGCTGTCGAAAGGCGGGCGCGGCTCGACTCCACGGGGGGATGCTGGCGAAGTTCTGCCTCCGGTCTGTTTGTCCTCGGCTCTTCGATGCGGTTCTCGCCATGCTGCTGGCGGTCGCTTGCGGTTGGTTTGCGACGGCAAGCGGGGCATCGGCACAGGAGCCGGCGGGCCAATTGCACACCCTTACCACAGTCCAACAGGCGCATAGCCTATCGGCGCGCGAGGCGGAGCGCGCCTACCCCGTTCATCTCCAGGGAGTGGTGACCTACTTCGATCCGGATTACGGTACCGGAATCGCGGCCACCTTTATCCACGATGCCACTGGCGGCATCTATGTCGAGCAGACTTCCAAGCTGGCAAGGCAGCTCTTCGTTGGAGCACTGGTGGACGTGCGCGGCGTCAGCGCACCTGGAGGTTTCGGTCCCATCGTGAAGTACCCGCAGATCCGCGTCCTCGGCCGCGCTCCTCTGCCCTCGCACCCGCCACGCGTCGGCCTTGCACTCCTCAGGACCGGCGCCTACGACGCCCAGTGGGTGGAAGTCGAGGGCTCCGTCCATCAAGTGATCGAATATGCCCACGCAGTGGTGCTGGACCTGGAGATGCAGGATGGACCCATCGCCATCATCATGATGAAGGACCCGGGCGCAACGTATTCCAACCTGGTCGGCGCCCAGGTCAGAATTGATGCCAACGCCGCGCCCACCATGAATGCCGACGGCCAGATGATCGGCGTCCACCTGCAATCGCCAAATATCTCCGCCCTGCAAGTGCTCGTACCTGCTCCGAGCGATCCCTTTGCGGGCCCGTACATCCCGGTGAACCAGTTATTGCAGTGGGGGCATTTCTCCACTCCTATGCAACGCGTCCACCTGCGCGGAACAGTAACGCTGTACTGGCCCGGATCCTTGCTTTGCATTCGCGACGACACACGCGGCATCTGCGCGAAGACAATTCTGGATACCCCCGTCGCCGTGGGCGACCTGGTCGACATGGCCGGATTCGTGGAAACCGACAACAATGCTCCCGTCATCACCAATGCGGTCTTCCGAAGCAACGGAAACAATCACCCCGTCGCGCCGAAACTGGCAACCGCCGAGGAGATTCTGCAAGGCGGATCGGGCTCTGAACTGATCCAGATCGACGGCCAGTTGATTGGCTACGATCTGGCTTCGTCCGAGGTCACTCTTCAGCTCTCCTCAGGCGACGCCGTCTTCCCCGCGATTCTGCCCAAGAGCCTCGCGGGGACCGAAGTGAGCGCCTGGAAGATCGGCAGCAGGCTGCGCGTCACCGGCATCTGCACGGTCCGTATCATCGATGTCCAGAACAATGTGCGCGCGGGCGTGGCTGTGAACAAGTCCTTCCGGGTTCTTATGCGTTCCCCGGCCGACGTGGTTGTCCTTGAACGCCCCTCCTGGTGGACGCCGGGGCATTTCCTTGTGCTGCTGGCTTTGGCGCTGATCGCCACACTCTGCGTGCTGGGCTGGGTGATGGTGCTGAGGAGGCGCGTCGAGGAACAGACCATCCTGCTGCGCGAAAGTGAAAGCCGATTCCGCCATCTGGCCTTGCACGATGCTTTGACGGGATTGGCAACCCGGCTGCTGCTGCAGGATAGGCTGGATATCGGGGTGGAAGCCGCCAAACGACATAAGACAGGCCTGGCCCTGCTCATGGTGGATATCGACAGGTTCAAGCAGACGAATGACAATTATGGACACCAGGCCGGCGACGAAGTCTTGCGCGTTACCGCCCAACGCCTCTTGCAGGCCGTGCGCAAGAGCGATACCGTCGCCCGCATGGGCGGCGACGAGTTTATCGTGCTTCTTTCCGGCCTGCGCAGTCCTCGGATGGCCGAGGAGATTGCCGCCAACATTGTTGCGGCTCTGGCCGTGCCGGTTCTATTTGCGGGCGCCGAGGTGCCGGTCTCCGCCAGTGTCGGGGTCTGCACCGCATTCGCGGCGGAGCTGGATGCGGAAATACTGCTCGGGAATGCGGACGCTGCTCTCTATCAGGCCAAGGCGAGCGGCCGGAATTGCTACCAGGTCTTTATGCCCGATATGGTTACTGCCCTGATCAAATAACCAGATTACCGCAGGATCCGGCGCTGTTCCAGAATATGTTTACACTAAAGAAAGGCTGAATCCGCATGATGCGTTTATTGATGGTTTGGTTGGGGCGGGTGCTGGTGGCGCTGGCGGCGGCGTTTGTGGTGATTTACGCTGGCGACTGGGCCGTCTACAAGCTGCGCGGATCGCCCCGGTCCAGTGTCACGGTTAACCGCTACGTCACTATCCCGCTCAAGGGCAACAAGCAGGAGTTCGACTATCTAGGCTCAATGGACATGCCCTGCTCGGTTTCTTTGTTCCCGCAGGCAGGGCAGGCACCCTGCTGGCAACTGCGCCGCAACCCCAACCAGGGACTGAATATGTAATTTTTTATAAAACAATCGTGTGCATCGGCAAAAAACATGACCCGTGACGCAGGTCACGTCGGTGAAATAGAAGGTTGTCTAACATCGTTAAATCTCTCGGCGACACTCGGGGAACGATGTATAGCCACACACAGAACGAGAACGGGACCTACAACACCCGCTGCCTTTACTGCTTCATGACCATTGCTTCGTCCGTGGAAACGGACAAGGAGCTGGCTCAGTTGGAGGCCCGGCACATCTGTCCGGAGCGGGCACTTGCCGCGTTACTGGAGCAGGAAAAGGCCGTCGAATCCCGCAGCCATCCAAACTAGAACAATCACTCCAAACAGCCCGGACCAATCAGCTTTATTGCATGCGCGCCTGATCGCGCAGTTGGCGGGCCGTAGCCTCCAGAAAGGTTTCCACGCTGGCGCCGGCGGGCGGCTCGAGTCCGGATTTTGCCTTGATGGCGGCGGCGATGCGCTCGGCCAGGGCGTAGCGCGTGGGCAGGCTCATGTCCAGTCTGCGCGCAAAAAAACCCTCCAGAACCTCGAGATCGACGGGCGAGAGCCGGGCTATGCCGTCTGCCGGCAGCGAATAGGCGTTGTGCGGCTCCGGAGCAGGGGCGTTGGGGGCAAAGATCTGCGCGGTGATGGTTCGCGTTCCCGAGTCGCCCCACAGTGGGGCCTCCTCCACGCGGTCCCGCACCACCAGGGTCCCTGCTGCCAGGTCGCCCAGCCGCTGGTGCTGGCGGGTGGCGAAGATTGCGATCACTCCCACGGCGTAGAGCGCGAAGGGTTGCATATCGATATAGCGGACCAGGTTGCGGGTCATCGACTCAATGAGGCCAATAGCCCGGCCCGAGCGTTGGATGACGCGGATCCGCGCTACGCGCTTGCCCGGAGTGCGGCCATTCCAAAAGGCCTCAAAAAGCGTGAAATAGCCCCAGTTGAGCAGAAAGAGGATAAAAACGACGACCGCGAAGGCCCATTCCGCTGAGGCTGGTGAATACGAGGCGATGCCCGGCAGGAAGATGGCGAGGAACAACACAAGCACAAGAATGCCGGCAAACCAAATCAGGGAATCGACCAGCAGAGCGATAAAACGGCTGCCGATGCCGGCCAGCGGCATCTGGATGTCCACCAGTTCCGGCGTATCAATGTTCAACTCATCTGGGTTAATCTGATCTGGACTCAATTCCATGGCTCAGGTTCTCTCCAACCAGTGGATTCTCAAGCGCCGGCCCTACTGGGACCGGCTGGCTGCTCTGCTGGCCCAATCCGACGCGAGCGGCCTGGGCCAGCTCTCCCGCGCGGAGCTGCAGGAGCTGGCGCTGCTCTATCGGCAGGCGGCGGCAGATCTCTCCGTGCTGCGCCAGGACGCAACCTCGCGCACTTACGCGCAGCACTTGAATCAATTGCTGGCTCGCGCTCACCATATCATTTATTCGGGGCGCAAAACCAATCTTCTCACCCTTTTTCGCTTTCTGCGCGACCAGTACCCGGTCATTTTTCAGAGCCAGATCGGCTATGTTGCGGCCTCCATGCTGGTCTTCGGGTTCTTTGGCGTGCTGGGCGCGGCGCTGACCAGCGCGCGGCCGGAGTTCATGCGCCATGTCCTGGGCCCGGAGATGATCGCCACCATGGAGCGCCACGAAATGTGGACCAAATCCGTGGTGAGCATCGCGCCCATGGCATCCAGCTTCATCATGACCAACAATCTTTCGGTCAGCTTTATCACCTTTGCCGGGGGCATCGTCTTTGGGCTGGGAACCTTCCTGACGCTCTACCAGAACGGCATGATGCTGGGGGTGATTGGCGCGGCCTGCCACCACTACGAGATGTCGCGTGCCCTTTGGAGCTTTGTGGTCCCGCACGGATCGCTGGAGCTGCCCTCGATCATCATCGCCGGCGGGGCCGGCTTCCGGCTGGGCCATGCCATGCTCTTCCCCGGCGCTCTGCGCTGGCGGGAGTCGGTGGCCCGTGGCGGCATCGAAGCCACGCGGCTGGTCAGCGGCATCATTCCCCTGCTGGTGATCGCCGGCCTGCTTGAGGGCTTTTTCTCCCCGTCGCAGGCTCCCGTGTGGCTCAAGTTCACCGTGGGCGGGCTGCTGTTTGCGATGCTGAATTTGTGGCTCTTCCGAAATGCAGGGAATAGGGCATAGTTCCCTATTCCCTGAAGCCACTTGCAAAATTCAGAGAGGAGTGCATGGAGTGTCAGGGTTTGCAAGAGGTAAAAATGTTTGCAGATAATTTCGGCACTTCGTCGCACAATTATTCTCAGGTGCTTTTTCTCCAATCGTCCTCCAAATGTGCCGCTAACTCCTTATCCTGGAATATTTTGCAGATAACTCCTTTGTTTTGAATATTCTACAGCAGAATCATGCTTGTAACCTAAAGAAAACAAGGTGGTTACGCCAAAAATACGGGTGGGGGTAGGGGCCGTACAGCACCAGCTTTGCTGTCGGAACAAACCAAAGCCCCGAAGGAGTGACTGAATAGGGAATGCCGGTTTCTTGATGATTTTGCAAGAGGCTCCCTGGTCCCTGCTTTTCTCAGCTTTCGATGTAGTCCCAGAAGGCGTCGGCCAGCTCCGCGCCGTGTTCGTTGAGGATGCGGCGGGCGGAGCGCTCCACCTCTTCGATGAGCCCATGCAGGTAGTCGCGGGAGCGGGAGATGGCCACCACGCCCAGGGTGGCCGACTGCCATGTCACCGCTTCGTCCATCTCCGCCACCGAGACGTTGAAGCCCTGGCGAATCTGGTCCTTGAGCGAGCGCACCACCTGCCGCCGGTCCTTGAGCGACTGGGCGTGCTCGATGCGGATTTCGAGCGTCAGATGGGCGACGGGCATGGCATCAATGGACTTACACCGACAGTGTAAGGCCAATCCTTGCCGCCGGGGGCACTTTTTCTTTGCGGCCGGTTCTAATCCGCAAACTGCGCCAACTGCTCCGGCGCGGGTTTGGGAGTGAAGATGCTGACCACGATCATAGCCGCGATGGCCACGGGAAGCGCCAGGAAGATGGCGTCGCGGTCGGCCAGGATCTTTGGAAAGCATTCCTTTACCGCCTGAATGTCCCAGACCAGGGTGACCAGCGTTCCCGCTCCAATGGCGGCCACAGCGCCCCAGGCCGTAACCCGTTTGGAGAAGAAGGCCGCCAGCACCACCGGCGTCAGCGACGCGGCATAGACGGTGTATGCCCACAGCATGGTGTGAATCACGCTCGCGGCGTGCAGCGACTGGTAGAGCGCCCAGCAGCCCAGCAGCATCACCGCCAGCCGCGAGACAATCAGAACGCGTTTATTCGAGGCTCCCGGCGCAATGTAGCGCGAGAAAACGTCGTTGACCAGGTTGGTAGCCGGCGAGAAGAGGTAGTTGGAGGCAGCCGACATCACCTGGGCAAAAACCGCTCCCAGCAGCAGCGCGCCCATCAATGCGGGCAGCCCGTGCCGCGCCGTGTAGGGGATGATCTCGTGGGGCAGCTTGGCCACCTCGCCGGAGGAGTGGTAGAGAGCCGTGCCAAAGACGGCGATGCAGACGATCAGCGTCTCCAGCAGGATGGCGCCCAAAAACCAGCCCACCACCGAGAGGCGCGCGTCTCGCTGCGTTTTGGCCGAGAAAAACTTCTGGTACATCACCTGGTTGCCCAGCAGCAGCAGCATGGTAGGCACCAGGAATTCCAGGCCCCGGATAACGCCGAAGCCCACCGGCTGAAGCACATGGTCCGGGCTCATCCGGTAGTTGCCCAGCAACTGAAAGTACTCCGGCGGAAGCGCATGATGCAGGCCAACCCAGCCGCCAGTTTTGAAGTAGAGCATGGGCGCGGCAATGAGGCAGATAGTGGTGACCATCGAGCCGATCACCATGTCCATGTAGGCCACAGACGACATGCCGGCCAGCGCCGTGGTGAAGATGACAAATGCGGCAATGATGTAGGTGCCCATCACTGGTGTCAGCGTCTCGGGAAAGATCAGATGCAGCACGTTGCCGCCGCCTGTGAACTGGTAGCTGGCGATTCCCACATAGGCAAAGAGGATGGCAATGGTGCCCAGCACTCGCGCCGTCTGGTTGTAGCGAGCCTCGAGCAGATCGGGCAGGGTATACTGCGCGAATTTGCGCGCCCGCGGCGCAATGAAGTAGATGAGCAGCAGCGCCAGCCAGCCGCCGGCCGGTTGCCAAAGCGCGGCAAAGCCATTCTGATAGGCGTTTGCCGCCCCGCCAAAGAGCGATCCACCGCCGATCCACGAACTCAGCAGCGTGAGCACCAGCACAATGGCCGGCAGCGAGCGGCCGGCCACCAGGTAATCGGCCTTGGTCTTTACCTGGGAGGTGCGATAGAGCGCAACCGATAGCAGCGTAACGACAATGACGGCCAAAACAGCCACATAAAGATAAGACATGCGCGGATTCCTCGCCGGCGTTACAGGATTTCCGTCAGTGTACCGGATGCGGGTGTCGCCCGGCGCGTCCGCCTGAGCAGGATGCCATTTGACCCTGATATAACAACTTGGTAAACTGTATATGCGGGGTGGAGCAGCCCGGTAGCTCGTTGGGCTCATAACCCAAAGGTCGCTGGTTCAAATCCAGCCCCCGCAACCAAAATTCTTACCGAATCCCTCCCATTCAGAATCGCTCATTTAAATCACTCGCATGGCATAGCGGTGCCCTCGGGCTTGCGTTTCAGGGCCTGCTGAGCCTCTCCAGCCCCAGCCGCGCCAAATCGGCGATGGCTTTGGCAAGCGGGATGGAGGCGTTCAACGATTCCGTCCGCTCCAGGTGGAGATTCAGCTTGTTGGCATACTCGCGGAAGAGAATATCCACGTCGTAGAGAATTTCAACGTGATCGCAGAGAAAGCCGATGGGTTGAAGCAAGACCGTCTTTACGCCCGAATCAGCGATGGATTGAAGCGTCTCTTCGACAGTCGGTCCAAGCCACGGCCCTTCGCTCGCGCCCTGGCTTTGGAATGCGAAAAACCACTGCGGAATCTCCGGCACGCGGGCGACAACTAACGCCGCAGTGCGCCGGGCCTCCTCGGCGTAGGGATCAGCGAGATGGCCTTCGGAAGCCTGAATAGTGCGGATGGGGACGCTATGCGCAGTAAACAGCACGGGGACCGGCGCGCCGATCTCGGCGCTGAGCTTGCTCCAGGCCGGGCTGAGCCGCTCGGCAAATGCGGCAATTAATAATGGATGCTGCGCCCAGCTTTCGGTGAAGTCCATGCGCAGGCTCGTGGCATCGGTGGCACTCGCAGTCTCCACAGCGCGGCGATAGAGACCCACGCTAGTGCGCGAGTTGTGCGGCGCAAGGCATAGAACCGCGGCCTCTTCCACGCCATCGGCGCGCATTTGCCGGACCACGTCAGCGATATACGGCTTCCAGTTGCGCATTCCGATGTAGACGGGAATCTCCGGGTGCCCCACCCTCGCCGCGTTTTTGTTTTTGCGGCTAGGGTGGGAAAGCTCAATCTCGACCAGCCGAGCCTGTTCCAGCGTAATTTCCGTCAGTGGGCTGTGGCCGATGAGCGCGTAGCGGCGCTGAATCTCCTCCACAACCTCTGGCGGCAGCGGCCGACCACCGGTCACGTTGCTGAGGTACTCGGGAATCTGCTCGATGGTCTCGGGCGTGCCATGGGCCAGCAGGAGAACGGCTTGGTTAGCCATGCGCCTTCTCCGGATTCGCTTCGAGTCGG
>Ga0326727_10013862_pt1 | contig 17769 bp, 12 predicted proteins | sample MB2enrmetagenome_FD_207643 | JGI IMG/M metagenome (GOLD analysis project Ga0326727, IMG submission 207643) | Lab enriched peat soil microbial communities from McLean, Ithaca, NY, United States - MB29MY | ecosystem: Environmental > Terrestrial > Soil > Wetlands > Peat | place: USA: New York...
GCAGGGGGTTGGCCTTCGAGCGTATCCGTGTTCTTGAAGACTGGGTGCAGCAGGGCCTGCAGCCGGATCTGACTTTCCTGTTCGACGTGCCGCCGGAACTGGCGCAAAGCCGTATGGCCGCCAGCCGTCAGCTCGATCGCTTCGAACGCGAACAAGCCGATTTTCATCGTCGCGTACGCGAGGCCTACCTTGAACGCGCGCGCGAAAACCCGCGTTTTTGCGTGCTGGATTCGAGCCGCAGCCTGGAGGCCATCCGGGTGGATATCGCCGACCGGTTGAGCCGGCTGCAGGAGGCCGGGTGATGCTCTATCCCTGGCAGCATGAAGACTGGCGGCGTCTGAACGCCGAGCGCGAGCGTTTGCCGAATGCCTGGCTCTTTACCGGTCTGGCCGGTATCGGCAAATCGGTTTTTGCCGAATATCTGGCGAAATCGTTGCTGTGCGACCACCCCGGTGAGAATCATGCGCCGTGCGGCCAGTGTGAAGCCTGCCGCTGGTTCGGCCTGGGAAGCCATCCCGACTTTCGCCGTCTGTCTCCGCTGATTGAGGATGACGACGAAAAAACCAGTCGCAAGCTGCCGGTCATCAAGATTGAGGCGGTGCGTGACGTGATTGAATTCGCCCAGTTGACTTCGCATCGCAACGGACAGCGCGTGGTGCTGGTCGAACCGGCGGAAACCCTGAATCCCTCGGCTGCCAATGCGCTGCTTAAAATCCTCGAAGAGCCACCTGCCGACGTGCTGTTCCTGCTGGTGGCGCATGCCCCGCAACGATTGTTGCCGACGATTCGCAGCCGTTGCCGCCAATATGCACTCAGTGCCCCGTCCGAAGCCGTGTCGCTGGCATGGCTGCGCGAACAGGGCATCAGTCATCCGGAGACCGAGCTTGCCCACAATGGCGGCGCGCCGCTGTTCAATCACGACCCGGTGCTTTCCGGCGTGCGTGATGCGTTCATCGGAGGTCTGGGCGAACCGACATTCGCCAACGTGCTGGCGCAGTCCGAACGCGTGGAGAAGCACAAGCTTCCGCTGGCCGTGCCGATGGAGTGGCTGCAAAAATGGCTGCACGATCTTGCCGCCGTGAAACTGACGGGCAAGGTGCGCTATTTCCCCGAGCAGCGTAGCGTGCTCGAATACCTGGCTTCACGTGTCGATATCGATCAGCTGATGCGCTGTCAGGACGCGGTGACGCGCCTCGTGCCGTTTGGCCAGCACACGTTGAATGTTCGTCTGCAGCTCGAAGCGCTGCTGATGGAGTATCTTAAGATCTTTGCCTGAAGCCGCACCCGGGATGAACCATGCTAGTCGACTCTCATTGCCACCTGAATTTTTCCGAACTCGTCGAACGCCTGCCCGATGTGCTGGCGACGATGCGCGACAACGCCGTGACCCACGCGCTGGTGATCGGGGTGAATCTGCCTGAGTTTCCGTCCGTGCTGGCGCTGGCCGAGCAGCATGCGAATCTGTATGCCACGGTCGGCGTACACCCGGACAATCCCGATGCCGAAGAACCCGATGTTTCACGGCTGGTGAGCCTGGCGCAGCACCCGAAGGTGGTCGGCATCGGGGAAACCGGGCTGGATTATCACTGGTGCAAGGGCGATCTCGAATGGCAGCATCAGCGTTTCAGAAACCACATCCATGCGGCGCGGCAGGCCGGACTGCCGCTGGTGGTGCATACGCGCGAGTCTGTGGCCGATACCTTGCGGCTGATGCGTGAAGAAAACGCCGATGCCTGCGGCGGCGTGATGCATTGCTTTACCGAAGACCGGGAAAGCGCACGCGCCGCGCTGGATCTGGGGTTTTACATTTCGATCTCCGGTATCGTCACCTTCAAAAATGCGACGCAGGTCAAAGAAGTCGCCAGCATGGTGCCGCTCGACCGTTTGCTGGTGGAAACCGATTCGCCTTATCTGGCGCCGGTGCCCTATCGCGGCAAGCTGAATCAGCCGGGCTATGTGCGCCATGTCGCCGAGCATATCGCGGACCTGCGCGGCATCGCTTACGAAGCGCTGGCAGCGGCCACGAGCGAGAATTTTTTCCGTCTGTTCGCCAAGGCGCAACGGGCGGAAAACGATCCGGGTGCCGCAGCGTGAAACCGCTCGAAGTCATTTTGCTCGGCTGCGGCTCGAGTTCGGGTACACCGGCGATCGGCTGCCGCTGTCTGACCTGTACTTCGGCCGACCCGAAAAATCAGCGTATGCGCGCCAGTGCCGCCGTTCGGGTGGGCGGGCAGACATTCCTGATCGATACCGGCCCTGATCTGCGCTCACAGGCCCTGAAGCATGGCGTCGACTGGATCGATGCCGTTCTGTATACCCATCCCCACGCAGATCACCTTAACGGCATCGATGACCTGCGCGCGTTCTGTTACAAACGCCAGGGCCCGCTGGCCCTCTATGGCAACGGCTTCACCCTCGATAATATCCGCAGCCGCTTCGGCTATGCGCTGCAGCCGCCCTCGCCGCAATGGGACAAGCCCGTCCTGATGCCGCATGCCGTGCACGGACCGGTTGTGCATGGCGGAATCGAACTGATCCCGGTGCCGATGATGCATGGCGCCTGGCCGTGTCTGGGCTGGCGCATCGGCGATGTGGCCTGGCTGACCGATCTGTCGATGATTCCCGATGAAAGCCTGACCTTGCTCGACGGTCTCAAGGTGCTATTTCTGGATTGTCTGCGCTACAAGCCCTATCCTTCCCATCTTTCGGTCGAGCAGTCCTTCGACTGGGCCCGTCGTATCGGCGCCGAAAGAACGGTGCTGATCCACATGACACACGAAATCGAATATCACACCCTGCAGGCCATCTGCCCCCCGGGCGTCGAAGTCGGTTACGACGGTCTGCGCATCGAATTGCCCTGAAGCCTGGTTTTGCGTTGCTTGAGCGGCACAATCCTGGCCAACCCCGTAGCGTGTCATCGCCGCAGGCATGACACGGAATCCGCTGCGCGGATTTTAATTTTCATTGCCGGTTCCGCCCGGCGGACGGGTTACTTATCTTTGCTTCGCCAAAGATAAGTAACCAACCGAAAGGCGACCCACGTTCCGCTTGAATCCGCCCGCCAAGGTCCGGTCGGGGCGCCGCCGAACTCGCGGCGCGCTAGCGTCGCGCCGCTCAGACATGCGGCGGCTTAAACCCCCGACCAAACCTCGTCGGACGGCGCGGCCCGATGGGACCCGGAAAACCCGGCAGTCGCCGGTAACCAAAGAGCAGCGCCTTCGTGCACCACCTATCACCCTGTCATCCTCGCGAACGCGGGGATCCAGGCGATTGGCGAAAGCGATAACGGGGACGAAGACTCCCGTCAGGCGCTGGCTTCGAGTGAAGGGGGCGACCTGCTTGCCCATCAGAAATCGTTATTTTTTACTGAATATGTAAAAAATGACCATCACAGCCGCAAATCCCTGCGTTTTCCCCTGATAACATAATTCTTTATTATTTAAAAAAACATATAAATATCAGTGCGTTGACCTGGAAAATTCCCTCCATTACAGTGGCCGTTCTTTACGCACCAATGGGAGGATATCGTGTATCGAGTTTCCGGAAAGAGCTTGCCCTCCTGGGCGTTTATCCTTATCGCCATGCTGCTGGGTATGGCGACGGGCGTGGTGGCGGGGGACCATATTCTCTGGATCAAGGTCATTGGCGATATCTTTGTCGCCCTGATCCGCATGATGGTCATGCCCGTGATTTTCGTCTCGCTGGTCTGCGGAATGATTGCCATGCGCGATGTCGCGCAGATGCGGCGCATTGCCTGGAAAACCCTGTCGATATACATCGTGACCATGGTACTGGCCGCCGCCCTGGCCATGTCCCTGGCGCACGGGTTCGGGATCGGGTCGGGACTCGGCTATGTGGCAAGCAGTCAGCCTGGCGCTGTGGCCTCCACGATCGACCTGACCAGTCTCATGCCTTCCAACCCGGTCAAGGCCATGGCAGAGGGGCAGGTCCTGCCGGTGATGCTGTTTGCGCTGTTCCTCGGACTTGCCATCAACCTGAGCGGCGAAGCCGGCCGGCCGGTGGCGCTCCTGTTTGAAGCGGGTAATCGGGTGGTGATCAGGCTGGTGCAACTGGTGCTCGCCTTCGCGCCGCTGGGCGTATTCGCCCTGATGGCCTGGCTTACGGCAAGCAGCGGGCTGTCGATGCTGACGCAACTGGCTGCGCTGGTCGGAACGCTCTACCTGTCCTGCCTTCTGGTGCTGACGCTGGTGTATGGTTCGATCCTGCGTCTGTCCGGACTCAGGGCGCTTCCGTTCATGACCAAGATGCTTCCGGTGCAGTTGTTCGCCTTTTCGTGCTGCAGCTCGAATGCTTCGCTGCCGTTGACCATGGAAACCGCGCGCAACCGGCTCGGGGTGAACAACAGCATCGCCTCGTTTGTGCTGCCGCTCGGGTCCACGATCAATATGAACGGGCTGGCCGCCTATCTTGGCGCCGTGGCAGTCTTCACCGCCAACGCCTACGGGATCGAACTGACGCTGACCCAGATGGCGATGGTGGTGGCCGCCACCACGTTCGGCGCGATTGGCGCGGCCGGCGTACCGGGATCCGGCCTGGTCGTGATGAGCATGGTCCTGTCCACGGTGGGACTGCCGCTCGAGATCATTGCCGTGGTCGCGGCTGTCGACCGCCTGATCGACATGATCAATACCTCGACCAATATTTCGGGCGACACGCTGGCGGCCGTCCTGGTGGCCAAGAGCGAAGGCGAGCTGGAGCACTCGGTGTACTCCGGCGCCTGATCCGGCTCAGAAGTAACTCAGCCCCATGGCGTTCTTGACCTCGGACAGGGTGCGCGCAGCCACATCGCGTGCCTGTTGTGTGCCTTGTTTGAGGATCGCCATGACCTGGGCGGGGTCGCGCGCCAGCGCTTCGCGGCGCTCTCGGATCGGGGCCAGCAACGACTGCAGCTGTTCTTCCAGGCGGCGCTTGATCACGCTATCGCCCAGGCCTCCGTGGCGATAGCGTGCTTTCAACTCTTCCAGCGCTACAGTGTCCGGATCGAAGGCGTCGAGATAGGTGAACACCACATTGCCTTCAACCTGACCCGGGTCTTCGACACGCAGGTGGTTGGGGTCGGTGAACATCATCTTCACCGCTTGACGGATTTCATCCGGGGTCGCCGACAAAGGCAGTGCATTACCCAGCGACTTCGACATCTTGGCTTTGCCGTCGATGCCAGGCAGGCGGGCGCCGTTTTCCGGCACCACGGCGCGCGCTTCGACCAGAATCTCCGCATCCACGCTATTGTTGAAGCGACGCACGATTTCATTGGTCTGTTCGATCATCGGTACCTGATCTTCCCCGACCGGAACCACGGTGGCCTTGAACGCGGTGATGTCGGCTGCCTGCGATGCCGGATAGGTCAGAAAGCCGGCCGGGATATCGCGCTCATAGCCGCGCTGCTTGATTTCGTCCTTGATGGTCGGATTGCGTTCCAGGCGTGCCACCGTCACCAGGTTGAGGTAGTAAGACGACAGTTCTGTCAGTTCCGGCACCAGGCTCTGAATGAAAATCGTGCTTTTGGCGGGATCGATGCCTACGGCCAGATAGTCCAGCGCAACCTGCAGCACATTGTCGCGTACCTTGACGTAATTGCCCATGTTGTCGGTCAGTGCCTGCGCGTCGGCCAGAAGCAGAAACTGACGGCAGACATCCTGCAGGATGACGCGGTTTTTCAGCGAGCCTACATAGTGGCCCAGATGCAGCTGGCCCGTCGTGCGGTCGCCGGTCAGAATGATGTCGCTACTGCTTACGTTGAGAATTGCCACGGTGTTTCTCCTATCTGTATTTGATGGGAGCTTGCCGGCAAAGAAGGGGAGGGAATAAAAAACCCGGGGCTACCTTGCCGGCAGCTTCCGGGTGTCGTGGACACATTGATTCCGGCGCCGCCTATGCGAAGCGCCACCACCAGAACGAAATATGTGTCATCGAAGTATTCATGCAACCATCAAACCATGATGTATTTGAAGCGTCAAGCTTTTTTCCATCGGCAGATTGGTGTGCGTGGTATACAATTGTCATATCAGAAATTGCGTTTCAACATCGCCTTGTGGATGATGGTCGAAGCAATTTCTTCGATGGACTTGTGCGTGGTGCTGATGAACGGCACGCCATGCTGGCGGAACATGGATTCGGCTTCGTTGACTTCGAATCGGCAGTTTTCCTTGCTGGCGTATTTCGATTCCGGACGGCGCTCGGTGCGAATGTAATGCAGGCGAGCCGGATCGATGGTCAGACCGAACAGCTTGTTGCGATAGGGCTGCAGGATTTTGGGCAGGGAGGTCGAGTCGAGGTCCTCCGGGGTCAGCGGATAGTTGGCTGCCTTGATGCCGTATTGCAGCGCCAGGTAAAGACAGGTCGGCGTTTTGCCCGAGCGGGAGACCCCGACGAGGATCACGTCCGCTTCGTCCAGATCCTTGAGTTTGACGCCGTCGTCGTGGTTCAGCGAGTAGTTGACCGCTTCGATGCGATGGTCGTACTTCTCTTCGCTGACCATCCCGTGCGCCTTGCCCATGGTGAGCGACGCATGCTGACCCAGCTCGGTTTCCAGTTCGCCGATAAAGGTTTCGAAGAAATCGATCACCAGCGCGCCGTCGATCTTCAGGGTGCGGCGGATTTCCGGGTTGACGATACTGGTGAACACCAACGGTTTGTGGTGATCGTGCTGGGCACGTTCGCGAATACGCGCAGCCAGCGATTCGGCTTTTTCCACGGTGTCGATAAACGGAACCGTTTCGCGCTTGAATTCGAGGGAGTCGAATTGCGTCAGCAGCGTCTGGCCCAGTGATTCGGCCGTGATGCCGGTGCGGTCTGATATGAAAAAGGCGGAACGACGGTGTGGCATCTGTGTACCTGCTTTATCTTTAGGAAGGCCGAAGTCGGAATTATACCTGTGTCGCTTCAGCATAGCCGATGCCTGTCGATGCGCATGAGGTGAAATCTGCCGTGATCGGACCGTTTTGCCGTTTGATTCGGGCTGAATGCCGACCCATTCACGGCGCAATATCCGGCGTAGCGACGGTTTTTGGCCTATAAATGCGCAATAATCAACATTGTGCGACGCAGAATGGACTACGCAAACAGGGCTGGGATCGGCTAGAATGCTGATTTTTCATCATCCTAATCCAATACAGGAAGTGAAGTGATGGCAGAGAACTACGTGATCTGGTTCGAAGAGCTGCGCATGACCGACGTTGAACAGGTTGGCGGCAAGAATGCTTCCCTGGGCGAAATGATCAGCCAGCTGACCAGCTCCGGCGTCCGCGTACCGGGCGGTTTTGCAACCACAGCAGATGCTTACCGTGATTTTCTGCAACACAATGGTCTGGCGGATCGCATCAGCCAGATCCTGGCCAAACTCGACATCGAAGATGTCGTGGAGCTTGCCCGCGTCGGCAAGGAAATTCGCCAGTGGATCATCGATACGCCTTTCCCCGCCAAGCTTGAAGCCGATCTCAAGACCGCGTGGGACAAAATGGTCGCCGATGCCGGCAATGCGGATATTTCCGTTGCCGTGCGTTCTTCGGCGACAGCGGAAGACTTGCCGGACGCATCCTTCGCGGGCCAGCAGGAGACCTTCCTGAACATCCGCGGTCTGGAAAACGTAAAAGAGGCGATCAAGCATGTGTTCGCCTCTTTGTACAATGACCGCGCGATTTCCTATCGTGTGCACAAGGGCTTTGCCCACGACGTCGTTGCCCTGTCCGCCGGCATTCAGCGCATGGTGCGCTCGGACATCGGCGCTGCGGGTGTGTTGTTCTCCATCGATACCGAGTCCGGTTTTGAAGATGTCGTGTTCATCACCGCTTCGTATGGTTTGGGTGAAACCGTGGTTCAAGGCGCGGTCAACCCCGACGAATTCTACGTTCACAAGCCGACGCTGAAGGCCGGCCGTCCCGCGATTCTGCGCAAGACGCGCGGTTCGAAGCTGATCAAGATGGAGTTTACCGATGCGTCGCAAGCCGGCCGTTCGGTACGCACCGTCGAAGTATCCGACGAAGAGCGCTTGAGCTTCGCGATTTCGGACGCCGAAGTCACCGAGCTGGCACAGTACGCGCTGATCATCGAAAAGCATTATGGCCGCCCGATGGATATCGAGTGGGGCCGTGACGGCACCGATGGCAAGTTGTACATCCTGCAGGCCCGTCCTGAAACGGTGAAGTCGCAGGAAAACCGTGTGGATACCCTGCGCCGCTACCGTCTGAAGAACAAGTCGAAGGTCCTGGCCGAAGGCCGCGCCATCGGTCAGAAGGTGGGTCAGGGTGTGGTGCGCCTGATCGAGAGCGCTGCCGAGATGGATCGTGTCAAGCCGGGCGACGTGCTGGTGACCGACATGACCGACCCGGATTGGGAACCGGTCATGAAGCGCGCAGCCGCGATCGTGACCAACCGTGGCGGCCGTACCTGCCACGCGGCGATCATCGCGCGCGAACTGGGGATTCCGGCCGTTGTGGGCTGTGGTGATGCCACTCACGTACTGTCCGAAGGCATGGAAGTCACCGTGTCGTGTTCCGAAGGCGATACCGGCAACATCTATGACGGCCTGCTGGATATCGAAGTGATCGACCTGGCGCTCGACAAAATGCCGAAGAGCCCGGTGAAGATCATGATGAACGTCGGCAATCCGGAACTGGCTTTCGACTTTGCTCAATTGCCGAGCGAAGGGGTGGGGCTGGCGCGTCTGGAGTTCGTGATCAACCGTCAGATCGGGATTCACCCGAAGGCTTTGCTGGAGTTCGACAAACAGCCCGCAGAGCTTAAGGCTGTGATCAGCGAGCGTATCGCCGGCTATGGCAGCCCGGTTGAGTTCTACGTTGAGAAACTGACCGAAGGCATCGCCACGCTGGCCGCCGCATTCTGGCCGAAAAAGGTGATCGTGCGCATGTCGGACTTCAAGTCCAACGAGTACGCCAATCTGATCGGTGGCCAGGCATACGAACCGCACGAAGAAAACCCGATGATCGGTTTCCGTGGCGCGGCGCGTTATGTGGCCGAAAGCTTCCGTGACTGCTTCGAACTCGAATGCCGTGCAATGAAGCGCGTTCGGGACGAAATGGGCCTGACCAACGTCGAAGTGATGATTCCGTTCGTTCGCACGATTTCCGAGGCGAAGAAGGTTGTCGACATTCTGGCGGAAAATGGCCTGAAGCGCGGTGAGAACGGCCTGCGTCTGATCATGATGTGCGAATTGCCGTCCAATGCAGTTCTGGCAGAACAGTTCCTGGAGCATTTCGACGGCTTCTCGATCGGCTCGAACGACATGACCCAGCTGACGCTGGGCCTGGACCGCGACTCAGGCGGCCCGATCGCTTCGTCCTTCGACGAGCGCAACGATGCGGTCAAGGCGATGCTGAGCATGGCGATCAAGGCGTGCAACAAGCTCGACAAGTACATCGGCATCTGTGGTCAGGGCCCGTCCGATCATCCGGACTTCGCCAAGTGGCTGGTCGAAGAAGGTATCGCCACCATTTCGCTGAACCCGGATACCGTGGTGGAAACCTGGTTGTACCTGGCGCGTGAACTCAACAGCTGAATCCGTTGATGTTTGAAAAAAACCGGCTCTTTGTGTAGAGCCGGTTTTTTTTTGCCTAACTCGGTTCGACAAGCAGCTTGATTATCGGCAACAATATTCTTTTTGAATAACCATTCCACGTTTGCGCGTGGCCCGAGGTCTGTGTGCCCTATTTAGCCATTTTGTCGGCCATGTTGCTCTGGTCGAGTTCGTTTATCGCCCTGAAAATCGTTTTTGCCGTTTTCGATCCGATGGTGGTGCTGTTTGCCCGCATGCTGATCGCGAGTCTGTGCCTGGGGGGGATTGTCTGGGCACGCGGTGGGGTTCGCTGGGAGTATCGCGCCGGCGACTGGAAGTGGTTGCTGGCGATGGGCCTGATCGAGCCCTGTCTGTATTTTCTGTTCGAAGCGAATGCGCTGATCTACACCAGTGCGTCGCAGGCCGGCATGGTCACATCGTCAATGCCGTTCATGGCGGCACTGGGCGCCATGGTGTTCCTGAAAGAACGGCTGGCAACGCATAAATGGCTGGGCTTGATCCTGTCATGCGCCGGTATTGTCTGGCTCACCTTATCGGGCAGACCCGATAGCCATGCCCCCAACCCCTTGCTGGGCAATGCGCTCGAATTGATGGCGATGGCGTGCTCCGCCGCCTTTGTACTGATCATCAAGCGCATGTCCGCGCGCTATTCCCCCTTGGTCATGACAGGGGCACCCACGCTGATGGGCTGCCTCTGGTTCGGTTCGGCACTGTTCCTGCCCGGAGTGCACTTGCCGCAGCATCTTCCGCTGATGCCGACCCTGCTGGTGGTGTATCTGGGCGCGGCGGTTACGCTGGGGGCTTATGGTTTGCATATTTGGGCCGTCAGCAAGGTGCCGGTGGTGGTGGCGACGTCGTTCAACAACCTGATCCCGGTCATGACGGTGCTGATTGCCTGGCTGGTCCTCGGCGAAACCCTGAATGCCGAGCAGTGGCTGGCCTGTCTGGTGGTGCTGGCCGGGGTGCTGGTGGGGCAGCGGCAGTCTTAGCGGCCGGACGGCTCAGGGTTGTCGGTCGGGCTTAACCTGGATCGTTTACTTTGGCTCCGCTTGATCAAGCCCGACAGACCGCCTGGATTATTCTATCCACTGCCAGCGATGGTCGGGACCGGTCGAGATGTCCTTTTCGTCGAACACGACCTCGCGCAGGTCATGGGCCCGTCTGAGGGCCAGCGGCGCGTAATCCAGACTTTCCAGCTGGTTGCTGTCGTTGAGATACCAGTGTGCCCGGGCACTGGCGTCGGCGCAGTCGAGCAGGACGGACTTGTCGTTGCGCTGTCCGACACACAACGAAGCATGGCGGAGATTGATCAGCTTGAAGTCATCGGTGATGCGCCACTGTTGCGACGCTTCTGATGACCTGCAGTCCTCGATGACGAGCGCTTGACCCGGATGCGCCGGTGCGGTCAGGCATTGGCGGCTGCTGTGCCAGCGTAGTGCTCGCCACTTGCGGTCGAAGCGCATATTGACATTTTTACCGATGTAGCCCGGTCCGGGGCGCCGCCATGCTTCCGCACCGGCCGGGGTGATCCAGTCGAGCCGGAACGCGCCGTGCGCGCGCGGTGCCAGCAAGGTGGTGCTGGCACCGTTGCGGTGGGACCAGCGGTAATGCATAAAATTATTGGCAACGTCGGGTTTGCCGATCGACAACGGTGGATCCTGCGTATTGGCGTTAAACAGCAGCGATAGCTTCGGGTTATCGCGCAGCATGAGTTGGTCCCCCGTTCCGCCCGACTTGGCATCGTTCTGGTGATGGAAGCGTGTCTTGCGCCACTGCCAGCGCTGAGAGGGCGCTTGTGTTTCACAGTGTTGCAGAACGGCAAAGCCTGTACTTTGCAGGCCGCGCTGCGGGTAACTGTAGAGCGCGCTCATGCCGATCCGGTTTTTGTTCTGTCCCAGACACAGCGCGGGGTAGGCCGCGTTGCGCATGACACCGCTTGCTTGCAGGGTCCAGCGTTGAGCGGTTGCGGAAGAATCGCAGCGACGCACCCCCAGCTGTTTCTCTCCCGAGGCGAAGTTTCCGCCAGCGTCTCCCAACGCCGCGAGGCAATGCCTGGTTGACTGGGCGCGGTTGCCGCCAAGCAAGACGATCTGTTCGCCCTCTTGTGTGCCTTCGGCTTGATCCTCGCGCTCGGGGCGCATCCCTGTCTCGCGGATGGCCGGCAGGGGGGCTGCGGCGCGGCTGCGTTCCACTTGCCAGGTGATCCGGGTTTTGTCGCCAGCCGGATAGCCGAATTGAACCAGGCCGTCGTCGCGGACTTCGAGAACGCGGAAGTGATCTTTTACAAACGGATTGACGCGTGCGGTGATGAGGGTGAGATGAGCGCCATCGATATTCTTCAGGGTCCACTGCTGGGTGCGCCTTGCCGCATTGCAGCGCTGCAGCCCGGCAAAGCCCGGCTGCTGGTCATCGGTCGGCTGATACAAGCCGGTATTGGCCAGGCAATGACCCGGGAAGCGTATGCTGGCCAGCAGGCCATTTTGCAGTGTCCAGCGCTGCGCGGCGCTGCCATCGCAAGGCCTCATCCGGGCGAAATGCTCATCCTTATCTTGCAGTGTTTGATATCCCGGTTCCGCGCTCAGGCAGCGGCCTCTGTTCTTGAGCACCATGTCGTGCTGCCGGTCGTCGCGCCAGGGAATGATTTTCAGCGACCAGGGATCGGTTTGTCCCGGGGCGGGAACGTCTGCAGCAGAAAGCCGGGACTGAGCCACCAGCTGTGAGCGTGAGGTCGGCGTTTCTTGCCGCATGGACCAGTGCGTGCGCAAGTCCGGATGAGATGGCCAGGCCAGCATGTTCTGCTGCGCTGGGGCAAAGCTGAGAAACAGATGGGGGTAAGCCTGATTGATGAGCTGGCTGCCGTTACGCAACCAGCGCTGGCTGGCGAGGTTCGTGCCACAGGCTTCCAGTACGGCATACCCCCCGGATGAATCGGTCCGTCCGCGTACAATCTGGTGTGGCTGCAAGGCCGCGCGGACACTCAGGCAGGAACCGGGGTCGTCGAGATGATGCACACTGCCGTCGGCATCGAATGCCCAGCGTTGGCCGGAGAGATCGGCATCGCACCTGGGGGCGAACAGTTCACGCCCATCGATCAGGTCGCCCGCTTTCACGGATTTACGCGCGCCCATCTGCATGCAGTTGCCATCCTGCAATGCGATCTGAACGTATTGCCGCTGCGGATGAATGCGTTGTTCACGGCTCAGTTTGCCCTGGATGGTGTGTTCGCTGTTGTAGTAGCGCAAAAGGGTCTGTACGTCGGCGGTGGATAATTCCTGAAACCAGCGCCCGGTTGACTCCAGCCCGTAGCGCAAGCGCACGATCAGCGTGTCGGTGGCGCTGCCAAGCCGATCCAGGCGCTCACCGCTCAGCCCATCGTTATAGGTGATCGAATCGTGGTCGAGTACGTCGCTTTTGTCTGCGTAAAATTCCTGCGCGGCCGGGCGCCGCTCGACATCCATCAGCGCCTGGTAGCGCTGGTTCTCGTGCAAAAAGCCGAGAGAATGCATGAGTTCATGCAGTGCAACGCCGCGCGTTTTGCACGACGGGTTGTCGACGATCTGCAGGATCTCGCCCGATTGGTAGCCGACGCTGGCCTGACCGCACAGATTCTGGTCCGGGTCCCACGGCATCATCGAAATTTTCAGCCGGGCAGGCTGATCATTGGAGGAAATAAACACCACGTTGCCAGCGGTTTTCTTTTGCAGGAGTTCCATTGCTTCCTGCACAGCCCGGCGGGTTGCGGCATCGACGGGCAGTCGCTCGCTTTGCCAGGGCGCTTCTTTCCGGGTCGGGCGGCTTTCCAGTTCGTAATAAACCACGCCGTTTGGCCAAAGGCGCCAGGCCGGATCCTGAACCACGTATTCGGGGAGGGCATGCGCCGATGCCAGGGCGGGTCCTAACACGGCGAGTGCGCTCAGCAGGGCGCACGGGTGAGTCAAGGGGTGTTGCATCAAGATTGTTTCTCCTCGGAGAGGTCGGACAAGGTTCGGAGCTCAGCGAGGGGTTAGTCTTGATATTTCGATAATGAATCGGGCGCGTTGATGGCTTAGGCGGATGAACCGATGCGAATCCATGTAATCTGACGGATAGCGGAGACGGATCGTTGGCGGGCGTGCTGCAGAAAATAGAACGGGCAACAGCCCGTGGAAATCCACGGGCCTGGGGTGTTGCGACGAGGCGTATTACATGCGAGCGATGATTGCGTCGCCGAAGCCCGAACATGAAATTTCGCTGGCGCCTTCCATCAGGCGTGCGAAGTCGTAGGTTACCTGTTTGTCTGCAATGGCTTGCTCGATGCCCTTGATCACCTTGTCGGCGGCTTCGTTCCAGCCCAGATGACGCAGCATCATTTCGGCCGACAGAATCAGCGAACCCGGGTTGACCTTGTCCTGGCCGGCATATTTGGGCGCCGTGCCATGGGTGGCTTCAAACACCGCGTACTGGTCAGAGATATTGGCGCCCGGTGCGATACCGATACCGCCGACCTGTGCCGCCAGCGCATCGGAGATGTAGTCACCGTTGAGGTTCAGCGTGGCAATGACGTCGTACTCGGCCGGACGCAGCAGGATCTGCTGCAGGAAGGCATCGGCAATGGCATCCTTGACGATGATTTCACGCCCGGTCTTGGGGTTGGTGAAGGCGCACCACGGACCACCGTCGACCGGTTTGGCTCCGAACTCCCGCTGTGCCAGGGCATAGGCCCAGTCGCGGAAGCCGCCTTCGGTGAACTTCATGATGTTGCCCTTGTGCACAAAGGTCACGCTCTTGCGATCGTTGTCGATCGCATAGCGGATCGCTGCGCGCACCAGACGCTCGGTGCCCTCGCGCGAGACCGGTTTGATGCCGATGCCCGAGGTATTGGGGAAGCGGATCTTCTTCACCCCCATTTCGGTCTGCAGGAAATGGATCAGTTTGCGGGCCGCTTCGCTTTCGGCTTGCCATTCGATACCGGCATAGATGTCTTCGGTGTTTTCACGGAAGATCACCATATCGGTCAGTTCGGGATGCTTCAACGGGCTGGGCACGCCCTGGAAATAGCGTACCGGGCGTACACACTGATACAGGTCCAGTTCCTGGCGCAGGGCCACGTTCAGCGAGCGGATGCCGCCGCCCACCGGCGTGGTCATCGGGCCCTTGATCGAAACGGAGTAGGTCTTCAGTGCTTCGAAGGTTTCTGCCGGCAGCCACTCGTCCGGGCCGTACAGGCGGGTGGATTTTTCCCCTGCGTAGACTTCCATCCAGTGAATCTTGCGTTTGCCGCCATAGGATTTTTCGACTGCGGCATCGATGACCTTGATCATGACCGGTGTGATGTCGACGCCGATGCCGTCGCCTTCGATGAACGGAATGATCGGTTGGTCGGGGGTCGGTTGCCCCGGAATGATCTTCTGTCCTTCTGACGGCACCTTGATATGCGATTCTGCGCTCATGCTTTCTCCATCATAGTTGTTTAGATTGGGCGCGCCGCAAGGTGGACATATCAACGCCAAACAGCGCGGGTGAATGTCTGCGGCTGCGCCAGATGATATGGAAAAGCGGGGATTCTTGTTATATCTCTTCCCCTTATCCTTGGTATTATCATGTAATTCCCATGACATCGCCAGACCCATGCCAGACCTGATTTTGCTGAATAAACCCTATGGGGTGATCTGCCAGTTTTCCGCGCACGAACTGCATCCGACGCTCAAGGATTATGTCGCGCTTCCCGGGTTTTATCCTGCCGGACGCCTTGATACCGATAGCGAAGGTCTGATGTTGCTGACCAATGACGGCACCCTGCAACACCGTGTTTCCGACCCGCGCTGGAAGCTGCCCAAGACCTACTGGGTCCAGGTGGAAGGCGAGCCGGATGAAGACAAGCTCGATGCCTTGCGCCGAGGCGTTGATCTGGGGGATTTTGTAACGCAGCCGGCCACCGTCGAGCGCATCGAAACGCCCGAATTATGGCCGCGCAATCCACCGGTACGATTTCGCAAAACCGTGCCGGATTGCTGGATCGCCGTCACCATCAGCGAAGGCAAGAACCGCCAGGTGCGACGCATGACCGCCAAGGTCGGCTTGCCGACCTTGCGGCTGGTACGCGTGGCGATTGGCCCGTGGCGTCTCGAAGGCCTGCAACCGGGTGAGATGCGGATGCTGCAGGTGGGCCTTGATGATCTGCCCAGAGGTAAACCCGCTTTCGGCAAGGGGCGACGCCCTGTCGGGCGATGATGGGCTTGAAGATTCTGCTCGGGTAAAGCATGCTGTCAGCATGGCGCATTGCGTCATCACTGAGGGGCGGCAATGCAGATTCCCGAATATTACAATCCGGTCGCGCGCGACATCGCGCTGGTGCTGATCGAAGGTTTCGACCGGCACTACCGGCTGTTTCGCGATTGCAACCGGCATGCCAAGACGCTGTTCGATCAGGGAAACTGGCAAGGCATCCAGGCGGCGATTCGTGATCGCATCCAGTTCTATGACCAGCGGGTCAGTGAAACCGTCTTGCGCCTGCATCGTGAATTTCATGCCGAATTGCTCGACGATGAAATCTGGCAGCAGGCCAAGTTGTACTACATCGCCCTGTTGTGTAACCACAAACAGCCCGAATGTGCCGAGACGTTTTTCAACTCGGTGTTTACGCACATTCTGCATCGGGATTACTTCAACAACGATTTCATTTTTCTGCGCCCGGTGGTGTCGACCGAATATATCGAAGCCGATCCTCCTTCCTATCGCAGCTACTATCCGGCGAATGTCGGTTTACGTAAATTGCTGCGCAAAATCATTGCCGATTTCGCCTGGAAACGTCCGTTTGCCAATCTGAAGCGGGATCTCGTTCTGGTTCTGCGTACCGCAAGCGAGTTCTTTGAGGGGCAGTGGCCAAAGCGCGAAGCCAACCTGCAAATACAGGTGCTGTCCTCGGCGTTTTATCGGAACAAGTCTGCTTATATCTTCGGCAAAGTCATCAATGGCTACATAAGCTATCCGTTTGCCATTCCGGTGCTGCACGACGCGCAAGGGCGGCTGGTGCTGGATACCGTGCTGTTTGAGTCCTGGCGGATCGGTGTACTTTTTTCGTTCAGCCATGCTTATTTTCTGGTGGATATGGAAGTGCCCTCTGCGTATGTGCAGTTTCTGCGATCCATGCTTCCGACCAAGAACAAGGCCGAACTCTATACCATGATCGGACTGCAAAAGCAGGGCAAGAATATCTTCTACCGCGATTTTATCCATCACTTGCAGCACTCGGATGATCCATTCATCATTGCGCCCGGCATACGCGGCATGGTGATGCTGGTGTTTACCTTGCCGTCGTATCCCTATGTGTTCAAGCTGATCAAGGACGTTTTTGGTTTGACCAAGGAAGTCGATCGTAAAACGGTACAGGCCAAATACCGGCTGGTGAAGCGCCATGACCGGGTCGGCCGTCTGGCGGATACGCTGGAGTTCTCAAACGTTGCCTTTCCCATTGCACGCTTTACCACCGAGCTGCTCGACGAACTGCGCGCCCAGGCCCCATCGATGATTGAAGAGGGCGACAATGAAATCGTGATTCGCCATCTGTACATCGAACGGCGCATGAAACCGTTGAATCTGTATCTGCAAAGCGCTTCGGAAGAGGAAAAAGCCTTGGCCATTCGCGACTATGGCAATGCGATCAAGGAGCTGGCAACGGCGAATATTTTTCCGGGTGACATGCTTTTCAAGAACTTTGGCGTAACAAGATATGGTCGAGTGATTTTTTACGACTATGACGAGATCGAGTATATGACGGACTGTCATTTCCGGCGCATTCCCCCCGCGCCGAATCCCGAAATGGAAATGTCTGGCGAGGTCTGGTATCCGGTGGCGCGTAACGATGTCTTCCCGGAGGAGTTCGCCACTTTTTTACTCGGCGACGCTTCGGTACGGCAAACTTTTCTGAAATACCACCGGGACCTGCTGGACCCTGGGTTCTGGCAAGGCAAGCAGCATCATATCGTCGAAGGGACGATGGACGATTTTTATCCCTATCCGGAAGAACTGCGCTTTGTGAATCGCTATGTTTCGCGCTACGACTGACAACGAAAACCGGCAGGTTTCACCCTGCCGGTTTTGGAGAGAAGAGGATCCGAATTCAAGAGGACGTCGTGCAGCGATGATCCTGGAAGTAGGCGACCGGACCGGCGCGCGTCAGACCAATATGGAAGCAGCTTTCGGCGGCAAACATCTGACCGGGGGCTTCCGTTGCCCGG
>Ga0326727_10013864_pt1 | contig 17762 bp, 27 predicted proteins | sample MB2enrmetagenome_FD_207643 | JGI IMG/M metagenome (GOLD analysis project Ga0326727, IMG submission 207643) | Lab enriched peat soil microbial communities from McLean, Ithaca, NY, United States - MB29MY | ecosystem: Environmental > Terrestrial > Soil > Wetlands > Peat | place: USA: New York...
GTCTGACAACGCCAATAGTAGGTCGCGGAATCGTTCAAAAGCGCCATCAATGAGGCGGTGTCGGCGGTGTCCGAAAGTCCGGGCAACGGATCGGACGGCAAGAGGTTCGACGGGTTCTTAGACGGTGTTTGGTTCGGTGCGGTCATGGCTTCTCCCTAGTGAAATGCGCTGAATACGTTGTGAAAACCTGTAGCGACGTAGGGCGTCAAAACGCGCACGGCGACGCCAACGAAAATCCAAGACAGAATGTGCCTCATGGCTCAATCCTCTCGCCGCTAAGGTAAGCTTCCTTGCGGGCGAGGCCCTGCCGGGAAGTGAGGCGGCGATTCCAAGCGCGGACGGCGGCGGGGCGCGTCCGGTAAGGCTCGGTCTTTGGTTTGACTTGGCAAGGGCCTATCCAAAGGCAACCGACAACCTCGCCGCACATCACAAGGAATGGCCCGCCTTTTGCCACGCGGCAAAGCTTCGCCTCCCCGCCGCAAAAAGGGCATGGCTTTAAGGGAACAAGTTCGGGCTTGGTCGTGGTCATGGCTCAATCCTCCTGCTCGATCTCGTCGGGTTCCTCGTCGTCGGGAAGCTCGGCGGTCATTGCGCCATGCTCCGGGCAATGCGGCGCTCCCTTCTCGTCAATCCACTTGCGGGAAGTCCTGACGACGTAACCGCATTCCCCGCATGTGCATTTAATCATGCGGGCGCTCTGCTTCTTCGGCTTGGTGGTCAGCCCTGCGAGGTCAAGGCGGGCATGGGGAAGCGGCCCGGCTGCGGCGAGGATCGGTGCGGAGAGGGCGATAAACTCCGGCCCTGCGGTCGTGCTTTTCATCGGCCCGATAAGGCCGATGGCGCGGGCGATCTTCTTGAAGCCCTTGCCGTGGCCGTCCTGCAATCCTGCGGCGGCGTGGCAAAGCTCATGGGCGAGGATCGCGGCGGCGTCCTCCGGCTTGTCGATGTCCGGCCTAATCAGGATTTCAAAGGTGCCGTCATGGCTGGCGGTCTTATCCCAGCACTCGCCGATGCGCTTGCCGCGCGAGCCGGTCGAGGGAAAGCCGATGGCGATACGGATGCGCGGGGGAAGCGGAGCGCCGCGCTCGGCAAAGGCCGGAGCGAGCTTGGCGGCGACGGCGTTTAGCCATGTCTCGCGGTTGGTTTCCATCTGCAAGCCTCCGGTAGCGGGATCGTTTAAACGCATTCTCCCATAAGATTGTCGTATTGTCAAGTTGTAATATTGTCCACAATGCGGATAAATCACAATGGCGAGCTTGTTAAGTTATTCCAAACGGTTATCGAAGCGTCATAGGTCGGGGCTTCCGGGCCTTCGGCTCCGCAAGCGGCGCAAGTGACGTGATACGGGCCGACATGCCCGCCCGGCGTCGTCGGGGCGTCAACAAAGGCGTCCTCGCTGCCGCAAAAGCACGGCTCTGGCTTGTCGGGGATTCCGCCAACGATAAGCAAGAGGCGTGGGCGGCGGCGCTGCTGTGGGGCGTGGTTCTGGTTCATGGCTCAAACCTCCGGGGAAAAGGACAGGGTGGCGAAAGCGCGACGTTCGGCCTTGGCGTGTTCCTTGGCGGCGCGGACGTGCTGCCGTGCGCCCCAACGGCGATTGTGACGACGAACGAAGGCGCGGCGCGAAGCTCGGCGCGGTCGAGCGGTCGGCGTGGGCGGCTCCGGGCGCTCCGCCGCCATCTGGAAGCCCGCCGCCACGGCTTCGGCGAAGCTGTCGGCATAACGGGCGGTCGTCTCCTTCCCGCCGCGATAGTTCACGCGAAACTCGCCGGGGCGACGCTCGATCAAGACGCCAAAGGCCGCGAGCCGTTCAAGGGTGGGATTATCCATGACGGTTGCCGCCCGCTTGGTCGTAAATCACTTCAAGCTTGGCGAGGGTGTTGCGGATCGCGTCGGTCGTGCGGCTCTCGCCGTGGCTCTGCGCGACGCTCTCGCTGATCGCCCCTGACCACGCCAAAAGCTCTCCGACTGCGGCGCGAAGCGTCAAAGCGTTGGCGAGCGCCAAAGCCTCGAAGGCTTCCGAGGTCGTGAAGGCGTGAAGCCCGCGCGTCCCGTCGTCGGTGGCGTGGTAGCTTTGCAGAATGGCGCTCATGGTTGCGGCCCTCTTAGGGTGTGGGGTTGCGGGCGACGCGGCGGCGCGACGGCGGCGAGCAACGCAAGCAACATTTCGGCGGCGTGTTGTTTGAGGTAGGCCGCGAAGGCGTTGCGGAGATAGCGGCTCAAGGCGGGGCCGGTCGGCTTGGGTGGTAGTATCATTGTCATGTCCTCCATTCGTCGCATTGTGGCGTTGTCACGCCACGAGGGCGAAAGGGCCTGAAAATTCAGCCCTCCGCGCGAGGTAGCGGGCGAGTTGCTTCCTCACTTCGGCGGCGCGGAAGCCGTTGTAGCTCTCCGCCCATGCCTCGGCGTGGTCGCTCGTCTCGAACATTTCGAGTTCGTGGCAACAGGCTCTAAGATACTCGTGCGCTTCCTCGATCCCGCTCGGTACGGGAAGGGCGGCGGCTTTGGTGTCGAGCGCGACGCGCAAGAGCAAAAGCCGGTCGCTCATCTCGTAAACTCTAACGTGGCCGTCTAGCTGCATCTCGAAATAAATCATGTGGCTAGTCTCCGTATAGATTGATCTACACTAAGTATAGGCTATCAATAGGTTGTATTACAGTTAATTTAGGCTAAATTTATTGCTTATTTGAGCTAAATGCGAAACATTGTTGCTGCGCCGCACACTGGCGCTCTTTTTTCCCTTCGCATGTCCTTTGTTCGATTCGCGCCGAAGGCGAGAAGCGGGGTCGATGTCCTTCGTCCCGATAGCCTCGGACGATCACGCAAAGCGGCGCGGTCAAGGCTTCCGCAGGAACCGCCGAAGGCGGCGCGTAGCGGCCTTGAACGCACTAGCCGCGCCGCGTGATAGGCTGACGGCAAAGGGAAGAAGGGGGAAAGGAGCGCCGCAAAGCGGCGCTCCGTTTGGCCTTAGAGGCCAGCCCTCACGGGCTGGCGTCCTTGGTGGCAAGGAATCGCTGCCACATGGCCGCGTAACGGTCGGCGAGGGGCGTCAATCGCCGGTTCTCGTCGATCATGTGCGCCCGGTCGAGGTCGGCAACGATGGCCTCGAACGGTAGGCCCTTGGCCGCAAGGTCGCCGGGTCGGGCGAAAGTCGTCTCGACGAGTTCCGGAGTGATCTCGGCGCTTGGCTCGGCGGCGAGGATCACGGCAAGCGAAAAGTCGGTAATCGCGGGGTAGCGGGTCGTTTTCATGGGTCTGTCCTCCCTGTGGTCGAGCGTTGGACGATGGCGGGAAAGCCGCGCCATTCGAGGTCGGTCGCCAGAAAGTCGGTGATCTCGGCGGCAAGCGTCGCTTGGTCGCTGAGTTTGGCGAGGGCGCTCGCCCCGATGAAATAGCTGACCGCGAAGATGTCGCGTTTGCGTCCGGTGAGGCCGCGAGCGGCGGCATAGGCCACGATGTCGTTGCAAAGCGCCTCAAGCTGTGGGCTGGCGGGTGTGTCGGTCATGGCTGCATCCTCCGAAGGGGGCGCAATGTCGGCTGCGGCCTCGTCGGTTCGGCGAGGATCGCCAGCAACATTTCGGCGGCGTGTTCCTTGAGGTAGGCCGCGAAGGCGTTGCGAAGGTAGCGGCTGACGGCTGGGCCTGTGGGTTTCGGCGGGGTGGTCATTGCTTGTCTCCTTTCACTTGTGCCTCGCGGTGATCGTCGTAGCGGGCCTGTGCGAGAAACTTGGCCGCTTCGCTGGGCCGGATCGAGCCGGATTGGATCGCCGCTAGGGCCATGCGAGCGCGGGGGCCGTCGTCGGTCAGGGGGTGAAGTGTCGGTTTGCTCATTGTCGTGTCCTCCCTTTGTCGTCTTGTTGCGTTGTCGGCTCGTTAGTCCCTCCGGCGCGAGGCCAGAGGGACTAGGAGCAACCCCGTTAGGCTTCGGTCTGCTTCTTCGGCTCGTTCCAGACGAGGGCGAACGTGCCGGGTTCCTTGGTGCTTTCCAGCAAGGCCGCGTTGACCGCGTGCGGGAGAAACGGGCCTCTCAGGGAAACGGAAAGGTATTTATTCCCCTTGTCGCTGGTCTTTTGCCACGCTGCGCCAAGCTCTCCGGCGTCCGTGGTGACGATGTAATCCGGGCCGTTGCCCTTGGTGGCGATCTTCTCGAAGGCCACGCCGTCGAACTGTGCGCCGAAGGTCGAGATTTTGCCGACGATGTCGCCGCTTTCGTTCTTGGTGAAGGTGCCGATGTTCATTTTGCTGCTCCGTTTTGAGGTTGTGAGGCCGCTTTCTGCGTCCTCGATGAAAACCGGCCAACCGGCGAAGCTTCACAAACGGAGGGGCGCTTTATCCCGCACCGCGAAGCGGCTCGGAGCTGCACAAGCGAAGCGCGGAAGCGAGAGGGGAAAAGCGGGCGAAGCCCTTGCCGCGAAGTGGTGAAGTGCCGGTTAGGTTTTTCGTCAATCGAGGATCGCTTGTTGGGGCGGCTCTCACCAAAACGGGCCAATGGACATAGGCCCTCACAGTCGAAAGCAAGCTCCCTCGTCGGTAGCCTTCTTTCCTTCGCTGCGCCGGTCGATTGGCGGCGTTAGGCGGTCGCCGCTTGGGCGACAATGGCCCGATTCAGCCGTTCTAAGGACGTGCGGAGCGCGTCGCTCGTGATCGTGTCCAGCGAGGGGGTCTTAGGAATAAATATGTTTGTGGTTCCTGACCGGCTCCCGGTATCGGAAGAAACGGGACGCGGGCGCTGGCAAGCGGCAAGGTCGCCGTGGTCGCGCCTGTAAGGACGGGGGAAGTTCAGACAATAGCCGTTGGTGTCCTGCAACACTCTGGTCGCGCCGTAGGGGCGTCCAGTGAGTTGACAACGCATGACGACGCGGGCGCGATAGATGCGGCGAAACCGCTCAACAAGCCCGGCAAGCTCAAGGCGCGTGATCGCCTCCTGAACGGTCGAGCGGGCGAGGTTAGACGCCTTGGCGAGCGCGGCAAGGCTTGGGTCGAGCCTCCCGCTGGCCTTGTTGTAAAACCGCGTCACAAGGGCGCGTAGGACGGCTAGACCGCTGCGCCCGATGATCCCGCCATGTCGGCCCGGCGCATGGCTGTTGCGGTCGAGGGCTTCGGCGAGAAAGAGCAAACGGGCGAGGTCGTTGCGGTCGAGGCGGCGAAATTCGCAGCCGAATAGGCTGCCCTTGCGGTAGCGCGGGGCATGGGTCGTCATTGGCTCGCTTTCCTATCGAGCCGCCTTGCAAAGGCAGACGCGGAAACCCGCACAAAGCTCCGCCGCCGCCCAAAAAAGGACTTGCAACGATTCAGATTTTCGGGGAGTATCAGGACTGCGAGATCACTTGATATTCCCCGGCTTCGCCGGGACACCGGCCCGCCGTTTCGGCGGGTTTCGTGTTTCTGGAGCTTGGAAGTCTCCACGAATCGCGGGCGGGATTGCTCGCGTGATCGCGAATCCTGAACTGATTTGCGCGATTCGTCGAGAGTCTTACTTTCCGAGGCGACAGGCGAGCTTGTGACGACGTTTAAACGTCGCGTGACGTTACGGCGTCATCGAACAAGACAATGATCGGCGGGGCGTCGGTCGTTGTCGGAGCGCGGAAGCGTTCGCGCCGGTCGCTTTCGTGATAGTCAAGAAAGATTGCGCCCGCGTGGCGGACGCGACGGCTCCGCAAGAGCAACGCGGCGTGAATGGCGACGATGCGGGCGGCGTAGCCGGTGAGGCAAAACGGGTCGCCTTGTAAAATCGGCTGCGGATTGCATTGACGCGGCGAAAGCTGCTCTACGGCGTGCGCGTCGTCGAGGTCGTCACCCAGCGCGACGTAAACGAGTCCAGTCGGGACGTGGCGGATAAGTGGCGAGGCATAGTTCGCGTCGTCATACTGCCAACGCGCGTTGACGATCAGGTGGCGCGTCAGAAAAAACGCGGGTTCGTAGGCGCGATAGATCGGCCCTGTTAGGTAGATCGTGCGGTAAGCGACGACGCTCGCGGCGGGAAGGATCGCGACGGCGGCGGTTGCGGCGGCTCCGGCGAGGGCTTCTCGGCGGGTCAACATGCAAGCGCCTCCGGGTGCTGGTCGGCTCGCGTGGGGCGCGTGAGATCGACCCAAAGAGCCTCAAAGCTCTCGCGAAGGATTCGTGCATGTAAGCCCGTCAAGTCGAGGTCGCGCGACAAAACCAAGGCGCGGGCGAGCCTCATGCGACGCGGTTTCAACTCGTCGGAATCGACGATCCACGCGCGAAAGTCGCCGTCCTCGCGGGCGTGGCCATATTCCTTAAGCGCCCATTGAACCTCTTGGGCGAGAAAGAGCCGCAAGGGGCGTTGCGCCGCTTCACGCGAAAGGGGCGCACCAAGCGCGGGAATGACGGGCGCGGCGGCTGCGCCGAGAAACGCGGCGACGCCGCCAAGCAACACGCGGCGGGTTATCAAGGGGGCGCTCCGCTTCGGTGGGCGGAGCGACTATGGCGCGGTTCGTGGCGACTGTGAATCCCGGACGCGAGGCGGGCCAGAAAAACCAAAGGGAGCCGTTAGGCTCCCTTGGCGCGTAGCTCCCCGCAAGGGGAAACGGACACTCTTTCGAGGCCGCGAGTGATCCTCATATAACCCAATGTTACATGAAATTCAAGCTTTCTCGGTCGGCCCCGGCCACAACGGCCCCATGCCAGCATGGTCGGGGCGCGTCTACGGCCACAGTTCGGCGAACGAACCCCGCCGCTATGGGACGGGCGGCGGTGGTGCGACAGGCGGCGGCAAGACGGGAAGCCATTTCAACAATAACGCGAGAACGCCGTTAAACTCGGCCTCCGGCAAGCGCCGCTTGCCGGTGCGGTCGAGACTTAGGCGACTGACCGCAACCGTCGTCGGCTTATCGCAAATCGCCCATGAATCGTCGCCGTCAATGGTCGTCGTCAGTTTGTAGGCCCAAGGGTTGCCGGGCTGCGGCTGCGACGAACAGGGAATGACGGTGACGGCCCCGGATAGCGTGTTTTTGAAGCTGACGATGACGACGGGGCGGCACTTCCAAAACTCCGGCGACTGGGCGTCCTGTGGAAAGTCGCACCAATAAAGCTCGCGGATCGCCGGGACGGCTTTTAGGCGAGCTTTCACGCGCGGCGGCGGCGGGATGATCGTTATCATGAAGCGGCGAGCGCCCTAGCAAAAATCAGACCGCGCGTAAGGTCGATTATGGAACTGAAATTCAAGTTGTCGCAAAGCTTTCCGACAGACGAAAAGCGCCGGAATCGCCCACCCGGATTCTATACGACGCAAGGCCAGTATACGAAACGGCGCGGCGGGCCTCGTCGGGCGCGTGAATACTTGCGCGAGGGCGCGCCCCGGAGGGGGTTGGGCCGCGTCGGTCAACGGGAAAAATGGTGCGCCCAAACTGCGCCCCCTTGGCAAAGGGCGGACGCCGCCGCCGCGAGCGCCGCCCAAGAGTTTCGGTGGCTCTGCTTGATGAGAGCCGCCCCTAGCGCCTCCAATTCGGGGCTTGTGCCGAATCCGTCGCTAAGAACCTCAGAACCGTCAATCTCCGAACTGGCGATATGGGTACTCAGCACTTTGACGGTGAACGTTTGAGGCGTTTCGACGCGGGTCGAGGCAAACCACAAAACGGCGGCGAGAACGGCGAAAGCGGCGGTCGCAACTTCGAGCCAAAGCGAGGCTTGCTCGCTCATCACCAATCCTCCACGAGCGGGCGGCCTGACCAGTCGGTCGCGTCCTTGACGGCGGCGACGGTGAAGGATTGGGCGACTTTGCGCACCGTCATTTCGTCGGAAGCAATGCTCACGTCGGCGAAATACTCGCCGGGCGGCAATTTCACGCGCCGCGTCTCGCTGGGCGCGTGATTGAAGGTTGACGCGCCCGCGTCGTCTTGCTCGACGATTGTGAAAATGATCGGCAAGGTCGGGCGGATGGTCACGGCAAGGCCGTCAGTGTCGCTCTTTACATCACGTAAGCGAGCGCGAAAGGCGCTCGCCACGATTTTCTTGGTTCCATGCTCGCGAATATCGAACGCGGCAAAAATCTCGGTTGGTGAGCGTGTCACGCCAAGCGTCTTTAGTAGGCGTTGCCGTATCGGCAAATTGTAGACAGCGCAGAGCAAAAACTTCGCGTTTTGCTCTGTAGTCACGTCAAATTTGATTTTGACGCGTGGCCGTCCGCAAATCATTTGCAAGAGCGGCGGCAAGGCGAGCAACAGCGCGGCGAAAGCGACGACAAGCGCGGCAATGCCTATCCAGAAATTGAGGTCGAAGGCGCTCACTGGCGGCGCTTCTTCCGGCGTCCGCTGGTGACGGTGATCCGGTTTGGGCGTCCGTGGCGCTCGAACGTCATGTTGAGGGCTTCGGCTAGAAGTTCCTGAACGTCCATATCCAATTCGGCGGCGAGGATGCGGAAAGCATGAACGTCGGCGGCGGGATAGTGGCCGGAAATCTGCCGGGTCGCCGTGCGGGTCTGCGCGACGGGGTAGGACTTCGCCGGTTCGTCGGGCGCGGACGGGGGCGGAGCCTCCGCCTTCATGCCCTTGGCGATAGCCTTAAGCGACGCTCTCATTTGGCGGCTTCCTTGCGTTGTCGGGTTGTCGGTAACTCTAGTTCACGCCAAAGCCACAAATAGAGCGCCGCTGCTTCCTCGGCGGCTTTGCCGCGCGGGTCGATCTCTTGGGCGCTCTGCGCCGTCACGCTAGCCGTGCGAAAGTCGGCCCGGTCATGCAACATGGCGGGTGCAAGCTCGCAATCGAGGTCGGCGAGGACTTCTCGCGCGTCCGCCTCGGCTTTCAGTGAGCCGGGCCGTAGCGCGTTCAAGACGATAAAGGGTCGCTTGCCGACGAGCTTGCAAAGGTCGAGCGTCCGCGACAGCGCGAGGAAATCGAAGCCGCTGGCGCGAAGCGGGACAAGGATCATGTCGGCGGCTTTGGCGGCGGAATAACCCGCGTTGTTGGTGTCGCGGCCTGTGTCCAAAACGACAAGCTCCGCGCCGCCGTCCTTCAACTTGCCAAGCCAGACCGGCAAGGCGATAGGCGTAATCGCCTCCGCCTCTGGCGGATCGTTGCGCCGCTCGGCCCATGCGTAGGCGCTGCCCTGCGGGTCAAGGTCGAGGATCGCCACGCCGCGCCCGGCAAGGTGCGCGGCGGTGGCAAGGTGAATGGCGAGGGTCGTTTTACCGGCCCCGCCCTTCTCCGAAAGAACCGCGACAGTTCGCATTGTGGACAAGTCCTATTGTCGGTTGGTGGCGTAACAGACGCGAACGATTCGAACAAGCGGAGTCCTTGCAAGGGGTTACATCATCCCCCGGCTTGGTGCCGGAGCGGCCTTCGCCGTTTCGCGGCCTTTGGCGTCGCCAGCAACTTCGGCCTCAAGCTCCTTCAACTCGGCGGCGAGCTTTTCGCTGGCGGTCTGCGGGCGCGACGGTGCGCTTGCGGCGTCCTCCGGGCGTGTCTCGCCCGTCTCGGCGCGAAGCTCCGCCGCTTGGCGCTTGCTGCTTTCCTCGTTCGCCTGTCGCGTCGTGATCTCGCGGGCGGCGTCGCGAGCGTCCGGCTGCGCGTCCAATTCCGCCAACTCGGCGGCAAGCTGCTCGCGCGGCGATTGGGCGTGATGGTCGGCGCTCTTGACGGTCGTATAGGTCACGGTGCCGCCCGGCCCTACGCCAACTTCCGGGCGGATATTCTGCCCGAAAGTCGGGCGCGTGGGGTTCGGGCCGTCGCCCGGCTCCGCCGCTGCGGCGCTCTCGCGCTGCGCGTTCAAGGCGCGGGCCGCTTCCTCGCTATCGCGCAAGGCGTCATATCTGCCGCCGTCCGGGCGCTCGGTCGGCGCGGTTGGCTGCTCCGGGCCGGTCGGCGCGGTCGGCTTCTCCGGCGAACCGTCGCCGCGAAGCATGGCGGCGATTTCCTTGCGCGTCGCGGCCTCCTTGAACAAACCTTCCGCCGTGCCGTCCTGCGCGAGACTTTGCTTGTAGTCGCCGACGCGCTCGGCGAGGAAAGCCGCGTATTCTTGGCCTTGGGCCTCGCGCTCATTCATCAGCGCCGTGCGAGGTTGGCCGTCCGGCAACTTGCCGATGGCCTCGGCAAGGTCGCCTTGCGTCTTGTCGAAAACCTCGCGGTGCTGCTGGTAGTGGTTCGCTGCGCTGCCGCCGCGAAGCGTGATGATCGCCTCGGCGTCCTGTTGCAGCGCCCCGATGCGAGCGCCAAGGTCGCGGTGCCGCTGCGCGATCAAGTCGGGCGCGGCGTCCGATGGTGACGCCTCGGCCCGGATTTCTTCGCGTAATGCGTCGATGACGGGCAACCCTCTCGCGTCGGCGAGAATTTCCTCGCGCAAGGCGTCAACCGCCGAATAGGTCGGATCGTTTGGGGTGGTCATGGTGATTTTCTCCACGGGTTGCGTCGCCGGATTATCGGCAAAGAAAACGAGATAGCCGCCCTCGCCGTCCGCGCCGATGACATAGGCGGGGCTGTCGAGCGGGACGCGGCAGGGTGGGCCGTAGCGGGCCGCATGGGAGCGTTTAAACGCAACCCATAGCAGCGCCGAAGCATGAAGGCCCGCGAGGATCGCCAACAATTCGGGCGCGAGGTCGAGCAAGCGGCCTTGGCTGCGCTCGTAGGCGATAACGTCGGCGGCGGTCGTTCCCGCCGCATGACGAAAGCCGGTGTCGCCGCGCCAAAGCGTCGCGGGTAAGCGAATTTGCGAGGCAATCGCGGGGAAAAATGCGAGCATTTCCGGGCGTCCGGCGTCGTCTGCGACAATTTGACAATACCACAAATTGACAAAAACACAACCTCAAGGGCTTGTCATTTTGTCGCATGTGTGTATTGTCGCCAATGCGACGAAGCGGCAATTTGAGAGGGAAGGCGCGAACATGGCGACGGAAACCGGCGACGCCGAACGGCAAATAGCCGAACTGAAAAAGCAGCTAGAGGCGGCTCAGGGCCAAGCGTCCTCGCCCGTTACCGGATGGGGCGGGCTGTTCTCGCTGGTCGGCTCGGTCGTCGCCCTCGTGCCGCGCTGGCTGGTCGTGGCGGCGGGCGTGATTTTCATCGCGTGGTTGGGGTTCGATCTTTACGCCAACGTCCGCGTGAAAATGGCGGAAGTGGAGCGGATCGAAGCGCAAAGCCGCGCTGCGGCGACGACGTTCAAAAATCCGCTTTTGGCCGCTCCGCCCGTCGCGCCGGTGGCGACAACCACGCCGGACGATGTGGGGTGTTTCGATCCGACGCGCCATGTGGAAAACGAAACGGCGCTGCAAGCAATGGAGCGCATCAAACGGGAACGCGCAAACCCGAATTGCCCGCCGTCCGGTGAAACGTTCGACCAACGATTGCAGAGAATTGACGCGGAACGAAAAGCCGCCCGCGCCGCCTGTGGCGTCGGGCCGAATGACAATCTCGCTGATCCGGCGACGGCGGCGTGTGTGAAGCAGCATCTAGCGGTTGGGTTAGGCGAAACGCCGTTGCAGCGGTTGGAGAGAATTAAGGCTGAAAAGAAAGCCGCCGAGGCGGGCGCTACGCCGGACGCTTTGACAAAAGAGCAATGCGAAAAGCTCAAAGCGCGAGGGTGGACGGACTTAAGCGGGTGCGAACAATTCGGAGTGACGCCATGAACGACACAAGCGAACTGGAAGCCCTCAAGGCTCGGTTGAAAGAGCTAGAAACGGCGCAAGCGCCCGCGCCCGCTGCCGGATGGGGTGGGCTGTTCTCGCTGGTCGGCTCCGTCGTGGCCCTCGTGCCGCGTTGGCTGGTCGTCGCGGCTGGCGTCGTGTTCGTCGCATGGCTCGGTTTCGACCTTTACGCCAACGTGCAAATGAAGATGGCCGAAGTCGAGCGCGTTCAAGCCGAAAGTCGCGCGGTCGCGGGAAGCGCCGCCGACGTTGAGCTAGGAACCGCCGAAGCAAATCGCCAAGCCACGACTAGCACGATGGGCGGGCCGAAAGCGAGCGCCGCGCCCACGCCGTCGCCCGCGCCGTCGTCTGTTCCGGTCGCGCCGATTTCAGATCAAGGGAATTTCTGGCAACGGGAAGGCGCTTGGTGGCAACGCGGCCTCGCATTGGGCGCGTTGTCCGTGTTCGCCTTCTTCGTGACAGGCGGACGGCGGGTGTGGCTAGGCTTCTTGGGCTGCGGCGTCGTCGGGATCATGGTTGATGTCGGTATCCATGCCGTCAACGGAACGGCGACAGCCGCCGCGTGGGCGGGCCTGTGGATCGTGCCGCATCTGCTGATGGTGGCGGCGCTGCTGTACGTACTAGAGCGGTTCGTTTGGGGAACCGCCAAGCAAAAGGCCGCGCAATGATGTCCGCCGAGACAAAAACCGTCCTGAAACTCTGGATCATGTGGGCCGTGATCCTCGCGGGCGAGGTCGTGATCTTCGCCGACACTTGGCGGCGGGTCGATGGCCGATACGCGAGCGAAGGGCTGATAACCGAAGCCCTGATGTCGGTCATCATGGGCGGCATTCCCGGCGTCGCATTCGCGGGTGTGGTCTATGTCGCGCTCGCGTGGCTCGCCTTCAAGCCCGGCGAAATCGAAGCGTACCGGCTGCGCCGGACGCTTGCCGCCGCCTCCGCTCCGGCGCAAGCGGCCAAGGCCGCGCAAGCCAAGGTCACGAACGCAATCGAGCATGATGATTAGGAGCGCGGGCCGTGTTCACGACGAAAACCGAAACGCCGCCGTCGATCTCCGCTTATGAGGACGTGGCGCAACGCGAGACGCAATGGTGGGCGAATGAGGGCCTATATATGGGCTTCAAGGTCGCTCCGGGCAAAGACGAGACACACCCGTTGCGCGGCGATTGGGTTTGCGAGGGCGTCCGGGGCAACTATCGCGGTGACCGGCATATTGTGACGGTCGGCCCGAATGGCTCCGGCAAGACGCGGCGGCTGCTGTTTCCGAACCTCCATTACCTCACGGATTGGACGATTGTGGCGATTGATCCCAAGGGGGAGCTATTCGCCCATACCGCACCGGAGCGGTCGAAAACCTCGAAAATCATGCTGTTCGACCCGTTCGGCGTGGTCGAGGCGAGCTATCCGCACTTAGCGGCGCGGTTCCCCTGCGCAAGTCACGGCTTCAACCCGGTCGGCGCACTCCTGCCGAAGCTCGCCAACGGTAAGGACAATCCGCGCTTCGTCGATGACGCCAAGGCGCTCGCCGTGGCGCTCATCAAGACGGAAGGCGAGCGCGACAAGTATTGGTCGCAAGCCGCCCAAGCCCTGATTAAGGGCGTCCTCATGGGGCTGCGTTTGGAGTTCGGCGACTTGGCCTCTCTGGCGCTGCTGCGCCAAGTGATCGGTGCGCAACCGGCGACGCTCGCCAAAAAGCTCGGCCTCATGGTGTCCAAGTTCGGCGCGGCCTGTCCGGCGCTCGGCGCGAGCCTTTCCGAGTTCACGGCCTATAGCCCGGAGGATCGCGAGCTAGGCGGCATTCGCCGTCAAGCCAAGGTGCAAACCGATTGGCTGGATTCCGCGCCGATGGTCGCCGACTTGGACAAGGGCGCGTGTGATTTCGCGTCGATCAAGAGCGAGCCGACGACGATTTACCTCGTCCTGCCGCCCGAATATCTCGCCTCGCATGGGACGTGGCTGCGGCTCATGGTGACGGCGATCTTGCGGCCCTTGCTGCGCGAGGTCGTCGGCGAGGCGGGCAAGCGCCCGGCGCCTGTGCTGTTCATGCTCGACGAGTTCGCCCAACTCGGCAAAATGGAGATTATCGAAGATAATTATGCGCTCATGCGCGGCTACGGCGTCAAGCTGTGGACGATCTGGCAGGATTTGAACCAAGCAAAAATCCTGTACGAGGATCGGTGGGAAAGCTTCATTTCCAACGCGGGCATTGTCCAAAGCTTCGCGCCGCAGGACATGACAACCCGCAAATACCTGTCGGAACTGGCCGATGATCGCGCGACTTGGCACAAGCGCGAAGGCGAAAGCGTACAATTCTCGCTGTCCAAGGGCGGCGCGAATTTAAGCTCTGGCGGCTCCAAGAGCGATAGTCACGTGAAAGAGCCGCTAATCTATCCCTATGAGCTAGGCCAGATGCGGCAAGGCTGGTCGGTCGTCTTTACGCAACGCGGCGAAGTCCATCGGCGCTACTTCCCCGATGCGACGCATGAAGCCTTTGGCGGCGTCCGCGACATGATGGCCGAAGCGGCAAAGAACCTCGCGCCGTGATCCTCGCTGCCGTCCGCCTGATTTCGGATTAGCCTAAGCTCGGCTTAGGCGGCGCTCGGCCAAAGCGCGGCCCTTTGCGCCCACTCTGAACGCGGCCCTTGCGGCGTGGTTTCGGCTTGCCGCGCCCGCGCGTCGGATCGTGGCCGATGATCCCGACGCGCTGGCAAAGGGCGAGTCCCGCGATTTGAAAGGATCGAATGAGCCGGGCGATTGCTCCGGGGGAAGGGCTTGTTTTCTTCCCGGTTTCCTCGCCCTTCTTAGGAGCAACCGGGTTATCGCGAACGCCCTCGCTCTGGCGGTCGCTGCCGCTCGTAAACCGGATCGCGGCCCGTTTCGGGTTCGTCGCCCTTCCGCTCGTCGTCGGGCGTCTCGCGCCGGGTCGTCTCCGCGGCAAGCTCGGCCAACTCGGCGGCAAGCTGCTCGCGTGGCGTAAGTGGCCGGGCAGGGGCCTCGGCGGGGTCGCCCGCTAGGGTAGGTGCGGCGGGCGGCTCTTGGCCGTCTGTGGCCTTCTCTGTGAAGGCGTCAAGCTCGTCGTACCGTCCGGCGACGCGCTGCGCCCGGTCGTCGGGCCGCTCGGCGGTCGGCTCCTGCGGCTCCACGGCAAAGCCTTGATCGAAGGCGGACGCGGCGCGGTTTTCTTCGACGCGGCCCATTTGCGCCGCCATACGGTCGAGCCGGTGCATGTCCTTTTGCTCCGCCCATTGGGCTTGCACATAGCCGATATAGTCGGCGAGGTCGTACCGCTCGGCGAGGTCGGGTTTCGCCTCGGCCCACGCCGCATAGCTGCGCCCGGCGCTCTCGCGCTGCTGGTCGGTCAATCCGGCAAGCCCGCCCTCCGCCATCATCCACGCGGAAGGCTTCTCGGCGGCGAACAGGGTCACGCGCTCGCTCTGACGGGTGAGGGCCACATACGCGCCCGCGCTCCGCCACTGGTCGGAATGCAAGACGTAGGTTTGCGCGATTGTGTCGCCTTGGCTCTTGTAAATCGTCCCGGCGTAACCGTGCTTGATGGCGTTAAACTCGCCCGCCTCGGCGTTCTCGCCAACGCGGAAAGAAACCTCACGCAATGCGCCGTCGCGGGTCTTGGCGTCGAACAAAATCGACACGCTCGCGCCGCGCTCGTCCTCGCGAATGGCGGTGATCGTTCCCATTGCGTTGTTGAACAAGCCGCGATCTTTCTGCGCCCGCGTCTTGCCGTTGGCGGTCAGAATGATCTGGTCGCCCGCCGCGAAGCTCTGCGGGCCGTCCTTGGTCTTAATCGTCACGTCCTCGCCAAGCCGTCCTTGCGCCTTCAACGCCGCTCGCGCTCGCGCGTTCAAGTCGTCAACCTCGGCGTTGGTGTAGGCGATCATAAACCGGCGCTTCTCCGGTTCCTTCGCGCCGTCCTCGGCCCATTGGCGAACAAGCGCCGCCCGGCTTTCCTCCGGCGTCTTGTCCCATTTCAGCGAACCGACGCGGTCGAAGATCGTCAAGCCGGTCTTGAAGTCGCCGGAGTGCATGGCGTTAAACGCGGCCTTCTCGTCGGCGCTCTTGACGCGGTAAATCGCCGTCAAGCGCGACGCCTCATGCTCGGCGCAAAGCACGTCGAACAAGCCGCCGCGCTCGATGCTGGCGAACTGCTTGGCGTCGCCAGCGCCGCGAACCGTCGCGCCGCTCTGGTCGGCATGGCGCATAATCCCGGCAAGCTGCGCGGTCGAAAGCTGGCCCATTTCGTCGATAATAACCACGGTGCGGCTATTCCACGGCTGGCCGCGCCCGTGGTCGAGACGCCACAATTCGGCGGCGACGGTCGGGGCGTTATCGAAGCCGTCCGCCTTCATGCCCTGCACAACCTTGTTAGTGTGCGAAAGGCCGATAACCTGATAGCCCTCGGCTTCGTAGCCCTCGCGGATCGCCGAAAGCGCCGTACTCTTGCCGGTTCCCGCCTCGCCCGCGATGAGCGCGAAACGGTCGGGGCCGGTGCAAGCGATAACCGCTAGGCGCTGCTCGTCGTCAAGGTGCGGATTATCGCGCAACACTTGCCGCAATCCGCCCGGCGTCAAGCCACGATGCGCCGTGTCCGTCGCCATGCGCCGCGCGGCCTCTAACACGACATTCTCTTGCGCGATGACTTCGCGCGTCGTGTAGCGGCTAACGCTCATGCTGCCGCGCTCGCGCAATGGGATGATTTCACGCCGCGCAAGCAAGGCGTCGGTGAACGCGGCGCGTTCCCGCGCGTCGGGGAAACCCTTGCTCGCGGCGCGATTGACGGCAAAGCGGGTGAAGGTCGAATTGTTGCGCGTGATCTCGGCGAGGATCGCCAGCGGATCGCGGGCTTTCCGCATTTCCTCGCGCTTCGCCCGCTCGCTGTCGAGGTCGATAATCTCGGCGGAAATCTGCGCGTGTTCCGCCTTCAACTTGGCGCGTTCAGCGTTGCGAGCGGCAACCTCGCGGTTAAGGTCGCCTCGGTCGGTCGCCTCGCCCTTGCGCTCCATCGCCGCCGCGTCAACGCCAAGGTGACTCGTCGCCTCGGCGTCCTTGCCTTGCGCCGCAAGGCTGCGGTGGTCGATGCGTTCGGCGCAACCCGCCGCCTCAAGGTGGCTGTTGGCGAGCGCGGCCCAAACCTCCCGCAACATGGCGACGCCGTTTTCCGCCTCGCCGCCTAACAGGCGTTGACAGGAAATCGGATCAAGCTCAATGGCTTTGGTGCCGAAGCCCGTGCCCTTGACGCGCTTCGCCGTCGCCATAATGTGCATGTGAAAATTGCGCTTGTCGCCGTCGCGGCTCGGCGCATGAAAGGCCACGTCGCAAGCCACGTTGAATTTCTCGGCGACGTATTTCGCGAAGTCGAGGCCAAGCGCCTTGCGCTGCCCGGCGCTCAATTCGTGCGGCAAGCCGATTTCAAGCTCTCGCGCAATCACAGCGTCGCCGCGCCCGTTCGCCTTCTCGGCGGCGTTCCACAATTCCTCGCGGTTCGGCTTCCAATCGCCCGCGCTGCCGGGCATGACAAGTTCGGAATGCAGAACGCCATGACGGCGCGAGTAGTCATGAGTTAGGCCGGTGCGCGAGTCGGCGAGCTTGACGCCGTGACGGTAGGCGGCGGCGGCGACTGCGGAGCGTCCGCCCGTCCTTCCTATCGCTTTTGCTGACAAGTGGTAATCCGCCACGCCGTTAGCCCTTACCGCCGGAGGCCGCGCCGCAATCCCAAAGGGATTGCTCTAAGTGCGCCCTTCACTTCGTTTCGGTAAACCTACACCAATTGCCAGCCAAATGCAAGAACCATTGCAAACTTGTGGTAAGCCGTGCTATACTTGCTGCCTGTCAATCCGCTCAAATCGAAAGGAAATCACATGGCACGTTTAAACGCATCGGATAGAAAGGCCGCGCTTGCGGCCAAGCTCAAGCAACTCGAAGCGCAAATGAGAGACTTGGACGCGCGAGAGAAGGCGGCGGCGCGAAAGGACGATACGCGGCGCAAGGTCATTGCGGGCGCTATCGCGCTCGAACATTTCGAGAAACACGCCGGAGCGGCGTGGGCGCGAGAGTTCGCCGGTTTGCTGGCAAAGCAAGTCCTGCCGCGTGATCGCCACTTGTTCCCGGTTCTCGGCGACGGCGAAGCCAAGCCGAAGCCGGAAAGCGGCGCG
>Ga0326727_10013865_pt1 | contig 17759 bp, 9 predicted proteins | sample MB2enrmetagenome_FD_207643 | JGI IMG/M metagenome (GOLD analysis project Ga0326727, IMG submission 207643) | Lab enriched peat soil microbial communities from McLean, Ithaca, NY, United States - MB29MY | ecosystem: Environmental > Terrestrial > Soil > Wetlands > Peat | place: USA: New York...
CCTGATATTTGGGGTCTTCTGGGTCTTTTGGCATTTGCCGTCGTTCTTCATCAAGGGCTACTACCAGAGCAACGTGGCCCAAACGGGGGTTTTGTATAGCCTCAATTTCGCGTTCAGCCTGATACCCTTTGTAGTTCTGATGAACTGGCTGTACTACAAGACCGGGCGCAATATTTTGGTTGCCATCATCTTTCACGTTACTGCAGGTTGCTTCAACGAAATGTTCGCCACCCACCCAGACAGCAAAATCATTCAAACATCACTCCTCCTGATGCTCACGGCTGTGTTGGTCATCAAGGAGAGACGCTTCTTTTTCGAGCGGGAATACCGAGCAGAGTGAGGCAATGATGAATTGCTTCTTAATTGCCATACAAATGACAATCCAGAAACCGGACGGTTGGAAATTGCCAATCCGATGTCGCCTGGAACTCTGGATGGGCTCGTAAAGGACTTTCCCATTGGACTGCACCTCCCAGGTACTCGATGAGCGCATCGGCGATTCTTTGCCAGCGCACTCAGCGAGGCAACGGCAGCAATCCAGATAGGCGCAGCAGCCAGTCGATTCAATCTGAACGGCGGAGGGATGAAGACGAAATCGTGCCCGGGAAAGTGCTTCGAAACGAGGCCGTTTTGGCATTGCGACGGTTACCAATGAGATTGCGAGCCGGGCAGTCGGCGCTGTATTCTCTCGTGATTGGAAAGCAAGATGGAAACTCCGGCGATTCGACCCTATCGATGGCTTGCACAGCATTACGACGAGCTTTTTTCGTCTTTTCGATTCCCGATCGATGCAGCGCGTGAGCGGCTGCTCGGCCGGATTCTGCCCCACGTTGAAACCGCTTGTGATCTCGCGTGCGGCACGGGAACCACTGCTCTGGCCTTGGCACGCAAAGGCATCCACACGTACGCTGTCGATCTATCTCCGCTGATGTGCCGGCTTGCCCGCCAGAAGGCTGATCGCGCCCGCCTGCCGGTACGCGTGCTTCGGGCCGACATGCGGAGTTTCCGGCTTCCTCGACCGGTGGATCTGCTTACCTGCGAATACGATGCGCTCAATCATGTTCCCCGCAGAGCAGACCTGCGAATGGTCGCAAAGGCGGTGGGGCGAGGGCTGCGCCCAGGCGGCCATTTCTTCTTCGACGTGAACAACTCGCTTGGATTTCAGCGATACTGGTCGGGCACCGTCTGGTTGGAGAAGCCGGGCTTTGTGATCGTGATGCGCAATGGTCATAATCGTCAGTCCGACAGGGCCTGGACTGATGTCGAATGGTTCATCCGGGACGGGAGCCACTGGCAACGGCGTCACGAACGCGTCGAAGAGGTTTGCTGGGATTCCGATGAGATCCGACGTGTTCTCAAGGAAACAGGATTTGACCAGGTGCGAGCCTGGGATGCTGCTCCCTTCTTCAAGGGCAATCCGGTGATCGTTCCCGGTTGCCGCACAATTTATCTGGCGCGCAAGGCAGCGGGCTGAAGGCTGGCGGGTGGCAGTTCCCCGCACCGGAATCTGGGTGCTTCAGGTCCGGATTCCAAGACCTGAGAGCCTGCCGAATCTCGCCAAGAAGATTGCTGAGGACGTCACTTGACGCCAGCAGGCCGAGTTGCTCGTCCAGGCCCGATGCGGATCAGAGTTGGGAGTTCCGGTCGGACGTCGCCGGTACTTCCCCGACGTGATTCAAGTCACGTCACTTCCGGTTGGCGGTGACCGGGGCGCTAGTTGCCGTTGCGCTAACAATCCCTCTGGTACAAATCCCTGGGCAGACCGCATGGGAATCGATAGTCTTGGCAGGAATCGCGGGGTTCAGCCTGCCTACGCCGCCGCGGGATGGGTGCAACGGCTCAGCAGAACGGCTCACTTGGCGGCCATTCAATCCGCCGATCCATGAGCTGACTGCGGCATTGAACAAACTCGCGGTGGGGCGCCGGCTTGCTCCATAAGCACATACAGAACAGTGTCCGTGAATACCTCCGATCGAACTGCACATTTCTATCCAGGGACAAAAACGCCTAAAGAGATCTGTGGGATTTGACCGCCGCGGGATAACCTGATAAATTATTCGCCAGATTTCCAGCTATTGAAGAAGGGGGGGCTCAAATGCATAACACTGCTTACTGCATTCTCGCCGGCACTTGCCGCGGCAAGGGTGCTTTCCGCATACCTGCAATCCTGCTGCTGGCCTGCTGCGCGCTGTTGCTCTTCCGCGGTTCTTTTGTTGCGGCTGCGCAGGATCAGCAGAAAGCCATTTCGCCTGCCAAGGAGATGCCGCCCATGCCGGCAGCGCCTTCCGAGGGCAAGGCGATCGTCTGCATTTACCGGCCAGGGTCAGCCGTCGGCTCTGCCGCCCATGACCATCTTTATGTCAACGGAGTCTATCTGGCCACGTTGCTCAACAGCGAATATGCCTGGACCGAGGTGAAGCCGGGCACGGTCATCGTTGTCGGCATGGCAAAAATGTACTACGGACCCAGCATCATCATGTCCAGCGCCGCGGCGGTCAACCAGACAAGGGGCCAGGTGGAGAGAATTCGATTCGAAGCCGAGCCGGGGAAGATTTATTACATGAAATGGACCTCCGGAATGTTCGCCTCGGGCATCAAGGTAAAGCTGGTGGATACAGGGACCGGCGCCCAGGAGACGATCAAGCTGCATCCTTCCAAGCCTGGAGATACGGGCGAAGACAAGAGCGATAACAAGGATGCGCCGAAATAGGATCGAAGTCAGGCAGCTGGAGATAAGAATCGGCCCCCGTGATGAGCGGGGGCCAGGTTGCTTTGGCGCTGCCCGGCGAGCGGAGGTTCGCGGCCTGCCACGCCACCGCCCAGGTAGTGTTATCAGGCTCTAGGTTACGGCGGAGCCGAGTTTAGAACTGATGTTACTGTAAGTGCTGCTGATGCCGCCCGCCAGACCCTTCAAGCCCGCGACTGCGGCGAACGCAATCAGAGCGACGACCAAGGCATACTCGACCATATCCTGGCCATCCTCGCGGTCCATCAGGATCTGGAACCTGATGTACAGATTCAGAAAAAAGTTGTTCATGTGTGTTCCCTCCGCTGGTGTACTCTCCGAGCTTGCCTTCCGGCTTCCCAAACCGGCGATACTTTGAGCTGGGGTCTGCCTGGCTCGAGTCAACAATCGGTCATGCCGGAAATGAACAATCCCAAATGTCCACCGAGAGCCGGGTGATATAAGCAGATCCCCTATGAACCTCAGCTTCCGAAGAGGTCCATGCTTGGATTATGGAGAGGACGTACCTTGGGGGCCATACTCCGTAAGCTCCAAACTGCAAGGACCGATGTGTGACTGAGTGTGGCGGCACGGTAACCGGCAGTTTGACGGCACGGTAACCAACCCGGAGGTTACCAGGCCCCGGCCGCGCCCTTTCAAAGCGGACACTCTCCCGCATAGGTCCCCGGGAAGGCCGAAATCAGGGTTCTGCCCGGAATGCCTGTCAAACACCCAGGACCGGCAGATTTGTGATTTACCGTCTGCTAGCGCCATCTAGTGTTACAGGGCCGGTATATACTCGCCCCTATCAGGACCACAACCTGCATCCGGGTCCTGCTGTTTTCGAAGACGTCGATGCCGAACCCCTTTTCGCCGACGGTCTTCACGAAAATAACGTTCGGTTGAAATTCCGGACCTTCAAATGCCTGGACGGCACATCCCGGCTTGTAACACGGAGGGAAATCATGAGGGAGTTTCTGAGAAGAGTAGTCTGCCAATCCATCATTGCGATGGCAGTTGCGTCAGCACTGGTAACGTTCGCGCACGCTCAGGGCGGAAATATCCAGAGCATCACGGTCTATACCGTCAAGCCGGACCGCATCGGGGATTTCCTAGCTGAAATCAAGGCATACAACGGACTGTTGGCGAAAGGCGGGTCCACTAACTATGGATCCGTGTGGGTTTCGCTGACCGGTCCCCGTACGTACGCGCTCGTCAGGTACTACAGCAAGTGGGCCGATCTGGATGCCGGTCCCGACCCGAAGATGAAGGATCAGGCCGTAGACCTGGCGAGAATCAACATACGGATCACGGATTGCACGGAAAGCTGGCGCCGGATCATCGGAGAGGTTCAGCCGGATCTCAGCCTGCCTCAAAGCGGGGACATTCCCAAGATGCTTCGGGTCCTGGTCACGGAGGTGCGTCCAGATAAGTACATGGATTATCTCGCGCTGGTGAAGAGCGACGTGCTGCCGGCGGCTCAGAAGGGTGGGCTGAAAACTTGGGTGTTTTCTGAGACTCGCTATGGTGGAGCTAATACTGCAGTATCTTCGGTGGCCGGAATGGACAGCTGGGCCGATCTCGATGGGGGCTTTGGCGTTGAAAAGGGCCTTGGCCACGACGGCTACCAGGCCCTGCTTGCCAAAGTCCGCGCGCTCATCGTCCAAAGCCAGGCCGACGTGTACCGCTTCCAGCCTGACTTAAGCTATCTCCCCCCTGCACCCGCAAAATGAGGACAGAGGAGGCGGGGTGAAACCCGCCTCGTGTCTTTACAGGTAATCGGGTTGATGCGGGTAGCCGACATCTCAATTTCCAGCCACGAAAATGGGTGTCGCGGGTCTTGCCGTTGAGACCTGTGAATGCATCATGTCCGGTTTGGCGCCAATCCGGACAGAACTCTGTCCTCGCCGGGTAACCTCTCTTGGCCTGCAATGCTGGTGATTTCAACGCACACTGCAATGCAATCGTCCCGCCCACTACATCGGGAACTTACATCATCACGGTAACCGGCACTTCCGGCGCCACGACGGCCTCGGGTACGGTGGCACTCAACGTGCATTAAGGGCGGACGATTCAGCTTGCCGCCGCTCTCAGGACGGGAGAGAAATCGACGAGAAACGCCCTTGTACAGGTGGCCGAGTCCAAAATGGTGTGGAATCGCTCCGCCTTTCGGCCACAGATGCAGATCAAATCTCCCAAAAGCGGTCCACCACCGGTACAATTCGAGGATGCAGTCCTCAAAAGGGAGACTTCGGTTGAATCAGCATGGAAAACGCCAACTGGCGCCTATGGAGGACATTAGGAAAATGATGAAGAAATTCAGGAACGTTGGGCAGGCGGCGTGCCTTCTGCTCTTGTTTTCCGGCGCCCAACTGCTCCTGGCGCAGGAGACGATCGTTGCGATCCGGCACGCAGAGAAGCCTCCCGAGGGCTTGGGGCAGCTCTCATGCAAAGGCCTTAATCGCGCATTGGCACTGCCGAGTGTTTTGACTCAGCGGTTCGGCAAGCCTGACGCTATTTACGCGCCCAATCCGTCGCCCAGGATCATCGATGGAATCCATTTATATTTCTACGTGCGCCCGCTTACTACGATCGAGCCAACAGCGATTTCACTTGGGATGCCGGTGGACACTGGGGTTGGCTATAGCCAGATAAAGACGCTAAAAGCCAAACTGACAGCCCATTCGAATAAATCAAAGCTGATTTTTGTGGCGTGGGAGCACAGAGAGCTGAATGAATTCGCGGAGCTCATGTTGAGGAGCTATGGAAAAGACAAGTCCGCCATTCCGAAATGGCCAGATGACGATTACGACCGCATCTACATCTTCAAGATTGCCGAGAATGGCGGCAAAACCAGCTTGACGTTCCAGGTAGACCAGGAAGGTTTGAATAATTCATTAAAAGATACCTGTCCGTAGTGATGAGCGTCTAATGTCGAATATTTTCAGTGCGTGCTGTTTAAGTCTGAATTCATACAATTAGAACTTCCTATCTTGTATGTACAGCATCGAAAGTGGAATCTTCTTCTTAGCTCCTCGCAGTAGATGAATTCTACTACCACGCGCTACCGGGGATGCAATTCCAAACTCTCCTGATTTACTTGCTGGAGGAAGTGTCGTCGTATTCGAGATGAATGGAGGCGCGCATGGGCACAGCCTTCCCATTCACGCTGCCGGGCTTGTATTTGGACTTGAGAAGTGACTGGACTGCGGGCGTTTCGAGTGCCGGTCTTTCACAGTGGGTCACTACCGGATTGGAGGCTTTCCCCGTTGCGCTGATGGTGACCACGATATCGCAGGAGCCGTTCCCCTCGGGCGAATTAAACGCGGCTACCCCATAACCTTCGTCGAAAAACTTGGTCATCGTGGGCGGAGCGGCCAAATATGTGAGCGGGTACACGCCATCCGCGCCGGGATCGGAGGAGGTAACTCCCGGTGGAGTGCTAAAAACATGGCGAATTGGCGCAACTGGATCAGAGGAATCATCCATAACGAAATCGATCTCGACACTTTCGTGATAATCCACTGGGTCGCCATCTTCGGTTGTCGCTGGTTTGAACCGGTATTTCGCCACCGATACCACACTGCTTTCCGCAAAGGAAGGATCGGAGCAACGGACCGGTTTGATCTCCTGTGGCATACCGTTCACATCCATCGTAAATGAAATCAGGCACCGGCCATTGATCTTCTTGGCCCGTGCCTCTTCTGTAAACTCCGCATCTGCATATTCAGGACGAAAAACGTGAATAAGTTGCAGATTGAGCATCTTCGGCGGGATGATCTTCTTCTCTGGCGCTTGAATGCTGGAGTTGTCAATATCCGCGGAATTTTCTGCTTGCCGAGCCTGACCGTGGATTGCCACGAGCCCCAGCATCAGCATGATGATTGCAAAAAGTCGCATAAACCGGAATTTCCTTTTTCGACGCCGATTCCATGAAACCGCAATTTCCATTTTGCTTGCCCAGCCACCAGAGAATATACCCCCGAGTGCCCGGCTCGTCACCTTTTTCGCATTCGTTCGAACGGCAAAGATCCTGTCGTCCCCGCAGGTCCTCTGCCCAGGCCAAAAAGCCATGACTTGCCTGATTTCGAATCCATTTCACGGACACCTCCCCCGTCAACTCCCCTCCGTCGTCCAGATTGGTTTCGCCTGGCCGCCGCGCCTATCCGGCTGGCAGCGGCAAACCCTCCATCAGCCGCAGCATGCTTCTGAACAAGCGCCGCGTGAGGCCGGGTTGCAGGGATTTCTTATGCCATCCTGGTTCTGAATCGGCAGCTTTCGTGTTAATATTCCAGCAATTCTCGTAAATCAGAAGTTCCAGAGCACGGGCCAATGAGCAGCCGAACTGTAGCTGTATTGTCTGCGTTTTTCGCCTTCATCCTCGTCTGTACATCAAGTGCGCAAACCTTCCGCGGAAGCATCCAGGGCACGATTACGGACACGACCGGAGCGGCCATACCCTGGGCCCAGGTAAAGGTGATCAGCCCCGGCACCGGGCTGACCCGAACGGTGACCACCAACGACCTGGGCGGGTATGTAGCCTCGGAACTGCCGCTGGGCACCTACAGCATCACGGTCGAGAAGGCAGGCTTCCGCACCACGACGCTGACCGACATACCCGTCAGTGTAGGTTCGGCGGCGCGCGCCGACGCCAGGCTTGCTGCCGGCATGGTGCAGGAAACGATCGAAGTGAGCGCCGATGTTCCGTTGGTGGAGACGACCAACAACACGACGGGGGGCACGATCGAAGCAGCCGAGGCAGCCGAGCTGCCGGTGAACGGCCGCGACTTTACCAAGCTGCTGGAACTGGTACCGGGCGCCACCAGCGATCCTGTGGGATCGACGGAATCGGCCGGTTCCTACGGACTGTTCAGCCTGAACGGCAACCGCGGCCGGTCAAATAATTATTTGCTGGACGGCACGGACATGAACGACGGCTATCGCAACCTGCCGTCGATCAACCAGGCGGGAGTGTGGGGCTGTCCTTCGACGATTCTTCCGGTGGACGCGCTGGCCGAGATTCCAGTGACCGGGATCCCGGAGGCGGAGTTCGGCCGCAGCTCGGGGGCCACGGTAAACATCGTGACCAAGAGCGGCACCAACGTGATTCACGGCAGCGCGTTTGAATACTTCCGCGACGGGGCGTTGAACGCGCGCAACTACTTCAATACCGCTTCTCAACCCAAGAACTCGTTTACGAACCATCAGTTTGGCGGGCTGTTTGACGGCCCCATCGTGAAGGACAACTCGTTCTTCACGGTGGCCTATGAAGGGCAGAGAGAAAACGGCGGACTGCCCCAGTTGGGCACGGTGCCCGCGCAAAACGATATCAATGCCTACAAATCCGCGGGCGGAAGCATCAACCCGGTGATCAACAGCCTGCTGAAAAGCAATCCGTGGGGGACGCTGCCACAGACCGGCGGCAACGAGACGTTCACGACGCCGTTCCTGAACAACAGCGACAACATCATCGCCAAGGTGGATCAGCATCTGAAGCTGTTCAGCCCGGGCGACCTGTTGACCGGACGCTACTTCTTCAGCCATGGCACGCAGAGCTTTCCGCTGGGCATGCTGTACACGGGCAGCAGTGCGCCGGGATACAACACCTCGACGCCGACGCACGTGAACATCGTTTCGCTCTCCTATACATCGATTCCGAGGTCGAACCTGATCTTCGAGGTTCGCGGGGGCTACAACCGCTTTCTGCAGCAGTTCCTGCCGCAGGACAGCGGTCTTAATCCGAACTCCGCGTTTGGGTTGAATACTCTGCCGCCGAACTACTCGTCACTGGACCTGGGATTGCCGACCATCGACGTTGGCGCTTACAGCCCGATCGGGGCGACAGCGAGCGACTCGCGGGGCCGCATCGACACCAACTATCAGCTGTTCGGAAACGTGTCGCTGGCCAAAGGCCGGCATAACTACAAGGCCGGCTACGAGTGGCGGCGCACGTTCATCAACAGCTTCATCGATTCAGGACATCGTGGCAAGCTGGTGTTCAACAGCCTCGACGATTTTCTGTCGGGGAGCATCGACGGCGGCAGTTCCGCTGAAGGGGCGGGCACGCGCTACTCCTATCAGAACAACAGCGGGACCTACTTCCTGGATTCCTGGCACCTGAGCAGCAGAATCACGCTCAACTATGGCCTGCGGTGGGATTACTTCGGGGTGATCGGCGCGAAGAACAACGCCTTCAGCATCTTCAACGTGAAAACCGGCGGACTGCAAACCGTGGGCGCCACGGGCGGACCGGCGTCGCTCTATCCGAAGGACTGGACCAACCTTGCGCCGCGGCTCAGTCTGGTCGACGATCTGATGGGCAACGGCAAGCTGGTGATCAGAGCCAGCGGCGGTATCTTCTACGACAGCGCTTCGCAGGACTTTTTTGTGGGCAACCAGGCCTACAACACCAACGCCGGGGAAGCCGGGCCGGCGTTCAACGGCATCGGCTTCGCATCGCCGGTGGTCTCGACGATTACATCCGGGACCGCGATTTTCGGCGACTACACACCGAGCAGCATATTCACCGTGGACCAGGGCCTGAGGACGCCAAGGTACGGCTCCTACGATCTCAACATCGAGTCGCAGGTATCCAAAACGATTGCTGTCCAGATTGGATACGTGGGCTCGCAGGGACGCCACCTCTACCACTTCCGCGACATCAACCAGGTGGATAACGTGGCAGGCAGCGCGTACAAGTGCGGAAACGGCCAGACGGTCACGTACGGTGAGCAGTGCTTCCCGACTTACACCTACGGCTCGTTTGTCAATATTCCGCTGTACTACGTGAACCAGATCGAGACCAGCGCGATCTCCAACTACAATTCGCTGCAGGGGACGTTGAAGATACAAAACTGGCACAATCTGACGTCCACGATGAACTACACCTGGGCACACTCGATCGACACGGCCAGCGACGGCCTGGACTTTGTTCCCAACGCCGCGATGCCGGACAACAGCTTCAATCCTCACACCGAACGCGCCAGTTCCAACTTTGACGTGCGGCAGCGCCTGCAATGGTACTGGACCTACAACCTTCCCAAGTCCCACGAGGCGGAGAAGATCCTGAACGGATGGGCGCTGGACGGGATGTTCAACTTTGCAACCGGCCAGCCCTATACGGTGAGTTACCTTTTTGAAGGCGATTACAACGGCAGCGGAGAATACTTTGGACGGCCGGACATCATCGGCAATCCGTACGCGGGCGCAAACGGCACCAACCTGCTGAACATGGCGGCATTTGCCGCGCCATGCACGCTGGACAGCTCAGGAAACTGCAGCAACGGGCATCCCGGCAGCGAGGGCCGCAACGCCTTCAATGCGCCGAAGTATACGAATTTCGACTTCTCGCTGACCAAGACCTCGCGGCTGAGCGAAAAGGTGGCGATGGAACTTCGCAGCGATTTCTTTAACATCTTCAATCACCCGAATTTCTCAAACCCGCTGCTGCCGGGTTTTGGCATCGATGTCTTCGGCAACAGCCACACAGTGGGAAATCGCCTGGTGGCAGGCGCCGACCCGATTGCCAACGGGACGCAGTTTATGACCACCACGGCAACACCGGATGTGGGCAGCGGCAATCCCTACCTGGGCGGAGGCGGTCCGCGCAGCATGCAGTTGGCGGTTCACTTCACTTTCTAGTGCAACGACCGCGTAGATATGTGGTTTCCCAGGTCTCAAAAACGAGACCTGGGGCACCCATGTTCATGGGCACGATTAGAAAATCACCAGGTCACAGTACTAGACGCGCAGTTTCAGGCGGTTTCAGTCCTTCGCCGAAACTGTTCCCCAAGCCTCCCGGTTGCCTGCGGGAGGCTCGGGGTAGGGCCAGCTCTTCAGGAAGCGCGGGGCATTGTTTCCGCATTACGGCATTTTGCAAATATCGGTTTTCGAACGGCGATTTTCGTTAGAGGCGCCGGTACGATTTTCGCAAGGGACTTCATGCGAGATTTCATGTATCGTTAAATATCGATGCTCCTGGAGCCTAAAACACGGGTAGGGCCGTACGAGATCATCGCCCTGCTGGGCATGGGCGGGATGGGCGAGGTCTATAAGGCCCGCGACACGCGTCTGGACCGCATCGTTGCCATCAAGATATGTACAGGCGGATTCAGCGAACGGTTCGAACGCGAAGCGCGCGCCATCTCCAGCCTGAATCACCAGCACATTTGCGCACTCTACGATATCGGCCGCGAGGGCTCAGTGGAGTTCCTGGTGATGGAGTATCTGGAGGGGGAAAGCCTGGAGGCGCGGCTGCGCAGGGGACCTCTGCTGATCGAAGAAGCCCTGCGCATCGCCATTCAGATCGCCGGCGCCCTGGATGCCGCGCACCGCAAGGGAATCGTTCACCGGGATCTGAAGCCAGGCAACGTGATGCTGACGCGCAGCGGGGCCAAGCTGCTGGACTTCGGCCTGGCCAAAATCAACGCGGCAGTGGAGGTTTCGGGAACGGACACCACCCAGCTCGCAAACAACCCTCCGATTACAGCCCAGGGAACGATTCTCGGCACCTTTCAATACATGTCGCCGGAGCAACTGGAAGGCAAAGAGAGCGATGCGCGCTCCGACATCTTCTCCTTCGGCGCAATGCTCTTCGAGATGATCACCGGGCGCAAGGGCTTTGAGGGTTCCAGCGGGGCCAGCCTGATTGCGGCGGTAATGTCCGTGAGCCCGCCGCCGGTCTCGGCGATACAGCCGATGGCCTCGCCGGCGCTGGACCGCCTGGTGGGAAGATGCCTTGCCAAATCCCCGGACGACCGCTGGCAGAGCGCCAGCGACCTGCGCAGCGAGCTGGAATGGATAGCAGGAGCCGGCTCAATGGCCGGCGTTCCGGCGCCGCTCGCGGCCCGGCGCGTGAATCGCGAACGCCTGGCGTGGATCGGGGCCGGCCTGGCCGCGGCGCTGCTGCTGGCATTGTCGGTCTGGGCCGGGGTCCATCTGCGCAATGAGCCGGCACCGGCCGCGACAGTGCGCTTTCAGATTCCCGCACCGGATAAGCTGAAATTCTTTTACTACCAGATTCCCGCGGTATCACCGGACGGAAAAAGCATCGCATTTACCGCGGCAGCCAGCACGCATGACAATGACAGACTTTTCGTTCGTCCCCTGAATTCGCCGGCTGCGACGGAGATCCCGATTGCAGGTTCCAACCCTTTGTTCCCTTTCTGGTCACCGGACGGGCGTCAGATCGCATTTCGCTCCGGAGGCACGCTCGAGAAAGTGGATCTTTCCGGGGGACCGCCGGTCACCATCTGCAACTGCAGTGTCGTAGGCGGGACGTGGAATCGCGACGGCGTGATTCTGGCCAGAAGCGGACCTGGAGCGCTGATCCGGGTCTCAGCGGCGGGGGGCGATCCCAAGCCAGTTCGGCCACTGGCGGAAGGCGAGAACGAGCAAGCATGGCCCCAGTTTCTCCCCGACGGAAAGCACTACCTGTATCTGTCCCTGGGTGTTCGGCCCGATGAGCAGGGCATCTACGCCGCTTCGCTTGACTCGACGGATCGCAAGTTCATCGTAGCCACCGATACCAACGCCGCGTATGTCGAATCGGGCCAACTGCTGTTCACCAGAGGGGACGTGCTGATGGCCCAGCCGTTCGATCTCCGCAGTCTGGCATTGACCGGTGAGCCGCGTCCTGTCGCAGACCACATCGAGCTGTCGAGCAGCGCCCAAAGTGGTGGGCTAAACGCGCTTGGGAGCGCCAGCTTCTCTGCCTCTCCCAACGGCGTCCTGGTCTGGCGCCGCAGCCTCCAGTCTCCCGGATCTCAACTGGAGTGGTTCGATCGTAAAGGCAAGAAACTCAGCACCGTCGGCGAGCCGGCAAACTACTCGATGCCGAATCTCTCGCCCGACGACAGCAAACTGGCCATCGCCATCCGCGATCCGCAGACCAAGACGCGCGACATCTGGATCTTCGATCTCAAGCGCGGCTCCAAGACGCGGCTGACCTTCGATCCCGGCGACGATTTTGACCCCGTCTGGTCGCCCGATGGAACCCGCATAGCCTTCACCTCCGACCGTGCCGGGCAGAGAGATATCTATGTGAAACCGGCGGACGGTTCAGGCCAGGAGGCGTTGCTGCTACAGGAAAAAGGGACGGGCAGGAACGTCGAGGACTGGTCAGCGGACGGCAAGTATCTGCTGTACAACTATGCGGTGCCTCATTCCGCCCATCTCTATGTGCTGCCGATGGCCGGCGACCGCAAACCCGTGCCGTTTGTGGACATAGACTTCTACACAAGCGAGGGCCAGTTCTCTCCCGATGGCCGCTGGGTCGCCTACCGCTCGACGGAAGCGGGAAGCCAGGAAGTCTACGTGCAGGGGTTCAACCTGAACCCGTCGCAGCCACGCGGCAAATGGCAGATCTCCACGGCGGGAGGAGAATTGCCAAGATGGCGTGGCGATGGCAAGGAGCTCTACTACCACCTGGGCGACGGCTATTTCGCGGTGGATGTGAAGACCGACGGCAAATCCTTCCAGGCGGGCATTCCCAAATCGCTGTTCGAGGTTCCAACGGTTCGTTCCAGCTCCACCGGCGGCAGCCCGTTTATGGTCACCAGGGACGGCCAGCGATTTCTGGTTTTGGCGCAGATTGAGCAGGCGGGTAGCGAGCCCCTTGAAGTGCTGGTCAATTGGCGATAGCGGAAGATGGCATCGATCGAGAAGGCAAATCCGGCATGGGCGGAGGCGGTCCGCGCAGCATGCAGTTGGCGGTTCACTTCACTTGGATAACGACAGCAAGTTAGCCCCCACTCAAGCGGGGATAGCAAGTTAGCGGAATTGTGCGATGGGTGAGGCCTCAGCCACCATTCACTTCTGTGGCGACGAGGCGCCACAAGTCTTGCTGGTTCGATCTGTGAAGCAAGCTCATGACTCAGGACACTAATTCCAATTGCCCATCAAGACAAAGGGCGCCCAGTAGTAGGGATGCGCGTAGCCCTCGGGTACGTCCTCAGCGGGTGCGCCGGTTTCGAGTCCCCTGCCCTCTGAGCCCGACTTGGGCTTAGCCTTGCCCAGCAGCAGGTCCAACTGGGCCTGGCGCAGCGCTTCAACCTTTGCCACCTTGCCTGCTCCACTGACCCAGCGTTGGTAGAAATCGGCCATCAGCTCGCCGGTGCTGCTGTCATTCACCTCCCATAACGAGGAGATGACCGCCTTGGCCCCTTTCAGTTGCGCCGTGGTTCCCAGGCCATCCACTTCACGGCCGTTACCGGCATCGCCGCCCATGCCGGTCTCGCAGGCCGAGAGGGTAAGCAGTTCGGTGTTATCGAGAGCCAGTTTCTGGTTGTCGCGGAAGTCGGCCACGGTCAGGTGAAATCCGGCGCCTGCTTCCTCCTCGCCGGAGAGCAACAGATAGGACTGGCTGTCGTCGCCGGGCTTGAAGACGAAATGGCTGGCTATATGGACCACGCCGTGGGGGCTTTCCAACTGGTTCTCCATCGCCTTTTTGGTGAATTGACCGTCGAGCAAAATGGTTCCCGGCAACACGCCGTGCGCGCCTTCCACCTTGGCGTCGCTGACGATGTCGTCCAGCTCGCCGACTACCGAGGGCAGCGGAGGCAGGCCGCCCTCGTACTTTCGCGAGATTCCCATGGCCACTGTGCTCAGGCTGCTTACATCCGGCTTGTCGGAGAGATGAGGAATGCTGGCGGGAGTGATTGTGACGGTGCTGTAGTTCTCGACCAGATATTGCCTGCCATCGTAGAGAGCGGCCATGGGGAGGTAGCGCAGCGCGCCATCGAGCGACCACACCAATGTCTGCGCCTGGGCCTGATCGAGATCCGCTTTCACCGGGCCGATGAGGATCTTGTACAACTGCTGCGCCAGCGGTTTTGGGTCACCGGAGGGGTGGCGAAGCACCTGGCCAAAGGCCGCGACCGCCTGGTTGAGATCCTTTTCCGGAATTGCATACTCCCGCTCCACCATGGCTGCCCCGGTAATGACGATGACTTTGTAGCCTTCGCTGGTGACCATGGTGTAGAGAGCCACGGTATGCGGCATTTTTGCAATCGTCTGCTTGAACAAACTCACATTTCCCTTTACGTCGGCCACTTGCTTGTTGGCATCGCCGTTGTTGCCGAAGAGCACATAGAGACGGGCGTAGTATTCGTTGAGGCCTTTGCTGGCGTTACTGAGCTGGTCAGACAACTGCTGGTAGCGCGTCTCCTGATCGGGAGTACGCGCGGCATTTTTCTTCAACTGCGCCCACTCCTCGCCCAGCGACACGAGCTGCGCGGTGGACTTCTGATAGTCCTGTTGCGCCTGCTGCTCGGCGGGAGTCAGCGCCAGGGGACTGAGCGTGTTGGTGGGGTCGCCGCGCACGTAATCCGAGTACTCCTGCTGCTTCATGAAGTCCAGCACCTGTTGCGCCTCGGGAAGGCGGCCCTGGCCGATCAGCAGGTCAGCCAGTTCGAGATAATAGTTTCTCCTTGAATCAAGAAAGCGCGACTGCATTCCCTTTTCCAGTCCCTGCATATTGCCGCGCACCTGCTGCAGGTAGTTCACGGCCTGCTTGCCGAAGAAGATGGCCAGGGCCGGCTGCGCAGACTGCTGAAGACGCATGAGGTCAAGATTGATGTTGGCCTCAAGAAAAGGGTCGCTTACAGCGGTAGCCAAAGGAAGCGCTCGGTCGTAGTGGTCCAGTGCTTTCTGGCTCTCTCTCAGGCGGGAGTAAACAATGCCGATGTTGGCCAGCGTGTTCGCCTCGTCGAGACGGTCGCCAAGCTGCTCAAGAACCGGCAATGCCTGGTTGAAGTAATCCAGCGCCTTTGCATTGTCGCCGAGTTCGGCGTAGGTGCTGCCGATGTTGCCCAGCGTGTTTGCCTCCTGGGCGCGTTCGCCGGTCTGGCGGAGGAACGGTAGCGCCTGGTTGTAGTAATCCAGCGCCTTGCTCATGTCGCCCAGATTTTCGTAGTCCATGCCGAAGTCATTCAGCACGCTGGCCTGGCCGCTGAGGTCGCCCAACTGGCGAAAGATCTCGAGTGCCTGAGAGTCGTAGTCCAGCGCCCTCTGCCACTCGCCCAGATCGCAGTAGTCAATGCCCATGTTGCCCAGCGCGGTGGCCTGGCCCTTGCGATCGCCCAACTGGCGATAGATCGCGAGCGCCTGATTTCCGTAGTCCAGCGCCTTCTGCTCCTGGCGCAGTCTGTTGTAAGCCACGCTGCTGTTGCTCAACACATCCGCTTCGTTCTTGCGATCGCCCAACTGGCGAAAGATCTCGAGCGCCTGAGATTCGTATTCCAGCACCTTCGCGTTTTCGCCCAAATGGGAGCTGGCGACGGAGAGACTGTGCAGCGTCGTGGCCAGGTTCTGGCGATCGCCCGCCTGGCGAAAGAAAGGCAACGCCTGGTTGTAGTAGTCCTCGGCCGCGGCGTAGTTGCCCAGGTCCTTGCGGAGATTCCCGATGTTGTAGAGCACCCGGGCCTGGCCGTCGAGATCGCCTTTCCGGCGATAGGCCGTCGACGCCTGGGAGTAGAAATCGAGCGCCTTCTGCTTGTCGCCAAGATCGTTATAACAATTGCCGATTGCGCCCAGCACCATGGCTTCGCCATCGAGGTCGCCCGCTTGACGAAGAACCGGCAGGGCCTGGTTCAAGGAATCCATGGCCTTCTGCTTGTCGCCGATTGCGTCGTACGCAAGGCCAATCTGCTTGAGCGCGTTAGCTTCGCCCTGGCGGTCGCCGGTTTCGCGATAGATGGGCAGAACCTGGTTGAATGTCTCAAGCGCTTTCCGCGGGTTGTTGAGAGCGACGTAAACGACGCCGATGGCGCTCAGAACCTCGGCCTGACCAGCCCGGTCGCCGATCTGGCGATAGATCGCCAGGGCCTGGCTGTCATAGTCCAGCGCCTTTTCATATTGTCCAAGTGCGGCGTCGGCAAGGCCTATGTCGCTGAGTGCAACTGCCTCGCCAACGGGATAACCCGCCTGGCGAAAGATCGGCAGAGCCTGGTTGAAGCATTCCAGCGCTTTCTCTTTGTGACCCAGATTGCCGTAGAGGAAGCCGGTGAGGTTCAGCGTCAGGCCTTCTTCAATGCGATCCCCGGCCTGTCGATCGACTGTCAAAGCCTGGGCCAAATATTCCAGCGCGTGCTGCATCTGGCCGAGGCCGGCGTAGTCAGCGCCAGTGCGGCGCAGGGCGATTGCTTCCAAATCGGCGTCCTGAACCTTGCGGGCGAGAAGGAGGGCGCGGTTGTGGAAGTCAAGGGCTTTCTGAGACTGGCCCCCGTTGTCATTCACCCAGCCAATGCCGATCAGCGCCGCGGCCTGGCCTCGCTCGTCTCCGGACGAGGCCGCCAGATCCAGTGCCTGGTTATAGCTGTCCAGAGCCTTCTGGTTTTCGTTTTGGATGCGGTAGCAGTTGCCGATACCGTTGAGCGCGGCGGCTTGCTGCTGGGCGTCGTTTGCAGAGCGGGCCTGCGCCAGCGCCTGGTTGTAGGAATCAATTGCGCCGCGGTAGTCCGCCTTGAGGAGATAGGAGGCACCGGCCTGGTTGAGCGCTTTGGCATCGGCCGGCGCTCCGGTTCCCTGCCCGGACAGGACAGATGGAAGCGCTAGACGCGCCGCCAAGACCAGCAAAAGCAGAGCGTTACAGCGTCCAGATGGGAAGCCAACATTCATGATCTGGGTGACCTCAAAATGCGGGGACCTCGGGGAGGAGGTGCGATGTCAACGAGCTTACAACAGGCCAACCAATTGAAGCTATGCGAATTGTTGCATCAGTCGCCTAGGCCGCTTCGAGGGCAAGTTATTGCGGGGTTGTGTCCAGGGACTGGAGGGCACGGCTCCTTCCGCGATGCGGAGCTTTTTCAGCGGCCCGGTTTCAGGATGGGCGAGGCGGGCTGCGGCTGCCTGCTAACCTGAAATCAACGGCATGCCACTTTTCTCGCGCAGTTCGTCGTTCTCAGTGGTCACGGCTCTAGCTACGCAGAGGCCGGTTCACGAGGCCTTCGCGTGGCTGCACGGAAATCCGAAAAAGATCATGGACTGGCAGGCGGAGCTGGTGAGGATTCCCGCGCCCCCGTTTGGCGAACAGGCG
>Ga0326727_10013866_pt1 | contig 17758 bp, 13 predicted proteins | sample MB2enrmetagenome_FD_207643 | JGI IMG/M metagenome (GOLD analysis project Ga0326727, IMG submission 207643) | Lab enriched peat soil microbial communities from McLean, Ithaca, NY, United States - MB29MY | ecosystem: Environmental > Terrestrial > Soil > Wetlands > Peat | place: USA: New York...
TCGATTCCATGGCCAAGCTTCATGAACTCTTCCTGTATATCCAAGAAGAGCAACGTGTGGAGATCACTTCTCAAGTTTGCCATAACCGTGTCGTAGGGCACGTCAGACACCTTTCGGTAAGGAAACGCAATAGTTGCCGACTTGCCAAAACGATAGTTTTGAAGCCCAGTTAATCCGCATACCGCCGTTGCAATCGACGTGCCGTGAATAATTTGGGTGCTTATCCCTCTGTCATGCGCCCGTATCCGTAAATCGACATGCGTTGTAGAGATCATCGCATCGCCCGCCGTTAAGAACGCGACATTCTTGCACTCGGCATCTCGCAAAATCGTCTCGTCAGGAACCTGCTCAACATCATTTCTGTCCAGCGGACGGATTTCCCGCTTATAGAATTCTTCCAATTTCTCAATTGTGGTTCCTAGAAGCTTTGAACTGTAGAACTCCGCATATATCACATCAGCATTTTCGATCGCTTTTAGTCCTTTCACCGTTACGTCTTCTTCGTCGTACAAGCCTAAGCCAACGAATGTCAGCACCGCATCACCTCATTTCGCGAGCAGAATTCGGCAAATAGCTTAGCCTCTAAAGAAATAGCTTTTTCTCTCGGCAAATTGGAATCCTTAATTCGTTTTTGACTCTCGTGCCTCAGACTTTAGAGACCAGAAAGAAGATAAGCGTCGCGTGTTCTTATAGCGTGCGGATGCCTGTGTCGACGAAAAAAAAATTGTGCGTTAGTGTACCAAAGCGAGAAGGCGAGCGGGTCAGGAAAGAGCTCAAGGAACTTGACCTCTTTGATGAGAGCTACGGGATAGAAGAACGACGCGGTCGACTTTATATCCCTTTCAAAGGAGAAGCTGATGAGCTTCGTTATGATGTTGAACCCTGTGCTTTGAAACCCCGGCTGCGACCGCTTCGCAAGAGGCTTGGAATCCGGTACGATGTCATTGGAGACATCGCCATAATTGACTGGTTCGACGGCATTCTAGCCGCCGCGACAGAGCTTCTGGAGACACGAAGAGACATCAAAGTTGTGCTGGCAGCTGTTAGTGGCGTCGGTGGTCAATATCGGCTCAAAGACCTTGTCTTCGTCGCTGGGGAAAGACGGACGGAAACGGTGCACAAAGAATATGGCTCCAGACTGCGAGTGGATGTTGCGAGTGTGTATTTCAGCCCACGGCTAGCAACAGAAAGACATCGGATAGCCGAGTTAGCGCAGTCACGGGAAACCGTGGTGGACATGTTCGCCGGCGTCGGGCCTTTTACGATACTGCTAGCTAAGAAAGTCAAAAAAGGAATTGCCTTTGAGAAGAATCCCAAGGCCTTTCGCTGCTTGAAGAAGAACATCGAACTGAACAGGTTGCACAACGTCGAGGCGTGCCCCGGCGACGCAAAAGACCTAGCCCCTAAATTTATAGGCGCAGCAGACCGCGTCATTATGAATTTACCGCATTCCGCCTTTAATTTCCTGTACGACGCAGTAACGATGCTTGGTGCGAGTGGCGGCTTTGTCCATTATTACGACGTCAAGCCCGAAAACGAGTTTCCTCGTACGATTGAAAGAATTAAAGAAGCTGTCGGAAGATTTGATAGAACGGTCGAAGGAGCTTGCCTCAAGAAAGTAAGGTCCTACGCTCCCCACCAGTACCATGTCGTACTCGATATAAAAATTTCTCCGCGCTGAAGCTGCTGTTTTTCTTTGGCGCGTAACAGCTTAAAACTCGGCCCTACATTGTTGGTGGAAGCAGTGGGGTGTGCCTTTTGTGTTTAGCGCGATGCACTTGATCGGAGATTTCTCGAACCTGTTGTGGTTCCACGTCCAGCAGCTTGGCGGTTTCCTTGACGGTTTTCTCCTTGTCAATCAGTTCTAACAAGATCCGATCAAGGAGTTCGTACGAGAGACCGAGTTCTTCCTCATCAGTTTGTCCTAACCAAAGTCCGGCAGAAGGGGCTTTCGAGATTATTCTATCAGGAATCCCCACGTATCGTGCCAGCTGAAACACTTGAGTTTTATATAGGTTGCCTATGGGCAAAGCGTCAACGCCGCCGTCTCCGTACTTCGTGAAGTAGCCCATGAGCAGCTCTGTCTTATTGCCTGTTCCTAAGACTAGTCGCAAGTCTGCGTTCGACGTGACGTAATTTAACGTCATTCTAATCCGGGGCTTCAAATTTGCTTCGGCGATCGAAACTTGACTATTCTTGCACACAGGCAGTATAAGGCGCGCCGCTTCTTTAAAGCAGTCGATCAGGTCGTTGATTTCGATTATCGTGAACGGCAGCCCATACACTTCTGCGATAGAGGTTGCGTCGAGAACATCTTGCGCCGAGGTGACTGCTGTTTCGGGGAGTATTAACGCCTTAGTGTTCACAACGTCATGCGCCAACGCGGCTACAACAGAGGAGTCCACGCCCCCACTCAATGCAACGACCGCTCCTGTAGCTGCGGCAGATCGTACGCTGCCTTGTATAAAGTTTTTAAGCTGCCGAGTTATTTCAGCAAGCGCCGGTTCGTTTAGTGAAAAGGGGTACATGCGCAAACGATGCTTTGAGCGGGTTTCAGTCGTTAGCGCCAAAGACATCCTTGACGGTACTAAAAACCTTAGCCTTGCGACTAGCTCGCTTTATGGTCTCACCATTTAGAGATGCTAGTTCTCGAAAGAGCGCCTTTTCTCTTTCGGTCAGATTCTTCGGAATTTCAACGATCAATGTCGTGTACTGGTCGCCGCGGCCACGCCTGTGAACGCTGGGGGCTCCCTTGTCTCTTAGGCGGATAGTTGTGCTGCCCTGCGTTCCTTCGGGAATATCCACTTTTAACGTTCCGTATACCGAAGGCACTTCAATTTGCCCGCCCAATGCCGCAGCTGACACGCTGATTGATAGATCGCTATGGATGTCGTCGCCCTCACGTTTGAAGATCGGATGTGGTAACACGCGCACGACGACAAGCAAATCGCCTGAAGGCCCGCCCCGGGCGCCTGCCGAACCCTCCCCAGGTTTTCGGATATGCAAGCCCGTATATGCTCCTGGAGGGACCTTGATCGGCACTATCTTAGTTGTTCGTAGCCTTCCGGCGCTCCTACAGCTCTTGCACGCAGTCTCAAAAACCTTTCCCTCACCTTGGCATTGAGGGCACGTTTCTATCCTGATAAGCTGGGCCCCGAAGATGTTCTGAGCCCGTTGTATCTCACCGCTGCCACCGCAGGACGGACACGTTTTTATGTCGGTGCCGGGTTCAGCGCCTGTTCCCGCACAATGTTCACAGCGCTCATAACGTGGGACTTCAACACTAACTTCCGTTCCAAAAATTGACTCCTCAAATGACACCTGAACGTCAACTGCGATATCGGAACCTCTTTGCGGACCTGACGGGCGCGCCCTCGTTTGGGTTCGGAATGGACTCTCCCCGAACCCGCCTCCGAAAAATGTTTCGAAAATATCGGAAAAGCTACCAAACCCGCCGAAATCGCTGAAGCCAGCACCGGACGCACCTTGCTGGAAACCAGACTGTCCCAATCTGTCATAGGTTGCCCGCTTGCTTGGATTGCTGAGGATTTCATAAGCTTCAGTGATCTCTTTGAACTTCTCCTCTGCCTCGTCTTTGTCAGGGCTGACATCTGGATGGTATTTTAGGGCAAGTTTACGATAAGCCTTTTTTATTTCAGCTTCGGTGGCAGTCTTACCGACTCCTAGCACTCCGTAGTAATCACGTTTCACGGGCATGCTAGCGCACTACTTCTCGTTCTCGTCGACGACCTCGTAGTCCGACTCTCCGGCCGGGGCTTTCTCCTGAGCCTTTTCCGCGGTTTTAGCATAGAGCTCAGTCGAGATCTCATAGATTGTGGTCGTTAGCTGTTCTGTTGCCTGCTTGATGGCATCAATATCTGCCCCTTTCAGCGCATCGCGCACTTTTTCAATTTCGGCCGTGACTTTACTCTTACGCGACTCGTCGATCTTTTCCCCCATCTCTCTCAGCGTTTTCTCCGCCGTGTAGACCATAGAATCCGCGCCGTTTCTTATCTCGGCTTCTTCCTTTCTCTTTCGATCCTCGTCAGCGTGAGTTTCTGCGTCTTTCACCAACCGATTGATCTCTTCTTTGCTCAGACCACTGGTCGACGTGATGGTGATCTTCTGCTCATTGCCTGTTCCAAGATCCTTTGCCGAAACGTGCACAATGCCATTGGCGTCTATATCGAAAGTAACTTCGATTTGCGGGACACCTCGCGGTGCTGGAAGGATTCCCACCAACTGAAATCGTCCGAGCGTCTTATTGCCAGCGACCATTTCACGTTCGCCCTGAAGCACATGAATCTCAACGGAGGTTTGGTTATCAGCTGCAGTTGAAAACACTTGAGATTTTTTTGTCGGAATTGTTGTATTTTTTTCAATTAGTTTGGTGAATACCGCGCCGAGGGTTTCAATTCCCAGCGACAGGGGAGTGACGTCGAGTAGCAGAACGTCTTTTACCTCGCCGACAAGCACGCCCGCTTGTATCGCAGCCCCGATCGCGACGCACTCATCCGGGTTGATAGTGCGATCGGGGTCTTTGCCTAAGTACTTCTTTATGGCGTTTTGAACGGCGGGAATGCGCGTAGATCCGCCGACGAGTAGCACCCGATCCACATCATTGGGATTAAGTCCAGCATCTTTCATGGCTTGCCTAGTCGGACCCATCGTCTTTTCGATCAAATCCTCGCTCAGCTTGTCAAATTGCGCCCGCGTTAGAGTGATGTCCAAGTGTTTTGGGCCATTTTGATCGGCCGTGATAAACGGCAAGTTTACCACGGAACTGGTGAGCGTTGACAGCTCTATCTTTGCCTTCTCTGCGGCTTCCTTGAGTCTCTGCAAGGCCATCTTGTCGTTTCTTAGATCGATGCCTTGTTCCTTTTTAAACTGGTCAGCCAGATAATCGATGATCCTTTGGTCGAAGTCGTCGCCGCCGAGCAGGTTATTTCCGCTGGTGGCTTTTACTTCGAATATGCCATCGCCTATGTCGAGTATTGATACGTCAAATGTTCCGCCGCCAAGGTCGAAAACCAAAATCGTTTGCTCCTCTCCCTTATCCAAGCCGTATGCGAGGGAAGCCGCCGTCGGCTCATTAATGATTCGTAGAACTTCGAGGCCTGCGATGGTCCCCGCGTCTTTGGTAGCCTGCCGTTGGCTATCAGTGAAGTACGCTGGAACCGTAACGACTGCTTGGTTCACTTTCTCGCCAAGATAGTTCTCAGCATCTTGCCTTAGTTTCTGTATGATCATTGCTGAGATTTCTTGCGGCGTGTACGTCTTGCCTTCGATGGTGACCTTGTAGTCGGAGCCCATCTTCCTCTTTATGGACGAAATGGTATGATCAGGATTAGTGATCGCTTGCCGTTTTGCAATCTCGCCCACGACGCGTTCGTTCTTTATGAATGCCACGACAGAAGGCGTCGTTCGATTTCCTTCTGCGTTTGGAATTACTACTGGCTCCCCTCCTTCCATGACTGCGACGACGGAATTAGTCGTCCCTAAATCTATGCCTATTGCTTTGCTCATTGGTCCACCCTATTTGTGCCTTTGTTGACCTTCACTTTAGAGGGCCTAATCACTTTGTCATAGAGCTTGTAACCCTTTTGAATCTCCTCTGCTATCACGCTATCTGGGAGTGCAGTGTCACTTACACTCATGATCGCTTCGTGTACGTATGGGTTAAACAACTCTCCAACCGATTCTATCCTGGTGACTCCGTTCCTACTCAAAATATCACATAGCTGCCTGTGTATCAACTCGATTCCTTCGTAGACACCTTGGACTCCCTCAGCCCTCAGTGCCTCAGCAGCTCGCTCGAGATTATCAGAGATATCAAGTAACTCCCTGATCAGTTCAGTGGACGCATACTTAGCGAGATCCTTGCTTTGGATTTTAGTGCGCCGCTTAAAGTTCTCGAAGTCAGCTTGAAGCCTTTGCAAGCGCGAAAGGTATTCCTCGTTCTCCTCTCTCACGTTGTCAAGCTCTTCCAAAAGAGCTGCTTCCTCAGGGGGAATTTCGACTTCGACAAGCTCCTGATCGTCATCTTGTTGAATCAGCAATACCTCCTCTAAGAAAAGACTATTTTTTGTATGTTTGCACTTCTATATAAAAGCTTCTGTGGCAATTAAATCAAAAAACATCGAGTTTATGAGCTTCTTTAAAATCGATCGTAACGTCAAGCGTTCGCACTTTCTTGGCCTGGACTTTCCACGCATTGCGACGTGTGACGAAGGGCAAGCGCCTTTTGCTGTTGAAAGCTTCGTACGCATTTCATGCTAGTAAGCTGTGCCTGCAGCGTACCTCAAACGATGTTGCTGTAGTTATCGACGTTCTTTCTTATCGTTGTGGCAGATTCCACGGTGCAATGCACACCAATGATTTTTCCAGCTTCAACGAGAATGCCGTGCCCGAAACGACAATTCTCGCCGATTATCGCACCTAAATTCATTACGTGATGCAGTTCTCCGTCAAGAAATGGCATAGCAAGCTTCGTTTGCTCCGTGATGAAATGGGAACCGATCATTGTATTTTTTCCAATGATAGAATTTGCGACGAGAGAGTGAGAGCCCAGTCGCACGTCATTCATAACCAAAGAATTTCGCACCTCGGTAAACGAGTCGATGGTAACGCCATTTCCGATGCTCGTCGACGGGAGTATAGTCACGTTAGGCCCAATCTCAGCGTCTCTACCTATGACGACCGGCCCGAGCACATAAGACCCAGAACGTATTATCGAGTTTTCGCCGACAATGACGCTTCCCCTCACTTTAGCATCGTCTTCGACTTGGCCGTTTTCGCGGGCAGAAGCCTCTTTAATAGAAGCAAGCACTGCCGCGTTTGCGTTAAGCAAATCCCACGGGTAACTAGCATCGATCCACATGGAGGTAGTGTGGACGCCTTTGACGTCATACTGCTTCTCGATCATCCTTTGGATAGTATCCGTTATCTCGTATTCACCCCTCGGAGATATCTTTGTGTAAGGTATCTCATTGAAGGCAGCAGGAGCAAAAACGTAGATGCCCGTATTGATATAATGGCTAATATCCGTACCGGGCTTTTCGACTATTTGAGTGACCCGGTTGCCTTCAGTCGTGACGACTCCATAGCCCTTAACGTTTTCTTTCACGGTCAGAAGGAGCGTCACGTCGCCGGATGCATTGCTCATAACTTCTTCTATGGCTTGCGGGCTGGTGAGATTGTCGCCATTTAGAACTAGGAAGTTTTCCTCGATTGAGTCTTCGGCCAGCTTTATAGCGTGAGCAGTTCCGAGCTGCTGTGGCTGCTCGACGTAGTTTATTTTAACGCCGAATTTTTTGCCACCCTCAAAGTAGTTCATTACTTTTTCTTTTTTGTAGCCGACCACCAAACTGATATCAGTGACGCCGCAACCTGCAAGAGAATCGATCACATATTCAAGAATGGGCCTGTTAGCCACCGGTACCATTGCTTTCGGTTGTGTCAGTGTGAATGGCCTTAATCGCGTTCCTTCGCCTGCAGCTAAGACAATGGCTTTCACCGTATCACTTCGCACATCTATACGGAAAATAACTATATAGGCTTACTTATCATGCTGATTGGAACGTAGCGTTGGATTTTGCTGATTTGAACGTAGCGTTGGATTTCACGTTCCAAAGCTTGTTGCGGTCATGCTTTTAGGTGATTCATGAAAGGAGATCAATGCAAGAACCTGCAGGAACTCACGCGAGTTGTTGCAAGCAACGCTATTTACCCCGACCACGCGATGCGAAGCAAGCGCAAAGCGTTTGCTGAACACGTCAGCGCGTTTCATAACGATTCTCGAATCCCGCTTCAAGCAGATTATGAAGGAATTGTTTTGATGTCTGCCCATCAGCCTAACTTCTTGCCCTACAGTGGGGTCGTGCGCAAGGTGGTGCTCGTCCACGCGGTGGCCGAGCAGTTGCGACAGAGACTTGACTGTCCTGTAGTTGAGCTCTTTTGTTTTGCCGACCAGGACTTCGCTGATGAGCGGTGGTTCCGAGAAGCGCAGCTGCCAAGCGTCAGAAACAGAAACGGCACGCTGACCCTCCACTTGTCGGTTGCTCCGGCGTACTACAACAAGCTTATGCGCGTTGTTCCGAAGCCAGACAGCGACGAAGTCGCAAAGCTAAAAAGCGACATCGAACGCTGGGCGAGCGAGTCGTTCGATTCGGTTGTGAAATACGCGAAACGTTTGAGGCTGCCGGTTCCGGACGTCGACCTCGACACGCGCGTCGTGTCTGATGTTATCGATAGGGCGTATGAGAGAAGCACGAACGCGGCCGATTTTAACGCGTTCTTTTTCGCGTACCTCATTGAAGAGTGTGGGTATACAACCGCATTCGCGCGGTTTTCACAATGCCAACAGGTGTTCAGTGAAGAGATCGCTTTTCTGTTGGAAAACTACGACCAGTACGCTAAATTGATGGCCGAGTCGCATAAGAACCTAACTACGAAGCCGCCCATGCCTGTTTGGTATCATTGCCCGTGCGGCGGAAAAGCTGACGTGGAGATGACGCACGTACCCGATCATATGCTCGTGGCGAAGTGTCGCGCGTGCACCACGACTATGAAGTTTCCGGGGGATCTACGCTCCGCCCTAGGACAGATGTTACCCAACGTGTCGCTGCGAGCGGAGGCGATGCTCATCGCCTTTAGCGGCATAGGCCTTTCGTTCTACGTCGGCGGCCACGGGGGAGCCGAATATCTGAGCAGAGCTGAGAAGATCGCTGGAGAGTTTGGGATGCGATTCCCGGTCGTCTCGATATGGAGACCGAAAGATATATACGGAGGCGTTGGACAGCTGGACGCAATTCTCGAACTACTGAAGGTGCGATCTCAATACAAGCTGGCGAAGGATGAGAAGTGCGACGTGGAGATCGTCCAAGGCGAGTTGGACGATATCCTCGCGGACATCGACGGCGTTATCTGCGCGCTTGACAACTTGAAAAATGCAGTCGCAGATAGGAAACTTGATGACTTTAGAGAGAAGATAGTTACGATTGTTAGTATGCAAAATGAGTTGAAAACACGATTTGAACGAAATCAGATCGCAAGAGATCGCTCGATCGTGGGCAATACGTCGAAAACGCTCAACGTGATTCCCTCCGTCATCGATTATACAACTAACATAGGGATACGATCGACCTGTGCCCAATGGTCGCACGCGCTTAAAGGAAATATAAGTTTTAACGCAGACGTGCCTTTGCGCACCAATACTTCGATGGACGCATTGTTCAACACTATAAAACAATTATGCACTGGTGATTTATTTGGGTAAAGTAATTCTAGCGATCGGAGCTCATCCAGATGATTGTGAGCTAGGTTGCTACGCGACGCTAGCTTATCACAAACACGAAGGCGACGACGTACACCTTCTTGTACTTTCCAAAGGCGAAGCAGGTGGGCCAAGTGACAAAAGAATCAGTGAGTGTAAGAAAGCTGCAGAGATACTCGGCGCGGACAGTATCACCATTGAGAATCTCAAAGATCGCATGATTACAACTGACTTTCAGACAATCGAGCTTATTCAGGCAAAGGTAAATGCATTACAGCCCGATAGAATATATACGCACAGTCCACACGACAACCACCAAGATCATCGAAATACCGCCCTTGCGACCATGACGCTGTACAGGCACGTGAATGATATTTTTCTCTATGAGTCTCCGAGCGTGTCACTCGAATTTACTCCGCGAGTTTTTGTCAACATTACGCGTTTCTTCAACATCAAGCTCGAAGCTTTAAAGCTCCACGAAACGCAGAACGATAAGTACTACGTGCGAACAGAAGCGATAGCTGGTCTCGCACAGTATCGCGCTTTTCAGGCCGGCATGCTAGCGATTCATAATCATAGTAAAGCTGAAGCGTTCGATCTGGCAAAGCTGACCTTGTGATCGATTGCTTTGACGAAGACAGCTCGTGGTTAGGCGCCGCCTTTTGACCTGATAATGTCTCATCTGTCTTTGACTGCTAAGCGCGCTGGTCTCAAGCCCACATTATCAGGAGCAAGATTGTTGTGAACTCGAGGGCAGCAAATAACGAATATGCAATGATTCTGCTCGTGGCATTTACCAGCATTGGAGAATAGCCTAAAAAAAGCGCGATTGCAGATTATAGGCGATTGCAGATTATAGGCGATTGCAGGTTATAGTGACGCTCATTCCGATCGACATCGTTAATCGCTGGCACCTTCGCACAAGTACTTTATTTCTTCTGTTTGGCGATGCGAATATGATTCGAGGCACGGGACAACCTGAGACTCATTGACTATTTTGACCAAGGTGAAACCCGAATTTTCAGCCCGTACCGCGAAAGAACTGCCCGAGCTTTGTAAGGCCCTCAGCTATGTGGATCTGTGGCTCATAGTTGATGATTCGTTTTGCGTTCCTGATATCCGCCAGTGATCTCCTGCCGTCGCTGATGCGCGGGGCGCCGTGCGCGATGCTCGAATGAGAGAGAGCCATTTCCTTGATTATCGTGGCTAGTTCATTTATGGACGTCTCGCGCCCGCTTCCTATGTTCACAACTGCATTTGGTGCGTCGCTATTTGCTGCCAGCAGATTCGCATTCGCCACATCTGTTACATAAACGAAGTCCCTGGTCTGATTGCCGTCGCCGTGTATTTCCAGAGGTGCGTCTCTTGTTGCATTATAGAAGAATTTGCTAATCACGCCAGAGTACGCGTTTTCCGGACGTTGATAAGGACCATAAACGTTGAAGTATCGCAAAGACAGCGTGCTGAGACCATACAAATGATGATAAGCAGCCATGTATAGTTCGCCGCAATACTTGCTCACAGCGTAGGGAGATAAAGGGCGTGTCGGCTGCGCCTCATCTGTGGGAAAAGAGTCAGCATTTCCATAGACGGCAGCGCTAGATGAATAAACGAGCTTAGACACGTCATTTCTTCGAGCAGCCTCACAGACTGATAAAGTACCCTTAACGTTGTTATCCATATCGACGAATGGCTCTCTGGTGCTTGCGACTACGTCGACGCGAGCGGCGGTGTGGAAAACTACGTCAACATCATCAAATGCCTCGTTCGTCGCGTCTGTATCTCTGACATCCGTCTTGATTAGGTGCACGTTTGGCAATCGAACTACCCGCGCTGCGTTGCTTAGATTGTCAAGTATGCGCACTTCCGAATATTCGGTCGAGATTAGCTCGGCAATCTGGTTTCCTATAAACCCGTAGCCACCTGTAACTAACGCAATCATATCACAAGCGAAAAAGTATCAGGTTTCATTCCGTACAGCTAATACTTAAAAGCATCGTATATGGATATCAACGTTAAGTAATCAGCCGGCTCATAAAATGGCACAGCAACGGCGTCAAACGAACGACCCTACCTAAGCGTCCGCCATTTGAAGGGATATTCCGTGCGAAGCTTCTTGTTCTTGCAAGGCGGATATTCCGCGTTTGGACAAGCGTTTAAGCAGTCAGACCCGCAAACTGGAATGAATCGCCCCGCTCGATCTCGCATAGCCAACTCTCCAAGAGTGCGGCATCGTGTGACGTCACCAGCTATGAGATTAAGCGGTTCTTGGCAAAGAGAGAGACCCGTGTTGTAATGATCGCAAAGCGACGCGAGATATGTGTAGAGCGTCAGTCGGTCCCTCGGGTTTAGCGTGTACTTTTTTCCATTAAAGACATAACGGCTTCGAACTAGCGCAGCTGACTCCGCATAGCCCCCTTCCTCGATCCTAGCGAGTAATTTCCGAAACGCCCGGGAATTGAAACTGCCAGTTGATGTGGTAATGTGGCAAATGTCCATCGAACTCAACGTCTGAAACAGTTCGTCCAACTCACCGTAATCATCAGTCAATCCAGAGATTATCGGATCAACTCTCACTGAGACGTTGACGCCAGCACTCACAAGCCTTTCGATTGCTCTCAGCCTGCGAAAGACGTCTGGCGCATTGCTGATCGCGCTGAGCTTGTTACGGTTGAGACTCTCACACGTGAAAGAAACGCGCAATCTTTCATAATCTGCCCAGCTAGTTTCAAGGACTTTCAAAACGAGGTCCGATTTAGTGACGATAGTAAAAAAAACGCCATGGTTCGCGGCGATACGCATTGCGCCGAGGGAAGTTTTCCACACGAGATCAAACGGTTGAAATGGATCGGTCACGGCGCAAAAATAAAGAGGCGGACACGTGCGAATCGTTCTTAATTCACTATCAAGCAGCTCGGGCGTATTTTCGTACACCTCAATGAAATGTCCGTTCGCAGACCAAGGGTAGCTCTTCGCATAGCAATATGCGCAATCAAAAACGCAGTGCCCGCTCTTCGTGATATTGACGATACCTGCGTGTGGACATCGCCTGCTCTCGACACTGTAGGGAAAATCATGAATAACTCTACTTCTTCTTTCTACGGGAATAGCTTTGAACATAGCACTAAGTTGTGGTGCAATATATCAACCTAATAATAATAATAATAACCTGCCGCCTATTACCTCGCTTTTGCTCGGCGAGTTTGAGCGAAGATCGCAAGCTTAAAGAGCTGGGTAAAATATAGATTGTGTAACGTGCGGCTGTCGGTTCAGCAAGCAGGAACGTATCTAAATCAACAAACAATCGTCAAATGAACTGGCTAGAAAAAATCGCTTACAGATTGAACGTCGTTTTATTCAGGATAAGCACAGGGAAAGCCCGTGTCCGCCTAGCACGAAGATTAGGAGTACGCGTAGGCAGCAACTGTGAACTCTACTACTGCAATTTAAGCACCGAACCGTACTTGATTTCGATCGGAAATAACTGCAAGGTTACATACGGCGTTACCTTTATGACTCACGACGGAGCCAAATGGGTGCTCGAGCAGAACGCGGACTTCGAAGGCAGCAAGTTCGGTCCCATAATTATTCGGGATAACTCTTTCATCGGCGTCAACGCAATTATAATGCCGGGCGTTGTAATCGGTCCGAGTAGCGTGGTAGGAGCGGGATCTGTGGTCACAAAAGACGTGCCGCCGAACAGTGTCTATGCGGGCAATCCGGCACGGTTCATCTGCACTTACGAGGAGTACTTGGAGAAGTGCCGCTTGAAAAACACCGGAAACATTCCTCGAAAGGAGCTGAAAACCGTTTTGACCAACATGTTTGAGCACGAACTAGATCAGCACATCGAACTTCCCGACGAGCAGGTCCTCGAAACCCAGAAGCCCCCGCAGTAGTGAATATCGGCTCACAGCGGACGATCCTCGGTGCTTACCGACAAGAGACCCTACCACGGCACCCAGAGAGTGTCGTCTGAATGCTCGGGTCAATCTGTCATCGCCTTGCGCAGGTTCTTAACGTTTTCTTTCGTTCGGGCTCCAGCCTGTTATATCCTGGCCATTCGAAGCTCGACACCCTCACTCGGACCTCATCTCCTAACGTCCTTCTCCAAGCTACGATCAAGTCCTCGCTGAAATCAAGCTTTGATCAAGGTTATAAGGCGAATTACCGTGTCTTGGCAGTGAATTGACTTTGTGAGTGCCTACTCTCTCTGAGAAAACGAAACAGTGCGAGAACTAGCCCAGCAAGCGAGGCAGAGTATGTCAAAAGTTAGTAGCTGTCGAGCGCCAAAAGCTCTTTGCATAGCGCCTTTTCTTTCAATGCACAGGCTTCGTTCGAGTATTTCTCAAGTGCGACTGACCTGCACATTTGTGGAAACGCTTCGTTTGCCAGCGCCTCTGAAATTTTTCTTGCGATGTCATCAGGATCGTCAGAGGCGAGATACCCTGTCACCCCGTCATCTATAGTATCTCTAATTCCGAACACGTTCGTTCCAACCGCCGGCGTCCCGCAAGACATGGCCTCTATCAGAACCCTCGGCTGCCCTTCCATTGAACTGGTCAGTACGATCAAGTCTGCCATATTCATGAATTTCGGTACGTCGGAGTATTGCACTGCGCCGGTGAAAATCACCTTGTCCGCAATGCCAAGGGATTTTGTCATGTCTTTGAGCTCATCTTCCAGAGCTCCAGAACCGACTATAAAGAGCTTGAAGTGCTCAGGAAGCTGGGCAGCTGCCTGGAGAAGGAGGTCAAGCCGTTTGACTGGATGCAGTCTTCCAATATACATGAGTATCTTTTCGTCTCGGACGCGGTAAGTCTTTTTGAGCTCAGTGACATCAATCCCGGGTTTGAAAATGTCCTCATCGAACGTCAATGGTATGATAACTACTCTCTTAGCGCCTCTTTCGCAAAGCTCTGTTTCAAGAGACTGGTTTCGCGTGACTAAAACATCGGCGTTTTTTATGACATAGTTCTCGATAAGTCTTGCAACTGTTCCAAGGATTTTGCCTTTGTTCACGTGCGTAACTTGATACGACCAGTTATATTCATAAAAAACGAGTGAAGGCTTCTTTTTTGCCTTTGCTGCGACTATAGCCCCGGGACACGCAGCAGAAAACCCCCTGACTAGCGCATTTCCTTTCAATCGCTTGGCGATTCTGAATGTGCTTAAGACAGCATATGAAAAGTGCCAAAGACCAAATTTCTCGAACACCGCCGACGGCACGTGTTCTATTGCTGGGGCCAAATCAAATTTGGTTGTGTCTCCTGTAAACAGGAATAGATCGCACAGATCCTCGTATCTCAGCAAGAAATCTTTGAGCAGACGAATCATGCTGCCGTCTGTTTTCACGCTGTCAATCAGTCGAACGTCGAAAGAAGTCACAAACAGGATTCTGCACCTTTCTTGAGGCATCCGATTGACCATAGCAGAGTAAACGTTAATAATCTTTTAGATGCGCCAACAAAAGTGTATTTAGCAAGAGCGGCTGAATAGTTGACCCACAACGGCCAACTCGTCGCGCGACTTGCGTCGGTTTTTCAAAAAGCTTGCAACTTGTTGCTGTTGTACTTCATCCGAAGCTCGTGTGAGGGCTGTCAGTTTTGAGGGCCGGACCTGCGCTGGCGAAACTCATATCGCTGGCAGAAGACTTTTTGTTGAATGGTGCCTGACGTACGGGTTTGCTGAACTTATCTCGCCATTCTGGCCATAGCTATGATCTTAAGCGCCGTGATGACCCTCGGATTGGGAAGGCGTTGTGAAGATCGTTGCCGAACGAAACTCGCGTATTGCCGACCTGCCGATCAATGCTCTTGATATTGCTTTTTTCTCTCGACTGCAGTCCCTCTGCCAGAAATCGTCGTCGGATCCTCTAGCAAGTTATTCAGCCAGCTTGGCGCAGTACGAGAGATTTTCGGCTAAATAGCGTTTTTGCTCTCTTGACTGGGATTTGCGGCCCAGGGCAGGGGGTACCTAGCTTACTTCCGGGTTCTGATATGTTTAGCCCGGTTTTTGTTATCTTACATGAGCGTAGTCTCTTGCGCATTTTTAAGATTCAAGAGATTCGGCCATTGTTGCTTGTGCTCGCGGCTTGTTCAGGCTTTGCGTCTATAACGGAATCTGGGACAAAATGGTCACTACGTGCGAGGGCGCAAAAATTGTTGGATCAGGAGTAGTTTTCGCAACAGTTGCATTCCTTTCGGCCGCGATAACGCTTACCCCCATCCTAGGCAGAATGCCCGCAATTGCTACCGGAATGGTCGGATGAGGTCACCGACGGTGCCGTGCTTCTAAGCTGGTTCAAGGTTAGCGAGACTGGAAAACGGCGACCAAAAACTATAAGTGACTAGGACATGCGATTCTATAAATGAGATTTATTATTACACGTTTTGAGGTAGTCCACGTCTAATGCGAGAGCGATACGAGCAGAATCAAGGGTATTCTAGACTGGGGTCACCTCAGCCGCCATCGACGCAGCACAGTCACAAGGGTGAGCGAACGCGTTCGAGAGAGCTGGGCAAGAAAGTGTCGGTGGGCATCTTGCTGACGACCCTCGCGCTGCTGCTTATCACCGTTGGTTACGCTGGATACTGGAGCGGCGGCACCGGTCTGATTGATCACGACACCGCGACGAACATCGCTTTAGCAAAAACCGTTCAACAAACCAATGCGTTAAGCCCAAATGATCCAAACGCCGCCCCTGGTGACGTCTGGTATAACATTAACCCACCTGGCCTCCCAATCGTATTTAGCGCAGTCGCTATACTCGGTGGAGTGAATATTAGCATGAATTCCGAACTGCTCGTTCTGCTGCAGGGGTTTTCCGCGTTCATTTTGGTAGCCTTCGTTCTCACCACTTTTGTTGTAGTAAAGAAAATCACAGACGACACGCGAATAGCCGCCTTGGCATCGTTTTTTTCGGCAACGTTCAGCCCAAACCCGGCAATTTTGGGGCCGCAATACATCGTTGCGTCAAGCTTCGGGCTGATACTGATGATGCTTGCGACATATTACCTCTACGCTGCAATCAAGAACGATGCAGGTAAGTCTATCCTGAGATCAAAATATACAGTTCTGGGCGCTCTCACCGTGACAACGCTTATTTTTACGCACAGGCTTTCTACCACGACGTTTTATTACATTTTCACCGTCTTCATCATACTCTATGTGCTGATTAATCTTGGCACTCGGATGCATTTGAAGCAGATAAGTGCAATGGTCCTGCTACCAGTCATAATTAGCGCCCCCTGGTGGCTGTACATGTATAGCCAGTACCAAACCCTACCATGGAGCATTCCAGAGATCTTGACTCTGTCGGCAGGCATGTTGGGGCTCGCAGCAGTCGGCGTGCTTTTTAGCGGGAGCACAGATCAAAGGTCACCGTACAAACGCCGTGACAGACTGTTTGCCGTGATTGGCCACACGACAAAAAATGCCCTTAATTTGATCATAATTTTGGTTTTAGTCGCGATGGCTGGAGTAATTGCGGTTTCCCTTGTGTTTTCGGCTCAGACGGCGTTCTCGCTAGCTTTCATGGTTTCAAGTCTTGGTCTCATCCCAATTCTGAGTATTCTGGTTTACAAAACAACCCTATGGGACCGAGCTGAGACAAACCTGCGAAACATGCTCGTTTCAAGCTGGCTCCTCGTGGCATTGGTACCCGCGCTAATCGGTGTTTTGGGAGTAGCGGCGCCGCACATGCCTTATCTTATTCAGCGCGTCATACCGGGCGTTCTCCGAAATCAAGGCGGGGTGCAGTCGATACTCTATCTCGTGCTCCCGCTGTCAATACTCGCTGCAATCCTTGTTTTTCGGCTCGCATATGAACCGCAGCCGCGCGTCCAAGGCTTACGACGGAGGCGAGACAATCGGGCAATGCGCTCGATGCTTATCATCGCTTTTGTGGTTATCTCTGTGTTATCGCCGGTATTTCATATTGCCGCGGCCAGCGCCCTTGCCGTAAACGCACAGGAACCAAAACTCACCGCTGACGAAATGAGCGCACTGCAATGGCTCAATCAACACACAACGTCCAATGACACAGTATTGTCAGATCCGACTTTCTTGCAATACATAAGCACGTTCACCAGTGCCCGAGCTGCAATATCAACCGATTCCGAAAACTCTTATGTTGTCACCCATCAGTTATCGCAGCTCACAGACCTCTCCAATTTCATGAACGGCTCCACAGATTCCGCCACCAAGCTACTCATAGCAAAAAAAATGGGTATAGATTACTTCGTTTATGATCCGATCAAAGCAAATTACTCAAGCAGCGTCTGGGGATTTCCACTGGCGAACTTCGTTCCAGATCCCACGATTATGACAGAAGTATTCCAGAATAATGGTGTAGTGATTTACCAAATGAACCAAAACGCGCTCGCCCAAACGCCTACACAATACGCGTCGATCAGCAACGTCGAAGTGAACGGCGACTCAGTAGTTGTTTATGTAACGAATTACGCCAGCGATCCGATGAGC
>Ga0326727_10013868_pt1 | contig 17757 bp, 17 predicted proteins | sample MB2enrmetagenome_FD_207643 | JGI IMG/M metagenome (GOLD analysis project Ga0326727, IMG submission 207643) | Lab enriched peat soil microbial communities from McLean, Ithaca, NY, United States - MB29MY | ecosystem: Environmental > Terrestrial > Soil > Wetlands > Peat | place: USA: New York...
ACTCTTCACCTGACGGCAAACGCGCAGCCTGGGAGAATAGCTCCCTATGAGCCCGGTTCGGAAAGCGGAGAGAATCTAAGGTGTCGATGCGGCACCATAACAACGTTGTCGCGGATTTCGAACCGTTGGTGAAATTCCTCCCCCCAGCGCCGTTGCGTCCCCGTTGCGTTCAACGGCGCCCTGGGTCGACTTTTGGCGGACGGCATCGGGTCCACAGATTACACAGATTGCACAGATTCAGCAGGGGGAGAAAAACCCTATTCTGGTATTGCTGACTCTACTGTAAGCCGGTATTGCACCCGACTTTCCGATGGTCTTCCATTTGCCGAATCGGTGAAATCTGCGAAATCTGTGGACCGTGAAGTAGCCGTTGCGTCCCCGTTGCGTTCCACGGCGCCCCGCGCCCCTGCCACAAACATGGATAGTCAGGATATTCAGGATGGTTTTGCGGGGGCCTTATATCCTGTCCATCCCTGTGAATAAAGCGGCTAGGCACGGCGACCACTACATTACATTCCCCTCCGCAAAGACATCCCTTCCCCTCTCCGCCCACGTGCGCCATAATGCTCTCGATAAGGCAATTACGATTCGTCCTCGTCAGGGTTCGCGATGAAAGCCACACTCGAAGTTATCAACGGGATGCAGACGGACGGAATCATCGGCAGATACGCCATCGGCGGCGCGGTGGGAGCGATCTTTTATCTCGAGCCCTTGGCGACCCTGGATATCGATATATTTGTATCACTGAAGAACCCCCAAGGAAGCCCGCTGATCACGCTCGGGCCGATTTACGACTACCTGACTTCGCGCGGATACAAAACCGAGAAGGAGTACCTGCTCATCGAAGGATGGCTGGTGCAGTTTCTCCCCCCCAGCGACGCTCTGGACGAGGAAGCGCTCCAGCACGCGGTGGATACCGAAGTGGAAGGCGTCCGCACCTGGGTGATCAGCGCCGAGCATCTTGTGGCCATAGCGCTGCGAACCGGCCGTGCTAAGGATCTCGCCCGCATCCTGCAATTCATTGAAGCCGGAGTTCTGGATTCGGGTAAACTCGATCTCATCCTCCAGCGGCATGGACTGCTGGAGAAATGGGAGCAATTTGGAGTTAAATTCCTCCGGGGAACTAATCCATCGGGGCGAGATAATTCATGAGCGATTGGATGCGCAAAGTCTTGGAAAGCAAGCGGGCCACTCGCCAGCGGCTCCGGCAGCTTTCCTTTTCCGAAAAGGTCAAACTTCTGGAAAAGCTTCGCGACCGCAGCCTGGCGATCGCACGGAACCCACTGCGCAAAGGCCGGCGAATCCAGGGTTGATCCTGTTGGGCGCGGACGCTCACTCTCCGTACTTGAACGACTTGTCGGGATAGGGCGGCGCCTTGGGAACGGGCCGCGGGTCCTTGCGAATCAACTCCTCGAGGTATTTCAGGGCGGCGTCAAGTTGCGCGTCACTGCCCTGGAACGTGGCGTGGGGAGGGTTGTCCACCACGATGTCCGGGTCCACGCCGTGGCCTTCGATCAGCCACTTGCCTTCGGGCCCGTACACACCGGACTCGGCGGCGGTGGCGATGCCGCTGTCGGCAAGAAAATTGCTTGAGGAAAGCCAGATCTCACCTCCCCACGTGCGCACGCCAATCACCTTGCCCAGTCCCAGGCGGCGAAAACCTTCGGCAAAGGCCTCACCATCGGAAGCGGTCTTTCGATCGCAGAGCACCACCATGTGCCCGCGAAACGCGTACGGCATGTTGGAGTAAGGATTGCCGACGCGCGGCTGCCACCAGAACCACACCTGGCGCAGCAACTTGGCGAGCAGCCAGGAATCGATGTTGCCGCCGGTGTTGTGGCGCACATCGATGATGAGCCCTTGACGATCGAAAACGGGGTAAAAGTCGCGCGCCCATTCCTCGATGTCGCTGGAGCCCATCGACCGCAGGTGAACGTAACCGATGTGCCCCTGGGAGGCGGACTCCACTTTCAGCCGTCGCGAGTACTCCCACTCCTTGTAGCGGAGGTTGCGCTCCTCCATCTCCGGGACCGGCGTGGCGATGACCTCGCGAATCTGTCCGGAGGTGGACTTGACGCGCAGCAGCACCTGGCGTCCCGCCTTGCCCCGCAGCAGCGCGCGCTCATCCGCAACGCCGAGCAAGTCGTCGCCATCGATACTGAGAATCACCTCGCCCTCATGCACGGTCGAGTCGGGCCGGGCGAGCGGCGGCGCCTCATTGGGCAGATCGGGATCGTGAAGGTAAATGTGCTCCACCACGAATCCGCCGGCGTGCTCATCGCGGCGCAGAACCGCGCCCAGCGAAGCCAGTCCCACCTGGTCGGCGGGCTCGCGGGCATCGCCGCCGCGGACGAAAATGTGAAGCGCCGAAAGCTCGCTCACCATCTGCGCAATCACATCGTTCAGTTCGTCGCGGTCCGCCACCCGGTCCACCAGCGGCAGATAACGATCGCGCATCTGCTTCCAGTCGACGCCCTGCATGTTGCGGTCGTAGAAATAGTCGCGCTCCAGCCGCCAGGCGTCGAGAAACAGCTCGTGGAATTCAACGCGCGGATTGGTATCAAACGTCCATCGCGAGAGGTCGATCTTCGCCTTGGAGAGCGTTTTGGGATCGCCCAGCGCGCCGGCTTTGGCGGTGGAATCGAAAATGTAGAAGTCCTCGCCTTTCGTCACCAGCATCTTTTTCCGGTCCAGCGACATCTCGTAATCCCGCACGCCGACGATTACGGTTTCGGGAGGGTCGCCCTTGTTGGCAATATCGACGCACGCAAGATTTCGACCGGCCCGCGCGCCCTCACTGCGGTCAAGCCAGCACAGCCGCTTCTCCGCCGCCTGGAGATCGGAATAATTGCCGGGAGGCACCGGGACCTCATCCAGCCGGGAGGCGAGATCCTTGAAGTCGATGTTTACGGTCACGGTGGCGGGCTTCTTCGCCTCGGCCGCGGGATTGGACTTCGTTTCGCCGGGCTTATCCGGCTTGGCCGCCGCCGCTTTGTCGGATTTCGGTTCCTCCGGCTTGGGCTCCGGCTTGGCAGGTTGCTCCGGATGCAGTTCGTCCACAGGCGCAAAGGGCGAGCGCACGCCGGGAGTAAGCGCCAGCTCGTAGACCTTCATGGAGCGGTCAAAGTGGGGGTCCGGTTGGCGCGTCCCCCAGGGCGACATCACCACCGTCCGCAACATGCGGTCGGAAAGGAAATAGAGCCACTTGCCGTCCGCGCTCCAGGCCGGGCTGCCGCTGTTGTAGCGGTCGGAAGTGAGCGCCTGAATGGCGCCCGTGTTCACGTTCAGCACTTTGATCTGATCGAAAGCGTTGGTGGCCGTTTCCACGTACGCCAGCCACTGGCTGTCGGGCGACCAGGTGAGATCCTCGAAGCCGCCCATCATCGACTGCGCGATGCGTTTCTGCTGCTTCGTCTTCGTATCGAACAGCCACAACTGCTGGTCCTTGTCGTGATGCGCCAGCCAGCGGCCGTCGGGCGAGGGCACGCCGTCCCAACGCAGCACCTTGGCGTCGTGCGTCCACTGCTCGGGCGCACCAATGCCGTTGGCCGGATATTTCCAAAACTCCGTCTCCCCGCTTTCGGTGGAAAGCGCGATGATGCTCTTGCCATCGGGCATGTAGCGAGCTTCGCGGTAGCGGATTCCGGAGTTGCCCGCCACCTTGACGATCCTTCCGCTCCTGGCGGGCAGCGTGAACACTTCACCGCGCGCGGTGAATACCGCTCCACTGCCATCGGGCGCGATGTGAACTCCCGTGAGGTATTCGAGCGGCCGCTTCACCCAGTGATCGCGCAACTGATCGAAGTCGGAAACCAGCGTGATGTTAATGACGGCGTCATGACCGGACTTCAGATCGAGGAGCCACAGGTCGGCGCCACACTGATAGGCGATGCGGCCGCTGGAGAGCGACGCCCACTGAATATCGAAGCCGCGATGATGCGTGTGCTGCTTCAGGCCGTGACCATTTCGATCCATGGAATAAACGTTCATCACGCCGTCGCGGTCGGAAAGGAAGTAGACGCGGCCGTCCCAGAACATCGGGTCGTGCGAGGTGCCGGGCCAGTCGGCCGTCAAAGGCACCGCCTCCGCACCGGCGTCGTAACGCCAGATGCTCTCCGCCGTGCCGCCTTTGTACCGCTTGGTGTGGCTTGACTGCGGCTCGTAACGCGTGAAGAACAGCGTGGCGCCGTCCGGCGTGTAGCTGGCCTCCGCTCCCTGCGCCAGAGGCACGAGCTCGCGGCGGCCGGAGCTGTCAATGGCCACCAGTTGGGGGTCAGGCAACGTGGAGTAGCGGCGGGTGCGGACCAGCACGCGTCCGTCCGGCGTCCAGCCGGCCACCGCCGCGTCGCCGTTCCAGGTGACGCGCTGGGGCAAGCCGCCATCCACCGGCATGGTGTAGACATCCTTCGGCCCTTCGTATTCGGCGCTGAAGGCAACGGTTTGGCCGTCCGGGGAAATGGCCGCCCCACCCTCGTGGCCGGGATTGGAGGTGAGCCGCCGCGCCGCGCCACCCTTCACGCTGACCGTCCAGAGGTCGCCCTCCGCCGTGAAGATGATCGTGTCACCGTGAATCGCCGGGTCGCGGTAATACCCAGGACGCGTATTCACAGTATCCGCAACATTCAGGCGAGCAACAAGCACGATGCCGAAGATGGCCGTGAGGACCATCGCCATCGCCCGGGCGCTACGCGGCGTAATGCCCATCCATCGATTAGTTTTCATAGGGTTGCCCTGATTTCCATTTTCATTTTTAAATAGAGGGGAAAGGTACACCTGAGCATCTCGGAATGCAAGGTCCAGACAGCCGAGTGCCGGACAGCCGACCCGCCGACCCAGTCGGGACAAGTTCCGGCTGAAAGCATATAATCATCCGAGGAGGCAATGATGAATACGCGCCAACTGGGGAATTCCGGGCTGGAAGTATCGCCCCTCGCTTTCGGGGGAAATGTTTTTGGGTGGACGGTGGATGAGCCCACCTCGTTCCTTCTGCTCGATGCTTTTGTGACGGCGGGATTCAATTTTATTGACACCGCCGACGTGTACTCCAAGTGGGCTCCAGGCAACAAGGGGGGCGAATCGGAAAGCATTGTGGGGAATTGGCTGAAAAGCCGCGGCCACCGCCAACGCGTGGTCATCGCCACCAAAGTGGGAATCGAAATGGGGCCGGGCCAGAAGGGCCTATCCAAGGCTTACATCTTGCGCGCCGTGGAGGATTCGCTGAAACGCCTGCAGACCGACTACATTGATTTGTACCAGTCGCACACCAATGACGCGGAGACTCCCCTCAACGAAACGTTGGAAGCGTACGCGGAATTGGTGAAGCAGGGAAAAGTGCGGGCCATCGGCGCTTCCAACTATCCGGCCGCGCGGCTGCGGGAAGCCTTGCAGGTGAGCCAAGAGTACGGATATCCCAGCTACGTAAGCCTCCAACCCAATTACAACCTCTACGATCGCGCGGAGTACGAAACCCAACTGGAGGCTGTCTGCCGCGAGAATGGCTTGGGCGTCATCCCCTACTTTTCCCTGGCGAGCGGGTTCCTGACGGGCAAATATCGCTCGGAAGCTGATTTGGCCGCGAGCCAGCGGGGGCCGTTCGTAAAAAAGTATCTCAATGAACGGGGATTTCGCATCCTCCGCGCTCTGGATGAGGTTGCGGACAAACTCCATGCCGCTCCCGCGAAAATTTCGCTGGCTTGGCTGATGGCCAGGCCGGGAATCACCGCCCCCATCACTAGCGCGACGAACCTGGACCAATTCAACGATCTGATCGGCGCCATCAACCTCGAGTTGGATCAAGCGTCGATCGAGCGGTTGAATCAAGCCAGCGCTTACAGCGACGCCGCCGCAACCCATTAAAAAATATGAAGGATGAAGGATGAATGGAGGTTCGCAATGAAACATGCCCCGGCATTCCTGATGCTTGTGGACGACGCCAAAACGCGCATTCGCCAGACCAACGCCCGGGAAGTCAAGCAGCGGCTGGACGCCCAGGAAGCCTTCACCCTGATTGATGTGCGCGAGGATGGCGAATGGGCCAACGGCCATCTGCCCGGCGCGGTTCACCTGTGCAAGGGAATCATCGAGCGCGACATTGAGAATGCCGTGCCCGCCAAAGCCACTCCCATCGTGCTCTATTGCGGGGGCGGGTATCGCTCCGCGTTGGTGGCGGACAACTTGCAAAAGATGGGCTATATCAACGTGCTCTCCATGGACGGCGGCTGGCGCGGTTGGACCGAAGCGGGTTTCCCAACCGTAAAGGACTGAGAAATGCAGCGGATGGTGGTTATGGGATAACGGGCAGCGGCGAGCTACTCGCCTCCATTCGCTGGCCACTAGCAACTGCCTTTATCTCTCAGCATCCACCACGCAGCGGAATCCTACCGTGGCGGCGCGGTCGGTGCTTGGACCGATCAGCAGATACTTCCCATGCTCATTCAGCTTGTAAGCTTGCGGGAAATACCACATTGATCCTTGCGGCTGGTAATAGCTTCCGCCCCGCAGAATGGCCGCGCGCGTGTGCGCGTCGGTGAACTCCTCCGTCCACTGCCAGACGCTGCCGACAAGATCCATTACTCCGAAGGGGCTTGCGCCTTGCGGGTAAGCGTCCACGGCGGAAGGTACGCCCATCACGCGGCCCGTATCGACGGCCGGCACGGCGGCGGCGTTCCACTGATTCCCCCAAGGGTAGAGTCGCCCGTCGGTTCCCTGCGCGGCATATTGCCACTCCCACTCATGCGGCAGGCGCTTCCCGGCCCACGCGGCGTAAGCGCGCGCGTCCTCGAGTGAAACCCAAGTGACCGGCTTATCCGCCCAGCCTTCCGGGTAGGCGCCATTCTTCCAGTCGCGAAGGAAATTGTGATCGTCCTTGGGGTGGTAGTGCGTGGAGTCAACAAACTTCTTGAAATCCGCGTTGGTCACCGGGAATTTATCAATGTAGAACGGCTTCATTTCCAGCGTCTTCAGATGATACCGTAGCGGCGCGTCTTCCCAGGGATATTGCACGTCCACGCCCACATCGTTGCCGCCTTCGATTTCGATGCCCGACACGTGGAAATCAAACCTGCCGCCCGGGATCTGCACCATACCCGCAGGCGCTGTGGCAGCGGGTTTCGTCGGGGCGATCGGAACAATCTGTTGCGGCAGGAATTTCCATTCGTGGGAAAAATCCCGTAAGCGCTTTGGGGAGAGTTCGCTCATGCGCGCCAGTAGCTTGGGCAGTTGCTCATCTGGCTCCCGAGTCGTGGCGAGCACGGCCCCGTAACCGTGCGCCTCGATCTCGAAGCTCAGCGTGGCATTGCTTCCCTGAACTTCCGGCTTCAGCTCGACGCCCTTCCACAAGTCGTAATAGCGCGTGCCCGGCGCATGCGGGACTTCGATCTGCCGGCCCGGCACCTCATATTCATTGCGATTGACGAGGGTCCACAGGGTTTGATCCTGCCCCGGGAACTTGCTGGCGAAAACGCCGTATCGCAGCGTGGGCGTATGCGGCTCCCAATCCTTGCTCACCAGCAGGGGAGCCATGGCGCGCTCGATGGTGGCAATGCGCCGCAGGGCTTCCGCGTCGCGCGGCGTAATTTCATTCCAAATGCCCCAGACATTTTCCCAACTCTCGTAACCCACGCCGTTGAAGAATGCATACTGGAGGTCATCGGTCTTGTCGCGGGCCCAACGCCGGCAAACGTTCACCATGTGCCGCGGCTCGAGCCATTTGTATTTGCTGATCATGGGCACAAAGGGATACTCCCAGTAGCCCCAACTCAGGTTGTTCCAAGGCAGGCCGAGGTCCACGGTCAGGCTCTCGGGTTCGAGCGCCAGCGGGTGACCCGTGGAGTCGGAAGCCGTGCGAAAGGCGCGTGGGACCACGTCGAGCGTGTCGCCATTCACACCGTCGGCGCCGACTTCCGCCAACAGGCGCGCCGTGGCCGTCCAGTTGGGAACGCCCTCGTCGCGCGTCCCCTGGTCCCACACCATCACGGGAAAAAGCACGCGCACGCCCCGCCGGTGAAAATCCGCGATCATCTGCCGCACGCCGGCGACGCCGCCGGGCATGTCGCGCAGCAGATCGTACTGGTTGCGGTTGTCGATCCCGATGTTCGGGTACGACTGCCAAATCAGCACACTGTCAATCCCGCCGTAGCGGCGCTGTAAATCGTCCAGGTAACGGTCCACCGTGTATTTGCCCGCCACCGGATCGTAGAAGGTGCGGTCATGAATCATCACCTGCGGTTGAATGAAGCTCGACTGCGTCCACGCCAGCTCCGGCCGGAGGTATTCCGAATCGTCATACCCGATGCGGATGCGCCGTTCCATGCGCCAATGCTGGAGGTCGGCCAGCCACTTGGGAAAATCTGCGCTGACGGCGGGCCCGGGAATCTGCGAACCCTGGGGCCGGTAATGGGTGTCCTGCGCACCGGCGATGGCGAGAACACAGAAGATGAAAACGAAAACGTACACGAGACGTTTGCTCATAGGTAGTTCCTGGAATGGCGAATTGTTTCCCGCCGCCCGCCAGCTCACCAGCGTTGATGCACAAGCTCGCGGATGTACTTGTCGTAAACCTCGCGCGCCCTTGCCATCTGCGCTTCGGTGAGGGGCGGAAGGTCCGCCGCGCCCGCATTGTCTTCCACCTGCAAGGGCCGCTTGGCTCCCGGGATGGCGCAGGTCACAGCTTCAAACATCAGGATCCAGCGCAGCGCGAGTTGGGCAAACGTAGCGCCGGGCGGAACGAGCCCGCGCAGTTCTTCCACCGCGGCCAAACCGGTCTCGAAATCCACCCCGGAAAAGGTCTCGCCCACGTCGAACCTCTCGCCGTGACGGTTGAAGTTGCGATGATCGTCAGTCCCAAACGATGAATGCGAAGTCATCTTGCCCGCCAGCAATCCGCTCGCCAGCGGCACGCGCGCCAGGATTCCCACCCGCCGCCGCTGCGCTTCCGGAAAGAACAATTCCGCGGGGCGCGTGCGAAACATGTTGAAGATAATTTGAATGGATTGAACGCCGGGAAATTCGATGGCTTTGAGTGCCTCTTCCACTCTTTCCACGCTCACACCGTAATAACGAATCTTACCTTCCTTCGTTAGGTCGTCGAGCGCACCGAAAACTTCCGGACGGTAGTAAACCTCGGTGGTGGGGCAGTGGAGCTGCACCAAATCCAGGCAATCGGTTTCGAGGTTGCGCAGGCTGTCCTCAATGAACTGCTTCAGGTTCTGCCGATTGTACCCGTCCGCGGTGTGCGGAGAGAGCCGCCGGCCCGCTTTGGTGGCAACGTAAATCGTTTCGCGCCGTTCTTTCCTGAGCCGCGCGATCAGCCGCTCACTGTGCCCCATGCCGTAGACGTCGGCGGTGTCAAAGAAGTTCACACCCAAGTCGACGGCGCGGTGCAGCGCCGCCAGCGATTCGTTGTCATCAACCCTTCCCCACATCGATCCGATAGCCCAAGCGCCAAAGCTTATTTCCGAAACCTTCCATCCGGTACGGCCCAGTTCGCGGTAACGCATGTGATGTAACCCCCATGACCCGTGGAGATACTTGCATTTTCAGACCGCGCGCGTGTGCCCCTTCGCGCGGGTCCGCAAATGCCCATGAAACGCCGCCTATGTTACTGTCGTCTCGCTGCGAAACCAACTGGAAATCCTGACAACTTTTTTCCGGCAGCCGTGTTAACCAAAATGCCGGGTTCCCGTCTAACGAAATGACGGTGACCCACCGTCGACTTGGGCAGCGGTGGTTTCCCCCAAGGGATCGATTAAGGTCGGGCAGCGGAAAGAGAACCCCGGATTTTTGAAACTTATCGGCGCTTCGAGACGTAGTTAACTTTAGAAGCAAGGGTTCCGGGCGAAGGGAGAGAACATGATACTCAAAATGAGCGGCCCCATTCGGATTGAAAACCTCCGGCATCATTCCACGGAGACAGTGGACAGGCTGCGCTGCCTGCTTGTGGCCGGCGCGCAAGCCAGCCCCGATTCGCGCCGCAAGGGCTTTTATGACCTCGCGGACGGGGATCGCGCTTTCTACATTCACGTCTCTCCCACCGGTTCCGTCCTCCTGCTGGCGGTCTGGCCAAGGGTGGTTGCGCCCGGCGCCATCCTCCACAAAGTCCCGCGCGCCGAGGCGGCAGCCTGCTGCAGGTGAAGCAGGGATCGCCACTTTCAAGATAAGGACACTACCGCCCAAGCCGGCGACCTTACGCAACCCTGCGCCTGCGGCTATAATGGCAGCCGCCTATCATGCCGGCTTTCCCCCAACCCGAGTCTCTTCGCGAAATCCAAACCGAGATCGAAACTCTCCTGGCGCGGCTTCACCATCCTGTTCTGGTGGAAAACGCGGTCGAGTTGATGGACCTGACCGCCGCCCACTGGCGACTGAGCGTGGAATTCGGCAAGCTGATCTTCAGCGCTTGGAATTCCGCGAAATCCTTTTCCCGGCGCGTGGAGGAAGTCGCCTACCGCGACCGGGACCGCTTCGGGATTTTCGTGCACAAGCCCGGGGGGCGAGAAACCACGACGTTGGAGTTTCGCGAGTTGCGCGCGCCGGCAAGCGTGGGCCGTGCCGCCGGCCGCACGGGCTTCCGCCAACAACTCACCTCCCTGCTGGAGCGCCAATACCGCGGGTGGAAATTCGAACGCGTCAGCAACCGTTCCGACCGCGAGCACTCTTTTTCGGCCTGGTACACCCGCGGGTTGGCGCGGCAAGGTCGTTCGGCCTGGGCGTTCCTGGGAATGAGCGAAGAGGAGGGGACCGCCGCCGCGGACGGCGTGCTGGCCTTCGGCCTCATCTGGTTGGATTGGCTGCGCGGGCAGGCAAGCGACGTGGCAATTACGCAGTTGAAGCTGTTTCTGCCACCCGCTGCCGTCAGCGTAATTGCCCATCGAATTGCCTATCTCAACCCCCGCGCCTTGGATGTGGAGATTTATGAATGGCGCGTGGGCCAAGCCGCCGCCACCCTGGTTGACTTGAAGGATTACGGAAATATTGAGACTCGCCTGGCGGCGCGACGCCAGGCGGAGTTGCTGAAGGAGAGCCATGCCCGCCTTATCTACGACCTCCTGGGCGACCTGGGCGCGGGAATCGATATCCTGCCCGACGCCGCCGGAACCTTCTCCTCTCTGCGCATCGCCGGTTTGGAAGTGGCTCGCATCGAGGGCCAACTAGCGCCGCGCATCTATTTCGGCCTGGAGGGGAGCGTGCGCCGGCTGGACGAATCGTGCCACGATGAGTTCAGAGAGTTTCTCCGCGAGGTTCGAAGGATTCGCTGCGCGGGCAGCCCCGACCCCCAGCACGGATTCTACCGGCTCCAGTCCGAGCGATGGCTGGAGAGCCTGCTCTTCCTGGACATCACCCTGCTGGATCCGGCGCTTTCGCCCGAGCACGTCTATCCGCAAGTTCCGGCGTTTTCGGGGACCGACCGGGGGATCATTGACCTTCTCACCACGACGCGCCGGGGACGGCTGGCGGTGGTGGAACTCAAGGTCCAGGAAGAAATCAACCTCCCCCTCCAGGGGTTGGATTACTGGCTGCGCGTGAATTGGCTTCAGCAACGCAATCAGTTCCAGGAATTCGGGTACTTCCAGGACTGCGAGCTTTCCGCGGCGGCTCCCTTGCTGTACCTGGTTTCGCCCGCGTTCCGCTTCCATTCCACCACGGAAAAACTCCTGCGTTACTTTGATCATAAGATTGAAGTTATTTTGATAGGAATAAACGATACGTGGCGCAAAGAAATCAAGGTCCTCTTTCGCCACCAAATCCCCGGCGCCGCTTCCATTTGAGACTTTGTTAGTGCGTTAAGCCTCACCTCATCGGGCAGGGCGCTTTCGACGCCTGATTTTCAGGGGCCGTGTCGCACCCACATTTCTCCATTTCTTCTAACTTTCCACTTGGCGTAATCAATAGAATCTGGTATAGGATTTAACGGGTCATACCCGTCTTGGTCTACAAAGGACTTACGTATGCGGCTAAGGTTTTGGGGAGTGCGAGGCTCTACTCCTACTCCGCAACCTGAGAATCTACGGTATGGAGGAAACACTCCCTGCCTGGAGTTTCGTTCGGACGCGGGCTCCCTGCTCATCGCCGATTGTGGCAGTGGTCTGAGAATGCTGGGTAAGTCGCTGATGAAAGAATTTGCGGGCCGACCCATCTGCGCCAACATCCTGATCACCCATTTTCACTGGGACCATATCCAGGGATTGCCCTTTTTCGTTCCGCTGTATAATGAAGCCAATCAATTCCACATTTTCTCATATCGGCCGCATGAAACCACCATGGAGCAGACCTTGGGGGGGCAGATGGCCAACCCCTACTTCCCCGTGGACATGACCGCCATGCGCGCCAAGCGGAGCTACACGGAAGTGGCCACCGAGGCATTCCAGTTGGACGATTTTCGCATTCAACCCGCCCGCATTAACCATCCCCAGGGGTGCTTGTGTTACCGCATCGAGAACAATGGAAAAGTGATCGTGTTCGCCACCGATAACGAGCCGGGAGATCCCCGGGGCGATCGAACCTTGCGCGAGATCAGCCGGGGGGCCGACATCCTGATCTACGATTCACAGTACGAGCGCCCCCAACTCGAGCGGGAAAAGAAAGGCTGGGGCCACAGTACCTGGGAAGAAGGGGTAAATGTGTGCCTGGAATGCGGGGTGAAAGAGTTGATCCTCTTCCACCATGACCCCGACAGCGACGATCGGGCCATTGATGCCTTACAGGATCGTGCGCGGGTTCGCTTCCCCAACACCCGCGCGGCTTTTGAAGTGATGGACATTACCCTATAGAACTTCGGGGCGCACACCCTCCTCGGAACTTCCTGAGCTGATATTTTTAGAACAACCGATCCGAGTCCAGTAGCAGGGTCACCGGCCCATCGTTGACCAGTTCCACATCCATCATGGCGCGAAACCGCCCCGTCGCGGTGGGAATTCCCCGCTTGCGCAGGGATTCCACGAAGCTTTCATAGAGGAGCAAGGCGCGGTCGGGCGGCGCAGCCTGGTCGTAACTCGGGCGCCGACCCTTTCGGCAATCGCCGTAGAGCGTGAATTGGGACACGCAGAGAGCTTCCCCCCGAGCTTCCAGGAGCGACCGGTTCATTCTCCCCTGATCGTCATCAAAGACCCGCAGATTGGCGATCTTTTCCGCCAAAGCCTCCCCGGCCGCTTCCGTGTCGTTCTTCCCTACCCCGACCAGCACGACGACGCCGAACCCAATCCGGCCCACCACCTCTTCGCCGACTCGGACTTCCGCCCGCTTGACCCGCTGCACCACTGCTCGCATTGCCGGAAAGGCCCCCCTTTTCGCGTCCGGGACACTGCGGCGTGTCCCGAAAGCGTTTAGTCTACCCTGAACTTCCATGTTGCGCACCCTCAACAAACCGGCTGATTTCGCCTCGCAGGCACCTAACCTAAAGTACTAGTCCCCCATCTCGCCGCGCCAAACCGGCTATGCTAAACTAGTGGCAAGTTTGCGAGGGGTTGTTTCGTACTCAGGGTCGGCCCGGTGGCAGCTCGCGAATCCCCACCCGGCAGAGCATCTCAGGAGGTGCACCATGGGGAAGACGACCAGTTCACTTCCGTTACGCCGTAGCGCGCGCGTGAATATCGGGTGTGCGGTAAGAATTTCAGGCATGCTGGCAAACAGCATACCCTTTGCGGAGGACACCCACGTTGTAACGGTCAGCAAGTATGGCGCGAAGTTGAAGACGCGAGTTCCGCTCCAGGTGGGAATGCAGGTGAAGGTACAGCCCCTGCACGGGAAGAATTCCGGGGTCTTCAAAGTCGTTTGGGTTGGCCGCGAGGGCACGCCGCGCGCCGGCGAGGTGGGGGTCGAGTACGGAAGGGAGATTGCCGGCGTCCTGGGAATCAATTTCCCCGACGCACCCGGACCCGCAAAATAAACGGACCCGCAAGGTAAGTGGCGGTAGAATACGTGCATCCATCAAGGGAGGAATTCACCCATGGTTACACGTCGCGTCGCCGTCCTTACGGGTCTTCTGCTCTTTACCTTGCAATTTTCCGGAACGACTTTTGCCGCTCCCCACTCTCCCGCGCCCACCCTCGCACCTCAGGATGAAAACAGTTTTACGTTGGAAGGTAAAATCACCGAGAAGACTGCCGGTAAGCTGACGGTAAGCACCGGTGAAAACATGATCTTCCACGTGCTCTACAACGACAAAACGGAAATCAAGAAAAAGGACGGGACCCCGGCCACCGCCCAGGATCTGCATACAGGGCTGCGGATTTACGTGGCGGGAGATCTGGCGGAAAGCGGAGAAATCACGGCCAAGAAGATTGCGATTGAGGGGGAAGGGTCGGGAAAGCAGTGACCGGCCTAATCAATTTCCAACTCTTTTCCTTTTCCCAATCGCAACGCCTCCTCGTAAATGAAGCCCGCGACGGCCACGTCCCACAGAGCGATGCCGTGTGATTTAAAGAGGGTGATTTGATCCACCAACGATCGCCCGGGGTGCTTACCGGTCACGACGGAGTGCAGCTCAATGACACTCTCCCATCCTTTCCCCAGGTTCGCCAGTCCGTGAATGAGGTCGCCCGATTCCTTGCGGCTCTGCTCCACGGAATCCACGGTGATTAGGGTGGCGCGCCGTATGGCCTCGTCATCGAGTTCGCGGCGATTGGCCATGTTGGCCCCAATGGCATTAATGTGTGTTCCGGCCTGCAAGTATTCGCCCTGCACCACCGGCTGTTGCGCGGTGGTGGCGGTGCTCACGATATCCGCAAAGCGCGTTGCCTCCTCGGCGCTGGAGGCAGGTTCCACAGGCACGCCCAGATCTTCCGACATTTCACGGCAAAAACTCTGCAAGCGAGTCGCATCGCGGCCGAAGGCTTTAACTCCCCTGAGCTTTCTCACCCGGGCGATGGCCTGAAGCTGCGTGCGCGCCTGCCGGCCCGTGCCCATCACCCCCACTCGCGAAGCATCCGGGCGCGCCAGATACTTGGTGGCAATGCCGCTGGCCGCCCCGGTGCGAATGCGCCCCAGATGGTCCGCCTGCATCAGGGAGAGCAGCCTGCCGCTCACGGCGTCATAAAGCAAAACCAGAAATCGGAAGTCACTGCGCGTGACGGTGTAGATCTTCATCCCCACATGCTGCGATTCCGGCAGCGCTCCCGCCATGTAATGTAACGACATATTGGGCAACAGAATGCGCTCGCGCGAGCGGTTCACAGCGCGATCGTTGCCCTGCGCCACAAAGCTCGCTTCCACACACTCCAGCGCGCGCTCCATCGGCAGGAGTTCGCGGACGTCAGATTCGGTAAGAAAGAGGGTCATGTCGGCCTCACCGCGGCACGCTGGTTCTCTCCTCGTAAGAAGTCAGCGTCTTGTCAAGTTCTTCCAGAAGAGCATGCCGCAGGCGCTTGATCTTTTTCGTCAAGGAGGGAATGGTGAGGGAAGTAAACAGCGCACGCGCCTGGGGCCGGATCAACCCCACGTATCTCCACAGGTAGGCGCCTGACACCGGCAAAGTCGGCGCATAATATCCCGCCGCGGCTCTGCCCCGCCAGTGGGCCACGAGCAGGATCTGGACCGTATAAAACGCCAGCGTCACCGCCGCGCGAAGTGTCCACTCCGTGGTACGGGCGCGGGGATTATCCCTTTTGAATGATCCCGCCAGGAAAAGCACCAAGACGATACCCAGATGATTCAGCAACCCATAGAGGGCAATCGGCAGGCCCAGCAGAGTCTCGAACCCAACGCGAGTCCGTCGCCATCCCGAGCGCGGCAGGGAGTCCGTCTCCTCGACTTCCAGTTCCCGCAGAGCGCATAGCCGCTGGAGGTGGCGATAGTCGTCCAGGGATTGGCGCAAGGTGACCAGCCGTCCGGGATTCAAGTAATTCGTCTGCTTCACCCACTCCGTTACCAGTCGGCTCAGCACAAAGCCCTCGGCGTCTTGTTTCCAGTCGGGTCGCGACGCCCAGTCCTCCTGCAAACCGGTGCGCAAAACCTCTTCCAGATCCGAGAGGAAATATTCCAGGTCCGCAGGCCGAAGCTGGAAGGCGTTTTCTTGAAACCGTGATTCGAGCGCGGCCACAAAAGCCTGCGGTTCGGCATCCGGGGAAATCGCCGCGGGCCTGGCCTGGGGGCGGTCCAATACCGAATCCACATAAATCAGAATTTCCCGCGAGGGGAGCGGTGATTCCGGCAGGAAAAGGTGCACGGGATGGACGGCCACGCGACGCCCCAGATGCTGCGCCTCCGCACGCCAAACCAGCGCTGCAGCGGAGGTGGCCAACGCGACGGGCGCGCCCGGCCCGGCCGGGGTTTGATCCGCGAACACCACCAGTGCTCCGCCGCTGGCCAGGACGTCGATGGCCTTTCGCAGAATCGCCTCAGACGTCGGCTTTTCACCCTCATGAAGGATGATGCCCAGGCGGCGGGATAAGAATCGGACAAGCGGACCACGGGCGAGACTTTCGGGCAGCAGACAATGGACCGGGCGCTCGATGGCCGTCGACAGGACCAGCGCGGGCAGGAACCCCGCCGCGTGACTCACGGCGAACATGGCCGGACCTTCCCCGGTCATGTCACCAGCCTGAAGCATGCGGATTTTTCGCCCGGTGAGCGCGAGCCACCCCCGGATAAGCCTGCGGAATAATCCTGGGCGGGGCGGAATTTCCGGACCTTTTTCCATGGGTGAGCTCAACCTCTTCCCCGCCCGGAACGGTGGGGGTGATGGTGCTCGGGCGCTGCGGGCATCGCATCGCTCTCCCATCCCGGCACCGTTCCGACGGCGCGCGTAATGGTATCAAACAGCCCATAGACCTTCTGGTATTTCTGCCCTTGCTCGTCCATCAAGCGAAGGCGGAAGTAGGGAACATCATCGACCACCGCCACGCGGATCGGGAAGTAACCGTTCAATTGGCTCTCCACGTAGGCGGTGACATATTTGTGGTCCTTGACCCACCAGGTAAAAACTCGAATATGCGAAAAGTCCGCCTCCTGGGTGCCCTCGCGGTCCGCCGTGAGATACTCCGGCACGGGCTGGCCCTCATCATCAACGGTCTTGAGGACCACCCAAGCCACCAGGTTCGTACCCTGGGCATACGGCGACAGCTTTTCGGGAATGTCCAGGGATACGAATCGTCCCAGCACCCAACCGGCGCGAGCGTTGGCGCGGATCAGGTACCATGCGTCCCGCACCTTGGCCGCGGAAGGCTGGCCATCGGGGGTGGGGCGATCCACCAAAGTCCTGCCAAAAACCTGCACCTTCAAGTTTTCGGACAACTGCGCAAGCTGCGCGGCGTCCCGTGAGGGTTCCAGGCGCAGATTCACTACGCCTCCTGTGTGGCCTTCCGCCTGCACGGGAATATCGAGCAGATCATGCAGCAGTTTCTGGCCGCCTTCGTAGGTCTGGGAATCGAGCAGGTCAACGTTCTCCACCCAACCCGTCAGGCCGTCGGACGTCTGAATATGCGCCCAGTTGTGCGTCCGCCGGATGATCTCGACGCGCTCGCCACTTTTTACGGAGCCAACAACGATGCGCACTTCGGCAGGCGTGTCCACCACCGGGACGCTGGCAGGCAGCACATAAGCGGACTCGAGCGGAAGGGTGTGCGCCGGTTTGTACACAAAGTAGTAATAGGTTGAACCCAGGGCGACCAGCAACAAAAGTAGGAGGAGTTTTTTAATGGCAGTACCTCGATCGAAGATCGGCACATCCCGATGATGACGCCAACGCCACCTTCATTCTACACTATGTGCGAAGCACCTTGGAGTGCGGCGGCTCGACGCCGCCTTTCCTTGCCGCGACTCGTC
>Ga0326727_10013869_pt1 | contig 17755 bp, 18 predicted proteins | sample MB2enrmetagenome_FD_207643 | JGI IMG/M metagenome (GOLD analysis project Ga0326727, IMG submission 207643) | Lab enriched peat soil microbial communities from McLean, Ithaca, NY, United States - MB29MY | ecosystem: Environmental > Terrestrial > Soil > Wetlands > Peat | place: USA: New York...
AGCTCGGCGGTGTCGGCCGGACGGAACCGCCGGAGGTTCAGATCTCTCCCTCCTCCTCGGCGAGCCCCGGCAGGGCTACCTCGAACAGGCGGCGGAGCGACGGGACCTGCGGGGCGTTCTCGACCTCGGGCGGGGGAAGGCGCGCCGGACGGTCCCACTCCTCCTCGCGCACCCGGGCGCGCGCTTCCAGGAGCGCCCGCAGGATGGAGGGGTCGTTGGTGCTCTCGGCGAGCCGACCGAGCGTCTGGACGAGGGCGTCGAACTGACGCTCCTCGGCGTCGCTCACGAGGGTCGGACCCTCCGCCCTCTCCTCCGCCGGGGCTTCCCGCGCGAGGGCGCCGTTCGGCGGGATGCTTCGGAGGAGCGCGATGAGCGGCTCCCGGGCGCCGTCGTCGCGCAGGCGGCCGAGGGTCCAGATCGCGGCGAGTCGCACCTCGGCCGAGGAGTGCGTGAGCTCCTCCCGGATGCGGGGCGCGGCCTCGCACAGCTCGAGACGGCCGAGAGCGTACAGCACGCCGCGGCGCGGCCACGGATGCGGGTCGTTGAGGCCGACGAGGAGCCGCCCGAGGTCGTCGCGGTCCCCCGCGTGCCCGAGGAGTTCGGCCGCGCTCCCCCGGACCGACCAGGCGGGGTCGGAGAGCGCTTGGCGCGCCACCTCCACCGCCTCGGGGCCTCCGAACTCGGCGAGCGCCCGGAGCGCGCAGACCCGGGTCCAGCTCGGGCCCTCCTTCGCGTGGGTGAGGAGCGCGGGCACCGCGACCGGGTCGCCGATCCGCCCCAAGGCGATGAGGATCGCCGGTCGCACGAACGTCGTCCGCTCCTTCAGGTGCTCGAGGAGGCGGGGGACCGCCTCGCGGTCCCGGTGCTCGCCGAGCACGATGGCGGCCGCCACCCGGACGCGGCCCGAGGGGTCCTCGAGCGCCGGCCGCAGATCGGTGAGGACCGTCGGGTCCTTCGCGCCCCTCAACGCGAGCACCGCTTCGCGCCGCACCCGCTCGTGAACGTCCTTCAGGCTCGGTCGGAGCGCCCCCACCGCCTCCGTGGTGGGGGTGCGCCCGAGGGCGGCGACCGCGGCGCGGCGCACCTCCCAGTCCGGGTCGGTGAGGAGCGGCCGGAGCGCCTCCACCGAGTGCTCATCGGCGATCGAACGGAGCGCCCACGCCGCCTGGGCGCGGACGAGGCCGGTGGGGTCGGCGAGCGCCTGGCGGAGCGGAAAGGCGCTCTCCCGGTTCCCGAGCGCGCCCAGGGCGCCGCATCCGAGGGCCCGGACGCGGGAGTCCGGGTCGAGGAGCGCCGTCTCGATGGCGGCGCGGGCCCGGGTCTCCTTCAGGTGGCCGAGGCCCCAGACGGCGACGCACCGCAGGAGCGGCTCCGGGTCGCTGAGCGCCCTCAGGAACGGTTCCGGGTCCGCCGGAGGCCCCCTCTCCGCGCGCGTCCTTAGCTCCTCGAACCGCTCGGCGAGTGGCCGGCGGTCGCGCGCGGCCGGCGGGCTCCGTCCTCGTCGGGAGGAGTGGGCCGACACGCCTCCGACACCGGCCGGCCGCTTATGGGCTTGCCGGCAGCTCGAGCCGGGACTGCCCGAGGCGCTCCGCGGAGCGGTACCGGGGGCCGGTCGGCTCGGCCGGCGCGGGCCAGGAGGCCCGGAGCGCGCGCCGGTCGACCCCGAGCGGGGCGAGCAGCGTCTCGGCGGAACGCGCGAGGAGCTCGAGGTAGGCCGTCGGGTCGTAGGGGGTATCGGCGTCGAGGAGCTCGGCGACCCGGACCCGGTCGCGCCAAGAGCGCGCCCGACGGTCGACGATGACGTACCGCACCGTCTCGCCGGGCGCCCGCTCCACGCCGTGGTGGGCGAGCTGCCGCAGCGCCGCCACCGCCTCGGTGAAGACGGCATACTCCCCGAGCGGCTGGCTCACCCGGTGGGCGACAAGGAGCTCCTCGACCGGCCACTCTCCCGACGCCACGCGCTCGGCGAACAGCCGCGCGCGGGCGAGCGCCCGGGGGAGGAGGCGCACGACGCTCGGGGCGTCGGGGGCCCGGGAGAACAGGTCGAGGACCTCCGCCTCGAACCGGCGGAGCAACACCGGCGTGTCGTGGCGCCGGGAGCCGATGCCGCGCAGCTTGAACTCGCCGCGGACGTACCGCCCGTAGTACCGGTTCGGCACGCCGAGCCCGTGGGTGACGGCCGGGAGGAACACGACCCACTGGTAGCGTCCCTCGTACCCCAGGGGAAGGTCGAACCGCTCGCTCATCGCCCGGGCGAACGCCTCCGGGTCCGGGGGGGCCTCGCGGTCCACGGGGGTCAGCCAGAGGGAGTCCACGATGCCGTGGAGGATCCGGTAGCCGGCGGCCTCGGCGGCCGGAAAGAGGCGCGCGAGGAGCTCGCGGGCGTAGGCGTTGATCGCCTCGTGGCACTCGATCCGGCCGAACCGGGCGTTGCGGTACCCCTGGTAGCCGAAGGCGGTGACGAGGATCCACTTCAGCATCTTGACGCGCTGGGCGTACCGCCGGCGCCGGCCCTCGGGCTGCTTCGGGTCGCGGGCGATCGCCTTGTAGGCGAGGCGGCGCTTCAGGAGCGGCTCGAGCGTGCGCGGGATGAGGCCGATGCGCCGGTCGCAGGATCGGTAGCCGAGGCCCGGCGTCACCCGCCGGGCGTCCGGGCAGCACCGGCAGTTGAGCGTCTCGATGGAGAGGTTCTGGCGCACCATGATGTGCGGGTAGAGGCTCGCGAAATCGAACTCCTCGACCCGGTCGTGGACGCCGACCGGAGGGAGCAGGATGACCCCGCCCCGGTCCGCCGCGAGCAGCGTGCGGGCCGACTTGAACTCCTCGGGCCGGTTCTTCTTCCACGGCACGTGCACCCCCTCGGCCCGGGCGTGCGCCATCTCCATCGCGGTGAAGCAGGTCCCGGGCGACTGGCGGATCACCGTCTGGAGCGACAGGCGCGAAAGGCGCGCCGCATCGACGAGCCCTTCGATCGCCGCGTCGTCGTACAGCATCGAGTTGGCGCGGTCGAGGTGGAACCGGCCCACGAGCGGGTAGGTCGCCTCCTTGTGCTGGATGCGACCGTAGGTCATGTACGAGCTCGCGGCGCGGTTCGGTCGGAACGGGACCGGCCGGCGGCCGAGGGCGAAGCTCCGCTCGTCGAGACCGACCGCCGCGGCCCGCCGGTACAGCCACGGAAGGTCGAACGCATCCCCCCCGTCGGTGAGCAGGACGTCGGGGTCCTGGCGTTCCAGCTCCCGGCCGAGCTCGCAAAGGAGCTCCTCCTCCGGCCCCTCCAGGAGCACCGAGCCCACGCGCACCGACCGGATCGTGTCCTCGGCCCGCACGATCCCGTCCCGGCGGCTGCCGGCGAGCGTGATGGAGAACGGCACGGTGGTGAGCGGCGGAGGCTCGTACTCCAGCACCTCGGCCGGCTCGGTGGCGCGGAGCTCCGAGCCGAGCTCCTCCACGGGCGCGAACGGGTACAGGCCGTGCTCGAGGTGGAACAGCTGAGGGGGCGCGAGGTCGACGTCGTACAGGGTGAAGCGCACGTACCCTCCCCGGGCGTCCACGGAATGCGCGAGCGGACGCCGCTCGGGGTTGCGCCGGGGCCAGATGGCGAGGAGCGCCCGGGTCCTCGCCTCCGAGAGCGTCGGACGCACGCGGAGGAACTCCGTCCGATCCACCCGGGGGTCCTCCGGGAGGCTCCGGGCGAGCTCCCGGAGCATCGCGCGGGGGCCGTCGACGAGGAACGGGGGACGGTACGGGACGCCTCGGACCGTGACCGTCCCCCGACGGTCCTTGAGCCACAGGCTCAGCGTCGTGCCGTCCCGCTCCTCGGTGATGTCGAGGAGCCAGAGGTCGTTCACGGTCGCACCGCGCGGCGCCCTCCCCGCTAGCGGGGTCGCGGGGCCGGGCGCGGGGCCGGACCGGCCGCCTCCGCCGCGAGCGGCTCGGGCGGTAGCTGCCGGGCGAGGTCGAGGAGCACCGAGAGGAGGATCGACTCCAGGAGGTCCGGGCTCCCGACGTAGGTCGCCTGCGCCACGTACCGACGGGCCCCGAGACGGATCCGTTCGAAGGCCGCCCGTTCTTCGGGCGTCGTGAGGAGACGGCCGAAGGCGTCCCAGCGCTTCAGCCGCTCCTCGAGCGCTTGCCGGTACGTCGGGGCGGTGCGTCCCATGCCATCACCTCCGCGGCCGTGACCGGGCCGAACTCTTCGAGACCGTGCTGGCCGGGGCTCCGGGCGAGGAGCAGGCACTCGGTGGCCTCGCGGTAGGCGAGGAGGGAGAGCCGACCGGCCCGGGGCCGGAACCGCACCACGTCGTACAGGCGAGGGCCCACCTCCGTGAGGCCCGGGAACCGGGAGGGCCCGCCGGCCAGGGTGAGCAGGAGCGGGACGTTGGCCTCTTCCGCGACGGTGCGGAGCGCGGCGGCTACGTGCCGCAGGAGCGGGACGCGCTCCTCCTCGGGCACCTCGTCGCTCTCGAACAGGAGCGGGAGCTCGTGGCCGATGAGGAGCGTGGGCCGGTGCCGGCGCGCCTCGCGGGCCCATCCATCGACCAGGGCGACGAGCTGGTAGGCGGTGAACGCCCGGGCGATCCGGATCCGGTCGAGGAGCGCGCCGGGGTCGACGGAGAGCGGGCGGCCTCCCTCGGCGATGCGGTACGGGTCGAACCGGTTCGCTCCCTCCAGGAGCGAGACCCGGCCGCCCACGGAGGCGCTGCCCGCATAGAGCGCCCCCAGGAGCCGGTCCACCGAGGAGTTCGGGCCGACCCAGAGCGTCGCCTCCCCGGGGGCGAACCGACGCTCGAGCCAGGGGAACAGCGTCCCCTCGGCGGGCAGGAGCGGGCCGGGAACCGACCGTAACGGTACCCGGGAAAGAGGCGTGGCCCGCGGTCGGGACAGCTCCGGGAACGGAGGAGGGAGCTCCAGCTCCCGGGGGATCGCCGGAGGGAGGGCTATCGAGGATTCCGGGGTCGCGCTCATCGTCGCACCGTGGTCGGGAGAGCGCCCGGACGCCCCTTAAGGGGCGGACCGGGGGAAGCGAAACGCCCCCACGGTCGCTGTTTCGCGCTCCTCGCCGGCCCGCGCGGGAGGCGTTACGGCATCAGGCGGCCCCGCGTCCACGGGGCCGGCGGGAGCGACAGCATCTCGCTCAACGTTCGGCCGTTCGCCGCGGCGTCCCCCCGGAAATGGTTGTTGAAGAAGCCGTAGACCGCCTCGGAGCGTTCCGCGAGCGCCCGCACGCGGGGGACCCACTCGGCGAGCTGGGAGTCGGAGTACCGGTAATCGTACCACAGGTTCGGGCCGTGGCCGTGCCAACGGATGTAGCTGAACGGGGCGGTCACCTCCAGGCGGATCGGGAGGAGCGGCTCGTCGACGACGACGTGGGCGAACCGAAACTCCTTCAGGAGGTCGATGGATCCCTCGGAGAGCCACGACGGCTCCCGGAACTCCACCGCGACGGGGAGCCCGGCCGGCACCGACTCGTAGAAGGAGCGGACCGTCCGCGGCTCGAACCGGAGCGACGGGGGCAGCTGCAGCAGGGCGGCGGCGAGCTTGCCGGACTCCTGGAGCGGGGCCAGGAAGCGGTGGAACCCCGCGAGCTCCGCCTGCGCCCCCACGAGCCGTCGGTCGTGGGTGATCGTCTGGGGGAACTTCGCGGTGAACTTGAACCCGTTCGGCGTCCGGCGGACCCAGGACTCCGCGACGGTGGGCGGGGGCTGACGGTAGAACGTCGAGTTGATCTCGACGATGGGGAAGAGCCCCGTGTAGAAGCGGAGCCGGTCCACCTTGCCCCGAGCGGGATACACCGGACCGACCCATTCCGGGTAGTCCCAACCGCTCGTCCCGACCAGGACCTTCCCCATCGGAGGCTCCGGCTCCGGGCACCGTACCGCGCCTTTTAGCTCCGCGGCGGGAACGCCCTCGCCTCGGACGGGCCGACTCGGACCCGACGGTCCGCACCGGTCGGGTAATGAGGGACCGAACGCTGCGCCGGAGGGTGACCATGGCGGTTCCGTCCGCGTCCGGCTCGGCCCCGTACCCGGACCGCAGCGAGTGGGAAGACCCGCGACGGTGGTTGTTCGGCGGCCTCGCCGCCTTGTTCGTGCTCATCGGCCTCGCCGTCGTGGTCTCCGTGACGGTGTCGATCTGGCGGGGCCAAAGCCCGTACTGGATGAACCACGTGGCCCCCTGGAACTGGTTCTTCGGGCTGATCGGCTTGGTCATCGTCCTCCTGATCCTGTTCTGGCTCCTTCGGGTCGCGTTCTGGTTCGCGTCGGGTCGCGCCTACGACCGACGCGCCTACCGAGCCTACCGGCGGGGCTACTACCGAGGCGACGACTCGGCGGTCACGATCGCGCGGGAGCGGTACGCGCGCGGAGAGATCTCGAAGGCGCAGTTCGACCAGATCCTGCGGGACCTCGGCGCGCCTCCGCCGTGAACCATCGGCGCTCGACCGGGCCGGCTCCGCCCTTCAACGAGCCGGGGCGGAGGGGCTCACTCGTCGCGCCACCGGAACAGCCGGACCGCGAGCACGAAGAACACCACGGCGATGATCAGCGTGATGAGCGCGTTCTGGAAGGCGCCCGCCGCGTTGTTGAACAGGATGCCGTCGTTGAGCCCCTGGATCACGTAGTAGAGCGGGAGGACGTGAGCGACGTTCTGGAGGTACGGCGGGAAGTCGGCCACGGGGAAGAACGTCCCGGAGAGGAACATCATCGGGAAGGTGATGATGTTCCCGATCACCGCCGCCGACTCCGGGGTCTTCGAGACGGACCCGGCGAGGAGGCCCAGCGAGACGAACAGCATCGGCCCCACGATGAGGAACGGGACGACGAGCCACGTGATGGTCACGTGGGCGCCGAAGAGGAACTTGCCGACCCCCACGAGCAGGAACGCCGAGATCACCGAGAGGAAGATGTACCAGAGCAGCGCCGCGGTGAGCCACTCCGAACGGGTGAGCGGGGTGAGCGACAGCTGACGGAACAGGTTGTCGCGCCGCCACATGGAGCTCACGTTCACCATCGAGAACATCGGGCTCACGAGGACGGAAAAACCGATCAGGCCCGGGATCAGGTAGTCGACGTAAGTGTACAGCTGGCTCCCGACGTTCAACGGGATGAAGGAGAGCAGGGGCTGGCCGTTGGCGAGCTCCAGGTTGACCCCGTTCACGGTGCCTCCCACGGCGCCCAGCACCAGCCCGGTCGAGGAACTGGCCGCGGGGTTGGTGAAGACGAGGAGGTGCACCGGAGTGTGGTTCGCGAGGGCCGCGCCGAACCCGGCGGGGATGACGAGACCCGCCTCCAGGTTGTTCTGGGCGAGGTAGTTCGACAGGTTCCCGACGGTGGGCGAGACGAAGCTCACCTGGACCGCCTGGGTCGCGTTGAGCGCCTTCAGGAACTCCTGGCTCGCCGCCGAGTTGTGGTCCAGGTTCTGGACGGCGAGGGGGACCTGCGAGCTGCCCACGTTCGAGAAGACGGCGCCGAAGATCAGGATGAGGATGATCGGGAAGACCAGGGCGAAGAACAGCCCCAGCGGGTTGCGGATGTACCCTTTCGCGAAGGCGGGGAAGTACACGGCGACGCGCTTGAAGTTCATTTCCGTTCCCTCGGGGCCGCGTCCGACTCGGCCCCCTCATCGAGGCGGCCGACGAGCCGGATGAAGACGTCCTCGAGCGTGTCCTGCACCGTGGAGAAGCTCTGCCAAGCGATCCCGCTCGATTGGACGACCTGCAGGACCCGGAGCGCGTCCTCCTTGGACCGCAGTCGGACCTCGACGGCGCCGTTCGAGGACTCGACGGGGAGGTCGATGTGCGAGCGAAGGTATTCGGTCATGGACGGTCCGGACATCACCCGGAGCCGCTCGCCGGTGCCGAACTGGGCGATGATGTCGTCCGGACGCCCGCGGGCGATGATCCGGCCGTGGTGGATGATCGCGATACGGTCGGAGAGCTGCTGCGCCTCTTCGAGGTAGTGCGTCGTGAGGAACACCGTGCGCCCCTCCCGCCGCAGGCCCTCGATCACCTCCCAGACCTGTCGACGCGCCTGCGGGTCGAGGCCCGTCGTCGGTTCATCGAGGAAGCACACCTCGGGGTTGTTGACGAGCGCGAGCGCCAGGCCGACCTTCCGGTGCTGGCCGCCCGAGAGCGTCTCGTAGTAGGCGTCGGCCTTGTCGGTGAGCCCGACCTGGCTCAGGAGCTCGGAGGTCCGGGCCGGGACGTCGAACAGTCCGGCATACAGCTCGATGGCTTCCCGGGGGGTGAGGCGGGGGAAGAAGTGGAAATCCTGCGGGATGACCCCGATCCGTCGCTGCAGCCGGCCTCCGTCCGTCCATGGGTCGAGCCCCAGGACCCGCACGGAGCCGGAGCTCGCCCGCCGGAGCCCCTCGAGGATCTCGGTCGTCGTGGTCTTCCCGGCTCCGTTCGGGCCGAGGAAGGAGAACACCTCCCCCGCCGCGACGGAGAAGTCGATGTGGTCGACGGCGTGGAGCTCCCCGTACGTCTTGGCCAGGTCCGTGACCTCGACCGCGTTCCCCATCGCACCCCCCTCGAGCGCGCGCGCGCTCGCGCCCGAGGCGGCGACCCTAATGACGTGGTAAAGCGGTTGCGGAGAACGTCCACCTCGAGACGCCGTCGCACGGTAGGGCGGGTCCCGCCGTTTCTCGGCGCCCGCGCCGAACGATCGGGAATCGCCTCCCGGGTCCCCTCCTTCGCTCGACGCCGGGCAGCCCCGGCGCCTTCGGGGAGGTCAACGCGCGTTCACTCCGGCTATTTGCCCTTCGAATAAGTTAGTTGCTTAATCCTGCAACTGCGCAAGTCCAGGATCTCATCGAGAGGAACGGAGGGGAACAGAGATGGCAACTGGGGCGGTCGAAACGCACGCGGGGCACGAGGAGCATTCTTTCGGGATATCGACCTCCGAACCGACCACCTCCGAGCCCGGCATCCGCGGGCTCTCGATGGTGGTGTTCTCCGGGGACCTCGACAAGGCCCTCGCGGCGTTCATCATCGCGAACGGCGCGGCCGCCATGGACCTGCCCGTGAGCATGTTCTTCACGTTCTGGGGGCTCAACATCCTACGACGGGAAGGTCCGGTCCATCCCCCGGGCAAGAAGACGATGATGGAAGGGATGTTCGGCCGGATGATGCCCCAGGGCCCCGACGAGCTCCAGCTCTCGAAGTTGAAGATGGGCGGGCTCGGCACCCGGCTCATCAAGCGGGAGATGAAGAAGAAGCACGTCCAGGGGCTGGCGAAGCTGATCGCCTCCGCTCAGGAGCAGAACATCCGGTTCATCGCCTGCCAAATGTCCATGGACCTGATGGGGATCCGCAAGGAAGAGCTCCTGCCGGGGATCACGATCGGGAACGTCGGCTCGTTCATCGACGCCGCCGACCGCAGCCGGATCACCCTCTTCATCTGAGAAGGACCGGGAAGATGACCCGTCCCGCGGCCCCGGGCCGTTCCTCGCTTTCGCGCGAGGCGTTCGAGCTGGAGGCGGACACGATCCGGGTGCTCGCGAACCCGACGCGGCTCATGATCATGACGCTCCTCGGAGAGGGGGCGAAGACGGTCACCGAGTTGTCGACGACGCTCGACGTCACGCTCCCGAACGTCTCGCAGCACCTCCGGATGATGCGCGACCGGCGGATCGTGCGCTCGACGCGCACGGGAAGGACGGTCCGCTACGAGCTCACGAACCCGACCTTCTCGAAATGCTGCGCCTTGGTGCGGCAGGTCATCCTCGAGGAGGCCGGAAAGCAGGAGCGGAAGCTCCGGGCCGGCCACGGGGGGCACCTGCGAGCCACCCCGGCCCCGCGCGAGGTGTTGGGGGCCTCGGTGGGATGATGCTCCAGGACCGACGGACGGTACGGAGGAGATGAACGATGTTGGACACCCAAGGGCTGTTGGCGTTGAAGGTCGACAAAGTCGTGGATGCCCGAGGCACGGCCTGCCCCGGACCTCTCCTCGAGGCCAAACGAGCGATCGCCGGGGTGCCGGTGAAAGGGATACTCGAGGTGCTCTCCTCGGACGAGGGGACGACCACCGACATCCCGCTGTGGGCGAGGAAGGTCGGTCACGAGTACCTCGGCATGATCGCCGAGGCCGGCATCTGGCGGATCTACGTGAGGCGCGCGAAGTGACCTGACCGGTCGAGCCCATGACCACCCCCCTCCCCGGCGCCCGGATCCTGGTCTTCACCACGAACAACGTCTCGGACCCCGGGGTCGACCTCGCGGGAAGCGCCCACCTGGAGTATCCCACGACGGTGCGGGTGATCTCGCTCCCGTGCTCGAGCGGCATCAACCCGTCGTGGATCCTCCGGGCGTTCGAGAAGGGGTTCGACGGAGTGTTCATCGCCGCCGACGGTGGGGATTGCAGCAAGATCCCGAACTGCACCGAACGAACGGGAAGGATCGTGACCCGGGCCCAGGCGATGATGAAGGAAGCCGGGTTCGACCCGGGCCGGCTCAAGATGGCGGCGATCTGCTCGGTCTGCTCCGAGCCGTTCGTCACCCACATGCGCAAGTTCGGCCAGGAGCTCGGACGACTTTCGGCGAGCGCGGTGACCGCCCCACCCGCGGGGGCGCCGGCGGCGAAGTGAGGGGGAGGTTCCGATGGATTACGATGTGCTGGTGATCGGCGCCGGGGTCGGAGGCATGGAGTCGGCGCTTTCGCTCGGGGACATGGGGTTCCGGGTCCTTCTGGTCGAGAAGCAACCGAGCGTCGGCGGCAAGATGATCCTCCTCAGCAAGGTGTTCCCGACGCTCGACTGCGCGAGCTGCATCTCCACGCCGAAGATGGCGGCGACGCAGAACCACCCCAACGTGAAGACCCAGGTGTTCACCGAGGTGGACCGCGTGACGCCTCGCCCGGACGGGAGCTTCGAGGTGGAGCTCCGCCACAAGCCGACGTACGTGGACTTCGCGAAGTGCACGGGCTGCTCGCTCTGCGAGCCGGTCTGCACCGTCGCGATCGCCGATGAGTTCAACGCCGACCTCGCCGCGCGACGAGCGGCTCACATCGCATTTCCCCAAGCGGTCCCGAAGAAGGCGGTCATCACCCGCCGCGGACTCTCGCCATGCTCGGCCTCCTGTCCGGCGGGCGTGAAGCCCCACGGCTACATCGCCCTCGTCCGCGCCGGACGGTACGAAGAGGCGTTCCGCCAGCACCTGGAGGACGCCCCGCTCCCGGGCGTGCTCAGCCGGGCTTGCTACGCGCCGTGCGAGGGAGAGTGCTCCCGGACCGACGTCGACGGTACCGTCTCCATCCGGGGGATCAAGCGCTTCATGGTCGACCGGTACTACGCCGCCCATCCCGCTCCGGAGGCTCGGACGCCGCTCTCCCCCACGGGTAAGAAGGTCGCCATCGTCGGCTCCGGGCCCGCCGGACTCTCCGCTGCTTTCTTCCTCGCCCGGGCCGGCCACTCGGTCACCGTGTTCGAATCCGGTCCCGAGGCGGGGGGAGCGATGCGCTGGGGGATCCCGTCCTACCGTCTTCCGAAAGAGGTGCTCGCTCGGGACGTCCAGAACGTCTCCGCGCTCGGCGTGGAGGTCCGGACCAATTCCCCGGTCGATTCCCTCGCCTCGCTCGCCGCCTACGATGCGGTGTTCCTGGCGGTCGGCAGCACCGGGGGTCGGAAGCTCGCCGTCCCCGGCGAGGAGGTCGACGGGGTGCACGATTCGATCGTGTTCCTTCGCGCCGTCAACTCCGACGACCCGCCGGACCTGAAGGGAAAGCGGGTGGTCGTCGTCGGCGGCGGCAACGTCGCCATGGACTCCGCCCGGAGCGCTCGCCGGCTCGGCGCCACGAGCGTGGAGCTGTACTGCCTCGAGTCCCGGAAGGAGATGCCGGCCCATCCCTGGGAGGTCCGGGAGGCGGAGGAGGAAGGGGTTGGGGTCCATCCGTCGTGGGGAGTGGGTCGGGTTCAATCGACCGAAGGTCGGGTCACGGGTCTTGAGTTCGTCCGGTGCGTTTCCGTCTTCGACGCGAACGGCCGGTTCAACCCGGTGCTGAACCCCGGCGAGCGCACCCCGGTCCCGGCCGAGGTCGTGGTCTTGGCGATCGGGCTTCGTCCCCAGACGGCCCCGTTCGCTTCCGAGCTCGCCTTGAACCGGAACGGCACGATCCAGGTCGATGCGGAGACGCTTCGGACCTCCCTTCCCCGAGTGTTCGCGGGCGGGGACGCGGTCCTCGGACCTTCGATGATCGTGAAAGCGATCGGTCAGGGGAAGCGTGCGGCCTTCCACATCGACCGCTTCTTGCGCGGAGCGAGCGGAGAAGACGTTCGGTTCGACGAACGGATGCCCACGGCCGACCGGACCCAAGTGGTCCGGGAGGCGCGCGCCCACGCTTCCCCGCGGCCCCCCGTCCTGCTGGAGCGGAGCTCCGTCCCCGAGCGGCTCGGCTCCTTCGCCGAGTTCGAGCGGGCGCCCACCGAGGAGGAGGCGCGTTACGGCGCGAACCGTTGCCTCGATTGCGGGGGGTGCTCGGAGTGCCGCTCGTGCGTGGCCGCCTGCCCCGCGGACGCGATCGACCTCCACATGCGCCCCTGGATGGAGACCCTGACGGTGGGCGCGGTCGCCCTCGCCACCGGTTTCGAGGTGTTCGACGCGCGGCGCAAGCCGCTCCTCGGCTTCGGGAGGTTCCCGAACGTCATCACGGGCGTCCAGATGGACCGGATCCTGGCGCCGACCCGACCGTTCAACGCCGTGGTCCGACCTTCGGACGGCAAGGCGCCTTCCAGCGTCGCGTTCATCCTCTGCACGGGCTCGCGGGATTCGACGGTCGGTAACCGCGTCTGCTCTCGCGTCTGCTGCATGTACTCGCTCAAGCAGGCCCAACTGCTGATGGGCGCGCTGCCCACGGCGGACATCACCGTCTACTACACGGACATCCGCGCCTTCGGCAAGGGGTACGAGGAGTTCTACCAGCAATCCCAGGGGATGGGGGTCCGTTTCGTCCGCGGCAAGGTCGCTCGGGTCGAGGAGGTGGACGGCCAGGACCTGAAGGTCCATTACGAGGCGTTCGAGGGCGCCGGGGGGGCGACGAGCGAGCGCCACGACCTCGTCGTGCTCGCCGTCGGGCTGCTCCCCGCGGCGATCCCGCCGGAGATGTTCGGCGGGGTCGAGCTCAGCCGGGACGCGCTTTCGTACGTGAAGGAGCCGGACGAGGAGCTGGAACCCGGTCGCACGAGCATCGCCGGCGTGTTCGCCATCGGAGCGGCGACCGCGGTACGGGACATCCCCGACACCGTCCTCCACGCGGGGGCGGCGAGCGCGCAGGTCGCCGCGTACCTGAAACGGAAGGTGCCCGCATGACGGAGACCCCCCCCGAGCGCCGGAAGGTCGGTGTGTTCATCTGCCAGTGCGGCGGCAACATCTCCGACTACGTCGACACCGAGCGCGTCCGGGAGGAGGTCGCGAAGGACCCCTCCGTCGCGACGGCGGAGGTCCACATGTTCGCCTGCTCCGACGCGGGCCAACAGTGCATCGTGCAGGCGATCCGGGAGAAGCAGCTCGACGGGATCGTGGTCGCCTCCTGCTCCCCCAAGCTGCATACGACCACCTTCCGCAACGCGGCCCTGAGGGCCGGGCTCAACCCGTACGAGTACACCCAAGCGAACGTCCGGGAGCAATGCTCCTGGGCGCACTCCCACGACCGGGCCACCGCGACGGAGAAGGCCGTCGCGATCACCGAGGCCGCCGTCGCCCACACGGCCCGCTCGAGCCCGCTCGAGAAGCTGCGGACCGAGACGTACCCCCACGCGCTCGTCATCGGCGCCGGGGTCTCGGGCCTGCGAGCCGCGCTCGCGCTCTCCGACGTCGGGATCGGGGTGCACCTCGTGGAGAGGGCCCCGAAGGCGGGGGGCCAGGTCGCGCGCTGGGAACGCTTGTTCCCGAACGACCGGAGCGGCCCGGAGCTCGTCGATACCCTCCTATCGGAGGTGGCCCGCCGGGAGAACGTGGTCCTCTTCACCGGCGCTGAGGTCGTGGGCAAGGAGGGGCACATCGGGGATTTCACGGTGAGGATCCGGACCGGCGGCACGGGGGAGGAAGTGACCGTCCGCGTGGGGGCGATCCTCGTGACGACGGGGTACGAACCGTACGCCCCTCCCCCTGGCGAGTTCGGTTACGGCGAGGAGGGGGTCCTGACCCTTCCGGAGTTCGAAGAGCTGCTCGCCCGAGGCCCGGGTCCCATCGAGTACCACGGTCGACCGGTCCGGTCGATCGCCTACATCTACTGCGTCGGGTCCCGGGCCCCGGCCGATGCGGCGACGGGGCACGGATACTGCTCGCGGTACTGCTGCAGCGCCACTTCCTTCGCGGCGATCCGGACCGCGGAGCGGGACCGGTCGGTCCAGCAGTTCCATCTGTTCCGGGACGTCCGGACCTACGGGAAGTACGAGCTGCTCTACGAGCGGGCGCTCTCCTCGGGCTCGGTGTTCCTCCAGTATCCCGAGGCGTCACCCCCCCGAGTGAGCCGGGAGAACGGACAGCTCACCGTACGCCTCCCCGACCAGCTCACCGGCGGCGAGGAGGTCGAGATACCGGCCGACCTCGTCGTGCTCGTCACGGGCATGGCGCCCCGGGAGAACTCCGCGCTGACCGACGTGCTGAAGCTTCCCGTGGGGAACGAAGGGTTCTACCACGAGATCCATCAGAAGCTGCGCCCCGTGGAAACGGTGATCGATGGGGTGTTCGTGGCGGGCTCGGCGCAAGGGCCGAAGAACGTCGCCGAGAGCGTCGCCAGCGCCCTCGCCGCGGTCTCCAAAGCTTCCGGGCTCCTCTTGAAGGGATATGTCGACCTCGAGCCGCTCGTCGCGAAGATCGACCCCGGACGGTGCACCTGGTGCGGGGAGTGTCTTACGGCCTGTCCGTACGGCGCGGTCGACGAGGTCCCCTTCGGCGACAAGCACATCGCCCACGTGAGCCCGATCCTCTGCAAGGGGGAAGGGGCCTGCGTTCCGGTCTGCTCGGCCCAGGCCGTCGAGGTCGAGGGATACACCCACGACCAGGTCCGTTCGATGATCGATGCGCTCGCCGAGGAGGAATGAGATGCCGACCGCACCGAACCGGGACCTCGCCGAGGTCCTGCGCGATGGGATGGTGCAGGCGCCTCGCATCCTGGAGGTACTGAAGGAAGGGCCGAAGACGATCCCGGAGATCGCCGGGGCGCTGGGTTGCCCGGCCCGGGAGGTCACGCTCTGGGTCATGGCGCTCCGGCGCTACGGCCGGGTCGCCGACGTGGCGAAGGCGCCCACCGAGGAGTACTATCGGTATCGTCGGGTCGAGGGGGGAACATGAGGGTCGACCTGGCCCTCAAGCGTACGCTCGTGGACGGGCTCGGGTCGGACGCCTCGGCCTGCTTGAACTGTGGCTCCTGCACGGCGCTCTGCCCGCTCGGGCTCGGGGTGTTCCCGCGTCGGTTGTTCCGGTATGCGCTCCTCGGCGCCCGCGAGCGACTGCTCGAGAACACCGAGGCGGTCTACTCCTGTCTCCTTTGCAAGATGTGCGAGGAGAACTGCCCGGCCGGCGTGCACATCACCGAGAACGTCCGCTCGCTCCGGAGCTACCTCGACCGCGAGGTGTTCCGGCTCGGGCCCGGGAGGGCCTAGACCATGTCGATCCCGATCCAGGACACCTTGGGCATGCTGGACGACAACCTCCGAAGCCGCCACAGCGTGCTCCCGATCTCCCGACGGAAGGCGACGGCGTGGGCGAAAGGCCTCGCGCTCCCGCGCGGCGGGAGGGTGGTCCTCTACACCGGACAGATGTTCCAGCTCGTGCCCTCGATCAACGCGCTGAGCGGGCAGCTTTCCAAGGCGGAGGGCACCTGGATGGCCCGCTACTTCGGATTCGCCCGGCGCGTCAACCGGATCGTCAACCTCGCCGGCTGGATGGCGCGAGCGGACCCGGCCGAGGTGAAGGCGTACGGGGAGTCGCTGCGCGAGATCGCGCTCCTCCTCCGGGCCGCTCGGGTGGAGTTCGGCTACCTGTACGAGGATGACCTGTACGTCGGGGCCCTCGCCTACGATGAGGGGCTCGACGCCACCTTGCGGGAGCACGCCCAGCACGTCTACGCCCTTCTCCAGGCCCACGGCGTCGAGGAGGTGATCACCGTCGACCCCCACACGACCCACCTCCTACGCACCGTCTATCCGACGATCCTTCCGGGGTTCACCTTGCGGGTCCGAACGTACCTGGAGGTGCTCGCCGAACGGAACCTGGCGGCGGTCAAGGACCTGGCCACGGAGGTGACGATCCACGACTCCTGCATCTACGCCCGGCGGGAGGAGGTCGTGGAGCAGCCCCGGGAACTGCTCCGACGCGGCGGCGTCCGCATCCGGGAGGCGGAGCTCTCCGGCCGCTCGACCCAGTGCTGCGGTGGCCCGGCGGAGATGTTGTTCCCCGGTCGGGCGCATGCGGTCGCGGCCCAACGCGTCGAGCAGCTCGCGAAATGCTCGAGCCGGGTGGTGACGCTCTGCCCGCTCTGCCACGCCAACCTCCGGCGCGCGGCGCCCCCGGGCGTCGAGGTCACCGACATCTCCCATTACCTCACGCAGGCGTACTGCCCCCGGATCGCACCCCTCCGAGCCGGCCCTCCGGTCGCGAGCGAGCCCGTGGCCGCGGTCGCGCCGACCTGACCGGGCGGGTCGGCCGGGGCGGCCGTTCCCCCCACCGGCGGCTGTCGTGGACCGGGGAACGAAACCCTCAAGAACATGCAGGCGAACCCCGGGACGGAAGCGTCGGATGACGATCCTGGTCGACGTGGAGCTCGCCCGCTGCACTGGCTGCTCCCACTGCAAGGACGTCTGCCCGGTGAACGTCTTCGAGCTCCGCTCCCGGGAGATGTTCCCGGACCTCGTCGACGACCCGACCGTGGCGGCGAAGTTCCAGTTCCGGGGCGAGAAATCGGTCTCCCTCAACGGTCCGGAGTGCATCGTTTGCGAGGCGTGCCTGTACGAGTGCGAAGGGGAGTGCATCCTCATCACGGACGACGAAGGGCACGTCCACAGGTCGGTGTACAAGTAACCCCCCGAACCGGGACTTCTCTCCCGGGGCCGACCCGTCGCGCCTCGGGGTCCGGGGCGAGATGGTGACGGCCCGGACCGTTCGCTCCGAGCTATATACCGGCCCTCTTCCTCCAGGGGGCGTGACGTCGAAGCTGGGACCCAGTACGGGCGTGGTGGTCGTCGTGAGCCTGTTCCTGTTCGGAGGACTTCCCCTGGCCGGGGTCGGGATGGCTTCCCTTTCGAGCGCTCCCGCGCTCGGGCTCCGAGCCCCCACGGGGGGGGTCCCCGCCCGGGCCTTCGCTTTCGTCTCCAATTTCGAGGACCTCGCCTTGGATGGCTGGCACGCCACTCGGGGGACCGCCTCCGTGACCGCGTTGGTGAACTACGAGGGCGAGCCGTCCCTCCGATCGACCGCTGCCGGCTCGAGGGTCCAGGTCGACACCGCCCAGAGCGGATTCGTCCTCGGCGACGCCGCCATCTCCTTCCAGGCGGAGTTCGATTACGCCAGCGGCGGGACGGGGTTCATCGGACTCGCCCACGGAGGCGCCCCCCTCGCGGTGGTCGGGGTCGGAGGGGGTAGCGTCCTCGCGGGACCCACCCCGAGCCTCGCGACGATGGTGATGACCATCCCGACGACCGGGACCGCTCAACCGGCGGGCTGGGTCGACCTCATGGTGAGCGCCTTCGCGGTGAACCCCAAGCACCCCACCACGAGCGCCTGGCTCATGAACGTCTACGTCGACCGCACCGACTCGATCGC
>Ga0326727_10013871_pt1 | contig 17754 bp, 18 predicted proteins | sample MB2enrmetagenome_FD_207643 | JGI IMG/M metagenome (GOLD analysis project Ga0326727, IMG submission 207643) | Lab enriched peat soil microbial communities from McLean, Ithaca, NY, United States - MB29MY | ecosystem: Environmental > Terrestrial > Soil > Wetlands > Peat | place: USA: New York...
CAGCGCCTCGCTATCGACAGCTCAGCAGTGCCGCCGGTTGGAATTACGCCTTCTTTACTCTCGCCGACCATCATCGTGGCCGGTCCGACGTCGCCCGGACCGATCCACTCGCATGGAAGGCAGCGTCCGCATGTCCAGCTATGTCGCCAACCGCAGGATCGGCACCAAGATCGCCGCCGGATTCGGCGTCGTCCTGCTGATCTTCGCCGCCAGCGCGGCGATTGCCTGGCATGCCTTCGACAAGTCAGCGCTCGCCGTGCAGGAGCATGTCCGACTGGCCGGCAACACCTCCGTTCTGAGCGACGTCGACCTGAGTGTGGCGCGCTACCGGGCCCAGGCCCGCGAATACGCCTGGTCCGGCGCCGAGGAGACCGCCACCGCGGCAGCAGCGGAGTCGGCGGCGCTGCACAAGCTGATGGCGAGCGCCCTGGATCGCGTCAAGGATCCGGACCGGCATCGCATTCTTGAGGACATGGCCAAGGCGGCGGACGGCTATGACGCCGACTTCCAACGTCTGCACGAGATCAAGGCTGAACAGAACAAGCTGATCACCGAGGAACTCGACAGAGTCGGCGAACTGATGACCGACGGCTACACCGCCTTGATCGCCGCCGGGACCAAAAGCGGCTACGCGCAGGTTGCGCTGCTTGCGACCGAGGCGCGTCGGCTGTCCCTGAATGCGCGGCTCGACGTGAACAAGCGTCTCGACCGGCATTCGGAACAGGCCGCCGACGCTGCCGATAAGACTTTCGTCGACCTGCGGCGGCTGCTGACGGGTCTCGATGACGCGACGAAAGACAGCAACGAGCTGAACGCAATGGTCAAGGACGAATTGACCATGCGGGACACCTATCAGACCGTGTTCCGCCGCGTCGATTCGCTGGATGCCCAGCAATGGAAGCTGATCAATGACGAGCTGCCGAAACAGGCAGAAGCGCTGGAGAACCTTTCCACAAAAGTCAAAGACGGCACCATTGCCGAACAGTCGGCCAACGAACGTATCGCGCTGGCGTCGTCGGCCAGCGGCAGCAGGCAGGTGATGGTGCTGGGCCTGGCCGGGCTGACCATGGGCCTGTTGCTGGCCTGGCTGATTGGCCGCAGCATATCCCGCCCGGTGGTGCGGATGTGCACCGCGATGCGCCTGCTGGCGGGCGGCGACAAGACCGTGGCAGTCCCCGGCGTCGGCCGCAAGGACGAGATCGGCCAGATGGCAGAGGCCGTGCAGGTGTTCAAGGACAACATGCTCGAAGCCGACCGGCTGCGTGCCGAGCAGGAGCGGTCCGAAGCGGAAGCCGAGGCAAAGCAGCGCCAGGGCATGCTCCGGCTGGCCGACGAGTTCGAAACCGGCATCAAGGGAGTCGTCACCGCGGTCGCCGCGCGGGCCGGCGAGATGCAGGCGGCGGCCCAGGCGATGTCCAACACCGCCCAGGCGACCACGCAGCAGGCGACGGCGGTGGCGGCCGCGGTCGAAGAGGCTTCCGCCGGCGTGCAGACGGTCGCCAGTTCAGCCGAGGAACTCTCCGCCTCGGTGCGCGAGATCGGTCAGCAGATGGTACGCTCCTCGAAGATCGCCGGCCAGGCGGTGGCCGAAGCCGAGCAGACCAATACCACCGTGGAGGGCCTCAACCACACCGCGCAACGCATCGGCGAAGTGGTGCAGCTGATCGAGACGATCGCGGCACAGACCAACCTGCTGGCGCTGAACGCGACGATCGAGGCGGCGCGTGCCGGCGATGCGGGCAAGGGCTTTGCGGTGGTCGCCAGTGAGGTGAAGTCGCTCGCCAACCAGACCGCGAAGGCCACCAGCGACATCAAGGTGCAGATCGACGAAATCCAGAGCGCCACCACCCAGACCGTGCAGGCCATTCACAGCATCGGTGGCACCATCCGGCAGATGAGCGAGATTTCTTCCACGATCGCTTCGGCAGTCGAGCAGCAGCGGGCGGCCACGCAGGAAATCGCACTCAACGTGCAGCAGGCCGCCAAGGGCACCGGCGAGATCGCCAGCAACATCGGGGGCGTCAGCCGGGCCGCCAACGACACCGGTGCGGCGGCCAGCCAAGTGCTGTCGGGCGCAGGCGAGTTGTCGGCGCAGTCGGCAAAGCTGCGCCACGACGTGGACAGCTTCCTCGCCACCGTCCGCGCGGCGTGACGAAGGCGAGGCGCTGCCTCGCGCTCTGCCAGGGGCAGCGCCCCTGGCGCTTGCACTCGCCCCCAGGTCCGGCCTACCCTTGGGTATGGATGCGATCATCCGAGCCGATCGATACTGGCGCCGCTGGCAGTTCCTTCCGGCGGCCTGAGGCGTTCGCATCCGACGATCAACCCCAAGCCGCCCTGCCCAGGCGGCTTTCGTTTGTGCATGCCAGCCAGCGTCTGTCCGTCCCGAGCGGAGCGGCCCCTTCGAAGAGGCCCGAGATGGCACGGCTGAGCTTCCACTTCACCCCGCGCGAGAACGCTGATTTCGACGTCTGTACCACGCCGCCGCCCCCGGCGACGCCCAAGCCGGTGCCGCCGCCGGAGGAGCCTGTACAACCCGGCGCGCAGCAGCCGCCCAAGCCCGCCGAGGGGTGACGCGCAGCGCCGGGGGGTGCTATCGCCATGCGATGATCCCCGCCACCGCCACCCTCGCTGCCATCGTCGGGATCGCCGGCACCACGCTCGCCAGCGATGAGCAGGCGCTGTTCCGGACGCATCCGCCGGCGGGCGTCATCCTGTTTGGACGAAACATCCTGGACCCCGAAGGATTGCGCCTGCTGATCGGCGCCTTGCGCCGGACCCTTCCGCCGGATGCGGTCTTGATGGTCGATCAGGAAGGCGGGCGGGTGGCCCGGCTGCGGCCGCCGCACTGGCGCTCGCATCCACCGGCCGCGGCGCACGGCGCGCTGTTCGCCCGCGATCCGGCCGCCGGCCGGCGCGCGGCCTTCTTGACCGGTGCCCTGATCGGACTGGATTGCGCCGCGGCCGGGTTCGACGTGGTCGCTGCGCCGGTGCTCGATCGCCGCCTGCCGGGCGCGCATGGCGTGATCGGCGACCGCGCCTTCGCCTGTTCGCCCGACGCGGTGGCGGAGCTTGGCCGGGCAATGGCGGGCGGGCTGCTGGCGGCGGGCGTGCAGCCGGTGGGCAAGCATGTGCCCGGACACGGCCGCGCCCGGGTGGACAGCCATCTGGAACTGCCCGTGGTGGAGGCCGGCGATCTCGCGGCCGATTGGCGCCCGTTCGCCGCCAATGCCGACCTGCCCTGGATGATGACCGCGCACATCCGCTACCCTGCGTTGGATGCCGAGCGGCCGGCCACGCTGTCCGCCCGCATCCTGGGCGAGGTGGTGCGTGGCCGTATCGGCTTCGGCGGCGTGCTGGTAAGCGATGACCTGGCCATGCAGGCACTCAGCGGCACGCCCGCGGAACGGGCGCTGGCGGCGCTGGCGGCGGGCTGCGATGTCGCGCTCTACTGCTCCGGCGCGTTGGCGCCGACCGCCGACCTGCTCGCGCGTTGTCCGCCCTTGAGCAAAGCGGCGGCAGCCAGGTTGGCGGCGGCGCGGGCGTCGGCGACGGCCGCGCGCGAACGGCTCGACGCGGACACATTGGCAAGAGAACGGGACGGACTGCTGACGTGAGCGAATGGCCCGAGCTGGTTCTTTCCTTCGTCGCGCTGGTACTGGCCATCATCCTGCACGAGATCTCGCACGGCTATGCCGCGCTGGCGCTGGGCGACGACACGGCCAAGCGGATGGGCCGGCTGTCGCTCAATCCCATGGTGCATGTGGACCGCGTCGGCACCATCATCGTGCCGGCGATCTTCCTGGTCGTGAATATGCTGACCCGCACCGGCCTGTTCTTCGGCTGGGCCAAGCCGGTGCCGATCGCGGCGTGGCGGTTCCGCGACCCGCGGCGGGGCATGATGCTGGTGGCGCTGGCCGGGCCGCTGGCCAATTATGCGCTGGCGTACTTGGCCATCCTGTTGCTGCATCTCACCCCTGCCCTGCCTGACCTGCTCAGGGCTTATGCGCTGATCTTCATCGGGTTCTTCGTCATGGCGAACCTGGCGCTGGGGACCTTCAACCTGCTGCCGGTGCCGCCGCTGGATGGCGGGCGGGTGGTGGTGGGGCTGCTGCCGGAGCGCCTCGCGCTGGCCTGGGCGCGGCTGGAGCGGGCCGGCATCATCCTGGTGCTGGTGCTGCTGTTCATCGCGCCGCCCCTGCTCCGCGACGTCGGCATCCGCATCAATCCCCTGGCGGACTGGCTGCACGCCGTCGGCGACCCGATCTTCCGCCTGCTGGTCGCCGCCGCCGGCCACCCGCAGGACATTTTTCTGGTGCTCAGGGTGCTGGGCGCGGACGGTGTCTGAGCAGCCCGCCACGCCGGACGCCGCCGCAGCCTCCGCCGAGGCGCTCATGGTGCGCGTGGAGGGGTTCGAGGGGCCGCTGGACCTGCTGCTCGAGCTGGCGCGCGGCCAGAAGGTGGACCTCGCCCGGATCTCCATCCTGTCGCTGGTCGAGCAGTACCTGGCGGTGATCGAGGGGGCGCGAGAGGTGCGGCTGGAGCTGGCGGCGGACTGGCTGGTGATGGCGGCCTGGCTGACCTGGCTCAAGTCGCGCCTGCTGCTGCCTGCCGGCAGCGCCGCGCAGGAGGAGGGCGAGCTGGCCGCCGAGGTGCTGGCGGCGAGGTTGCGCGACCTGGCGGCGATCCGGCTGGCGGCGGCGTGGCTCGGCGCGCGGCCGGTGCTGGGCCAGGATGTGTTCCCGCGCGGCATGCCGGAGGACCTGGTCGAAACCGACCACTCTCGCGTGGTGCTGGACCTGGCCGGGCTGATGCGGGCGTTCCTGGTGGCGATGCGGCGCGGCGCCGGCAACCGCCGGTACCGGCCACCCGTGCTGACGGTGTGGACGCTCAAGGAGGCGCTGAACCGCCTGGCGGCCATGCTCGGCTCGCTACCGGACTGGACCAGCCTGGAACGATTCCTGCCGGAGCAGCCCGCAACCCCCCTGCAACAGCGGGCGGCAATCGCCAGCACCCTGCTGGCGGGGCTGGAGATGGCGCGCGGCGGGCTGCTGCGGATGCGCCAGGATCGGCCGTTCGGACCGATCCTGCTGCGTCGTGCCGAGCCGGCGCCGGCCGGCGCAAAGGAGAGCGATGAACGATCCCGATCCTGATCCGCCGCCCGTTGCGGCACCGGCGGAGGCGATGGAGGACGCGCTGCGGCTGGCCGAAGCGATGGTGTTCGCCGCCGCTGCCCCGGTCGGGCTGCGCGCGCTGGCGAACCTGCTGCCGGTGGGCGTGGACGTCGATGCGGTCGTGGCGGCACTGCGCGAGCGGTATGCCGGGCGCGGCGTGGAGCTGGCCGAAGTGGCGGGCGGGTTGCAGTTCCGCACCGCCGCCGACCTCGCCCCGCGGCTGCGCCGGGTGGTGGTGGTGCCCCGCCGGCTGCCCCGGGCGGCGATGGAAACGCTGGCCATCGTTGCCTACCATCAGCCGGTGACCCGGGCCGAAATCGAAGAGATCCGGGGCGCGGCGCTGTCGCAGGCGACGCTGGATGCGCTTCTCGAGCTGGGGCTGATCGCGCCCAAGGGCCGCAAGGAGGCACCGGGCCGGCCGACGCTATGGGCGACCACGCCGGCCTTCCTGGCGCAGTTCGGGCTCAGGGACCTGCGTGACCTGCCGCGGCGCGAAGACCTGTTGGTCGAGCCACCGGCCGCGGTCACGGCAGGGCAGCCGGCGAGCGGGTAGCATGGCCCGCGTAGTTTCACTCCGAATGGTTTCCTGCTAACCAGCCGCCCCCGGAGGGTATGGGGCTCGCATGTTCGACTTCGCCTGGTCTGAGATCATGCTGATCGGCATCGTGGCGCTGATTGCCATCGGGCCGAAGGACCTGCCGGTCGCCATGAAGGCGGTCACCGGCATGATCAAGAAGGCGCGCCGGATGGCGGCCGAGTTCCAGACCCATGTCGACGACATGATGCGCGACGCCGACCTGAAGGAAGTCCGCGACCAGATCAACGAACTCCGCAATTTCGACCTGAAGGGGACGATCGAGCGCGCGGTCGACGAAGACCATTCGTTGCGCGACACCTTCGCTTCCAACCCTTTGGAGCCCGAGAAGAAGCCGGCGGAAACGCCGCCGGCCGAGACCGAGCCGGCGGGGACCGGAGCGGCCATCGCGGCCGATCCGGCCGAGGCGGCGGCGGAGGCTCCGGGGGCGGATGCGCCGGCGTTCATCCCGCCGGACGTCGCGGACCGCTTCGAGCCGCAGCCGGCGTTCATCCCGCCGGGCACGACCGCGCCCGGCACCTATTATTCCGGCTTCCGCGCCTGATGGCCGCCGCAACCCCGAGACGCAAGTGCGCATTCCCTTCCTGAAATCCCGCCAGCCCAAGCCGGCGACCGTCGAGGAAGAAGACCCCATCGACGACAAGCCGATGCCGCTGCTCGACCACCTGATCGAGCTGCGCCGGCGCCTGATGTGGTCGATCGGCGCGTTCATGATCGCGTTCTTCGTCTGCTATTTTTTTTCCGGCCAGATCTACGCATTCCTCGCTGCGCCGCTGGCGCACGTCGAGGAACGCATGGGCGGCAGCCAGCGCATGATCTACACCGGGCTCACCGAGGGGTTCTTCACCTACCTCAAGGTGGCGATGTTCGGCGCGCTGTTCATCGCCTTTCCGATCATGGCGAACCAGCTTTGGCTGTTTGTCGCACCCGGCCTTTACCGCAGCGAGAAGCGGGCGCTGTTGCCGTTCCTGATCGCCTCGCCGGTGCTGTTCCTGATGGGCGCGGCGCTGGCCTACTTCGTGATCTTTCCCGCGGCCTGGACCTTCTTCCTGCACTTCCAGACCCCGAAGGGCGCCGGCGGGCTGCCGATCGTGCTGGAGGCGCGGGTTTCCGAGTACCTCGACCTGGTGATGAAACTGGTGTTCGCGTTCGGGGTGGCGTTCCAGTTGCCGGTGGCGCTGAGCCTGCTGGCCAAGGTGGGCATCGTCACCTCGAAGGGGCTGGCGAAATACCGGCGCTACGCCATCGTGGGGATGTTCATCGTCGCCGCCATCCTGGCGCCGCCCGACATCTTTACCCAGTGCGGGCTCGCGATCCCGCTGATCGGGCTCTACGAACTGTCCATCTTCGCGGCGAGAATGATGGAGCCGAAGCCGGTCGAGGTCTGATGGCGAGGCGTTGCCTCGCGCTCCACCAGGCCCGGCGCGCGCCTTCGCGCGACGGCTCCGCCCTGGACCCCAGGATGTGGGGCGCTTCGCGCCGAACGGTGCCGCGGCGAGGATGGCGCGAAGCGCCTAAACGAATGGGTTCCAAGGGCCTCTCGGCCCTTGGCGGGGTCCAGGGGCAGCGCCCCTGGCCTTTCTCGCGACGGGGGGTCTGAGCCATGCACGACATCCGCGCCATCCGCGCCGATCCGGCAGCCTTTGACGCGGCGATGGCCCGCCGGGGCCTGCCGCCGCAGGCCGAGGCGATCCTCGGGCTGGACAAGATCAGGCGCGATCGCCTGACCCGGGCGCAGGAAGAGCAGGCCAAGCGCAATGCCCTGAGCCGGCAAATCGGCCAGCTCCGACGCCAGGGTGCGGACACCGCCGCGTTGGAATCCGAGTCTGCCTCGCTTGCCCAACTGATGGAGATCGACCAGCGCGGCGCCGCGGAAATCGACGGGCAAATCAAGGCGATTCTGGAGGGCCTGCCCAACATCCTCGACGCCGACGTGCCCGACGGCGCGGACGAGACCGCCAACGTTGTGCTGAAGCAGTGGGGCGAGCCCGCCGGTTTCGACTTCGCACCGAAGCAGCATTTCGAGCTCGGCGAGGCGCTGGGCATGATGGATTTCGCCACCGCGGCGAAGCTGGCCGGCGCACGGTTCACCATCCTGCGCGGGAAGCTGGCGCGGCTGGAGCGGACAATCGGGCAGTTCATGATCGACCTGCACACGCGCGAACACGGCTATGAGGAAGTGATTCCCCCGCTGCTGGTGAACGCGGCCACCGCATACGGCACCGGGCAGTTGCCGAAATTCGAGGCGGACCTGTTCAAGACTTCGGATGGCCGCTACCTGATCCCGACCGCCGAGGTGCCGCTGACCAACATGGTGGCGGGCGAGATCGTGGCCGAGAAGCTGCTGCCGATCCGGTTGACCGCGCTCACCGAATGCTTCCGCTCGGAGGCCGGCGCGGCGGGCAAGGACACCCGCGGCTACCTGCGCCAGCACGAGTTCCGCAAGGTCGAGCTGGTGTCGATCTGCCATCCCGACGCCTCCGACGCCGAGCACGAACGGATGACGGGTTGCGCCGAGCGGGTGCTCGAACTGCTCAACCTGCCTTATCGACGGGTGGTGCTGTCGTCCGGCGACACCGGCTTCGGGGCGGCCAAGACCTACGACCTGGAAGTGTGGCTGCCCGGGCAGGGAACCTGGCGCGAGATTTCCTCCTGCTCCAACACGCGCGCCTTCCAGGCGCGGCGGATGAATGCGCGGTTCCGCAGCGCCGACGGCCGTTCGGTCGCTTCCGTGCATACGCTGAACGGTTCGGGCGTTGCGGTGGGGCGGACGCTGATCGCGGTGATGGAGACCTATCAACAGGCCGACGGCTCGATCGTGGTTCCGGAGCCCCTGCGGCCCACCATGGGCGGGATGGAGCGCATCGCATGCAGCTAGACCCGGCCACCGACGCGCTGCTGGCGATCGACGTGCAGCCCGATTTCATGTCAGGCGGCGCGCTGCCGGTGCCCGGAGGCGACGGCGTGGTGCCGGTGATCAACCGGCTGCTGGGTGGCCCGTTCCGGCACGCCGTCGCCACGCAGGACTGGCACCCGCCCGGCCATGCCTCCTTCGCCAGCGTGCACCCGGGCCGCGCGCCGTTCGAGAGCATCGAGGCGCCGTATGGCCCGCAGACGCTGTGGCCCGACCACTGCATCCAGGGCTCGCGCGGCGCGGCGCTGCATCCGGCACTGGATCAGTCCCGCATCGAGCTGATCGTGCGCAAGGGATTCCGGCCCGGCGTGGACAGCTATTCGGCGTTTCGCGAGAACGATCGCGTGACCTCGCTCTGCCTCGACGTCTGGCTCAGGGCGCGCGGCTTTAAGCGGCTGTTCCTGGTGGGACTGGCGATCGACTACTGCGTGGCCTGGTCGGCCGAGGACGCGATTGGGGCGGGGTTCGCCGTGGTAGTGATCGAGGACGCCTGCCGCGGCATCGGCCTTCCTGCCGGCGCGGGACGCACGACGATCGACGACGCGCGGGATAGGCTGCGGGCCATGGGCGTGGCGTTTGTGACCAGCATCGACCTCGCTCAGCGGAGCGGATCGGGCGGACGATGAAGGCCAGGGGCGCCGCCCCTGGACCCCGCAAAGGGCCGGGAGGCCCTTTGATCCCATTCGTTTTGGCGCTTCGCGCCATCCTGCGCGGCACATGAATAGCATTGTGCGTAACGAAAACGCAGTCGTATCGTGGCGGGGAACCGCAGGAGATCCTTCATGCTCCGCTTTCGAGGCATCGCGCCACGGCGGCTCGCGGCCCTGGTGTGCCTGCCGCTGCTCGGGGCATGTGCCGGCTCTGTGCCCAACGTGGCGGGCAATGTGCCGGTGGTGAACGTCCCCGGCGCCCGCCCTTCCCCGCAGCCGCTGGTGGCGCGCCTGTTCCTGCCTGAGGGAGCCGGGCCGTTCGCGGTGGTGATCCTGCTGCATGGCTGCGGCGGCATCACCAACAACCAGACGCAGTGGGTGCAACGACTGAACGGCTGGGGCTATGGCGCCGTGGTGCTGGACAGCCTGGGCCCGCGTGGGGTGAAGTCGGTATGCCCCGCGTACCTTCAGCCGATGGTCACCCGGCAGGATCGGGCGGGCGACGTCGTCGCGGCCGTGCGCTGGCTGCAGACGGTGCCCCGGGTGGATGGCGCCAGGCTCGCCGTGCTCGGCAACTCCCACGGCGGCGCTACCGCCGCCACCGTCGCCAACCGGCATTTCGAGGCCGAGGGGGGCGGGCTGGTCAAGGCGGCGGTGGACTACTACGGCCCCTGCCGCGAGCCCGCCGACCACGGCAGCATCCCCTTGCTGGCGCTGGCCGGCGATGACGACACCTGGGGCTACCCCGCGCGCACCTGCACCGAGTTCGCCCGCGCGGTCGGCAGCGCCGAGAACGTGACCGTGCGCACCTACCCGGGCGTGGTGCATGCCTTCGACAATCCCCTGCTCGTGCACCGCGTCTGGCAGGAGGGGCACCCGATGCAATACGACCACGATGCCGCCGAGGCCAGCTTCCGCGAGGTCCACACCTTCCTCGACCGCACGATCGGACCTGAAAGAGTGACGCGTCGCTGAAGGCCCTGGACCCCTCCAAAAAGAATGGGTTCCAAGGGCCTCTCGGCCCGTCGCGCGAAGGCGCGCGCCGGACTTGGCGGGGGGCGGAGCCCCCTGGCCTTCAGTCGAACCCCATGAAGTTCGGCATCGCGCTGATCGGCGGGGCGACCTTCAGCTTCTCGAGGTCGGGCACCGGCCGGGCAGTGCGGGGATCGGCGGCGAGCAGCGCCTCCAACTCGGCGACAACCGCGAGCACGAACGCATCACCGCCGCGCGGGCCGACGACCTGCAGGCCGAACGGCATGCCGTTGCGATCCAGTCCGACGGGCAGGCTCACCGCCGGGTGGCCGACCAGGGTCACCGCATAGGCCATGGCCAGCCAGTGGAAATAGGTCCGCGTCGGCACGCCGTCGATCTGTGCCGGATACAGTTCGTTCCAGAGCCGCGGCGAGACGGTGATCGCCGGCGTGAGGATGACGTCCACGTCCTCGAAAAACGCCTGCCAGCGCCGGTACTGGGCGGTCTGCAGCACCGCGGCACGGGCGACGTCCGCGGCCGTGTAGCGCAGCGCCTGCTCGACGTTGGCGCGCACGTTCGGCCCGACGTCGGCGGGCCGGGTGCGCACATGCTCCAGGTGGGCGGCCAGGAAGTTGAGGCCGCGCAGCACCTCGAATGCCTCGTCGGCGCCGCTGCAATCCGGGGTCGCCTCGGCGGCGGTGGCAAAGACGTGGCGGAACAGCCCGATCTTCTCGCCGAACACCTCGCGGATCTGCCGCTCGGTCGGGGCGAAGCCGAAATCCGGCGTGATGGCGACCCGGAGCCGGCTCAGATCGACCGGCCGCTGCGGCCAGAACTCGTCGCGGCGCCGCACGCGGCGGTGAAAGATGGTGGTGGCCAGCGGGTCGGCCGGGTCGTTCTTGGCGATCACCGAGAGCAGCAGGCTCGCGTCGGGAATGTCGCGCGCCATCGGGCCCTGCACGGGCAGCGGATTCCAGCCCAGCAAACGCTTCTCGCTCGGCACCAGGCCGGGGGTCGGGCGGAACCCGACCACGCCGCAGAACGCCGCCGGGTTGCGCAGGGACCCGCCGGTGTCCGAGCCGGTGGCGAGCGGCACCATGCCGGTGGCCAGCGCCACCGCGGAACCGCCGGAGGAGCCGGCGGCCGAGCGGGTCGGGTCGAACGGATTGCCGGTGGCGCCGTAGACCGCGTTACGGGTATTGGCGCCGGCGCCCCATTCGGGGGTGTTGGTCTTGCCCAGCACGATGCCGCCGGCCCGTCTGATGTTGGCCACGATCAGCTGATCGCGCGTGGGCACATGGTCGCGGAAGATCGGGCTGCCCCAGGTGGTGCGCAGCCCCTCGACCTCTTCCAGGTCCTTCACCCCGAACGGCAGGCCGTGCAGGGGCCTCAGCTCGTCGCCGCGCATGACGGCCGCCTCGGCCTCCCTGGCGGCGAGCCGCGCCCGCTCGAAGTCGCGCGCCACCATGGCGTTGACCGCGTGGTCCACCGCCTCGATGCGCCCGATGCAGCTTTCCACCAGCTCGACGGGGGAGAGCCGCTTGGCGCCGATCAGGGCGCGGGCCGCGCGGGCGGTCAGGTCACAGGGCTGCATGGCGTCCCCCTCCTTTCAGTAGCCGAGCGCGCAACCGTCCTTGCGGGGGTCCGAGGCCCCGACCAGGCAGCCACGCGCGCGGTCGATCCAGATGGCCTGGCCGCCGCCGTGCGCCCGCTCCACCGGCTCGACGACATGGCCGAGCCGCGCGAGCCCGCGGACCAGCGCCTCCGGCACGCTGCGCTCCACCTGCACCTTGCCCTTGAACGGGAACAGGCGGCACAGGTCGAGCGATTCCTGCAGGTCCAGGCCGTAGTCGAAGTGGTTGGCGAGGAAGCTGGTCTGCCCCATGGGCTGGTAATGCCCGCCCATCACGCCGTACGGCATCACCGCCTCGCCGTCGCGCGTCACCATGCCGGGGATGATGGTGTGCAGCGGCCGCTTGAGGGGCGCGATGCAGTTCGGGTGACCGCGCTCCAGGCGGAAGCCGAAGCCGCGATTGTGCAGCATGACACCCGACCGCTCGGCCAGGATGCCGGAGCCGAAGCCCTCGAACAGCGAGTTGATGAAGCTGCAGGCGTTGCCGTCGCGGTCGACCACCGAGAGGTAGACGGTATCGCGGTGCCGCTCGAGGCCGGTCTCGCCGGGCGCGGGCATGGCGGGGATCGCGGCGTCGTCGCGGATCAGCCGGCGCAGCCCTTCGAGATAGGCGGGGCTGGTCAGCTTCGCCACCGGCACGTCGACCAGCAGCGGATCGGCGACGAAGGCGTCGCGGTCGCGGTAGGCCAGCCGCGCCGCCTCGATGTGGCGATGCCAGCGGGTGACGCCGAGCGGACCGTCCGGCACCGGGCCGAAGCCGCCCAGCATGCCGAGGATCATCAGCACCACCACTCCGTGGCCGTTGGGGGGGCATTGCCACACCTCGAAGCCGTTCCAGCCGATCCGGATCGGCTCGACGAAATGCGCGGCGCTGCGGCCGACCGCGAAGTCCTCCAGGGTGTGCAGGCCGCCGCGACGGTTGAGCGCCGCCACCATGTCCTCCGCCACCGGCCCCTCGTAGAAGGCGCGGCTGCCCTCCCTGGCGATGGCGCGCAGGGTCCCCGCCAGCTCGGGCTGCACGAAGCGATCGCCGAGCGCCGGCGGCTTGCCCCCCGGCAGGAAGCGATACGCCTGGTTCTTGCGCAGCTTCTCCGCCTGCGCGGCCCAGGCCTGGCCGATCACGGAGGAAACGAAGAAGCCTTCCTCGGCATAGGCGATGGCCGGGCGCAGCAGCTCGTCCAGCCCCTTGGTGCCGTGCGCGTTCAACAGCTTCTCCCAGGCGGAAACCGCGCCCGGCACGGTGACGGCATGGGCCGAGGTGTTCTCCACCTCGGTGATGCCGGCGGCCTCGAAGAAGTCCATGCCGGCCGCGGCCGGGGCGCGACCCGACCCGTTCAGCGCCACCACCCGGCGCTGGCGTGCCGGGGCATAGAGGCAGAAACAATCGCCGCCGAGACCGGTGGACATCGGCTCGACAACGCACAGCACCGCAACGGCCGCGATCGCGGCATCGAGCGCGTTGCCGCCGGCGCGCAGCACGTCAAGCGCGGCCAGGGTCGCCTGCGGCATGGAGGTCGCCGCCATGCCATGCGCTGAGAGCACCGGGCTCCGACCCGGAAAATGCAGATCACGCACGCGCCGCACTCCTTCTCATCCGGGTCCCTATTGCCCCCTCCGGCCGCCGCCGGCAAGCGCGCTGGGGAAGTCGACGGGACGGCGCAACCGCTATGGCTGTTTGCCGCGCGCCAGTATAGTAAGGACCACGTTTTGGCCGGCCGGAGGAAGCATGGTTGGCGTCATCGTCGAGGCCGCACGTGCTTGCGCTGGCTGCCGTTTCGAGCCGCGGGCGATGATCATCCGTACCCCGGATTGAATGCGCCATCCTCTGCAACCACCCCAGGGAAGGAAACCCATGAAACCGATGTTCCGCCGCTCCCTGCATGCGGCACTGGCGGGCAGCCCGCTCGCATTGGCCGCGACGCTTGCCGCGCCGGCGCCGGCGCACGCCCAACAGCCGGGCATCCTCCAGCAAGTGCTCTCACGCGGCACGGTGCGCATCGCCGTGCTCGCCTCGCTGCCGCCGTTCGCGCAGATGACCCCCTCCGGCCAGCCGGAAGGCTACGACATCGACATCGCCCACATGGTGGCTGCGTCGCTCAAGGTGAAGCCGGACCTCATCGTCACCGACATCCCGACCCGCGTCACCGGCCTGCAGACGCGCAAGTTCGACCTGACGATCGCCGACTTCACCCGCAATGTCGAGCGCTCCACCACCATCGCCTTCACCGACCCCTACCTCGTCACTTCGATGAAGGCGCTGGCGCGCGCCGACTGTCCGGCCAAGACGATCGCCGACCTCAACGATTCGAAGTTCCGCATCGCGATCGACCGCGGCGGCACGGACGAAGTCGCCGTGCCGCCGATACTCCCGAAGGCGCAGCTGGTCCGCTTCAACACCGAGGCCGACGAGCTGGCCTCGCTGCTGAACGGGCAGACCGACGCCATGGCCGAGGACACCCTCTACAACCACCGCCAGATCGCCAACCATCCGGGCCAGCTGAAGGAGCTCGAAGGCGCGTTCGCCTCGGCGGAAATCGCCATCGGCCTGCCAGCCGGCGATTTCGACTGGTGGCGCGTGATCAATCTGTGGGTGCACCAGTTCAACGCCACCGGCGACAACGCCAGGCTGTTCAAGAAGTGGTTCGGCTTCGACCTGCCCAAGATCCAGGCGCAGTACTGAGGCATGGCTCCGGCGAGCGCGGGAGTGCCGCCCCGCCGGGCAGCCGGCATGACGCCCGACCATGACACCGAATGCACCATCCTCTGCAACCACCCACCGAGGAAAACGCATGAAACCGATCCCCCGCCGCTCGTTGCATGCGGCGCTGGCGGGCAGCCCGCTCGCGCTGGCCGCGACGCTGGCCGCGCCGGCGCCGGCGCACGCCCAGCAGCCAGGCATCCTCCAGCAAGTGCTCTCGCGCGGCAGCGTGCGCATCGCCGTGCTCGCCTCGCTGCCGCCGTTCGCGCAGATGACCCCCTCCGGCCAGCCGGAAGGCTACGACATCGACATTGCCCACATGCTGGCGGCGTCGCTCAAGGTGAAGCCGGAGCTCATCGTCACCGACATCCCGACCCGGGTCACCGGCCTGCAGACCCGCAAGTTCGACCTGACGATCGCCGACTTCACCCGCAACGTCGACCGTTCCACCACCATCGCCTTCACCGACCCCTACCTCTTCACCGGCGGCAAGGCGATGGTGCTGATTGACAGCCCGGCCAAGGTGCTGACCGACCTCAACGACCCGAAGTACCGGATCGCGATCGACCGCGGCGGCACCGCCGAGGTGATGGTGCCTGCCGTGGTGCCGAAGGCGCAACTGGTCCGCTTCAACACCGAGGCTGACGAGTTCGCCGCCCTGATGAACGGGCAGGCCGACGCCATGGCCGAGGACACCCTCTACAACCAGCGGCAGATCCGCGACCACCCGGGCAAGCTGCGCGAGACCGAAGGCTGGTTCGGTTCGAATGAAATCTGCATCGGCCTGCCAGCCGGCGATTTCGACTGGTGGCGCGTGATCAATCTGTGGGTGCACCAGTTCAACGCCAGCGGCGACAACGCCAGGCTGTTCCGCAAATGGTTCGGCTTCGATCTGCCCAAGATCCAGGCGCAGTTCTGAACTCCGAGCGGACGAGGGCGGGAGTGCCGCCCTCGCCCGACAGTACGCATGGCGCCGAGGCATGAACTACACCTTCACGCTCCGCACGATCTTCCCATATTTCGATACCCTCGCGCTCGGCATCGAGCTGACGCTTACGCTGTCGGTGCTGGCGATCGTGATCAGCCTGGTGATCGGCGCGGTGGTGGCGGTGATGCGGCGCAGCCGGTTGCGCACACTCCGGTTCGCCGGCGCCGCCTATGTCGAGGTGATGCGCAACACGCCGCTGCTGGTCACCCTCTACATCGTCTATTTCGCCACCCCAGCGCTGGGCATCCGGATCTCCAGTTTCAGCGCGGCGCTGCTCGGGCTCTCGCTCAACGCCGCCGGCTACATGGCGGAGATCATCCGCGCCGGGCTGATCGCGGTGCCGCGCGGCCAGTTCGAAGCGGCGACCTCGCAGGGCATGACGGCATGGCAGATGTTCCGCCATATCATCTTCCCGCAGGTGTTCCGCACCATCTACGCGCCGCTCGGCAACCAGTTCATCGCCGTCATCCTCGCTTCCTCGCTCTCGTCGGTGGTCGCGGTCAACGATCTCGCTTCCTGGATGCAGACCGTCGGGGCCAACTCGTTCCGTTTCTTCGAGACGTTCGTGGTGGCGGCGGTCGTCTACGCGGTGTTGTGCCAGGCGATCAACCTGGCGCGCCTGCAGATCGGCCGGATGCTGTTCCGCCAGCCGGAGCTGCGGGCATGAGCGAAACTCTCGCCTATGTGCCGCTGTTCATCAAGGCCACCGGCACGACGATCTGGCTGAGCTGGCTCGCGCTGCTGATCGGCGCCGTCGGCGGCACCGCCATCGCCTTGCTCAGGACCAGCCGGCTTTGGCCGCTGCGCGTCGTGGCCCTGCTTTACACCGAGGCGTTCCGCTCGGTGCCGATCCTGATCGTGCTGTTCTTCGCCTATTTCGGCGCGCCGGTGATGCTCGACATCGACGTCAGCCCGTTCCTGGCGGCCACCGCCGCGCTGGCACTGCATGCCTCCGCCAACATGTCGGAGGTGGTGCGCGGTGGCATCGAGAGCGTCGGCCGCGGCCAATGGGAGGCGGCGCTGGCGTCGGGCATGCGCATGCGCCAGGTGATGCGCTACATCGTCGCTCCGCAGGCGCTGCGCGTCATCCTGCCGCCCTCGGTCGGCATCTACATCACCGTGCTCAAGGAATCCTCGCTGGCTTCGATCATCGGCTATTTCGAGCTCACCCGCACCGGGTTGATGGTGCGCGAGACCAATGGCGGCGGTTTCGGGCCGCTGCTGGTGCTCGGGGTGATCTACTTCCTGATCAGCTACGGCATTTCGCTTTGCGGCGCGGCGCTGGAGCGGCGTTATGCCGTCGGCGGCGCCAGTACCGACGCGGTGGTGGGAGGCATGGCGTGAACCAAGCTCCGATCCTCGAGCTTGAGGACGTGGTCAAGCGGTTCGGACCGCGCACCATCCTCGACGGCATCAGCCTTGCCGTCGTGCCCGGTGAGATCGTCTGCTTCATCGGGCCGAGCGGCACCGGCAAATCGACCCTGCTCCGCTGCGTCAACGGGCTGGAGGACATGCAGGGCGGGCACATCCGCTTCGAGGGCGAGGAGGTGCATGCGCGCGGCAAGCGCATCATCGAGGTGCGCAAGCGCATCGGCATGATCTTCCAGCAGTTCAACCTGTATCCGCACCTGACCGCGCTGGAGAATGTCATGCTGGCGCCGGTCGTGGTGCACGGCGAGAAGCGGGCGACGGTGGAGGAGCGGGCGCGGGCGCTGTTCGAGCGGGTGCGGCTTGCGCATCGGATCAACGCCTATCCGGCGCATCTTTCGGGCGGCGAGCAGCAGCGGGTGGCGATCGCGCGGGCGTTGGCCACCAACCCGCACATGCTGATGTTCGACGAGCCGACCTCCGCACTCGACCCGGAGACCGTCGGCGAAGTGCTGGCGGTGATGCGCGACCTGGCGCTCGAGGGGCGGACCATGCTGGTGGTGACGCACGAGATGCGGTTCGCCGCCGAGGTCGGCACGCGCATGGTGTTCATGGACGGCGGCCGGATCGTCGAGGAGGGGGGGCCGCGGGAAATGCTGGCCCGGCCGCGTACCGAGCGCGCCCAGCAGTTCCTGCGCGCGATCCAGAAGTAGCCGCCAGGGGGCGCTGCCCCCTGGACCCCCGCCAGGGGCGGGCGACCCCTGG
>Ga0326727_10013872_pt1 | contig 17753 bp, 14 predicted proteins | sample MB2enrmetagenome_FD_207643 | JGI IMG/M metagenome (GOLD analysis project Ga0326727, IMG submission 207643) | Lab enriched peat soil microbial communities from McLean, Ithaca, NY, United States - MB29MY | ecosystem: Environmental > Terrestrial > Soil > Wetlands > Peat | place: USA: New York...
GGCCGGGTTCCATCCACGTGGCGCACACGCTCGAAGAGCGCGTGGCCAAATCGCAGTTGCTCGAAGCAGTCCACATCTATCGTCAAATGGTTGAGGAATTATGCAGACGCGCATCGAAGTAGGCATCCTGGGCGCCACCGGAATGGTGGGGCAGCATTTCATCAAGTTTCTGGAAGACCACCCCTGGTTCGAAGTGAAGTGGCTGGGCGCCAGCGACCGCTCGGCCGGCAAGCGCTACCGCGATGCCATGACGTGGCACCTGCAGGGTGCGGCGCCCGATGCGGTGGCCGATATCGTTGTGGAAGAGTGTAAGCCTGGCAACGCGCCGCGGCTGCTCTTTTCGGCCATGGACGCTTCGGTGGCCACCGAGATCGAGCGGGCCTTCGCCCAGGCCGGCCACGTGGTGGTTTCCAATTCCAAGAACCACCGCATGGAGCGCGACGTTCCGCTGCTGGTGCCGGAGATCAACCCGGATCACCTGAAACTGGTGCCCGGGCAGCAGCGCGAGCGCGGATGGAAGGGGCAGATCGTGACCAACCCGAACTGCTCCACCGTGGTGCTGACCATGGGCCTCGCGGCGCTGAAACCGTTCGGCATCACCAAGGTCATCGCCACCACCATGCAGGCCATCTCGGGCGCGGGATATCCCGGCGTGGCCTCCATGGATATCGTGGGCAACGTGATTCCGTTCATCGGCGGCGAAGAGGAAAAGATGCAGCAGGAGACCCAGAAGATCCTGGGCGAATTCCGCGGCGACCACATCGAGCCGCTGGCGGCGCGCGTGAGCGCCCACTGCAATCGCGTGGCGGTGGTGGATGGCCACACCGTCACCGTCTCGGTGGAGCTTTCCGCGAAGCCCGCGGAAGCCGACCTGCGCCAGGCTTTCGAGGCGTTCACCGGCGTTCCGCAGGAGCGCTGCCTTCCCAGCGCGCCCGCGCACCCGGTACTCTACATGCAGGAGGTGAACCGGCCTCAGCCGCGCAAAGACGCCGAACGGTATCGCGGCATGGCGGCCTTCGTGGGCCGCCTGCGCGCCTGCCCGGTGCTGGATTACAAGTTCGTCGCACTGGGCCACAACACCGTGCGCGGCGCGGCCGGCGCGGCCGTGCTGAACGCCGAGCTGATGCACACGGAAGGGATGCTGGACTGATGATCGTCATGAAATTCGGCGGCACCTCGGTGGAATCGGCCGCCGCCATCGAACGGGTCGCAGGGATCGTGAAGGCGCGCCGGGAGCGCCGGCCGGTGGTGGTGGTTTCGGCCATGGGCAAGACCACCAACAAGCTGCTGGCCATTGCCGCCGCGGCCATCGCGGGGCGCCGCGCCGATTACATCCAGCAGATTCACGACCTGCGCGATTTCCATTCGCGCGAGGCGCGCCAGGTAGTGCCGCTGGCCGACCGCGCCGAGCTTGACCGCACGCTCGACGAGCATTTCCAGGAACTCACCGAACTGGTGAAGGGGCTGGCCGTGCTGGGCGAGCTGACGCCGCGCTCCATCGACGCGATTTCGAGCTATGGCGAGCGGCTCTCGAGCTACATCGTGGCGCTGGCCTTCCGCCATTTCGGGCTTGAAACGTCCCACGTGGATGCGCGCGACGTGATGGTCACCGACAAGCGCCACACGCAGGCCGCGCCCCTGTTCGAGGAGACCTACAAGCGGCTCCAGGAAACCATTCCGCCGCTAGCCGCCAAATTCGTGGTGGTGATGGGCGGATTCATCGGCGCAACCGTGGATGGTGTCACCACCACGCTGGGCCGCGGCGGTTCGGACTTCTCGGCTTCCATCGTGGGCGCGGGCATCGGCGCCGAGGAGATCCAGATCTGGACCGATGTGGACGGCATGCTCACGGCCGATCCTACGATCCTGCCGGGCGGCCATCGCGTGAAGGTCATCTCCTTCGCGGAAGCCGCCGAGCTGGCTTACTTCGGCGCCAAGGTGCTGCACCCGGCCACGGTGGTCCCGGCCGTCGAGAAGAACATTCCCGTGCTGATTCTGAATTCACGGCGGCCGGAAGTGGATGGCACGCGCATCGTGGTGGAGACCGTGCCGTGCCGCAACGTGGTGAAATCGATCGCCTGCAAGCGCAAGATCACGCTGGTCAACGTGCACTCCACGCGCATGCTGATGGCGCACGGCTTCCTGCGGCGTATCTTCGAAGTATTCGACCGCATGGAAACGCCGGTGGACATGGTCTCCACATCCGAGGTGAGCGTCTCGCTGACTATCGACAACCCCGCGCGCCTGGATGAGATCCTGGCACAACTGAGCCAGTTCGCCGAGGCCGGCGTGGAAAAAGACCAAGCCATCGTCTGCCTGGTGGGCGATAACATCCGCTTCACGCCGGGGGTGGCACGGCGCGTTTTTTTGGCGCTCAACGGCATCAACATCCGGATGATTTCGCAGGGCGCGTCGCTGCTCAACCTGAGTTTCGTGATCGCCGAAGCTGACTTGGCGCGCACGGTGGCGGCCTTGCACGAGGAGTTCTTCGCCGAACTCGATCCGGCGGTCTTCGAGCGCAACGGAGCGGCCCATGCCTGAACCGAAGCGCCTGGCCATCGTGGGTTACGGCAAGATGGGCCGGCTGATCGAACAGCTTGCGCCGGAGTACGGCTTCCTGGTGTCCCTAAAGCTCGATGAATTCAACAACGCCGCATGCGAAGGCCTGACCACGGACAATTTTCGCGGCATCGAAGTGGCCGTGGATTTCTCCATTCCCTCGGCCGTGGTGGCGAACGTGGAAGGCATCGCTGCGTTGGGAGTGAACCTGGTGATCGGCACCACGGGCTGGCGGGACCAGGAAGCCGCGGTCCGGCGCGCCGTGGAGAAGTGCGGGATCGGCCTGGTGTGGAGTCCCAATTACTCGGTGGGGGTGAATGCCTTCTTCCGCCTGGTGGCGGAGGCCGCGCGCCTGCTGGCGTCCCAGCCAGAATATGGCGCGTGGGCCTGGGAGATTCACCATGCGACCAAAATGGATGCTCCATCGGGTACACTACTGAAGCTGGTGGACGAGATGAAGAAGGCTGGCTATGCGCGGCACATCGATGTGGGATCGAACCGCGCCGGCGCGCACCCGGGTACGCACGAGATCGGCTTCGATTCGTCGGCCGACACCATCACGCTGCGGCACGCAGCGCGCGGCCGCGAGGGATTCGCGCGGGGAGCGTTGCAGGCCGCCCAATGGGTGGTGGGCAAGCGGGGCTTTTACGAGTTCGGCGAGATTGTATTTGGGTAGGGAGGTGGTACATGTTCACGGGATGTGGAACCGCGCTGGTAACGCCGTTCCGGCGCGACCTTTCGCTCGATGAATCGACTCTGCGCCGGCTGGTGCGGCGCCAGATTGAAGCCGGCATCGATTTCCTGGTGCCTTGCGGGACCACCGGCGAAAGCCCCACGCTGGCGCGCGCCGAGCACTTGCGGGTGGTTGAAATTGCGCTCGAAGAGGCCCACGGCGAGGTCCCTGTGCTGGGCGGCGCGGGCGGCTACAACACCCACGAGGTGATCGAGCTGGCGCGCGAGTTGGAGCGCATGGGCGTGAACGGCATCCTCTCGGTGACGCCGTACTACAACAAGCCCACGCAGGAGGGCCTCTACCAGCACTACAAGGCCATCGCCGCTGCCATCAAGCTGCCCATCGTCGTTTACAGCGTACAGGGCCGCACGGGCGTGAACGTGGAGCCGGCCACGCTGGCGCGCCTGGCGGAGATCGAGAACATCGTGGGGGTTAAAGAAGCCTCGGGCAACCTGGCGCAGGTCGCCAACATCGTACACCAGGTTCGAGACGGATTCAAAGTGCTTTCGGGCGACGACGCGGTCACCATCCCGGTGATGGCGCTGGGCGGCTGCGGGATCATTTCGGTGGTGGCCAACCAGATTCCCGCCGAAATGGCGCAGCTCGCGCAGGCCTGCCTGCGCGGCAATTTCGCGTCGGCCCGCGCGATCCAGGCCCGCTACCTGCCGCTCATGAACGTCAACTTCGTGGAATCGAACCCCATTCCGGTGAAGGCCGCCATGGGCCTGATGGGCCTGCTCGATCCCGTGTTCCGCCTGCCGCTGGTGCCGCCCGCCGCCGCCAACCTGGCGAAGATCGAGGGCGTGCTGGACAAGTTGGGTCTGCTAAAGAAGGTGCCCGTTGCAGGCTGAAATCGAGCGGCTCTACGACGAGAAGCCGGCCGTTTACACGGACGACCACTTCCAGCTCTTCGCCGCGTTCAAAGCCGCTCTGAACGAGGGCAGCGTGCGCGCCGCCGAGCCATGCCCCGGCACGCCCGCGGGCTGGCGCGTGAATGCCTGGGTGAAGAAAGGCATCCTGCTGGGATTCCGCATGGGCGGCATTGTGGACCTCTCGGTGGATTCCGAGCGGCAGCCGTTCTTCGACAAATCCACTTTCCCGGTGAAGCGCTTCACGGCCCAGAGCGGCGTGCGCATCGTGCCGGGCGGCTCCAGCATTCGCGACGGCTGCCATATCGGCACGGGCGTCACGTGCATGCCGCCCATGTACATCAACGTGGGGGCGTACGTGGATGACGGCACGATGGTGGATTCGCATGCCCTGGTGGGGAGCTGCGCGCAGGTGGGCCGCAACTGCCACATCTCCGCGGCCAGCCAGATCGGCGGCGTGCTCGAGCCCGTGGGCGCGCTGCCGGTGATTGTGGAAGATGAAGTCCTGGTGGGCGGCAATTGCGGAATCTATGAGGGCACGGTGGTGAAGCGGCGGGCCGTGCTGGGAACCGGGACGATCCTCAACCGCTCGACGCCGGTCTACGACCTGGTGCGCAATATCGTTCACCGGTCCACCGACGACCAGCCGCTGGTGATTCCCGAGGAGGCCGTGGTGGTGGCCGGCGCGCGCGCCGTCACGAGCGGCCCGGGAAAAGAATGGGGCATCTCGGTCTACACGCCGGTAATCGTCAAGTATCGCGATGTCCGCACGGATACCAGGATTCAGCTCGAAGATCTGCTGCGATAGAGCGGAAGTGACAGCTCACCGCGGGGGCGCGGAGGCGCGGAGAACCTGCTCTCCAACCAGCGGCTGACTCTGCCCTACCGCAGCGGCACCCGCACTACGATCCCGTCGTTGACCCGCGCGATCAGCTCGGAAAATGAGACCACCCCGGCGGTGTGCACGGGCCGGTAGCCGGGAGTCCGGGGCGTGACATCCAACTTGAGATGCGCGGTGTCGAAGCTCACCAGCAGGTCGGGGCGGCCGTCGCCATCCAGATCGATTTCGTCGGAAACCTGCGCCGGGAGCCTGGCGGCGGGCGTCCAGGTCATCTGCACGAAGGGATCGACGCGCTGCAGAGGCGATCGCCGAGGGACCGGCTTCCGCACCACCACCTGGTAGCCATCGCGCTGGATCACGCGCGCTACTTCGCCGCCGCTATACTGCGGATCGATGCGCAGATGCAGGGCCGCCACGCCGTTCTGAAACCAGCCGTACAGGAAGAACGGCGCCGCGAGCAGGACAGCCAGCGTCGCCACGGCCCCGGTGTTGCCTAGAATCGCGCGCCATCGTTTCATTGCGGCCTCCTACACCAGCAGCCCGAACAGCTTTTCGAGCGTGTTTGCGATGATGCTCCCGCCGAACAACACCGCGAAGCCCCACGCGGAATAGAGATGCATCAGGCGCGCGCGCTCGGCCGAGGGGCCCACCTCGGTGCCCCTGATGTGCCAGACGGCGGCGCCGCGCACGCAGGCATCCACGCAGGCGCCGCATTTCATGCAGGAGAGCCGCGGCTGGCCGCTCTCGAGCGATTCCGCGCCGATGGAAAGCGTGGGGCAGGCCTTCTCGCACAGCACGCAGGGCCGGCACCGGGCGCGATCGATGCGCACGTCGAAGGCGCTGGTTTTGTTGAACAGCGATTGGAAGGCGCCGAACGGGCACAGGAAGGAGCACTGCGTCCGCTTCTTGGTGAGCAGGGGCAGCACCACCACCAGCCCCAGGAACAGCACCACAAAGATGGCCGCCTGGAAAGCCGTCTCGAACGAGCGCACCTGCATATACTCGGTGACGGTCTTGAACGGGCAGAGCCAGGTGCAATACACCGGTTCGAGCAGCGCCGCCGAAAGCAGCACCACGGCCGCCAGCACGGCCCACGGCATCCAGCGCAGACGTGGATCCAGCTTCTTGATGCGCGGCTTCTTGGCCACCGCGGCGAAGCCCTCCTCGATGCCGCCGAAAAAACACCCGTAGCTGCACCACGCCTTGCCGAGCAGCAGCGTGGCGCACATCCACAGCGCCACCATGGCGGCGATGGCGTGCGGATTCGAGGCGGTCGCCAGAATCGAACCGGGAAACACGATGGTGCCGAAGAGCGCCGCGGGGACGATCATCATGGGGATGACCATGAAGCAGAAGGGCGTATCGCCGGAAAGCATACGCTCCACGGGGATGCTCATGGAGCCGCGCAGCGCGATGAGGTCCCAGATAAAGCCGATGGGAAACAGAAAGCCCACCGCCACGAAGAAGTAGCGCCGCCAGCGGTATGTCTGGAAGGTCCGCACCATCTGGAAAAAGAGCGCCACCATGAAGAGCAGGGTGACGGCGGCGGCCAGTTTCGGCGCGCGCCCGGGCTGCATCATCGCGCGCGAAAACATCAGCAGCGACCAGAGCAGAATGGGCAGAGTCAGCAACAGCGATTTGGCCCAGCTCCTCGGCGCCGCGCGCAGGGTCCTTTCAGGCATGCAGGAAATACCTCCCCAAAATGATGACGGCAGCGTACCCGTACCAGGCTGCCAGCAGGAAAAGGGTGAAGCGCGCCACCACCGCGACGGCGGCGAAGCGTTGCACCACCGCCAGCGAGACCGATGGCAGGAACCAGACGGAAGTTCCCACGAAGAAAAAAGCAAAGAATAGCAGCGCCAGGGGCAGGCTGGAAGTCTCGGCGGCGCGCACCCCGGCCGCCACGAACGGCGGGCAAAGCGTGAGGCCGCTCACGAAGCCCAGAGAAACGGGTGCGAAAGTATGATAGCGATCGCTGAAACGGCGCGCCCGCGAGGCCGGGCAGCCATGCTCGCACGACTTTTCGGGGGCCGCTCGCAGGCCAAAAGCATACGCCGACAACAGAGCGGCCAGGCCCGCGTCGCATAGCCCGTAAACCAAAATTCGAGCGCGCGGTTCGAGGTTGAGCGAGAGGCCCAGCAGCCACGCCAGGCAGGCGAATCCAAGATATCCGGCCAGACGGCCGCCCAGGAACTGCGCCAGCAGCGCGCCGGTGCCGGACACGGATTTCCGCTCGGCCGCCAGCACGGGGAGCAGAACCGGGCTGCACGATGCCAGGCACACCGGTCCCGAGGAGATTCCCAGCAGAAGCGCTTCCGTCGCCAGACCGCCGGCAGGCATCAACCGAGTATACGACTAGGCGCCTGAAATTGTTCCGCCGGTTGGACCATCGGACAGCAGCGGTTTGCGCTTGCCGTTCCCTCCGTTGATCTCCCGCTGAACATCCGCCAGCACTTCCGCGGACTGCGGCGAGTGCAACTCTTTCTCCATGCGACGGAGGGCCACCCCGATCACGTCGCGGTGGTGCAGTTTCGAGCCCGGTCCCATGCCGCTCAGCTCCAGCCAGAGGCGGTGCGCGAGGGCCAGATCCTCCGGCCACAGGCGCGGCGGGTGCGGACCGAGATTGAAGAACAGGCTGTCCTTTTCGTTTTCCGCCACAATCTCGAGCGAGAGCGAAGGCCGCGGCTCGGGAAGCCGCTCCCACTGGTAGCCGACCTGCGCGCCCTGCTCGGCGGGCGTGAGTTTGGGAGAGAGGCCCATCACGATGCGCGACGATTTCAGCCGCGCGGCGGTCTGCACGGCGGCTTCGTACGGATCGCTTCCCGGCACCACCAGCAACTCGACGTGCTTGCCGGCCTTTTCGGCCAGCGTCACCACGCGCGTGAACAGGTTGGTTTCGTCGTCGGAAAAGATCTGCGCCACTTCCAGGCCGTGCTCGCCCGAGCCGGCCTGCGTGATCTGCCGGATGGAGAGCACCACGATATCCACGCGGCGCGTATCGGTCTTCTCGAGAATGCGCCTCAGGTGCTGAAGCCGGTTGGGGTTGCGCACCGCCACCAGCACGTTGCCCGGCCGCACGGTGCAGCTTTCGGCGGTCACGTCGGCGTGCGTGTCCAGCCGGAATTTCTCCTGCTCTTCGGCATGCGCGCCCTTCTGGCGCTTGCGGTTGTAGATATCGGAAAGCTCGAAGACCGCGAAGAAGCCGATGGTGAAGCTCACACCCGAAATAGTGGCCACCTTCTTGGTGAGCACGTTGATGGTGGCCAGCCCGAACAGCGCCAGGGTAATCAGGGCGAGCCCCACGGGAATCTCTTTGCCCTTCACGTGGAAATTCAGCGGCACCTTCCACTCACGGCCGCCGGGCTGCTTGTAGCGCAGCACCAGCACCGAAAGCGCTTTCATGGCGAAGCTCCATACCACGCCGAACGCGTAGGCTTCGCCCAGCATGTAGACGTCGCCCCGGCTGATGACGATCGTGAAGATCTGCAGGCCCACGATCACGTTGATGAGCCGGGAGGTGGTGCCGTATTTGCGGTGCGGGTGCCGGAACCAGTCCGGCAGCACGCCGTCTTCCGCCACGCGGTTCAGCACGCCGTTCGATCCGATGATGGCCGTGTTCACGGCGCCGGCCAGGATCAGCGTTCCCACCAGCACCACGAACCCATGAAACAGCAGCCGCAGCGGGACCGGCCCGATCAGGTACATCGCGAGGCCACCGATGAGGTTATCGAGGAAATCCTTGCGCGCGGCGTCCGGGATGATCATCACCGCGAAGAAGGAAACCAGCGACGTGAACAGCATGCTGTAGATGAAGATCACGAAGCCGGCGCGTTCCAGGTTCTTCAGCTTGGGGTGGGCGATTTCGCGATTGACCTGGGCCAGGCTTTCCTCGCCGCTCATGGCCAGCAGGGAGTGGCCCAGGCCGATCATCACCGCGATGACGGTGATCGAAGGCGCCACGGTTCCCTTGAGCCAGCCCAGCGCCTCCGGGCTGAAATGCAGGTTCCTCGGCACGGGCAGCGGTACGGGGTTGAAGCCCTTGGTCAAAATCGTGGCCAGGCACCAGACGATCAGCATCACCACCATGACCGTGGTGATCTGCATGATGCGCAGGGCCTTCTCGCTCGATTCGTGCATGCCGATGATGTTCTTGCGCCAGAAGTACAGCGTCACCACGATGGCGAAGGCGGCCGCGAAATAGGGCGCGTTCACATGCAGCGTGGGCAGATGGAGCCGTTCGCCGGTCTCGTTGATCAGCCCGCCCAGATACAGGCCCGCGCTGACCGCGCTGATGGGCCCGGTGAGCACGTAGTCGAACATCAGCGCCGAGACCGAGAACTTGGCCAGCGTGCCGCCCATGGCCTCGTGCACCACTTTGTACACGCCGCCGCGCACGAACATCGAGCAGCTTTCGATGTAGATGGCGCGCACCGCGTACGAAAAGAGCATGATTGCCAGGATGAACCAGGGCGCCGCTTTCCCGATGGCCTGCTCGGCGATGCCGCCCACGTAGTACGCCGAGGAGGCCAGGTCGCTGAGCACGATGGCCGCCGCGCGCCAGAAGGAAATGAACGACAGCATGACGGTGGTGGCCACCACGACCTTGACCACCTGGGGATGCTGTTCGCTTGTCACTGAAAATCTCCCTCGAACGCCCGGAAAGCAGCGCTTCCAAATAAGCCTGCGAGGTTAGCTGACGGGCTAGAGCTCAGAAGTACTCTGTCCGAATCGGACTTCGCCCCGACTACTGGGTCCCCCGCCTCCGGGTGGAGTTCGGCACCAACATATTAGCATGACTATAGGGGGCTAATGGACTCGCAGACATTGGCGCGCGCGGTCATCGGGCGGCTCAGAGCGGCGGGACACCAGGCGTGGCTGGTGGGCGGCTCGGTGCGCGACGTCCTGCTGGGCGGGCAGCCGAAAGATTTCGATATCTCCACGGACGCGCGGCCGGACCGCATCCTGGAGCTGTTTCCCGATGCGGGTCTGGTGGGCGCGCAGTTCGGCGTGGTGCTGGTGCGCGACGGCCGCTCGCAGGTGGAAGTGGCCACCTTCCGCAGCGACCATCTTTATGCCGATGGCCGGCGCCCCTCCGAAGTGCGCTTCGAGACCGATCCGCGCGCGGATGTGCTGCGCCGCGATTTCACCATCAACGGCCTGATGATGGATCCGGCCACCGGCGAGGTGCTGGATTACGTGGGCGGCCGCCGGGATCTGGAAGCCCGCCTGGTGCGCGCCATCGGCGACCCCGGCGCGCGATTCGCGGAAGACCATCTGCGGCTGCTGCGCGCCGTGCGCTTCGCCGCGCGGCTCGGGTTCGCCATCGAGCCCGCCACCCTGGAGGCCATCGCGCGCCACCACGCGCTCATTCGCAAGGTCTCGGCCGAGCGCGTGCGCGACGAGCTGGTCCGCATCCTCACCGAAGGCGGCGCGCGCCGGGGCTTCGAGCTGCTGGATTCGACCGGCCTGCTCGAGGACCTGCTGCCCGAAGTGGCCGCCATGAAGGGAGTTGAGCAGCCACCCGAGTACCACCCCGAGGGCGACGTCTGGGTGCACACGTTGCTGCTCCTCGAGCAGCTCGAACGGCCCTCCGCCACGCTGGCGATGGGCGCGCTGCTGCACGACGTCGGCAAACCGCCCACTTTCCGCGTGGCCGAACGCATCCGCTTCGATGGCCACGTGGAGGAAGGAGTGCGCCTCGCTCAAGGCATCCTCGAGCGCCTGCGCTTCTCGCGGCACGAGACCGAGCAGGTGCTGGCGCTGGTGGCGAACCACATGCGCTTCAAAGACGTGCTTCAGATGAAAGAGAGCACCCTGAAGCGCTTCCTGCGCCTGCCCGCCTTCGAGGAGCACCTGGAACTGCATCGCCTCGATGCGCTCTCGAGCAACCGCCAGCTCGACAGCTACGAATTCGCGCGCGGGAAGCTGGCCGAGTTTTCCGTAGAGCACCTCAAACCGCCGCCCCTGGTGACGGGCGCGGACCTGATCGCCGCCGGGTACACGCCCGGTCCGCTTTTCACGGAAATACTGGCGGCCGTGGAAGACGCACAGCTCGAAGGCCGCGTCGCGGACAAAGCCGCGGCCCTGCGCCTGGTAACCGAGCGATTCCCCGCCCCGCTCAAAACTCCAGGCGAACCTTGAGATCGATCTGCCGATAGCCCTGCTTCTCGGGGCTGGAGGGGTCCAGCAGGGACGCGCCCGTGAACACCCCCGGACTCGGAGTGGAGATGTTGTTGTTGGGGAAGCCGAAATGCGGCGTGTTCGTGACGTTTGAAACCTGCACGCTCAACACGGCGCTGAATCCTTCCAGGAGCGAGACGCGCTTGGCCAGGCTGGCATGGGCGATGCGAATCGGGTAGCCTTCCAGGATGTTCATGCCGCAGGTGCCGTAGCGGCCGGCCTTGGCCGGCGGCACGGCGAATGCCAATGGGTTAAACCACTGGTTCAGCGTCCGCGCGCCCGCGTTGGGGTTGCCAACGCAATCGGGCAACTCCGTCACATAGCCCGGGCTGGCGTTGGCCGGGTCCGGCCCGGTGAAGAGCGGCGAGTAATACTGCCCCGAAGCGAGCGTGCCGATGGCCTGCAGGCTCCAGCCGCTGACCACGCGGTCCATGACGGGTCCGCCGTTGGCTGCGAAGCGCTGCCCCTTTCCGAAGGGCAGGTTCCAGAGTGCGCTGGCGACGAAGTACAGGCGCCGGTCGCTGCCATCGCGGGTCCAGTGATCGGTCACGTTGTAAGGATCCGTGGTATTGGCATAGTTGCTGATGTTATTGGCCCACGTGAAGCTGGTGTTTAAGATGACCGGCCCGGCCCTCCGGCGCGCCGCGGCCACCAGGGAATCGTAGTGCCACTGGCCATCGGTGCGCGTCTCGTAGGCGTTGTTATACTCCGGGTAAGGCAGCCTCGAAACGCTGAAGGGCGTGGTGCTGGCGGGCGGCTTATTGACGTTGACCGTGTAGTTCAGACCCGTGCCGCGCGATCCGATATAAGAAACACTGGTAACCAGGCCCGGGGTGGTCCGTTCGATGGTGGCATTGTACTGCCGGATCACGCCCTCGTCGAACTTGGAAGGGAGCGCGGTAACGCTCTGGCTGGCCATGAGCGGAGAGGGGCTGGATGGAAAGGGATCCGGGAATGAGAGGGCCACCAGTCCGTGGGAAATCGTATTGTTGTACGTTTCGGTGAGATCCCAGGGGTTGGTGGGGTTCAACTCGGCGCCGGCGGGGCCGAAGCCCTCGTTTTCCGTGTACTCCCCGTATCCGCCTCGCAATACCAGGTTATCGAGCAGGCGGTACGCGGCGGCCACGCGGGGACGGAAGTTGGTTATCTTGGCCTTGGGAACCACCGGCCCGACCGCCACCTTGATCGTATTCGTGAAGTAGGGACTCACCGAAGTGATGGTGCCCGGAGCCACGTAGACGATGTCCGTCTTGGGGTTCCAGTTGGCCATGTAGCCATCGGCATAGACCGGCACCGTGTAGTAGTCCCAACGCACCCCGTAATTCAGTGTCAGCCGGGAAGACAGGCGGAACGTATCGGCCACAAAGGCTCCGCCCTGATCCTGGCGGATCAGCCGGCCGGGCTTTACGTTGCAGCGCGTGCTGGTGGCCGGAAGGCCCAATAGGAAATCCGCATATGCCAGCCCCGTGAATTCGCCGGTAAAGGTGAAGGCGCCATACACGCACTGCGGGATCGTATCCTCCACCCAGTCGAAGCGAAAATACTGCGCCCCCGCTTTGATGCTGTGCCTGCCGCGCGACCATGTCGCCGAATCTTCGACCGTCCACACTTTGTCGGACTCGGCCACATTGCTCGTGTAGCCGCCTCCAAACTCTGTCTGCAAGCCGGTCAACCCGGTGATCGACAGGGCCGGGAAACCCTGTGTGGAGAACGCATCGGGGTTGACCCCCTCCAGGCCCAGCGTGCCCGTAAAGACGTCTCCGGTCGAGGGCGCTGTCTTGGCTTCCGATTCACCCTGCTTGATTCGGGCACCGGTTTGCGCCACCCTAAAATTGTTCACCAGTTCCGGCGAGAATGCCTGAACGTCGGAAACGGTCCACGTCCGGTAGCGCGGCGACTGCGTGGAGTCGAACTGCTCGCCGATGTTGCCCGGCGCAAAAGTGGCGGTCTGATTCTGAATCCAGTTGAAATACAACTGGTTTCCATGCCACGCTCGCTGATCGATGCGCCCGGCCGGCCAGAGCCCGTTGTAGGTGTCCGATCCATACGGGTGCACCCAGGAGTAGTTCTGAACGAAAGTGTTGGCGCCTCCCAGCGTGGGCGGAGGAATGTAGCTCAAGTACTTGTTCGACACGCCGGTGATGCGTGAACTGGGGATTTCGTTGCTGGGAAAAGGAAGCCCGGTTCGCGGATCGTGGATGACAATTACCGTTCCGTTGGGAGCGGTATTCGGGCTGAGGTACTGGCTCAAATCGCCGGTGCGCATCTGCGCGGTGGGAACGTTGGCGAACAGGTTTTCGGTGAAGGGCGTCCTTTGGTCAATTACGCTCAAGGAGAAGTAGGTGACCCCCGGGATGATCGGCCCGGTCACATTGCCCGCCTCTTCCTTGGCCATGTAGGACACCGGGGAGGGATTGAAGAAGGGCGCCGCGTTCCACTTGGATGATTCCAGTTTGAGGTAGCCCCAGCCGTGGAACGATTGGCCGCCGCGGCGCGTTACCATAATGAAGTTCACGGGCCGGGAGGCCTCGATGCCGGGATTGGCGATGGTGACCTCGACGGTATCGAGGGCCGCCGGGCTGGGGAGCGCCGGGGTGGTATCTTGGGCTATTCCGTCGAGATCGTAGGTCTGCTGGTTGCGGGAAGAGATGCCGGAGATAACCAGACTGGGGGGATTGATTTGAACGAAGGGGCTCGCGGGTTGAGAAGGTGGCGGGGCCGTCTCGCTTTGCGCGGGGAACTCGGCCGTGTTGCCTTCCACTGCGGGAGCGGTCGTCAGCAGAGGGAGTATCGACGGGTGGAAGTCCACCAGGGGCGTATCGAGCCACTTGGTTTTGTAGTCGACGGGATTGCTCACCGTTCCGCTCCGCGGCTGGCCGGTCGGCGCGATCTCCGCGCCTGGTTCGGGAGCCGGCTCATCCGGATTGGGCCTGGGCGCGAGGGCCTTCAGCCTGGCGTCCACGCGTTGGGTCTTTCCTGTTTCGAGCTGTATCCCCTCCATGAGGAAGCTCTGGAAGCGATCTTCATTGATCGTCATGCGGTACACGCCGGGTTTGAGGTAGGGAATCTCGTAAAGGCCGTCCTTCGCGGTCAGCACCTGGCGCGCCGTCACGCCCGTGGCGGTGTCGATGACAACCAGGGTGGCGTTCGCAACCGGAGTGCCTCCGGTATCCGTTACAATCCCAAATAGCGTCGCCATTTCGGTTTGGGAGAACAGGAGTGCCGCCGCGGGCAGCAAGAGGGCAAAGAATCGAAAGAGATTGAGACGCATTTAGAGTTTAAGCATCCTTGACAAACTTTTATGATACTCTCGACGCAAATGGCCGTGCCGGAACTCGCGATGGAATTGCTTCCGACGCGCGGAGGATCGCCCGGGTTACCTCCAACCGCAGGATCTGAAACGACCGACGGACCCGGGCCGTCAACCATAGTTTATCCGAGGAACTAATGATACGACGGATCAGCGGCTGGTGCGCCGCAACGCTCTTTTGCGCTCTCATTCCATTGGCGGCGCCGGATCTCGATGGCCAGACGCCGCCCGCCCCTCGATCGGACCAGGGAGCGGAAAATACGGTCAAGTTGAGACGCCTCGCGGTCGGCGTGCACGCGCGTATCTTCCTGTTGCGGCCGTTCGGCCCGATGGGAAGCGACCAGACCATGTCGACTTCCGTGGTCTCGGGCGTGCCCTACGACTTCGATTACAACACGGGCTCTAAATCTTACTTCTATGGGGGCGGCCTGACGCTCGAGTACACCTTGGGACCCCGAACCACTTTCGTAGCGGAAGGCCTTTTCAACCAGCTCCGCTTTACCCAGAACATCGACGCCTACTGGGGCGTTGTCAACCCGGAGACCGCCACCGACGACCGGACCCACCAGAGCTCCGTCCAGAGCACCAACGCACGATTGTGGGACGCTCCCGTGATGGTGCGGTATAAGGGCGTGGGCTCCTCCGGCTTCCTCTCGCATATGTTCGTTGCCGCGGGGGCAACCGATCGCTTCGTCAGCAATATCCGGACCACGACCAATACCACGCTTAACGGGACTACCACCACCGACCGGACCCCCTTGGCCGCCTCCAAGAAGAACCTTTTGGGCGCCGTGGTGGGAGTGGGTTTCCAGTTCATAGACGATTTCGGCATCCGGGTCACGCCGGAGGTCCGCTACACGCGTTGGGGCGGGAAAACGTTCGCTTCGGATTCCGCTCAATCGCCCACCAATCAAATCGAGGTGGGCATCTCGATTTCGCACTAGCCGCGCAAGAAGAACGGCGGCTTCGCGCCGCGCTACAGCGGCGGCTCCATAGGCAACACCAGCGGCGGTTCCAGCAGGAAATCGAGCTTCGCCATTTCCGCGGCGGCCTGGCGCACGGCTTGCTCGGTGGTGGGCTCCAGCGTGATGACGAACGGCAGATCCAGTTTATTCTCGTGCGGCAATTGGAGCACGGCCTCGAGGCCCATGTTCTTCGCGGCGAGAATGCCCGAAAGCGCCGCGATGATGCCCGGCTGGTCGACGACCCGGAAGCGCACGTAGTAGGAGCGTTTCTGGAGGGTCACCGGGATGGGCTTGTATTCGCCCAGGCGCTGATGCGCGAAGGGCGAGACGCGCGTGGGGCTGCCGCCCAGAATCTCGCGCGCCACGCGCATCAGGTCGCTCACCACGGCCACGCCGGTGGGTTTGGGACCCGCGCCGCGGCCGTAGTAGAACGTGTCCTCGCCGTATAGCCCCTGCACCCAGATCGCGTTGTAGGAGTGGCGCACGCTGGCCAGAATGGCGGTCTGAGGAATCAGCGCCGGGCGCACCGACAGGATCAACCCCTCCGGCGTCTGGCGCGCCGCGCACAGCAATCGAATGGTGTGGCCCAGCCGGTGGGCGTACTGAAAATCCAGGGGCGAGAGGCGCCGGATCCCTTCCGTGAAGATGTCGCCCGGCGTGATCTTCTCGCCGAAAGCCAGGGCGGAGAGGATAGCCAGCTTCGAGCGCGCGTCGAAGCCATCGATATCGTTGCTGGGATTGGCTTCGGCGTATCCCAGCCGCTGCGCCTCTCCCAACACGGATTCGAGCGGCGACCCGTGCTGCTCCATCTCCGTGAGGATATAGTTGCTGGTGCCGTTGAGGATGCCGTAGAGCGCCAGCACGCGGTCGCCGGAGATCCCCTCGCGCAGCACCGTGTGAATGGGAATCCCGCCCGCCACGCTGGCCTCCATGGCGATATTGGTTCCGGCTTCGATGGCGCGCTCCCAGAGTTCCGCGCCGCGCAAGGCCATCAATTCCTTATTCGCGGTGACCACGGATTTGCCGGCGGCGATGGCGGTTTCGATGATCTGGGCGGCTACGGTAGTGCCGCCGACCAGTTCGACCACGATATCCAGGCCCGGATATTCGACCAATTGGCGCCAATCGGCGGTCTTGAAAACGGGCCCCAGCGATTCGGGAATTGCCTTGGAGTCGATTAACAGGTCGCAGACGGCCCCGACCCGCAGGCGAAACCCGAGCTTGAGAGCGATCTGGTCGCCGTTCTCCGCCAGGATCTTCAAAGTGCCCGAACCGATGTTGCCCAGACCGACTATCCCCACCTCGACGTCGCGCATAAACGGGCATCATAGCATCCGGCGGGCGGCCGGACGATTAGCGCGCCGGGAGCTCCGGGGGGTGGCGTGGATCTCCGGATTCTTCCCGCCGCAGCCCCCTGGATTTCAACCGGGGACCGTGATAAAGTGAAAGAGCCTTTTGAAAGTCCTGCGAGAACTCGGCGCGGTCCTTCCTGCCTGGTCTAGCCCGCAGATTTGAAAGACAGAAAGAGAAACACCCTTGAAAAATATTTTCGTAGGAAACCTAGATTTTGCCGCCACCGAGTCCTCCATACGGGCGTTGTTCGAGCCGTACGGAAACGTGGAACGTGTAAATCTGGTGACCGATCGTGATACCGGCCGCTCCCGCGGCTTTGCCTTCGTCGAGATGACCGATTCGGGCGAGGCCGATAAAGCGATTGCAGCCCTCAACGGCGCGGAGTTGGACGGTCGCAGCCTGAACGTCAACGAAGCCCGGCCGAAGCCCCAGGGGGGCGGCGGCGGTTTCCGCGGCGGGCGCGGCGGCGGTGGAGGTGGCGGCGGGCAGCGGCCGCGGCGCGATTCGCGCTGGTAAGTGATTCTTGGGAACCTCGCGGCCGGTTTTTCTTGCGGGCTGGCCGCGAGTCGAGATCTACGTAAGGAGGGCTCATGCCCACACGTTCTCGGACGTCATTTCAGAAACGACAAAGAGAACTGCTCCGCATGGAGAAGCAACGCGAAAAGGCCGCCAGGCGGGCGCAGCGGAAACTCGAGGGCCAAGCCCCCGGCGAACCGGTCGCTTGGCCGGCAGACGCTTCCGAAACTGCGCCGGACCAGAACGCGCCGCACAGCCCTTCACCAGCGCCTGGGTAGCTTCAACACCGTCAGCCGTCCTGCCAGAGGCGGGCAGAGCGCGATCAAAAGGGGGTAGCCTTGGAATTCCGGTACATGGGCTTCGACCAGCAGCGCAATGCGCGCACCTTCCGTTTCGACGTCGTCTCCAAGGGCGAGGTCACGCGGCA